>Ga0247727_10002682_pt1 | contig 40345 bp, 43 predicted proteins | sample WisWelCaveWW1625_FD_202498 | JGI IMG/M metagenome (GOLD analysis project Ga0247727, IMG submission 202498) | Biofilm microbial communities from Wishing Well Cave, Virginia, United States - WW16-25 | ecosystem: Environmental > Aquatic > Deep subsurface > Groundwater > Cave microbial mat | place... | reverse complement strand
CAGCGCCACCAAGCGCAAGGCGCGCGGCTACCGTTCGACCACGTACTTGATCACCATGCTCTACTTCGTGGCCGGCAAGCTCCGCTTCCCCCAGTTATGAGGCTCCACCGAAAACAGCGGAGAACCTGGAAGATTCATGCAAGCCGTTGAAGGCCAGCGGTTCGCCCGGACTGAAAATTCTCTTGAATAACCAACGGCATCGGGTTGTCATATCCCCGTAGTCCGCGACCCAAAACACCATGAAAAAGAACCTATTCATCAAGGCCGGCTTGACCGGTCTGCTCACACTGGCGATGGCGTTCCCCGTCCTGGCCGATGACAAGGACAAGGAAATCACCATCACTGGCGAGGCCAAGTGCGGCAAATGCGCACTCAAGGAAACCGAAAAGTGCCAAAACGTGATCCAGGTCGAAAAGGAAGGGAAGAAGACCACGTATTACATTGTGCATGATGACGTGGCCAAGGCGTTTCACAAAAACGTCTGCACCGAAACCAAGAAAGCCACGGCCACTGGCACGTCCAAAAAGGTGGACGGAAAACTGCAATTCACCGCCAAGAAGATTGAACTGGTCAAGAGTTAGCCGTTCATCCCGAAGAATCACTCGTAGCCCGTGGCTGGATGAAAGTCCGGCACGGGCTTTTTCATGCCAGGCGTCTGCCTCGATTCGAGCCGGGCATCTGTTCTTGCACCGGTGAAGCCTTGCCTAAGTCACCGTCCCGTTTTTCTCTGGCCAGACTGCCAGGATCGCCTTGAGTTACAACTCCGGAATTGGCAGGCTGGCAACGGCGAAAGCCTTTTGCTTAATTGAATACTGGATCAGCCGATGGGCTGGATAGCTTTGATGAACCACAATCCCGGACGATGAACGACGACGAACAAACGATACTCGAATTTCTCCGTCAGAGTCCGGAGGCTGCCTTTGCCCGCCGCGAAATCGCCCGCCGCGCGGTGAAGCGCACTGTCTATGAGCAAAACCAGCATTGGGCGGATCGGCCCCTCTCGACGCTCGTCGCCCGCGACCTCGTCGAAATTGACAATGGCGGATTGTATCGGCTGCGTAAGGATGATGTTCTCAGGTGATGTGGGCGCGCCCCCCTTGAGCAGTCGCGACAGTTATTCGGCTGACATGAACCCTCGACGAGTCCTGAGTCTCGCTCTGCGACTCGTCATCAGCGGCGCGCTGCTGGCGGCGCCAAGCCAATTCCCCGCCGCGGTTGCAGATGGTGAACACGCCCGCCCCTCCAGCAAACCCAACATCGTCTTCATCCTCGCCGATGATCTCGGGTTCGGTGACCTCGGTTGCTACGGCCAGAAACTCATTCGCACGCCGCACCTTGATCGCATGGCTGCGGAAGGCATGCGCCTGTTGCAGCATTACTCGGGCAGCGCGGTTTGCGCGCCGTCGCGATGCGCGCTGATGACCGGCAAACACCCGGGCCACGGTTTCGTGCGCGACAATCGCGAAATGAAACCGGAGGGCCAGACACCGCTTCCCGAAACTACTACGACCCTCGCGCGGCTGCTTCAGCAACATGGCTGCGCCACGGGTGCGTTTGGCAAGTGGGGTCTCGGCGGCCCGCGCAGCAGCGGCGACCCGCTGCGGCAGGGATTCAGCCGCTTCTACGGTTTCAACTGCCAGCGCGTCGCGCACAATTATTACCCAACCCATCTTTGGGATGACGACCGCCGCGTGGCGCTGAACAATCCGGAGTTCAGTCCTCACCAGAAACTGCCGGCCAGTGCCGATCCCGCGAACCCGGCAAGTTACGCGCCCCACGCGGGCCATGACTACGCGCCCGACGTGATCGCGGCACAGGCGCGCCGGTTCATCCGCGAGAACAAGGACCGCCCGTTCTTCCTCTACTTCCCGACGACCGTCCCGCACATGGCTCTGCAAGTTCCGGAAGACTCGCTGGCCGAATATCGTGGGCAATGGCCCGAGGCGCCCTACCCTGGCACGAACGGTTACCTGCCGCATCCCACGCCGCGCGCCGCTTACGCGGCCATGGTTACAAGGCTGGATCGCGAGGTGGGCAGCTTGGTGACTCTCGTGAAGGAACTTGGTCTCGATGAGCGAACCGTGTTCGTTTTCACGTCGGACAACGGGCCGCTCTACAACCAGCTCGGCGGCACGGATTGCGGCTTCTTTCACTCGGCCGGAGATTTCAAGGGTCGCAAAGGATCACTCTACGAGGGAGGCGTGCGGGTGCCGTGCATCGTGCGCTGGCCCGGGCGGATCAAACCGGGCGCCACGTCGGATCGCGTCACCGGTTTCGAGGACTGGCTGCCCACACTCCTCGAATTGGCCGGCACCAGAAAAAGCATTCCGGCTGGCTTGGATGGGATCAGTTTCGCGCCAACGCTGTTGGGGAAAACCCAGAAGCCGCGGCCGTTCCTTTACCGTGAATTCCCCAGTTACGGCGGCCAACAGAGCGTGCGGGTTGGTCGGTGGAAGCTGGTCCGGCAGCAGCTCGCGCAGCAAGCCAAAGACTCTACCGGCTCACTGCGAACCGAGCTTTACGATCTGAGCACCGATCCGGGGGAACGCACGGATGTCGCGGCGCGGCATCCGGACATCCTCGCGAAATTGGAGCGCATTGTTCGCGAGCAGCATCAGCCGTCGCCAGAGTTCCCGCTTCAGGCAGTTGATCGAAACGCACAGCGCCAGCCGATTCCTTCGCGTGCGCCGCCGAAATAATTCCCACCTGCACGAGGCAACCAGCCGCCCTGCGCCGCCGTCCGCACGCTCGACAATCCTCGCCACCTCCGGCTAGAGTCAGCGCCGATGTCGCTCTCCAACCAAGCCCTGGTCATCGCCGGACGGAAGTTTCAGTCGCGCCTCATTCTCGGCACCGGAAAGTTCTCCTCACCCGAGATGATGCGCGACGCGCTCGCGGCCAGCGGCGCTGAATTGGTCACCGTCGCCTTGCGCCGGGCGGACCTGAGCGGCAAGCGCGATCCGTTCGCGAACATCCTCGAGTTCATTGACCCTGCCAAATACCTGCTGCTGCCGAACACCAGCGGCGCGATGAACGCCGAGGAGGCCGTCCGCCTCGCGCGCCTTGCCGCCGCCGCCGGCCTGCCCAAATGGGTGAAGCTGGAAATCCATCCCGACCCTCGTTATCTGCTGCCCGATCCGGTGGAAACCTTCAAGGCCGCCGGGATGCTCGTGAGTGAGGGATTCACCGTGCTGCCCTACATCAACGCCGATCCGGTGCTGGCGAAGCGGTTGCAGGACGCCGGTTGCGCCACGGTGATGCCGCTCGGTTCACCCATCGGCTCGAATCGCGGCCTCCAGACGCGCGATCAGATTCGCATCATCATCGAACAGGCGACCGTGCCTGTGGTCGTGGACGCGGGCCTTGGCGCGCCCAGCCACGCGGCGGAGGCCATGGAACTGGGCGCTGACGCCGTACTGGTGAACACGGCCATTGCCGTCGCCAACGATCCCAATCGCATGGCGGTCGCGTTCAAGCTGGCGGTCGAGGCGGGACGCGCGGCATTCGAGACGGGCCTGGCCGCAACACAGGAAACGGCCAGCGCCACGAGTCCGTTGACGGCCTTCGTTGACCGAACGGAACCAATCTGAATGAATCCAAACAAACTACCAGTTTCGCGCGTCCGGCGGATTTTGACCGCAGCGCGCGGCGCGCGTGTCCTCGTGATTGGCGATGTGATGCTGGATCATTTCATCTGGGGCAGCGTGGCGCGGATTTCGCCCGAGGCGCCCGTCCCGGTGGTGGACTTCGAGCGCGAGAGTTTCATGCCGGGCGGCGCCGCCAACGTGGCCCGCAATCTCAACGCCCTGGATGTCACGACCGAACTCTTCGGCGCTGTAGGCCGCGACGCCAACGCGGACAAACTCAAGGCCCTGCTCCGCGAACAACGCGTGGACTGCCGGGGATTCGTCTCCAGCGATGCGCGCCCGACCAGCGTCAAAACCCGCATCGTTGCCCAGCAACAACAGGTCGTGCGCATTGACCGCGAAACCCGCGACCGTCTTGACTCCAGAACGCACTCGCGGCTGCTCCGCGCGCTGCGATTACGACTCGCCCACGCCGCGGCCGTGATCGTCTGCGATTACGGCAAGGGCCTCGTGACGCAGGCGCTACTCAACGACATCAAAGAGCTTTGCCGTGAGCGCGGGGTCTGGTTGAGTTTGGATCCCAAGCCGGTGCATCACTTGAACCTCGCCGGGTTGTCGTTGATCACTCCGAACCGCAAGGAAGCGTTCGAACTCGCGAAACTGCCAGATGAGACGCGCAACGCCCAACCCCTGCGCGATGCGAATCTGCTGCGTGCCGCCGACCGGTTGCTCGACGAGTTGAAACCGGCGGTGTTGCTCATCACGCTGGGGGAACTGGGCATGTTGCTTTGCCAGCGCGGGCGGAAGCCGTTTCACATTCCGACCGTGGCGCAGGAGGTGTTCGACGTTTCCGGTGCGGGCGACACGGTCATCGCCACTTTCACGCTCGCCGTTGCCGCTGGAGCCTCGCCGATCGAGGCGGCGATTCTTTCCAACCATGCCGCGGGCATCGTCGTTGGAAAAATCGGCACCGCCACGGCCTCGCGCGCGGAATTGCTGGCGAGTTTCAGAGCTGCCTAGAACTCCCGGCCATGCCACCCGCAAAAGTCACTCCCGACTTCCTCCGTGCCATGAAAGCGCGCAAGGAACGAATTCCCGCCCTCACGGCCTACGATTTCCCGATGGCGCGCCTCCTGGACGAGGTGGGCATCCCGTTCATACTCGTCGGCGATTCGCTCGGGATGGTGGTGCTGGGGTTTCCCGACACCACCCACGTCACCATGGCCGACATGGAGCACCACGTGCGGGCCGCCGCGCGCGCGCGCCCGCGGGCGTTGGTGGTCGCGGACATGCCGTTTCGGAGCTACGAAACCGTCCCAAGCGCGGTCGCCAACGCCAGGCGCCTGCTGGCGGCCGGTGCCGAGGCGGTCAAGGCCGAGGGTGGCCGCGAGATCATCGAACAGGTCCGCGCCATCGTCGGCGCCGGAATTCCCTTCTGCGGTCATCTCGGCATGTTGCCGCAACATGTGCTCGAGGAAGGCGGCTATCACGTCAAGGGCAGGAAGGAGGGGGAACACCAGGCGTTGCTGGCCGACGCCGATGCGCTCGTGGCGGCCGGTGCTTTTGCCATCGTGCTCGAACTGGTCACGCCGCCGGTCGCGCGCGAAATCTCGCGGCGGATTCCAGTTCCGACCATCGGCATCGGCGCCGGGCCGGATTGCGACGGGCAGATTCTGGTGACGCCGGACCTGCTCGGGATGCTGCCCTGGTTCAGCCTCAAACACGTGAAACCGAAGTTGAACGCCGCCGAGCAGATGCGCGCGGTGATTCAGGAGTGGAAACAGCTCATTTGATCCGGGTATTTCACCGCCGCGCCAACCGCGAAGTGTGGTAGCCGCCGGCGGGAGGCGGCGGACTTGGCGCCCACTCCGGTGTGTCCGCCTCCTCACGTCGGCGGCTACAGGACAAGCGCATTCGCAGGCGGAAGGACGTTCTCTCCACTCATTCTTCCACCTGCACGATGCGATTCACGCTGCGCGGGCCTGCCTGCAAACGCGTCAGTGTCCTGCTCACCGCGGTTGCAGCAGCGGGGTGCCATGCGGCAACACCGGCGGCTTGTGCTGATTCACCGCCCGCCGTCGCATCGCGGAAAACACCGCCAGGTTGAAAAAGTGCATCCCGCCCAGGACCAGCAGGACGAGGCCGATCTTGGTGCTCAAGGTTTCGAGCGCTTCCACCGCGTCGGTGGCCGACGGGCCGTACTTCAACGCCAAGGTGACGTAGCCGATGTTGATGAGGTAAAAGCCCACCACCAGCAGGTGATTCACCGAATCGGCCAGCGGTTCGTTGCCGAGGAAACTGTCCACGAGGAAAATGCGGCCGTTCTTGTGCAGCGTGCGGGCGACCCAGACCGTCAGCCCGATGCTGATGATGAGGTAAACAACGTAGGTGGTAAGCAGCCAGAGCATGGGAGTCCTTTCTCTTTGATGTTGTCTGTGTATTCTGTCATTACAGATATATCGTAACAATCCGCCAACAAAGTGCAAGAACTTTTTTCCGCGGCCAAACGGCTGTCTTCGCGGGGCAAAACCCTTTTGCCTGCGCCGTCCCTTTGGGGTAGAAAAAGACCGTGAGACGGTTCAGTCATCTCAATGCCCAAGGCGAGGCCAGCATGGTGGACGTTTCCGCCAAACCCATGATGCGACGCATGGCCGTCGCCCGCGGCGAAATCCGCCTCGCTCCCGCCTCGCTGCGCCTCATCCGTTCCGACCGGATTGCCAAAGGCAACGTCCTGGCAGCGGCACGGCTGGCGGGCATCCTGGCGGCCAAACGCACCGGCGAATTGATTCCGCTCTGCCACCCGTTAGCCATCACACATTGCGAAGTGACATTCATGATGCCCAAGCCGGGCAATCGAATCGTCATCACCGCGTCGGCCGCAATCACCGCGCGGACCGGAGTGGAGATGGAAGCGCTCACGGCCGTGAGCGTTGCGGCGCTGACGATTTATGACATGTGCAAGGCGGTGGACAAAACGATGAGGATCACGGACGTGCGGCTGGTTTCCAAAACGAAATCTCCCGCACGCCCACAGCCGGAGGATTAGAGGAGCAGGCCAGCGCGATGCTCACCTGCCCACTTTCCCACTTTCCCACCTGCTTCCCGCTCGGATAGCATCCGCCCCGTGCAGATCACCACGGGCATCATCACCGTTTCCGACCGGGCCTCCCGCGGCCAGTACGACGACCTCGGCGGGCCAGCGCTCAAGAAAGCAGCGGAGGAGCACGGCTGGCGTGTCGGCGCCGAGTCGCTCGTACCGGACGAAGAACACGACATCCAGCGCGCCATCCGCGAGCACATTGCCAAGGGTTGCCAACTCATTCTCACCACGGGCGGCACCGGAGTGGCGTTGCGTGACGTGACGCCCGAGGCCGTCCGTGAGATCGCCACGCGCGAGCTGCCAGGATTTGGCGAAGTGATGCGGATCGAATCCATGAAGATCACCAGGAACGCCATCCTTTCGCGCAACCTGGCCGCGGTGGTGGATCGGGCGCTGGTGATTTGTCTGCCGGGCAAACCGAGCGGCGCCGTCGAATGCCTCGGCTTCGTTGCCGGTGCAATTCCGCACTGCGTCGAGGTTTTGCAGGAAGTGCCGACCAGTTGTTGAGGTTGCGCATGAGAAGCGCCCCCACCCTGCTCCTGCTGCTGGCCGTTGCGGTTTCTGGCTGCACCTCGAAATCGAAAGCCAGGGCCCGGGCGCAAACCGCATTCGCCTCTGGTCAGCAACATGCCTTCTCGCAAATGGCTGAGGCCCGGCGGACCAGCATCCGCGTGGTGGGCAGCGTCCAGAATCCGGAAATCCCGTGGCGCGAGGACCTCACGCTGGCGCGCGTGATCGTGGCGGCAGGCTACCTTGGCCCGCGCGATCCGCGACAGATCGTGATCCTCAGGCAACGAGAGCAGATTCGCGTTGATGCCAGGGACCTTTTGCGCGGCCACGATTGGCCGGTCGAGCCGGGCGACACGATTGAGATTCATCCGTGAGCACACTGGGCCGAAAGTTCACTGGCCGCGCCGCGCAAAACCGTTACCTTGAAGCCGCATGAAGGAAGCTGCGCCGCTGCAACAAGTTGACCGCACCTACGTACGGCTGAGGGGCCGCAAGCTCACTTACTTCAGCGGCTGCGACTATTTCCGATTGACCAGCCATCCGGCGGTACTGGCGGCGGTGCGTGAAGGTGCCCGGCAGTTCGGATTGAACGTCGCCGCGTCGCGGTTGACCACCGGCAATCACCTCCTGTATCAGAAACTGGAGCGCGAAATCGCCCGCTTCTACAAGGCCGAAAGCGCGCTGCTGGTCAGCACCGGCTACGTCAGCAACCTCGTCGCCGCCCAGACGCTCGCCGGAGAATTCTCCCATGCACTGCTCGACGAACAGGCGCATCTCTCGCTGCGTGACGCCGCTGCCATGCTCAACTGTCCCGTCTTGAAATTCCGGCATCGCGACGCCGGCGCCCTCGCGGAGGCACTGCGCCGTTGCGGTCGCGGCGCGCGGCCCATCGTGCTCACCGATGGAATGTTCGCGAGGGATGGTATGGTGGCTCCCTTGCGCGCGTACCTGAAACTGCTGCCGCGCGACGGAATGATCCTGGTGGATGACGCCCACGGCGGCGGCACGGTGGGAAAAACCGGCGGGGGCGCTGTCGAAATCGAAGGCGTGTCACGCCGACGTCTGATCCAATGCGTAACCTTGAGCAAGGCGTTCGGGGTTTACGGCGGCGCGATTCTCTGCTCGCGAAAACTTCGCCAGCAAATCCTCGACCGCAGCCATCTGTTCGTGGGCAGCACTCCCCTTCCCTTGCCCCTGGCGAATGCGGCACTGACAGCGATCCGCATTCTCAAGACATATCCGAGCCTGCGACGGCGGCTGACGGCAAACACGAGCCGCGTTCGCCGGGCACTGCGACTGGCCGGTTTCAACGTGCCCGACGCACCCGGGCCGTTCGTGACGATCCGGCTGAAACCCCGGGCGGCGGAGCGGTTGCGGAAGGCGCTGCTGGCGGCGAGCATCCTGCCTCCGTTGGGCAAGTACCCTGGAAGCCCAGGTCCAGGGCACCTGCGGTTTGTAATCTCCAGCGAGCACACCGGCGATCAGTTGGAACAACTGATTGGCGTGCTGCGGGGCTTTGCGCAGGACGCGTGTTGACCAGGCGCCCAGCCGAACTCGACAACGAACATGGCAACTGGCCGCTGGCCAATCAGGAAATGGCCGCCGCGCTCAAGTTCGCCAATTACGATTACCAATACGTCTTCGGCGACGGCTCGCACAACGGCAAACACGGCGGCGCGATACTGCCGGAATCTTTGCGGTCTTTGTGGCGGCACCATCCGGCTCGATGACGTGGTTCAGTCCGGCCTTCTCGGGCACGAACCAACGGCTGAACCCACCGCTAATCATCTTGCCCGCGATGGTGGCCGGCGTTAGTCTGCGCGCGTTATGGACACGACCATTCCAACAGCACCGAATCCACCGCCTCCACCCCCTCCGTTGACGCCGCCGCCGGTGATCACTCCCCCGCCGGCCTCACGTCCGAAGAAGAGCCGCGGCTGGATGATCTTCGCCCTGATCCTGCTCGTCCTGCTCGGCTTGAGCATGCTGCTGCATTTCAGCCATTTCGTCGAAAGCCTCGTCCGTATCGGCAATGTCTCGTCGCACACATCGGGCCCGAGGCTGGACGAGGTGGTCCTTGAGGACAACGACGCGTCGGCCAAAGTCGCTGTCGTGCGCGTCGAAGGAATCATCACCAGCCAGATCGTGGACCAGGGCGGGTTCAGCCTGCCGGAAGTCATCAAGGCGCAACTCAAGCGCGCGAAGAACGATCATCGCGTCAAGGCGGTGATTCTCAAGGTGGACTCGCCCGGCGGTGAAGTGCTCGCCTCGGATGATATCTACCGGACAATCTCCGAATTTCAGGAGAAGACGCGCAAGCCGGTTGTCGCGGCGATGGGCAGTCTGGCCGCCTCGGGCGGTTACTATGTCTCCGCGCCCTGCCGCTGGATCGTCGCCAATGACATGACCATCACGGGCAGCATCGGCGTGATCATGAGCAGTTGGAACTATCGCGGCCTGATGAACAAGGTCGGCGTCCGCCCCTACACCTACAAGAGCGGCAAGTTCAAGGACATGCTCAGTGGTTCGCGCGAGCCGGCGGACATTCCCGAGGAGGAACGCGCCATGTTGCAGGGCTTGATTGACGAGGTCTTCGACAAGTTCAAGGACATCGTCGCCGAAGGCCGGGACCGCGCCCACGAAAAGAACAAGAATGAAGGCCGGGCGCTTGCCGACGATTGGAAGGATTACGCCGATGGCCGGGTGCTCTCTGGCACGGAGGCGCAGAAACTCGGGTTCGTGGATGAAGTCGGCAACTTCGACGACGCCAAGCGCCGGGCAATGAAGCTGGCCGGCATCCGCGAGGCGGATTTTATCGAATACAAGCAGCGCTACGACCTGGCGGATTTGCTGGGGCTTTTCGGCAGGTCGGAATCCCGCGCCCTGAAAGTGGACCTCGGGATGGACTTGCCGAAACTCGAAGCCGGCCACCTGTATTTTCTCTCCCCCACCTACCTGCACTGACCGTGAACGGCGTGACGATCATCACGCATCCGCTGGTGCAGCACAATCTGACGCGGTTGCGCGACCGTCGGACGCGGCCCCAGGAATTTCGCCGCGTTTTGAGTGAAGTCGCCGCACTCATGCTCTACGAAGCCACGCGCTCCTTCGCAACGAAGCCCACCCGCGTGCGAACACCGCTGGCCGCCACCCCGGGCCTGCATTTGCGGCGCGGGGTCGTGTTGGTTCCCGTGCTCCGCGCGGGGCTGGGAATGCTGGACTCGATTCTGCAACTCATCCCCGGCGCGCGCGTCGGCTTCATCGGTTTGAAACGCGAGGAGACTTCGCTGCGCGCCTTGTTCTACCACAAGAGCCTCCCCAGGGATTTGAGCCGGTTTGAAATCATCCTAATAGACCCAATGCTCGCGACGGGCGGCAGCGCGGTCGCGGCGATGGATCTCCTCTCCGAGTCCGGCGCGCGGCGTGTCCGGCTGGTGAACCTGATCGCCTCACCCGAAGGCATCCGCCGCGTGCGGGCAAGTTATCCCAAGCTGCCGATCTTCACCGCCGCGGTGGACCGCAAGCTTGACCAACGAGGCTACATTGTGCCGGGGCTTGGCGATGCAGGTGACCGGCTCTTCGGTGTTTGAACTTTCGACAGGTATCCATGCAATCCTGCGCCTTGAACCTTCGCCTTCGTGACAGCCGAGGCAAGGCGGTCTATTCCTGCTGCGGCAAACCATTTCCGAATCTGCCTGCGCCGGCTGCCGCGCGTCAGCGCCCGGAATGATCCGGCAAACCTCCGAATTGATCAGAAACCAACCCACCACCATGAAGCCTTCCGACAACCTGTTGATGATCGCCGACAGCGAGCATGACGCCGACATGCTTTACGCCGTCGGCATGTTCGTGCCCGATCCGTTCATTTATCTCCGCGCCCGGGGCCGGGCCAGCATCGTGATGAGCGATCTGGAGATTGACCGCGCCCGCCGCCAGGCGCCGCATTGCCGCGCGCTGCCCTTGAGCCGCTACCAGAAAAAACTCCGCGCCGCCGGCGTGAAGTCTCCAAAGCTCTCCGACGTGGCCAACGCCGTGCTTCGCGAGAAAGGCATCAGGCGTGTCTTCGTGCCGCACAGTTTTCCGCTCGGCCTTGCCGACGAGTTGTCCAGAAACGGCATCTCGGTGAAGGCGCGACCGGGACAGTTTTTTCCCCAGCGCGGCCACAAAACGCCCGCCGAGGTGAAGAAGATCAGCGCCGCCTTGATAATGGCGGAGATCGGCATGGCGGAAGCCATGCAGGTGCTGCGTTCAACCAAGATCGGACGTGATCGCCGGCTGATCTATCGCAATGCGCCGTTGACGTCCGAAAAACTGCGAGCGGTGATTGACACGGCCATCATCCAGGTCAACGGACTGGCGGCGCACACCATCGTCGCCGGCGGCGTCCAGGGGTGCGACCCACACGAACGAGGCTTCGGCCCGTTGCGCGCCCACGAGCCGATCATCCTCGACATCTTCCCGCGTTCGCAGCAGACGGGATACTTCGGCGACATCACCCGCACGGTGGTCCGTGGCCGCGCGAGCGAAGGCGTGCGGCGGCTTTACGACACCGTGGGCCGCGGGCAGAAGCTCGCCTTCGGCAAAGTCCGCGCCGGCGTGCCGACGGCCGGGGTGCATGGCGCCGTTTTGAAATTCTTCGCAGAGCAGGGCTACAAAACCGCGCGGCGCGACGGACGGATGGTGGGCTTCTTTCACGGCACCGGCCACGGACTTGGCTTGCAAATCCACGAACCGCCGCGGATGGGATTGAATTCCGCCGGCCAACTTGAGGCCGGCCAGATGGTGACCGTCGAGCCGGGCCTATACTATCCCGAGTTGGGGGGCGTGCGCCTGGAAGACGTGGCGTTTGTGACCCAAAACGGCGCGCGCAACCTCACGCGCTTCGAGAAAGTGCTGGAACTGTAAGCCCACCAGCAAAAACCGGCGCCGACTGCCGGTCTTCGAGCCAAAACGCGCGCATCCTCGGCTCAACTGAGGCGGCATGGCCCACTTTCGATGCGAGCCGGTCAGTCAATCCTTCGGAATATCTCTCGAATCGTCACCGAATCCATGGCACGTCGGGCGCTTGGGATCGAACGGCATGGCCGCTCGATTGTCAATCTTTCGAGCGGCCACAGTGGGACCGCGAACTTGAAACCGAATCTGACTTATGTTTTACGACACAACTTATTGGCTCTATGCGCTGCCGGGAGCGATTCTCGGACTTTGGGCACAGATGAAATTATCCGCCGCGTACGGCAAGTACAGCCGGGTCGGCATTGCCAGCGGGCGTTCCGGCGCGGAGGCCGCGCGTGAAATCCTGGACCACGCCGGTCTCGACGATGTGCCGGTGCATGAAGTGGGAGGACACCTGACCGACTATTACGATCCCGGCAAGCGCGCGTTGTGCCTGTCCTCGGAAAACTTTCACGGGCGCTCGCTCGCTGCGGTGGGCGTCGCCGCCCACGAGGCAGGCCATGCGCTCCAGCACCAGGCCGCCTACGCGCCGCTGAGTTTGCGCATGGCCATCGTTCCGGTCACCCGGTTTGCGTCCATCGCATGGATCGGCATCCTGATCGCGGGCGCGCTTTTTGCCGGACCCTTGTTTCCCAAATTCATCCTGCTGGCGGTCGCCATTTTCTCGATCACCGCCTTCTTTCAACTGGTCACTTTACCCGTGGAATTCGACGCGAGTCGGCGGGCAAAGGAGCAACTCCTGCGGTTGGGATTGGTGCAATCGCTGGAGAGCGAGCACGTCAGCAAGGTGTTGAGCGCTGCGGCCCTGACATACGTGGCGGCGTTGGTCGGTTCGATCCTGGAACTGCTGTATTTCTTGTCACTCGCGCAGCGGAGCCGGAATTGAAGTCCGCGAAAGGCTGACGTGGCGCTAATTTGCTTGCGGCGGCCCGCGCGAAATCTGATTTTTGCCGGGACGTGACACCGCGCAAACCCAAAACCAAGCCCACCAGCGCGGCCAAAACTCCGCGCCGGTACAAGCGCGGGAGTGAGGTTGTCGCCACCCCTGCGCCTCCGCCTCCGCCGGTCCAAGCCCGTCCTACCGAAGCCCGCGAACCGCACGATCCGCACGAACGCGAGCGTTCGAGTTACGACGGAGACACGGCCATCAAGCTTTACCTTCGCGAAATCGGCCAGGTGAAATTGCTGACGCCCCAGGAGGAAATTGATCTGGCGGCCAAGATCAAGAGGGGTGACAAGAAGGCACGCGAGCACATGATCAAGGCCAACCTGCGCCTCGTCGTGAAGATCGCGCGTGACTACGAAGGCATCGGCCTCCCACTGCTGGATTTGATCAGCGAGGGCAACATCGGCCTGATGAAAGCTGTCGAGCGGTTCGACCCCGCGAAGGGCGGCAAGTTGTCCACTTACGGATCCTGGTGGATCAAGCAATCCATCAAGCGCGCCCTGGCCAACCAATCCAAGACCATCCGCCTCCCAGTCCATCTGGTGGACAAGATTTCCAAGATGCGCCGGATCGCCATGCGGATGCAGGAGGAACTGGGCCGCGAACCGACCGATGAAGAACTGGCGGGCGAACTGGGCCTGACCTCCTCGCGCGTGGCCCAAATGCGGCTGGCCGCCATCCGGCCCGCCTCGCTCGATGCGCCCATCGGCGACGAGGACTCGAACAACTTCGCGGAAATTGTCCAGGACGAAAACGCCGAGACGCCCTACGAATTGCTCGAGGACAAAACCATCACCGGCATGTTGCAGGAGATGGTGACCAAACTGGACCCTCGCGAAGCCACCATCCTGCGCTTCCGGTTCGCTTTGGACGGCGGCACCGAGCGCACGCTCGAGGAGGTCGGTGAGAAATTCGGCGTCACGCGCGAGCGCGTGCGGCAGATTCAGAACATCGCCCTGCGCAAGTTGAGGAAGATGATCGAAAAGCTCGAAGCGACGAAGACGTGAGGCGTTGAATCGTCAAATCAGTTAAACGCGTTACATGAGCTACATCAGCAAGGAGGTTGCGAAGGTTGACCCACGATGGCCGCAGGACCCACCCGAACCGTTCAACTCCTTTTCCCCTGTAGCCTGGTAACCGTTTGGCGTTGTAACCGTGTAACCGTGTAACCTTGTAACCATGGAACTTCGCAACGCTGTGACCGGAATGAGCAACCCCCAAACGACACCCGCCGAGATCGAACGCGCCATTCGCAACATCCCCGATTTCCCCAAGCCGGGCATCCAGTTCAAGGACATCACCCCCGTACTGGCGGATGCGCGGCTGTTTTCTGGGGCGATAAACCTGCTGACGGAGAAGTTCCAGCCGGGCGCCGTGGATGCGGTCGTGGGCATTGACGCGCGCGGATTCATTTTCGCCGCAGCAGCCGCAACGCGGCTCCAGGCCGGTTTCATTCCCGTGCGCAAGAAAGGCAAGCTGCCCTACCGTACCCACGAACAGGACTACGCGCTGGAATACGGCACGGCGACCGTGGCGATTCACGTGGACGCGCTCAAACCTGGCGCGCGGGTGCTGTTGATTGACGACCTGCTCGCCACGGGCGGCACGGCCGCTGCCGCCGCCGAACTGGTGAAAAAACTGGGCGCGCAAATCCTGGAAATTGGATTCCTCATCGAACTGAGCTTCCTGAACGGGCGGGAGAAATTGAAGGGCTACCCGATCCGCTCGCTGGTGGTGTATTGAACCCTGCTCATGGGAGTTGAAATGGGTTCTCATTCCGCTGGCCGCCGCTAGACTTGGCTCCATGCACTGGCTGCAAAGCCTTGATGTCGGCCTCTTCCGGTTCGTCAACCAATCGTTGAGCAATCCGCTCTTCGATGGGGTGATGCCTTGGTTGAGCGGCAACGCGATGTTCGTCCCCTTGCTGCTCCTGGGCGGGGTGGCGTTGATCTGGCGCTGGAGGCTGCGCGGCCTGCTGTGCGTGGTCATGCTGTCGCTCGTCATCTCGCTGGGCGATCCGCTGGTGCTGCGGACCCTCAAACACGCCGTGGGCCGGCCGCGTCCATTCGTGGCGCTCCAAGGCGTGCGCCTGCCGGCCAATTCCAACCCGGATCGCCTCAATGACGGCAACGCGCCGAACAGCCAGGAGAACGGAAACGCACCCACCGAACGAAATGCCAGGCCAACCAGCATGCCGTCGGCGCACGCAGCCAACTGGTTCGCCGTGACCTTCGTGATGTATCTGTATTTCCGCCGGAGCGCCTGGCTGCTGCTGCCGCTGGCGGCGCTCGTCAGTTTCTCGCGCGTCTACAACGGAGTCCATTACCCGAGCGACGTGCTTGCCGGGGCGTTGCTGGGCGCGGGTTACGCCGCGGCCTTTGCCTTGGGCATCAACTCAGCGTGGCGCTGGGCGGGAAGGAACTGGTTTCCCCTGTGGTGGGCGCAACTGCCTTCACTCGTGCGCGCTTCGGGTGTGCCTTTGGCCAGACTGCAAGCTGGCGATCAAGCGCACGTGGAAAATCGGCCAGCGACCATCGAAGCGCACTGGCTGCGCGCGGGCGGTGTCTTGATTGTGATGACGCTTCTCGGACGGTGGATTTACCTGGCCAGCGGCGTGATCGGTTTGAGCGAGGACGAGGCCTACCAATGGCTTTGGTCCAAACACCTGGCGCTCTCGTATTACAGCAAGCCGCCGCTCATCGCCTACACGCAATTCCTCGGCACGGCGCTTTGGGGCGACACCGCGTTCGGCGTTCGTTTCTTCTCGCCCTTGATCGGAGCGGTGCTCGGCTGGCTGATGCTCCGCTGGCTGGCGCGCGAGGTGGGTGCCAAGACCGGATTCGTCATGCTGCTGGTTGTAAACACGACTCCAGTGCTGGCCGCGGGAGCGACGTTGCTGACGGTGGACTCGTTGCTGGTCCTGTTTTGGACCGCCGCGATGCTGGCGGGCTGGCGGGCGATCCAGCCCGATGCAGGCACGAAGGCGTGGCTCTGGGTGGGCCTCTGGTCAGGCCTGGCGTTCCTCAGCAAGTACGCCGCGCTTTTCCAATGGGTCTGCTGGGGACTGTTCTTCCTGCTCTCGCCGACAGCGCGACGGCACCTGCGGCGCCCCGGCCCGTACCTCGCGTTGCTGATCAGTCTGGCTTTCACCCTTCCGGTGGTGCTTTGGAATCATCAGCACGGATGGGTCACATTGGAACACGTCGCGATGGACAACGCCAAGCTAGGAGAATCGTGGCGGCCCACGCTCCGGTACTTGTATGATTTCGTCGGCAATGAGTTCGGGATTTGGAATCCGGTGTTCTTTGTCGGCGCACTGTGGGCGGCGGTGGGTTTTTGGCGGTGCCACCGAAGCGACGCCCGAATGACCTGCCTTTTCAGCATGGGCGCGCCGGTGTTCGTTGCCTGTCTGCTCTACACCTTGCACTCGCGGGTTCAAGCCAACTGGCCCGCGACATCAGTGCTGCCGCTGTTGTGCTTGATGGTGATTTACTGGGGCGAACGCTGGCGGTCCGGCGCGCGCTTCGTCAAACCGGCGTTGCTCGGCGGCCTGGCTCTGGGACTGGCTGCGCTGGTCGTGATGCATGACACGGACGCCGTTGAGAAAATCACCGGCTACCCCTTGCCCACCCGTTTCGATCCGTTGGTGCGCGTGCGGGGGTGGAAGGATGCGGCGGAGGTTGTGGGCCGGGCGCGAGCGCGGTTGCTTGCGGAGGGCAAACCGGTCTTTCTAATTGGCGGCCACTACGGCATCGCCTCGCTGGTCGCGTTTCACCTGCCCGAGGCGCGCGCGGCCATCACTACCGAGCCGTTGGTCTTCAGCCGTCCGTCGCCCCGGCCTGCCAACCAGTTTCACCTGTGGCCAGGCTACGAGCATCGCCCCGGTCAGAATGCGATCTTTTTTGCGGAACGAAATCAACCCCGGCCCGCACCGGAGATGCTAATTTCGCAATTCGAAACCGTCACAGACCTTGGGCTGCATCACGCACTTCATCGCGGACGTGTCTTCCACACCCTCCAACTTTTTGAATGCCGCAACCTGCGCTGACCCTTCGCCGCCGGGTTGCGAGACCGAGTTCCCGGTGCGCGACTACGACCTCGCCGCGACGTTGACGTCCGGCCAGGTCTTCCGCTGGCAGCCCGTGGGCGACAGCTGGGAGGGTGTCGTTGGATCGAACTGGGTGCGGATGCAGCCCACTCCCGGCGGTTTGCGCGCAACGACTGCTGTCGCACAAGCCGACTGGTCCTGGCTGCGCCATTTCCTGCAGACCGAAGCGGACCTCGGCGCTGTGCTGGCGACTTTCCCGGAAGACGAGCCGATGCGCCGGGCCGTGGCCGCCTGGCGCGGTTTGCGCCTGCTACGGCAGGACCCCTGGGAATGTCTCGCGTCGTTCATTCTTTCCTCAACGAAACAAATCGTTCAGATCCGGCAAATCGTCGCGACCCTGTGCCGGCGCTTCGGCGCTCCCATCTCAGTACCGCAAGGAAAAGCAGCAGCGTTTGCCTTTCCGACCGCGCATCGTCTCGCGAGGGCCGGCGAGTCAGAGCTGCGGGACTGCAAGATGGGTTTTAGAGCGCCGTATCTGCGCGCGGTGTCGAAGGAGGTCGCGGACGGCAGGCTAAACCTGGAAGCGCTTCGCGCGATGCCTTTGGCCGAGGCGCGGCAACGGTTGACCGCGCTGCCCGGTGTTGGCAAGAAGATCGCCGACTGCGTCCTGCTTTTCGCCTGCGGCCAGCGGACCGCATTCCCACTGGACGTGTGGGTGATCCGGGCGTTGCGGCAATTGTATTTTCGAGGGCGGGCCGTCCCGCTGGCCCGGCTCCAAGATTTTGCCGCCAACCATTTCGGCCCGAACTCTGGTTACGCCCAGCAATACCTGTTTCACTATTTGCGCACGAAACTTCCGCAGCGCGAGACGATTGGCCAGCGGGGCCGGGCGCAGCCAGCCAGAGTGCCCCGGGCGCGGAAGCCAAAAAAGTTTCGGCGCTTGATTGCGGCTTCGCAGCCTTTCCCATGACATGTCGCATTGAAGTGCTGTTCGTGCCGGCGGAGTTCCGCGAGTTCACTTCGCGCGAGCGACCGGAGGCGGTCTGTGTCGTGTTCGACGTGCTGCGGGCGACCAGCACCATCGCAACGGCGCTCGCGCAGGGCGCGGCGGCGGTCGTTCCCGTGGAGGAAATCGCCGAGGCCCTCGACTGGCGACGACGGAATCCCGCGTGGCTTCTGGCCGGTGAGCGCGAAGGGTGGCGCATCGGCGCGGCGCTGACGGGCGGCGTCGAGTTCGACCTTGGCAACTCCCCACGCGAATTCACCGCGGAAAAGATTGCCGGCAGGACGATCATCATGACCACGACCAACGGGACGCGGGCGTTGCGGGGCTGTCGTGGCGCGCGCGCGGTTTTTGCGTGCTGCTTCCTGAACCTGGCGGCCACGGCACGCGCGGTTCTTCCGCTGAAGCCGCAGCACCTCTTGCTGGTCTGCGCCGGCACTGGCGAAGGCAGCGCGTTCGAGGACGTTTTGGCGGCGGGAGCATTTTGCGGCGCGTTTTCCGGCCTCCACGGCGAGGTTGACGAAACCGACTCCGCGATCATGGCGCGGGAGCTTTATCTCGCTTCGCAAAACAATCTGGAGCAGGCCGCCTCGCGCTCGCAAAACGGTCGCCTGCTTTTGCGAATCCCGGAATTGCGCGAGGATGTAGCCTTCTGCCTTCAACGCGACACGCTGGAAACCGTGGCCACCCTCGGCGCGGATGGGGCGGTGAGGAAGTGCGGAGACGGCGCGCCCGTCGGCGCATGATGAACGCGAACGCGATTCGTCTGTGGCGACGGAACGAAACCGGCGAGTTTAAGTGGCCGTCGCCAACCCAACTCAGAATCCGATGCTCGCTCCGCCGTCCACCGGCAGCACGACTCCATTGACAAATCGTGCAGCCGGCGAGCAAAGGTAAACCGCCGCCCAGCCGATGTCGTCGGGTTCGCCGAATCGCCCCATCGGCGTGCGGCCCAGGATCTTTGCCTTTCGCATCGGATCGCCGCTCAACGCCCGTTCGAGCAAGTCCGACTGAATCCAGCCAGGCGCGATGGCATTGACGCGCACGTTGTGCGGTCCCCATTCGGTGGCCAGCGCCCGCACCAAACCCGGATAGGCGGATTTGGCCGTCGCATACGCCACGACCAGCGGCATGCCCATGAACGAGGTCATCGAGGCGGTGAACAGAATGCACCCCACCCGGCGGGCCACCATGCGGCGACCGGCTTCGCGCGTAAGGGCGAAGGCCCCGAAGACGTGCGTTTGGAGCACGGCTGCGAATTCCGCGTCCGAAGTGTCCACCGCTGGTTTCTTGAGATGCACCCCGGCGTTGTTGATGAGGATCGAAACCGGACCAGCGAATTCTTCCGCCCGGTCCACCAAGGCCGCGGCGCTTTCGAGCCTGGTAACGTCCCCGGCCAGCGGAAACGCGCCCGGACCGATGGCCGCGCATGCCTCCGTCAACCGCTCCTTGCGCCGGCCAACCAGGACGACGCTTGCGCCCGCAGCGACCAGGCAACGCGCCATGCCGAGGCCAAGGCCCGTCCCGCCGCCGGTGATCAAGGCGGTCTGGCCGTCGAGCCGGAAAGCGGATGCTCCCGCCGATGCATTCATGCGTCTCTTGCGCGCGCCGCTGTGGTTTCGCTGGATGCGCCATCACCCGAAGCCGCCACCGCCATAGGGGCCAGCTTCGGATTCAAGAGGTGCATGATAAGCAGGGCGACGAGGTAAGCGACGGAAGCCATGGCAAACAACGGCAGGTAACTCCCCGTCCACTCCAGGATGTAGCCCGTGACCTTCGCGATCAACAAACCGCCCACGGCGCCGGCCATGCCGCCGATGCCCACGACCGAACTTACCGCCCGGCGCGGCACGGTGTCGGGAACGAGCGTGAACATGTTGGCGGCGAATCCCTGGTGCGCCGACGCCGCCAGGCCGATCAGCAGCGTCGCGGCCCAAACGTTGGAGACGGCAGACGCGGCGAACACGGGCACGACGAGCAAAGCGCAAATCAGCATCACGATTTTGCGCGCGGCATTGACGCTCCACCCGCGCGCGATCAATCGCGACGAAGTCCAGCCTCCCGCGATGCCGCCCACGTCAGTCATCAGGTAGATCACCACGAGCGGAGGACCCGTTTGCAGCAGGTTCAATCCGTGGCGGTCGTGGAGGAAACCCGGAATCCAAAACAGATAAAACCACCAGATCGGCGCGGTGAAAAACATGCCGACCACGAACACCCACGTCTGGCGACGGCACAGCAGCCACCACCAGGAAATGCTTCCGGGAGGATCGGGCGGGTCACTCTGGATGTAAGCCCGTTCGGCCTCCGAAAGCCGGGGATGCTCCTCCGGGCTTCGGTAAATCGCCCACCACGCGGCCAGCCAGAAGAAGCCGAGCGCGCCAGTGGCGTAAAACGCCGTGGGCCAGCCGAAATGCACGGTGATCCAAGGAACGATCATCGGTGTGATCATCGCCCCCACGGTGCTGCCGGCGCTGAAAATGCCCGTTGCCGTCGCGCGTTCCCGCGCGGGGAACCACTCGCTCATTGTTTTGACTCCGGCGGGATAATTGCCGCCTTCGGCGAGTCCCAACCCGAAACGCGCCGCGGCAAACATGATGACGGTGACCGGCAGCGCAATGGCGGTCGCGGCCGAGGAGCCGTAGAGGAGCAGGATGGCGGCGCTGCCGATCCATGAATGGGAGTCGAGAGAAACGCCTGCCTGCCTGGGAACGTAGGCGATGAGTCCGTGCGCCATTGCCGCCAGCGTCCAGGCCAGCACCGCGAGCGCGAAGCCCATCCGCACCCCGATCCTGTCCATCATCCGCCCCGCCAGCAAATACCCGATCGCGTAGGCCAACTGAAAGGCGAAGACGATGTTGCTGTAGTCAATCTGACTCCAGCCCAGTGCTTTCGACAACTCAGGCTTGAGGATGCCGATCATCTGGCGGTCAATGTAGTTGATGGCCGTCGCGGCGAACACGAGCGCGCAAATGCCCCACCGCAACCTGCCCGCACGGCGGGTTGGTCCATCACCAGGAGCGCCGACTGTCGGTTCGGGCGTCATGACTCGGGAGGAATCGCCCTTCGCGGCGCCCAATGGCAGGGTGTCGGGACGCTCGGCTGCGCCACGCCAATTCCGGAGGCTGCCGTCGGATGGCTGCCATGCGACGTTGGCTTCGCAATGACCACTCGGGATGCAGACGGTTGGTTAGATCGAGACATGCGCATGGCGAACGCGCAGGAATCTCGGGGAATCGTCGCATCAGGGAAAGCCAAATTGAGGACCAGACGCAACCTTGCCGACCTGAACATGGCATGCGTTGTGAAGTAAAGTCGCCCACGGCAAAGAAGCGGGGTCGTTCGCGGCGCGGCGCGTTGCCGGGCGATTGCTTCCGGCCTCCTGCCGGGCGCGGAGTCCGGTTTAGCACAGACTTGTAATTCCCGGCGCCGGGCATACAGTTGAGCCATGAAGAACGACGTGGTGGCGGTGCAGATTCGCGGAATCATGCCGGCCAACAGCGGTTGCGCGCTGTTCGTGGGCAACGATGAAAAGGTTTTCGTCATCAACGTCGAGCCACACATGGGCGCCGTGATCGGCATGTTCCTGCGCGACCAGCCCAAGGAGCGTCCGCTGACTCATGACCTGATGCAAAGTGTCTTCAAGGGATTCAACATCGCCGTCGAACGCGTCGTCATCACCGAGTTGAAAAACTCCACCTACTATGCGCGGCTGATTCTGCAACAGAACAATGAGATCGCCCGCAAAATCGTCGAGATTGACGCGCGTCCCAGCGATTGCCTGGCGCTGGCGTCCGCGCAGAAGCGGCCCATCTTCGTGTCGCAAGCCTTGTTTGAGCAGGTCGAGGACATGAGCGAATACCTCGACAAGATCAACCAATCCGGCGCCGAGCCGGAGTGACCCCATGTCCGCCCTCCGCAGAGCATCGGAGGAAAGACCGACCTCCGCCGTCAAACCGGCGCCGCCGGTGGTGCTGATTTGTGGCGACGACGAGTTCGGCGTCAAGCAGCGCGCCCGCCAGATCCATCAGCAATGGTCCGCCGAACTGGGCGGGATGGATCACGAGATCATTGATGCTTCCGCGGCGAACAGCGGAGAAGCGTTGAAAGCCCTCGTCCGTGTGCGGGAAGCGCTTCAGACACTCCCTTTCTTCGGCACGGGCAAGGTCGTCTGGCTGAAAGACTGCAACTTCCTCGGCGACGAGCGCGCGGCACAGACCCAGGAGGTGACCGGCGTGCTGGCCGACCTGGCGCAGGAACTGAAGACGTTTCCCTGGTCCAAGAGCGGCGTCCGCCTGCTCGTCAGCGCGGGGAAGGTGGACAAACGCAGGGTGTTTTTCAAAACCCTCGAGAAACTGGGCACGGTGGAAAGCTTCGGCGGCCTCTCACTGGAGGACCGCGATTGGGCCGAACAAGCAGAGCAGATCGCGCGGCGGGCACTCAAAGCTCGCCACCGTGAGATTTCAGAGGAAGCCTTGTCGGAACTGGTCAGCCGTGTGGGACCGAACGCGCGCCAACTCGACTCCGAAGTGGAGAAGCTGGCGCTCTTCGTCGGCGAACGAAAGCAAATCGAACTGGCGGACGTGGCGGCGGTGTGCGTGAAGAACAAGCAAGCGCGGGCGTTCGCTTTGGGCGACGCGCTCGGCGACCGTGATCTGCCGGCGCTCCTGCGGCGGCTCGACGAAGAACTCTGGACGATGCAGTTCGATCGCGAAAAATCGGAAATCGGCCTGCTCTACGGCCTGATCTCAAAGGTGCGCGCCATGCTGTTTCTCAAGGAGATGCAGCGCGAAGGTTGGATCAAACCCACGGATCACTTCCCGTCCTTCAAGTCGCAATTGGAGCACGTCCCGGCGGATCAACTGCCGACGGACCGGCGTTTCAACCCGCTGGCGATGAATCCTTACGTTCTCTTCAAGGCGCTGCCGCAATCGCGGCATTACACGACCGGCGAACTCGTCGCCGCGATGGATGCGCTGCTCGCGTGCAACCGGCGGCTGGTGAGCAGCGGTCTGGACGAGGCGCTGGTGTTGCAACAGACCTTGGTGGGTATCATTGGGCACGCCAGCCCGACGGTTTCCAGCGTGAAGGCGACTTGACGTGCGCAACGACTGATGGAAACCCCTCAAGCCAGTTTGATGGTTCACGTGGGCCAACGCTTCGCCTGCGTCAAGGTCCTCGGGCGGGCCAATTTCACCTTGAGCGTGGATTTCCAAACGCTCGTCTCGGAATTGCGGCGGCGGGGCTTCGCCCTGTTCGTGATAGACCTGGCGGAATGCGCGTTGATGGACAGCACGTTCCTCGGCGCCTTGGCCGGGCTGGGCTTGCGGTGCTGCCAGTCCGCTGGCGAGGCGGAAACCGGCTCGGTCCAGTTACTCAACCCAAACGAGAGGGTGACTGAACTGCTGGAGAACCTCGGTGCGCTTCACCTGTTTCGCGTTGCCCGCGGCCCGCTCGCGCTGCCGGAGGCGATGGAAGCGTGCGCGCACGAACCAGCGCGTCCTTCCCGCGAGCAAGTGGTCCGCGCCTGCCTCGAAGCCCACGAAACATTGATGGCCATCAACCCGCAAAACGTCGCGCGGTTCAAAGATGTGACGAAGTTTCTGGCTGAGGACTTGCAGAAGCTCAAGGCCGGCGGGTAACCCGGCGGGCGGCGCGAAGCAATGCGCCCCAAGCCGTTTCCCCGGCACCCGCTCACGTTGCCGGTATCAGGTCGGTGGCGTCGAGACAATCCCGCACCGTCGCCGCCAGCCGCTGCGGGTGATACGGCTTCTGGACGTAGTTCAGGGTCCGGCGGTTGGTGAAATCCTTGCCGAGCACGTCCGCGCTGTACCCGCTGGTGAAGATCACCTTGAGATCGGGCCGTTCACTCCAAAGCTCCTCTGCCAGTGCGCGGCCGTTGACCCGGTCGGGCATGACGACGTCCGTGAGCAGCAAGGCAATGTCCTGCTTGTGTTGGCGCCACACATCGAGCGCGCGAACGCCGGTCTCGGCCTCCAGCACGCGATAGCCGTGGTTGCGCAGGAGGTTTCCCACCAACTCGCGCACCGGTTGTTCGTCCTCGACGACCAGGATGGTTTCGCTGCCGCCGCGCACCACGCGCTCGCCGCCGCGCTCGTCGGTGCGGTCGGCACCCTCGGCCGCAAGGGGGAGATACACTTGGAACGTCGTGCCTTTGCCAAGCTGGCTTTCGACCTCGATCCAGCCTTGGTGCTGTTTGACGATGCCATACACGGTTGCCAGTCCCAACCCGGTGCCCTTCCCCACCTCCTTGGTTGTGAAAAACGGTTCGAAAATGCGCCGCAAGATCTCTGGCGCGATGCCGCAGCCCGTGTCGGACGCCGTCAGGCGCACGAAGCAGCCCGCCCGCGCTTCGACCTGGCGCATGACCCTGTTGGCGGCGACTTCCGTGTAAGCGAGCTCGATGTTGAGCCGTCCCCCACGCGGCATCGCGTCGCGCGCATTGACGGCGAAGTTGAGGAGGATTTGTTCGAGCATGCTGGGATCAGCCCGGACGATCATCGGTTCGGGCCAATAGCTCAATTGCAATGCGATGTCCTCGCCCAGAATGCGCCCGAGCATCTTGCTCATGTCGCGGACCAGTTCGTTCAAATCCAGCCGGCGGGGCTGCATCACCTGCCGACGGCTGAAGGTCAGCAACTGGCGGGTCAACCCCGCCGCGCGGTCGGCGGCCTGGATGATTTGCTGGGCGGACCGGGCGGCCGGCCCGGCGACGGCGCCGCCCGCCAGCAGGAGCGAGGCGTGGCCGTGGATCACGGTGAGGATGTTGTTGAAATCATGAGCCACGCCGCCGGCCAGCTGGCCGATGGCTTCCATTTTTTGCGCCTGGCGGAATTGTTCTTCGAGACGCTTCTGCGCGGTCACGTCGCGGAACAACCCCAGCAACAGCGGCGGCTGGCCGCGCAGTTCGACAAAGGAGTTGGTGTCTTCAAGAACGACGGCGTGGCCGTTGTGCAGCACGATGCGGCGTTCGATCTGGCGTTCGATCACCCGGCCACGAAAGCGCTCGCGGTATTTCTGCAGGATGCGCTCGGGCTGCTCCGAATCCGCGTAGATGACCGTGAAGGGCTTGCCCTCAAGCTCCAGCCGGGTCAAGCCGGTGAGGTGACAAAACGCCTGGTTGACGGCCACAACGATGCCGTTCTCGTCAGTCAGTCTCATGCCGTCCACGGAATTCTCCCAAACCGAGTGGAACAGCATCTCCGAACTGCGCAACGCGCGCTCGGTCTGTTTGCGCTCCGTCACATCGCGGACGTGCAACAACACGGCCGGCCGGCCATCGTACTGCACGCGGTTGGCGCGGATTTCCACGGGAGTGATCCGACCGTCCCGCGCACGGCTCTCGCTCTCGACGTGGATGACTTCGCCGCTCGCCAGTTTTGCAAACTCGTGTTTGACCAGGTCGCGTTTCTCGGCCGGCACCAACTCCAATACATTGGTTCCGACCAGTTCGGCACGGCTGACGCCGTGCAGCCGGCACGCCGCGGGATTCACATCCAACACGTTCCCCTCGAGGTCTTCGACGAACGTCGCGTCGGGCGAGCCTTCAAACAAGTCACGAAACCGCTGTTCGCTCTCGCGCAACGCTTCCCGGGCGCGGATGCGCTCCAATGCCCCGCCGCAGTGGTCCGCCAGGATCTGCAGCGTCTCCAGATCGCGCCCGGAATAGGCTTGGAACGAATAACTCTGGATGGACAGGATTCCGATCACCTTGGTCCGGTCCCGAATCGGCACCAACATCAACGAGGCCGACGGACGTGAGACGTCACCGAACGGAACGGCGTCGGCCATCATCCTCAGTGGCCCTTCCCGCAGAATCAATTCCGCGCCGTTCTTGATGATGCGGCGAGCCTGCTCGCTGACCGGATGCGCGCGCTTCAGGTACAATTCCTCCACGCGCCGACCTTCGATCGTATCCACATCCAGGATCGGGTCCATCAAATCCGCCTCCTCCAGATACAGGTCCAGGCTAAAGGCGTCCCAGGCGAACAGCTCATGCGCCACGTCCCGGATGATCCGCGCGGCTTCGGCGGGGGTGGCGGCGGAATTGAGCGAACGTCCCAGCTTCGAGAACGCGGCGTTGCGATGCTCGAAGTTGCGGCGATCCGTAATGTCGGTTACCAGCGTCAATGCCGCGGGCCGCCCGCGAAAGGTGAGCGGGCTCCACGTCACCTCCACATCAATCCGCGCGCCGTCTTTTTTCCGATGCTGCCAGAGGCGGCTCCGCCCCGCATCCGATTCATCGTGAAATTGTCCGGACAATTCGGAAGCTTCGCCCTCCAGTCGCAGGTCCGTCAGGCGCAGTTTCAAAAATTCCTCGCGCGAATAGCCGTAGTGCGCGATGGCAGCCTGGTTGACCTCCAGGAACCCAAGCGTCTCGACGTCCAGGAGCCACATGGGATTCGGGTTGCCGTCAAACATGAGGCGATATTCGTTCTCGCTCACACGCAATGCGTTTTCGGCCATCGTGCGCTCGGTGACGTCGCGGGAGTTGATGATCACGGCTCCGATGTCCGGGTCGGGGAGGCGATTCTGGGCCACCGATTCGAGATACGCCCACGAACCCTGCTTTCGCAGGAAGCGGAACGCCATCGTCATGGTCTGTTCAGGATGCGTCAGCAGGAGTTGAAATCCTTCGACCACTCTCGCCAAGTCCTCCGGATGCACCCACTCGAACGCGCTCCGGCCCAACAGCTCTCCCGGTTCGTAGCCCATGATCCGTTGGGCGGACGGGCTGACGTGCAAAAAGAGGCCGTCACGACTCAGCACGGTGAGGATATCCGGCGAGTTGTCGGTCAGCGCGCGAAAATATTTTTCACGCCGGATCAATTCGGTTTCCGCGTGGCGGCGGCGCGCGCGTTCGGCGGCTTCCTCCACGGCGCGCCGGATGGTGGGGACCAGCCGGTCCGGCCACTGCTTGAGGACATAATCCGTTGCGCCGTTCCGCAAGCTCTCAATCGCGGCCTGCTCGCCAATCGTGCCCGAGACCAGGAGGAAAGGGGTTTCCGGCGTTTGCCGGCGGGCGGCCGCCAGGGCCTCAAGCCCGTTAAAGTCCGGCAGGAGGTAGTCCGCGAGGATCACGTCGAACTGTTGAAAGCACAACGCCGCCTCGAACTCCGCGCGGTTCGTGGCCAGCGTCAATTCGATGTCGAATCCCTCCGCCCGCAGCAGGTCGCCGACGAGGTGGGAGTAATCCACTTCGTCTTCGAGATGCAGGACGCGCAGACGTTCCATCATGGCAGAATCGAGGTTGCTCAAAACAGCCCAGAAAAGAGCAAACCAAGTGCCACAGAACGGTTTCAAACCGTTGCGTTTTCAACGGTTTCCGAGGAATCACCCGTCACCGCAGATGACGGCGGGCTCCGGAAGCAGGCGGGCAATCTCCTCGGCCCGCAAACCGAAACCAGCCCCATGAATGCTCGCAAGCTCCACCTGCCCGCGCCGCCGACGGTACAAGTCCGGATGCACGCGGGCCTCAGGCAATGACGCCTCCGGATAAAACTGCATGGCGTTCGTCTCCACACCCATGATCGTGCCGACGTGCGCCGCAAGCAGCAGGTGCGGGATTTGCGCGAGCATCGGATTGGTAAGGTCTTGGACCATCAGGCTCATTCCGTGCGCCCGCGCCCAACAGGCACTCAACAAGGCTCCCGTCTGTGTCTTGCATGTCTTCAACGCCACGCCGGTCCAACCCAGGTGTCTGCCGAGCCGCACCAATCGCCAGTCGTGCGCGCTCTCGTCGAGGAACAGCGGTTTGCGCGCGGCGACTCCACGCACGTCCAGCCGGTGCGCCTCCAGGTCGTATGGGAACGGTTGCTCAACGTAAAGGATCATCCCGTATGTCCTCGGATGATCATCGCGCAACCGGTCGAGAATGACTTCCACGTATTGCGGCTCTTGCACGGTGCAATTGAAATCGGCCGAAAGCCAGTGAACGTCGCGCGCGACGGCGATCTGTCCGACCTTGGCCAATCGCCGGAAATCCCATTCCGCATCGTTGCCGCGCAGTTTCACCTTCAGGCATTTCAAACCGTCGCGCTTGATCCATTCCTCAAGTGTCACCGGATAACCATCGCTCGGCTCCCCGCCAGTCAGTTCGGAGGCGTCCAGTGGGTCCAACCCGCCGACGAGGTGCCAGGCGACCAGCCGATCCGCGCGGTTGGTTGACAGAAAGTCCGCAGGGAACTTCCCAGCAAAGGAAATGCTGGAATCGCGGGCAGGTTCAAGAAACCGGGCCAGATCGCGGGACATGAACTGCGGGCCGTAGGTGGAATAAACTGGACAGCCATGCAATTTGCCGAAGGCGTCATGCACGGCGAGGTCAAATGGTGAACAACAGAGCAACGCCGCCAGCCAGGGCATCGGCTCCTTGCCGCGGCGGGTGCGATGGTTGAATCCGTCGAGCATCCCCGGAAGCACGGACTGGAGAAAATCGTCGCCGATCTCCAGGGGATGCCCCGGCCTGGCGACAGCCGCCCACAACTCGGCTAACTCCTTGCAGAACGCCTTGAGCGCCCCGTGGCGATCATCGTAGGGCGGGGCGCCGGGCCAGACCCATTGCACGCTCAACGGTGTTTCACCCCAGCCGTCCGCCTTGCGGCCTGAATCATCACTCACAGTCACCCGCGCCCGGGCGCACGTCACGTGCGTCAGCGTCTCCGTGCCGAATTTGAGCGGCACGCGCGTCTGAACCGGGAGGAAATAGAGCGCCGCGCCGACCGTGCGGATATCCGTGACCTTGCCCATCAGGCGCGATTAAGCAGCAGAAAAGAATCCGCAACAACTCCGATTTGTCGCGAGCAGGGTGGATTCACGGCCGAACGAACGGCCACCGGAACGCCGCGATGCCTCGCGCGGTTTTTGGGAACACGGCTACTTGGAACGGTTTAGCGCGAGAGTCAGCCGGCCTTTTTTGCGATCCGCGGTCGCCCGGTGGATCACGCCGGATTTGACGCCCTTGTCGAAGGCGGAGATCACTTCGCGCAGGGCTTTGGTGGCGTCCTCTTTTTTCCCCGCCGCCAGCGACTGGCGGAAGTTCTTTTCGAGGCGGTGCAGGCCGGAGGTGACGCGGCGGTTTTTCAGGCGCTTGCGCTCGTTGGCGCGGACGCGGCGCTCGGCGGACTTGGTGTTCGGCATAGATTCAGTTCCAGCTCTCAACCCCGAACGCTTTCGGGATCAATGCAGAAGGCGCAACGGTAATGATCCGCGGCAGATTGTCAATCCAGCCCTTGCCCGCGCGGACGGGCGGGAAAAAGCCGGGAGGTGCGCAAGCCCATCCGAGCCAGGCGGAAGGCCAGTCCCGTTCCCAGGCAGCCAAAGCCGTATTTGATGCTTCGACGCAGGTTGATGGATGATGCCTCCGGAAAGTACTTCGTCGGGCAACTGACTTCGCCGATGGTGAATCGGTGCCAGAGGACCTGCGCCAGCATTTGATTGTCGAACACGAAGTCGTCCGAGTTCGCGGCGAAATCCAGCGCCTCCAGAATTTGCCGCGAGAACGCGCGGTAGCCGGTGTGGTATTCCGAGAGTTTGGCGCCCAAGAGAAGATTCTCCGCGAAAGTCAGAGCGCGGTTGGCCAGGTATTTCCACAGCGGCATCCCGCCACGTAACGCATAGCCGCCCAAGATGCGGCTGCCAAGGACGCAGGGATGCAAGCCGTTGGCAATCATTGAAACCATCGCCGGGAGGAGCTTGGGCGTGTACTGGTAGTCCGGGTGGATCATCACCACGATGTCCGCGCCGGCCTCAAGTGCCAGCCGGTAGCAGGTTTTCTGGTTGCCTCCGTAACCCCGGTTGACTTCATGCACGTGTACTTGCACTCCCTCCAGCTCGCGGGCGATGGCGACGGTTTCGTCCCGGCTCCCATCGTCCACCAGAATGATCCGGTCCACCAATCCCTGACCGCGAACTTCCTCGTAGGTGCGCCGCAGTGTCCTGGCCGCGTTAAACGCGGGCATGACGACGATGACTTTGTGGCCCTGATACATGGTGGAGTCGTCAGAGTGGCTTCAACCTGAATTACGCAGTTCAACCACGTTTGGGCGTTGTGACCAGGCAGCAACAGAAATCCGCCGCCTCACTGCGAGGCTGAGTGTTTCGCGCTGCCCGGTGTCCCTCTGCTTCCGAATCCATCCGTCGTTTCTGATTGCTTCGCCCGGTTCGCACTGTGGGAGTTTGCTTCAGTCCAAAAGCCGTCGCGTCAACCCATCATAGGCGTCAATCCGCCGGTCCCGCAGGAACGGCCAATGTGTCCGCGTCCTGTCCACTTGTTCGAGATCCACCGGCACGATCAATATCTCTTCCTTGCCAACGCTGGCCCGCGCCAGGATTTCGCCGGACGTTCCGGCGACGAAGCTTTGCCCCCAGAATTCGAGGCCGCTGCCACCGGCCGGCCTTTCATGCCCGATGCGGTTCACCGCGGCGACGTAGCAACCGTTGGCGATCGCGTGGCCGCGCTGGACCAGTTCCCACGCCGCCTGTTGCTTCGGCCCCTCCGTTTTCTTTTCCGCCGGATGCCAGCCGATCGCCGTGGGATAGAGCAGCACCTGCGCGCCGTGCATGGCCGTCAGCCGCGCGGCCTCCGGATACCATTGGTCCCAGCAGATCAGCACGCCGATCTTTCCGTGGCGCGTTTGCCAGGCGCGGAAGCCAAGGTCGCCCGGCGTGAAATAAAACTTCTCGTAGTAGTGCGGATCGTCCGGAATGTGCATCTTCCGGTAAAGACCCAGGAGCGATCCATCGGCGTCAATGATCGCAGCGGTGTTGTGATAGACCCCGGGCGCGCGCCGCTCAAACAACGAGGCGACGATGACCACGCCGTGTTTGCGGGCGAGTCGTTGGAACGCGTCGGTGCCCGGGCCGGGAATCGGTTCGGCCAGTTTGAAATGCTCGTGATCCTCGCTCTGGCAAAAATACTGCGACCGGAAAAGTTCCTGCGTGCAGATGATCTGGGCACCGCGCCGGGCCGCGCGCCCGACCATCAAGAGCGTCTTGCGCAGGTTCGCCTTCGGGTCCGGGGAACAGGAGGTCTGGAGCAGACCCAGCCGGACGGTGTGGGCGGAGGCCGCGCGCTTCATGCAGGTTCAGACGGGAGCACGAATGCGGGCGGTGTGCTCGATCAGTTCCGTGCTGCCGCGGGCGCTGCCCACCGACTCTGTCGGGACGTTCTGGCCGAACAAGTCGCGGATGAACTTCCCGAGCGTCTCGTTGGTCGGACCGTAGCCGCGGTGGTAGATGTGGTACTCCAGCGCGGTCATCAACTCATCGGCGCTGGCATACCGTTGCGCGAGGTCCCGCGCCAGGCAGCGTTGCAGGATTTCGTTCAACGAATCGTCAATCCGCTCGTCCAACCCGCGAAAATCCGGGATCGCCATGGTCATCACCCGTTGCCGGGATTCCTCGGCGGTCGGCCCTTTGAACACATTCCGCCCCAGCAGCAGGTGCGCGAGCACCACGCCGGCCGAAAACACGTCCGACCGCTTGTCCGTCACCTGGAAATTCGCCTGCTCCGGGCTCATGTAATCCGCCTTGCCGGCCACGATCTCGCCCTCCTGGTCAATCAGAAATCCCCGCGCCTTGGCGATGCCGAAATCCGTCAGCTTCACGTCGCCTTCGAACGCGATCATCACGTTCTTGAAGCTCACGTCGCGATGCACGATGCCCAGCGGCTTGCCGTCCTTGTCGGCCTTGGCGTGCGCGTAGGCCAGTCCGCGCGCCACGCGGCTGACGATGAACACCGCCAGCTCCCGCGGCAGTGTTTTGCGTTTGTCATAGAGTTGCTGCGCGAACTGCTCCAGGTTGACTCCGCGGATCAATTCCATGCAGATGAAGTAAACGCCGTTGGCTTCGCCCAGGTGATACGTCTGCACGATGTTCGTGTGGATCAAGTCCGCCACCAGTTTCGCCTCGCCGATGAAGTTCTCGATGAAGGTCTTCTGGCTGGCGTAGTTCGGGCGGACCACCTTGATGGCGACGCGCTTGACGAAGTCGCGCGTGCCGCGCTGCTCGGCCTCGTACACCACGCCCATGCCGCCCTCGAAAATCTTGCGAACGATCTCGTAGCGGAACTCGTTCTGGATGGTGAACAGCGGCACGGGGCGATGTTGGAAAATCGTCCCGGCAAGTCAAGCCCCGCATCGCCGCCAACCCGCGCGATGCGCGAAACCCCGGTTTTATCGGCATTTTTTTTCAGTTTTTGCTTGCGCGCTCGCGCGCGTGGTCTTAAATCGAAGCCAATCGAATGACTTTTACCGTGTTCGATGACGTTCAACACACAACCAACAACCACAGAAATATATTATGGCACAAGCAATGACCAAATCGCAGATCGCCGCGGCTCTCGCTGAAAAGGCCGGCCTCAAGAAAAAGCAGGCCGCCGAGATCCTCGAATACATCGCGCAACTGGCGTACAAGAACGCCAAGAACACCTTCACCCTCCCGGGCATTGGCAAACTCAAACTCAGGAACCGCGCCGCCCGCATCGGCCGCAACCCCGCCACCGGCGAACAGATTCAGATCCCCGCCAAGCGCGTGGTCAAGTTCTCCGTCGCCAAGGCCTGCAAGGACGCCATCCTCGGCTCCAAGTAATCCGTCCACTTTCAACCAGGCACTCCGGCGCGGGCTGGAGTGCCTTTTTGTTTCCGGGATTTGAAGCCGGGCGCGTGGGCAAATACCCAAATACCCAAACACCGAAATACCCAAGTTCCGCGTGCGTCAGTGCGTTTTGGCATTTGGGTATTTGAGTGATTGGGTCCTTGGGTCCTTTCGAATGAAAATCGCCGTTGTCGGATGCGGAGCCGTCGGCAGTTACTACGGCGCCCGGTTGTGCCGCGCTGGTCACGACGTGCATTTCCTGCTCCGCTCGGATTTCGGGGCCGTCCGCGGCAACGGCGTCTCGATCCGCAGTCCCACGGGCGATTTCAACGCGCGCCCGCGCTGCGCCCTGAATCCGGAGCAAATTGGCGTAAGCGACGTCGTGCTGATTGCCCTCAAAACCACCGCCAACGATCAGTTCTCAAATCTTCTCCCGCCGCTGGTCGGTCCGCGCACCGCCGTCGTCACGCTCCAAAACGGATTGGGCAATGAAGAACAACTCGCGCGGCTGTTCCCGGCGGAGCAGATACTCTGCGGGCTATGTTTCGTCTGCCTGAATCGAATCGAGCCGGGTGTGATTTGCCACTTGGATCACGGCCTGATTGTGCTGGGCGAATTCCAACGCTGGCCCGAACCACGCACGCACGACCTGGCCTCCGCCATCCGCCACTCTGGCGTGCCCTGCAAGGTCACCGACAACCTCGCCCGTGCCCATTGGGAAAAACTGATCTGGAACATCCCCTTCAACGGTCTGGGCGTCGCCAGCGCCGCAGGCTTCGACGCATTCGTCTCTCAACCCTCAACCCTCTACTCTCAACCTCCCCTCGGCCCCTGCCTCACCACGGAGAAACTCCTTGCTGATCCCCGCTGGGAGGCGCTCGTGCGCGAACTGATGCGCGAAGTGATCCTCACCGCGCGCGCCCTGGGACACGATCTTCCGGACAGCCTCGCTGAAAAGCAAATCGCCCGCACCCGGACCATGGGTGCCTACAAGGCCTCGACCTTGGTGGATTTCGAACAAGGCCGTCCCTTGGAACTGGAGAGCCTTTTCCTCGAACCGCTGCGCCAGGCGCGGCGGGCACGTGTAGCAACGCCGATCCTGGCACGCTTGAGCGAAGTCCTTTCCACTCTTGATCGCGGCTGATGCAACGGCCAGCGCCGATGCAGTTTAGAAATCAAAATTGGCCCACGGCGCGTTCGTCGCGGCGTTGGAGGTGATCGGGCCGGTGGCGTTGCCGCCGGCAATGGAGAAGTTGACCGCGTTAAAGGTGGCCTTGTTGCGCACGATCAAGTTCAGGTTGCCGTCCACCAGAAGGCCCCGGTTGTTGCCCGTCAGATTGTTGTCCTCGATCCGGTTGTCACTGAACGTCGCGTGAATGCCGCCGTGGGCGCCGGTCGTGCCGTTGCCGTCGCAGTTGTTCCCGGTCACGAGGCAACGGCCGGTCACGCGGATGCCGTCGGCCAGATTCGAAGTGACCGTGCAACCGTTGATGCGGCTGCCGAAGTCGAGGTTGACGCCATTGGTGCGGTTCAAGGTGACGACGCACTGGCTCACGAGGTTGCCCGTCCCGCCGGCGATGCCGTCGCGTGTGTTGCTCCGCGCCGTGCAGGACACGAGCGCGCCGCCATGGCCCAGCACGAAACCGCTGCCGGTGTTCGTGACGGCAACGCAATGCGCCAACGTGGAGTTGTTGCCGAGGTTGAATCCGTTGGTTGAATTGGACCGCGCGGTGCAATGCTCCAGGCTGCCGTCGCCGAGGATGTTGAACCCGGCGCCGCCATTCGACAGCGAGGCGCAATGGCTCACGACGCTGCCGCTCCCCACTTCGATGCCGTGGCTCGCGCCCGATTGCGCCGTGCAACGGTCAATCACGGCACCCGTTCCGGTCCGGATGCCGATCTGTCCGCTGGCCACCACGACGCAGTCGCGCACCACTGAAAACGCGCCTGCCGCGATGGCCGGCGTCGCTGCGCCTGCAGCCGGACTGCGCTGCACCGTGCAACCGGCAATGGTCGTGCCGTCGGAGGTGTTCAGGCCGGCGCCGTCGTTGTCGAGCAATTGCAATCGTTCGAACCGCCCGCGATAGACGGCGCCAGCGCCGAGGGCCGCGCCCGCCCAGTTGCGAATCGTCCCGTTGGCCACTGTGAGGTTGGTGCGCGCACCCGACTCGACAATCCCGTTGCTCGAACCCGGAACGCCGATCAGTTCGAATCCGTTCAGGTCAATGGCCACGTGGTTCGTGGCGATGGTGATGCCGCTCTGGCCCACGGCGCCGGTGAGGCTCATCGTGAGGTAATACGAGCCGGCGTTGCTGATCGTGATGGGGATGGAAGCGATGGGCGTGCGCGGTTCGATTTGAGCGAGCGTCTTCATGGTCGGCATCGGCGCACCGGGAGGCGTCAGACTGCCCTGGCTGAACACCGGCGCGCAGGCCAGCCCCAGCACGAAGGCCGCGACCACAACGTCCCAACGAGAAACGCCACGTGGTCCGAAGAACGTCAGCGACCGGCGCTCAAGTCCCATCACGCGATGGCATCGCAACCTGACTGCGCCCGTCGCTTCGGCCGGTGGGTTCATCCTTTGGCGAGGTTGGGAGTTGTCAGCCAGGCACGCTCGCACGGCTTCACGGCTTGATGACGGGAGTGATTTGAATGTTTCGATTCGTCCCGCTCTTGGGCATGAACGATTCGATCAGCTTGAGCTGTTGCTCCTGGTGCTTCTGATAACGCTCGAACTGCTCCGCCGAGAGGACTCCACGCAGCGCCTCGGTCTTCGCTTCGGTTTGCGCGCGGTAATCTGCGCCGCCGACGGCGTTTTCAGGATCGAACTGCTTCTGGGCGCGCTCCACCAGAACCGCGAACACCTTGTCCTGCTGTTCCTCGGTGAGTTGCAGCGAGGATTGGATTTGCAACAACTCGGAATTGGCGATCAACCGCGCCATGCGGCTTTTCTCGTCCCGCTCATAATCGTCGTAGGCGGCGAGTTGCTCCGGGGTGAGGACGGCCTTGATCTCGTCCCGCTCGCTCGCGGCGGGTTTGCCGGCCTGTTCGAGTTCCTCCTTGGACAAATCACCCTTGAACATGCGCTGGGCAATCTCCACCCCTTTGCCCATCTGCTTGTTCAAGATGTCCCGGATGGCTGTTTCCTGCTCGGGCGGCAACTTCAGGTGCGACTTCATCGCCATGACCTTGCCTTCCACCTGCTGTTCGAGGGCCGATTTCATCATGTCACTCATCGCCTCGGACAATTCATTCGTGCCATCGCCGCCGAACAACGCGGCCAGACCGGTGCGCTTCGCGGGTTTTTGCTCGGTGGCCGGGGCGGCGGCCGGCCGCATCAACTCCTGTGCCTTGGCGGTCAGCCGGTCGTTCTCCTCGCGCGAGGCGTCCAACCGCCCGCGCGCCGCCGCCAGTTCCGATTGCAAATCCGCGACCTGGTTCGACATCGAAGCGCCTGCGGTGGCAACGCTGGCGGCTGTGTCGCCACGCGCCTTCTTGCCCAGGATGGCCGCGCAGACCGCCGCGCCAATCGCGAGACCCAGAACGAAGTAGAGAGCTTTCGTGCCCATGGTCTGCGTTTTACCAATCGGGTGAACCAGTGTCAATCTTGCCGAGATGGTCTGGCAAATGTTTTATCCGTGTCCACCTGTGTCATACGTGGTTAAATCCTGCGGATGAAAGTTCGCGTTCGATTCGCTCCCTCCCCCACGGGCTTCCTCCACATCGGCGGCGCGCGCACGGCGTTGTTCAACTGGCTTTACGCCCGCCACACCGGCGGCACATTCATCTTGCGGATCGAAGATACCGATGTGGCGCGCAACACGCAGGAGGCCGTGGACGTGATTCTCAACGGACTGCGCTGGCTCGGCCTGCACTGGGACGAAGGCCCGCTCACCAGCGACGCTACCGGGCCGTGCAAAGGGGATCGTGGCCCGTATTTCCAATCGCAACGCAAAGCCAATTACACTGCCCGCGTCGAAGCGCTTCTCTCTCGCGGACTCGCCTACGAACACGAAGGCGCGATCCAATTCAAAATGCAGCGCGAGCCGATTCTCATTCCCGACCTCGTCGTGGGTGATGTTGTGCGCAAGCTCACTGACCGCGAAGAGGAAGACCCCGACTTTGTCATCCTGCGCTCGGACGGCCAGCCGGTGTTTCATCTCACAAATGTCGTGGATGACCTGGAGATGAGCGTCACGCACGTCATTCGCGGCGAGGATCATCTCAGCAACACCGCCAAGCACATCGCGCTCTTCCGCGCGTTCGGCGTCGAGCCGCCCAAGTATGCGCACATCCCGCTCATCCTGAACGCCGACGGCAGCAAGATGAGCAAACGCGACCGCGGCGCGTCCCTAACGACCTATCTCGACGAAGGCTTCCTGCCCGAAGGGGTGAACAATTACCTCTGCCTCCTCGGCTGGTCGCCCAAGGACAACACCGAAAAACTTTCCCTCGCCGAAGTCGTCGAACGCTTCGACCTGCCGCAGATTCTCCGGCACAACGCCAGGTTCGACTTCGAGAAACTCGTCTGGCTGCAAGGCGAATACTGTCGCGAACTCGCCCCCGACCGCTTCTACGAACTCGCCGTCCACGCCCTCGCCAAAGCCGGGCTGGACACCAACGCGCTGTCCGTCGCCTACGTCAAAGCCGCGCTCGACACCTGCCGCGGCAAGATCAAGACCTTCTCCGAACTGCCCGCCTACGCCGGATTTTATTTCCGCGACGAAATCACCTACGGCCCCGAAGCCGCGAAGAAGAGTTTCGTGCCCGAAAACAAACCGCGCGTGGAAAAACTCCGCGACGCCTTCGGCCAACTCGCCACCTTCGACGCCGCGTCACTGGAAGCCGCGCTCAAAGCCGTCGCCGCCGAACTCGGCGTGAAAGCCGGGGTGCTCGTCCATCCCGTCCGCCTCGCCTGCACCGGCAACCCCTCCGGCCCGAGCCTGTATCATTTGCTGGAGGTGATTGGGAAAGAAAAGGTGATGGCGAGAATTGAGAAGGCGCTTGCAGCCATCGGTTGAATTTGCCATCAAACGCCATGCCCACGGTGCTCCGAGTCAAAGGCTACCAGTTTTACTTTTACGCCGAAGAAGGCAATGAACCGCCGCACATTCACGTTGCAAAGGCTGGATGCGATGCCAAATTCTGGTTGTCGCCGATCCGGCTCTCGGTCAATCATGGCTTCAGGCCGCATGACTTGAGAGAGATTGCCGGGATCATTGAAGAGAATGAAACGCTGATACTGGAGAAATGGAATGAGTTTTTCAGACCTTAAAGTCAAACGCATCGAAACGACTGCGGACACATTGACCGTCGAGTTGATGGACGGCCGCGTGCTCTCCGTGCCGCTGGCGTATTATCCCACGCTGCTGCACGCAACCGATGCGGAACGGAAAAACTGCCAGCCCATCGGCGCGGGCTACGGCATCGAATGGCCGGAGTTGGACTACCATTTGAGCGTTGAGGGATTGATTCAAGGCTATCCCGAAGCTCCCGGTTTGCGTCGGGCAAGAGCCGCTGCGTAAAAAGGTGTGGCATGAAGGCTGACAAAGATGAAATTTGAATTGTTCAGCCGGGTGGCGTTGAAAACCGACGTGCCGGAAAACGGCCTTCGCCGGGGCGACGTTGCGACCATCGTGGAACACCATAAGGGTCGTCCTGGGCAAGAACCTGGTTACAGTCTTGAAGTGTTCAACGCTGTGGGCGAAACCGTCGCGGTGATTACGCTGCGCGAATCTCAAATCGAACCGCTGTCTGCAAAGGAGATTTTTCACGTCCGTCCCCTCGCGGCTGCTGCGGCGTGAAAGCCGGCGTGCTCGTGCATCCCGTCCGCCTCGCCTGCACCGGCAATCCCTCCGGCCCGAGCCTGTATGATTTGCTGGAGGTGATTGGGAAAGAGAAGGCGATGGCGAAGATTGAAAGAGCATTGGCTGCTTTCGCTTGAAAAGGCGTTTTACCTTCTGCCGCCCATGGATTAACTTGCGGCCAAGATGAGCACGGTTACTGAAATTGAGAATGCGATCCGCGCGCTTTCGCCGGCGGAGCGCGAGCATCTTGCCGAGAATCTGCCGTCCATTCTTCCCGAACTGGACGGCGACTTGAAATGGCGGCGCATCGCCAATGATTCCCGCCCGCGTCCCGCGCTCACAGCATTGGGCGATGAGATTGCAGCGCAGTTCAAAAAGAATCCCGCTGCGTTTGCCGAACTGCGGGATGCCGACTTTGACAAAGAGTCGTGAAATCTCTCGGCGAAGCGCGGTTTTGGAAGGCCTACCGTCCGCTTCCGCCGGAAATCAAAGCAGCCGCCCGCGCCGCTCATAAGAAATTCGTCCAAAATCCCGCGCATCCTTCCCTGCAACTGGAGCGTCTGCGTTCCGACTCTCGTTTCTGGTCGGTGCGGGTGACACGCGATTACCGCGCCGTAGCACAACGGTTTGAAGCCGACGTTTGGATTTGGGTATGGATTGGCAGCCACAAGGAATTTGACTGCCAGTTTTTCGCATGAAAATAAACGCGTCAGGCAATCCCGTCCGCCTCGCCTGCACAGGCAACTCTTCCGGCCCGAGCCTGTATCATTTGCTGGAAGTGATTGGCAGGGAAAAGGCGCTGGCGAGGATTGAGCGGGCATGGGCACAATTCGCTTAACAAGCTCGACAGTCACACTGCATGAATTTACCATTTCTCCAGTGAAGAAAATCTCCATATTCCTTGGGATTGCCTTTGTGGGGATTTGTTGCATTGTGGGGGCGTATTACTGCCATTTTTATTACAATCTTTACCAAGGCACGAAAACTAGATGGCAGAGCGACCTTGACGGTCTTGATTCTAGATTGAAAGAATTGGAATCGAGAATGGGCAGACTCGAAGCACACAAGGCCAGAAATCTGAAACCTTTTCATCTCTCCTGCGAGATTTCTACTACTGACCAACCATCATTTGGGAGTTTGAATCCGATGCCAGCAAATACAAACGGTGTTTTTAAGGCATGGCATGGGAAAGGTTCAGGTGTTGACCCGGAGTTCCGTTTGCCTGCTGGGATCACCAATGAGATTGAGTTCAAAATCCAAGTTCCCCGGCAATATTTCGGAAATCCTGTCGATGCTTGGTTGTCCCATGCAGAGCCATATCAAGACTTGACTGCGTTCGACAAACTTCATGCTTATCGTGCTTTTCGCGCCGGCGAAACAAACATGGTGAAACTGATCGTGCAGGTCAGAACCAATTCATCGGTTAAGATGCGTTTTCAAATCGTTGTGCTGTGTTTGTCGGATTCTGACTAACAATCCGCTCCCTTTAGCGCGGCTCTGAGAGCCGCAACCCGCCGCCTGCCAACCAAACCGCTGCGGGTTTCTGCCGTCGCTTCGCTTCCGCCTCCATCTGAATTCGGCGCGACGAGTTGGCGCGGCAAGCCAGACCCGCGCACCGCCGCGAGTTTGTTACAACGCTCGCCCTCACCCTAGTGTTGTGTAACAGTTAATTCTTTACAATGCTGGATTTCACGATATGCTCGTCAGCATGTGGAATCCAGCCAGTAGTCTGCCGATGACTCCGGAGCAAAAGCAAACCTTGGAGGCATGGGTTC
>Ga0247727_10002681_pt1 | contig 40355 bp, 57 predicted proteins | sample WisWelCaveWW1625_FD_202498 | JGI IMG/M metagenome (GOLD analysis project Ga0247727, IMG submission 202498) | Biofilm microbial communities from Wishing Well Cave, Virginia, United States - WW16-25 | ecosystem: Environmental > Aquatic > Deep subsurface > Groundwater > Cave microbial mat | place... | reverse complement strand
CCGCTGCTCGGGCCGCCTGGGCCGCTCGGGCCGCCTGGGCCGCCGCTGGGGCCGCCGAGGCCGGCGAGCTCGCCGGGTCCGTCGCCTGGGCCGCCTGGGCCGCTCGGGCCGCCGCCGAGGCCGGCGGGGCCGCCTGGGCCGCTCGGGCCGCCGCCGAGGCCGGCGGGGCCGCCGGGTCCTCCGCCTGGGCCGCCTGGGCCGCCTGGGCCGCTCGGGCCGCCGGGTCCTCCGCCTGGGCCGCCTGGGCCGCCTGGGCCGCTCGGGCCGCCGGGTCCTCCGCGGCCGCCGAGGCCGCCGCTCGGGCCGCCGAGGCCTGGGACGAAGCCCTCAGGCTCGTCGACCGGCTGATCGAGGCCGAAGCATGACGGGGCTGCGCTTCGCGGCTCTGGCCACCCCCGCTGCCGCCACCCTGCTGCTCCTTGCGCTCGAGCGCCTGGAGAGGTGGGCGCTTCGGTGATCACGGCGCTGCTCATCGTGCTCGCCTGCATGCTGGCTGGCCTAGCCGGTTTCGTCCTCGGCGTGGTGCTCGTCGCCCGGCGGGCCACCGAGGCTCAGGAGGCCCTGCGTTCTGCCAGATGGCGCATCCGCGAGCTTGAGCGTGAGACCTACCCTTTCCCGTCCGATCAGGAGCTGCGTTCGCGATGAGCGCCCGATCCATCGAGTGTTCGGACTGCGGCCGTCGGTTCGGCGGTGTGACCGGTCACGACCGTCACCTGTCCCGGCGCGATGGGTGGCGCTGCCGCTCCGACGCTGCGCTTCGCCGCCGCGGGCTCGTGCTCACCGACGGCGTCTGGCACGTGCGTGTCGTCGGGCAGCGCGTGATCCCGAGTCTGGGGCGCACAGGAGGCTCACAGAGCGTCGAGGACCGCGGGCAAGCGGTCAAGCCCACCCGAGCTACCAACGTCAGCGAGAGCGTCAGGGCTAAACAAAAGAACGGGGGTCCAGCGTCGTGACCAGGCGCGCCCTCGCCTACATGGATGCCTCGTGGGAGGTGACCCTCGCCGACCGTCCGCTCGCCGGCGCGAAGGTGAGCGCCTCGGCGCAGCGCCTCGTCCTCGTGTGCATGGCCGGCTACGCAGACCCCTCCGACGGTGCGACTCACGTCTCGCTCGCCCGCTTGTCCCACGACACGGGCTTGTCGTATCGCGGGGTCAGGCGAGCGGTTGCGGTGCTCGTCGAGGTGGGAGTGATCAACCGGGTGTCGCGGCGGCGGCGCCAAGGAGGCGAGCTGTCCAGCTGGGTGCACGATCTGGCGCCGATCCTGGCCCTCGCATCGTCACCACCGGTCACCACGTCCGCTGGTCCACCGGTCACCACGTCCGGTAGACGGACAGGCCATGGTGACCTCACGGAAGTGGTTCTTGAAGTTGGTTCTGAAGTTCCTGACGGAACTTCAGTGCGACCACCGGTCACCACGTCCCCTAGTGCATCTCATGCCCGTCAGCCCGACGAGATCTGGGACGTGCTCGTCGACCTCTACGGCGAGCCACCGCCGGCGCCGCACCCCGACCGGGGGCGGCGCAACCGCGCGGTGAAGCTCGCTCGTCTCGCCGACGCGGAGCCCGAAGAGCTTCGCCGGTTGCACGGGTGGGCGGCGCGACACCGCGACGACTCGATCCGCCGGCGCGCGTCCTCGGGCGTCATCTCGTTCGCGACGAACCTCCCCGATCTCCGCCGCCTGTGGGGCGACGAGACCTCCCAGGCGACGAACGTGGCCGACCTCCCGGCGTACATGCGCCCGCTCGACGAATGGACGCCCGCGTGAAGCCGCTGGCCGACAGCGGGCTCGAGTGGGGCGTCGTGCTCGCGTGCTGCACCGATCCCTCGGTGGTGGGCCATGTGCTCAACCGCGTCCGCCCCGACGATCTCTCCGACGCCGCGGCGTCCGCCGCTCTCGCTGTGGTCGAGTCCACGACGGCGCGCGGTGACGTGGCCGACCCCGTGCTCGTCGCGCGCGAACTCCGCCGCGCCGGCCATACCGACGCCGCCGTGGACCTGCTCTCGCACCGTCACGAGCTGGGCATCGCCGGCGCCGCGCCGGGCCACGCGACGCACCTCCGCTCCCTCGCGATGCTCCGCCGCGTCCGGCGCCTCGGGACCGACCTGCACGAGCTGTCCGAGCTCGACGACCCCTCGGAGGTCATCGCGCGTGCCCAGGCGCTGCTTCGTGACGCAGGCGCCGAGCTCCCCCGCGCAGAGATGACGCTCGCCGAGCTCGTCGACGAGACGCTCCGAGGCCTCGAGGACGACGCCCGTCTCGGTGCGGTCCCGACGCACCTTGCCGGGCTCGATCGCGCCCTCGGAGGCGGGATGATGCCGGGGCGCCTTTACGTGCTCGGCGCACGGACCTCGGTCGGCAAGTCCGCGATCGCGGGCAACTGGGCACGCCTGGCGCTGGACGTGGGCAACCCCGTGCTGTTCGTCTCGCTCGAGATGACCGGGCGCGAGGTGATCACGCGTCTGGTGACCGATCGCACGGGTCTGGTGGGCCGACCGGGCTCAGCCGAGCACACGGGCGGCCTGATCGCAGCTCTCGGCGAAGATGTCGTCCAGGGGTGGCCGCTTCACTTCGTCGGCGCGGCGACGTCCATCGCGCAGGTGATGACGACGGCCCGAGACCTCGCGGCCCGAGACCTCCGCCTCGTAGTGGTCGACTACCTGCAGCTGTTGCCGACCCCGGCGACGCTCGCCGACGAGACGCGTGCCACGCAGCTCGCCGGCGTGTCGCGCTCGCTCAAGCTGTTGGCACAGGAGCTGCACGTGCCCGTCCTCGCGCTGTCGCAGCTGAACCGTGAGTCGACGAAGCGCCCCGACCTACGCCCGCGCCTCGCGGACCTGCGGGAATCGGGCGCGCTGGAACAAGACGGCGACGTCGTGATGCTCATCCACCGTGACGTGGACAAGGCCTCCTACACCGCGGAGATGATCGTCGCGAAGAACCGGCACGGACCGACGGGGATGGTGCCGCTCGTGTTCGACCCGGTGCGCCTGCGGTTCCGGGAAGCCACGAAGGAGGCCGCGTGAGCCGATGCCGGAACTGCGGTCACGCGATCGTGTGGTGCCGGACCGAAGCGGGCAAGTCGATGCCCGTCAACGCCGAGATCGATCCCGGCGGCCGCGTCGAGATGCTCGGTTTCTCCGACCGTGGCGACCAGCTCATCCGGGTCTGGCAGGCCCCCGGCGGGCCTGTGGGGATGGACCTGCACCGCTCCCACTTCGCGACGTGCCCTCACGCCTCGAGCGGGAACTATAAAGTGGCTACACGTATAGCCTCGGAGCATGAGCCGCTTGCCCCGCCGATTCACGATGGGTGTACCGCTATCCGGGTGAGTCGCGCCAAGGGTCAGTTGTTGTGGGGTGACCACACTTGAGGCCGTGTGTCGTCGCCATCGAACATCCAGCCCACCTGACTCTCCAGGTTGGCCAAGTCCGCGGCTGCCCAGCCGATGTTTTCGAACGTGCAGTCAACGAAGGTGCAGCCCTTCACGCTGATTGCGCCTTGGATGAGCGCGGCGCTGGGCAACAGCCACAACGCGCCCTTCACGCTGCCGTGCGCGCCCCCTCGGCGCACCTCCATCTCTTCCGGGAACAGGACGGCCGGACCCATGATGCGTTTCTTCGTGAACGTCTGGCCTTCTATGTACCCGTCGCGGGCAAGTTCAGCGATGTAGATCGGGTCAAGCATCGCGCCGCTCCTATCTGGGGGGTGGGCTAGGTGTTATGGCTTCGCGAACGGTTCCAGCTCGGGAAGCACCGTCTTTCGGATGTACCCGACGAAGCTCTCCATGCTTGTGACAGCTATGTGTTCCCCGGTCCCTCGAACTTCAAGGGCTACCTCGATGCGACCGCTCACCTTCACGTGCACTTCGAGTTCCGGTGGCTTGGTGCCATCGAGCCAGGAGGTCCCCGTGAGTATTGCGCCGTCCTGCACGAACTGGGCGAATCGGTGGGTCCCGACGGACATCTCGCTCGTGCCTATCTGCGTGTTGGCGTTGGTGAGACCGGGAACCATGACGAGGAGCTGCCGATGTTTGTCCGCGTTGTCCAACCGATTGATGACGCTCAAGACGTGTCCTTGTGCGGCGGCCGGGCCGTGATTGAACGGTTGCAGGTCCGTGATTGCTGTGACCGCTTCTTCGGGCATGCCCTTGGTCGCGCTGTCGAAACGCTCCCATGTTTCGAGGTCTTGACGTTCGCGGGGCGTCGGCTCACCACGAATCTTCCCCGGACGAGGGACCCCCACGATCGGGAAGAAGGCCTTGCTTCTCCTCTTGCTCGGCACGATGGACGCGGCCAGATGATCGAGGGACGAGCGGGTGTTGTGGATCGCGTCGCCAGCCAAGATCGCCAGGCGAGCCGGGGGCTGCTCCGTGACGCGGAGGTAGGCCCGCAGCCTGCCAGGCTTCGCCTTGCTCTCCTGCCGCAGAAGGGCCTCATAAGGCTCGCGGTCGATGTACCTCCACAGTTCGTCTTGGAAGTCACGGAGATGCTCCTGCGCCCGGTCGAGTTTGAGACGCCACGAGGCGTCGTAGTGGGCGGGATCACTCATGCTTAGAATGGAGACGTCATGCCGAAGAAGAATGGCAAGCGCGACACGCAGCGCACGGAACAGGGGTACGAGATACCCGTTCCTAAGCGCTCCGACGTGTTCGACGTGTTCGACAAGGCTGCTAAGAAGCGGTCTGCGGGGAAGCCTTCTCGATCCTCGAAAGGAAAGCGTCGAACATCCCGCGACGACCCGTGATCGCCCGGTTGTTGTAGCGGAACGCGTACTCGTCCAGGTAGGACTGAAGGTACTCGGTCGAGACCGAGTGGTAGACCCCGGTGAGGCCGTTCTTGAGCAGTGCCCAGAATCCTTCGATGGTCTGGGTGTGGACGTCGCCATGGACGTACACCCGCTCGGAGTGGTTGATCCGCTGGTGCGTGTAGCCCTCGCGCCCGAGCTGGCGGTAGGACTTCAGCTCGTCGGTGTAGATCGTGGACGCGGGCAGCACCCGGGCCTTGGCGATCGGCACGATGGTGGAAGCCTTCCTGCTAGGTACGACCTGCGCATGCACGCGCCCGCCGCGCTCGACGGCTCCGAGCACCTTGGCTTTGTTCTCGGTGAAGGTTCGGATGTCCTTGCGGGTGCGGATGTCTCCCGCGCGAGGCTTCCCACCGATGAAGGTCTCGTCCATCTCGACCGTCCCCGAGAGCGGGTTGCCGTCCTGCGTGAGCATCGAGCGGATCTGCCGGAACATGCGCCAAGCGGTCGGGTAGGAGACCCCGACCTCGCGCTCCAACTGCTTCGCGGAGATGCCGCATCGAGTGCTGGCCATCAGATACATCGCGTAGAACCACAGCCGCAGCGACGTGGACGATCCCTCGAAGATCGTGCCCTTCAGCGGGTACTCATGGTGGCCGCAGAACTGGCACGAATACGCCGTCCGCGCCTTGATCCTGTGGTGCTTGGTCACTCGCTCGCAGCGAGGGCAATGGATGCCCTCCGGGTAGAGCTTGGTCACCAAGAAGTCCATGCACGCCGAGTCGTCTGGGAACTCGGCCTCGAACTCCATCAGCGAGTAGCGCGACTCGGACGAGCGCTGGCGCTTCGGGTCGTTGCGGCGGGTGGTCTTGGTCGCTGCCATGACCCTGAGTTTACACGTGGAGGCTACGTGTGTCAACTTTATAGTTCCCCCTCGAGCTGGCGCCGCAGGGAGTACGCGTGAGAGCGACCACGCCGCCGACGCCTCCGCCGACGCCGGCGCCTCCGCCCTCGCCTGTGCCTGCGCCGACGCCGACGCCAACGCCCCCGCCGACGCCGACGCCAACGCCCTCGCCGACGCCTGCGCCCTCGCCGACGCCGACGCCAGCGCCCACGCCAACGCCGCCGAAAGGAGCACAGTGATGAGCATCGAACTACAGATCCACCTGCACTCCTACATCGCCCACCCCTACTGGCCGGAGATGGAGCAACTGATCAACATCCAGAAGGAGTCGGGCATGAACCGTGCCCGGTCCTCGGCCAACCGCCGCAAAGCGCTGGAAGAACATCTCAAGACCATAAGCATGACCCTGGGCGACTACGACAACCTCGTCCGCCTCGCCGAGCGGCCGTTCCACACAGACCCCGACGGCCGGGTCGTGATCCCGAAGGCGAACGTCGATGCGATGCTCGTGGCGACGTGCGACACGATCCGTGCCGCTGGGCGCCCCTGTCCCCCCGATCTCGTCAGGACCGTCCTTCGGGCGTCGGGCTGGACCACGGACATCTCTGCGGAAGCGGCGCTCGAATGGCGGCGGTTCGCGGTGGTGTCCGCGGGCACCGGAGCGAAGCTCTCGAACCAGCGCGGTCTGCGGGTCAACCGTTACGTCGGCGCGGAGCCGCCTGCCGAGGTTCCCGCGACGGACAAGGTACTCGCGAGCGGCACCCTCGACCCGAACCCCGAGATGGTGCGTCCGGAAGTGCTCCGCTCGGCGCTGGTGTACGCGGGCGAATGGGTCGGGATCGGCGCGTCGCGCAAGATGGGCTGGGGGCGGTTCTCGCTCCTATCGTTCGAGGAGGGATGACTCACCCGTGAACGTCAGCACGTGGCCAGTGCTTTCCGGCGGCATGCTGCTGCACGAGTTGTGGGTGTCGGGTGACCCGGTCGCGCAGTCATGGGCGGTCTCCTCGCCGACGACGGCAGGATCGTCCGCGTCGTCGCCGACAAGGCATTCGCAGAGGCGCCCGGGGTCTCCATACGCATCTACACGCGACTGGGAGCGGCATGATTGTGGGGACCGGGGTGAGCGAGGTCTACCCCTGCGTGATGCCGAACTGCGACCGGGAGTTCGCGTCGACGCGCGTCCTAGCAGACACGTCATCGACGTCCACGCGGTCGAGCCGGGCACCGTCGGGAACGCGTGGCGGTGCAGGCAGCCTGGGTGCCACGAGGCGTTCGCGACCAGCGCCAAGCGTGCTGCGCACGAAGACATGGGCCACCGCCCGGGTGGCCAGGAGGACTCCACCATGGAAGGTACCGGTACGTATCCGTGTCTGGTCGAGGGCTGCGATCGCAGCTTCGTGAGCGTGCACGCTCGGGCTGTGCATCTGGCGCGGGGCCATGGGCGCTCGAAGAAGGCGACGGGCGACCCGGCGCCGAAACCGCGCCCAGCGTCGACGGTGACACCCGCAGTGACCGCCAAGATCGAAGCATCGGATCTCGCAGCGGTACCAGGACCGGCCGATCGCCTTCTAAGCCGCGTTGAGGTCGCCGCCTACCTGAACGTTCCAGCGAAGACCCTGGCCGTCTGGGCCAGCAAGGACCAGGGCCCGCGATATCTCAGGATCGGGCGGCACACTCGGTACCGGCGAGCCGACGTCGACTCCTGGGCTGATGGGCAGGCGGTCACACTCGGGCTGCATCGTGAGCCGGCGCGGGATCGCCCGTGGTGAAGGCTGCTACGGGGGGGCGTGATGCGCGCCACCCGACGTCCACCGCGGTGCAACAGCTGCGGCTGGTGGCCTGCCGTGCGCCGCGGGGAGTGCCAGGCGTGCTCACGGAGTTCTCCATAGCTTGGCTCGACGAGCTCATCACGAGCACGTACAACTTCGTCGGTGACGTCGCGGAGATGTCGGCGACCGACCTCCAGCGTGAGGCGGCGAAGCTCCAGCTGCTCGCGGTGATCCGGGAGGCGACGGCGCCGTGACGGTCATCGAGTTCCCGATGCCGCACCGCCCGACGGACACGTGCCAGCTCTGCGGCGCTCCGCTCGACCCGGCGTGGGTCTCCTGGGGACGAACGCGCTGCGGTGGCTGCGGCGCCGATTTATTGCCGGGGGTGATCGCCAAAGACTGACCGACCGCACGGCACGCAGCCTGGCCCCGCCCGTGGGGCCGGGCCACGACCGACGGAGGTGACAACACTGCGACGCATCATCACCCTGATCTTGTGTTCGAGCTTGCTCACGATCGGATCGCTCACGGTGAGTCCACCAGCTCAGGCGGCCTGGCAGTGGTCGGGTCCGTGCGACGGCTGGCGCTACGGCGAGACCCTCACCCACGACACCCCGGTCGCGGTCCGCCAGCGGCGGATGCGCCGGCTGATCCGCTGCATCTTCGACCGCTTCGCCCCCGCCGAGGCCTCGTTCGCCGTCGTGATCGCCGAGCGTGAGTCGAGCCTGTACCCGTGGGCCTACAACCGCGCGACCGATTGCCGGGGCCTGTTCCAGCACCTGGGCCGGTATTGGCCTGGCCGCGTCGAGGCCTACCTCGAGCGCGACTGGTACCGCCGTGACAAGTGGCCAGAGCTCTCGGCGTTCAATCCGCACGCCAACGCGATCGCAGCCGCCAAGATGGTGAGGGCCTCGGGCTGGGGAGCGTGGTCGACCGCATGACCGATGCCAGCATCCTCGAGTCCCTCGCGATCTCGCGCACCACGCATGATCCGAAACCCGACTCGCCGCGCTACCGGGCCATCGGCGATGCCGTCACGGTACCGGTCGCCGAGTGGATCGGGCGGCGTGTCGCTGCGGCGTCCGCTGGTGGCGAAGGTCGATGAGCGCGCCGAGGCCCCAGCAGCTGCGTACCCGCGTGGCGGATGTCCGGGCTCTCGTGACGGTGATCGCGACCGAGTACGAGTGGGTCTACCGCGCAGCCTACGACCGGGTCGTGCGCGAGGAGGCCAAGGTCGCGACCGGCGCTCCCACCGACCCGACAGGCGAGCTCGCGACCTCACGCGGTGCCATGCGGGCGGCGCTCCGCCGTGCCGACCGGGATCTGCGTGGCGTCTCCGACCAGCTCCGCGAGATCGAGCGGCGGCTGGCGGGAGCGCTCGAGCGCCTCGAGCCCCGCGAGCGCCCCGAAGCGCGGTTCCCGCGCACGGCCTCAGACGCCGACCTGGCCGAGGCCCGCGCGGCGCAGGGGCGCCGCACCGATCGTGGCTCCGGCTTCGGTGAGGGATGATGGCCTGATGATGCCCTTGCGGTGGCCGCCGTGCGAGGTCTGTGATCGGGAAGGTCCGCTCGAGCCGACCACGCGGGACGCGCTGTTCGAACTCAACCGCGCCATCCATCGCCTCGGCCGCGTGATGATCGTCGAGGAACTGCTACGGATACCGCTATACGGTCGGTGGCTTCGCCGCATGATCGAGGGTGGTGTCTCAGGTTGAGTCCGAGCTCCGCCACCCGCCACGCGCGACTCCCGGCGCCTTGCACCAACTGCGACTGGTGGCCTGCCGTGCGCCGCGGGGAGTGCCAGGCGTGCGCGGCATACCGGCGCCGTACCGGCAAAGCCCGACCCCTCGACCTTGTCTGGCGGACGTTCATGCGTCATGAACGGTGCCCGACGTGCACGAGCAACGTCCGTCAATGTCGCCGCGCTCCGTCGTGCGTGCTTCCCGATGGACACGCCTACCCCTGCGCGATGGAGGCGTGGCCGCAGCAAAGATGCCCCGACCCCTGGCACACCCCCCTGAACGGGAGGACTGAGTGATGAACGACCCGGGATCGTCGTCGCGTGTTCGTGAGGAAGTCGGGGGCGTCCTTGGGAGGACGGGGAGGGAGCATCCCCAAGACCCCGTGACGCTGTTGGGCGACAGACAAAGCGAGGCCGACGGCGCCTCCCTCCGTGAACAACTCCGAGAGAGAGGCGCAGGCCCCGTCGGTGAGATCGCAACCGAGGACCGCCGCAGAGTGGAGGCTCAAGCGCTGGACCCTTGGAACGTGAAGATGCGCGAGGCCCTACGCGAGATAGCCGCGCAGCACTGTCGAACGTGCGTGTCCGCCGAAATGGCTCGCGAAGGCCTCCGCCCACCCCCTGAACGGGAGGACCGATGACCTTCACCGAAGCCGCAGCCCGACAGCTCAGCCGCGTCCAGATCGCCATGTGGCTCCCCCGCCCGTTGCGCTGAGGGTGCTTGACCCACCCCCGGCTCTCTGCCATATTTCGCGAATCTAGGAGGCGTGTCCCCGAAACGGGGTCGCGCCTCTTTCGCATCCCGAGTCTGCCAGGGGGTCGCGGGTGGTGAAGCTGACCTGGCGCGACGCTCACTTCGAGTTCAGCTCCGATGACGCCGCGGCGCCACCGGCTGACCACCTCGTGCAGACCGTGGGTTGGGTCGTCGCCGCGACCCCACTGTTCGTTTCCATCGCCGCCGAGCAGCTCCCCGACGGGACCTGGCGCGCCGTGACCCACATCCCGCGCGCAGCGATCGTGCAGAGCTGCTCACTCGCCGAAGACCCAGGGAAGGACCAGGACCGATGAGCGACGTCGATCGACTCGAGGCAGAGCTTGCGCTGGCGAAGCTCTGCGAGACCCTGGAGGTTGCACGCGACGCGCTGCACGCGAGCCGCACACCCAAGACGATCGCGCGCTACAAGCAGGCGTGCAAGGACGTCGTCGCGGCGCGGAGCAGCCTCCGCGACACCTACCGTGTCCCGACCGGTCCTGGTGACGCCGCACCCGCGGTGGGCACAGTGGCGCTGAAGGCCGGAGCTCACCTATGAACTACCTAAGGCACAGGGGTAGCACCCGCAGCCTCGCCGTGCTCGATGACCGCGACGGCCAGCTCGGCGGCGCACTGACCGAGCACTGGGACGATCATGTCGACGCCTTGGCCCTCGCGCGGCGTGCCACGTTGTTCGTGCCAGACGGTGGGATCGTCTGGCCCGACGGCCGCCGCATCGTCCGGCGCGACTCAGAGTTCGGTCTGGAGGCCATGCGCCGCGGTCGGCGCCCCGTCATCGCGGGCGGCGCGTTCACGGTCTCGGGGCTCTACGTTGACAACTTCATCGACGTCCTCGACGCCACGCAGCTCGCCATCGACACCTCGCTCACCTCGCACAAGTGGGCGATGTACACCAACACCCTCACCCCGGACTTCTCCGTCGACGTCGCGTATTCCGTGACCAACGAGGTCGCCGGCGCCGGCTACACCGCGGGCGGCCAGACCATCGTGTCACCGACCACGACGGAGTCGCCCGCCGGGACCCTGATGTACGACATGGCCGACCAGGTCTGGGCCTCGCCGACCTCGGTCACGGCACGCGGTGCGATCTTGTACGCAGACGCGCTCGCGGGCAACAACCTGATCGTCGCGGTGACCTTCGGGTCAGACTTCACATCGACGGCAGGGACGTTCACGATCCAGTTCAACTCCCTCGGCGTGTTCACGATCGACCTGACGCCATAGAGCGATGCCGCCCCTGCTGGTGAACGGCTGGCTGACCGAGACAGCGGGGAGCGTGTGATGGCAGTTGGGGAGTTCATCTGTCCTATAGACGACCTTCCTCTAGCTTTGGCTGTCTACACAGAGACAGGGGATGTCGAACGGGATGGCATAGTCGGAGGGCATCTGCATCTCTTCATCGATCAGACGATTTCGTGTTTGGTAGGGCATCGGTGGCGCTTCGTTGGGGATGTTCTGATGGAGCGTGAAGCCTGATGCCACTCCTGCTGCCGAAGCAGCGCGGGACGCGGCGCGAGGCTAATTTCTCGGGCCAGCCCGCCACCAGCTGGGGAACCGTCCTCACGTCGGCCGCGACCGCACACAACTACCCGGCGACCTTCACCGAGTTGATCGCGTCCACGGCGTTCTCCACGGACTGGGTTAACATCCTGTTCCACAGCAACTTCGCGACGGCGACCGACACGGACTCCATCGTCACGATCTATGCGGGGGCCGCCGCGGCGGAACAGATACTCATCCCGGACCTGCTCGCTGGGTGGGCGAATGTATTCGACGGACAGGGGCTGAACAACAAGACGTATGGGTTCCCGCTCCGCATCCCCGCTAGCACGAGGCTTTCGGCGCGTCACCGCTCTGTTCGCACCTCCACTGCCGTTACTTGCATGATCGAGCTGCTCGGTGGTGGGGACCACTGGACGGGCAGTCGTGTCGAGGGCGTTGGCCTCGGTGCCGCCGGGACTTCGTCACAGGGAACGGCCGTCACGCCTGGCACGGCTTCGGAGGGAAGCTTCACCACGATCGGCTCGGCGACGGTGTACGACTGGGGCTACGCCGTGCCCATGATCGGCGGCAACGTCGATGTGACGATGCTTAGCGACGTGATCGCGGCAGACCTGGGCGTCGGCGGGGTGGCCCTCGTTGGGCTCGATGAGTGGCTGTTCTACGCCTACACGACCGAAACCGCCGGCCCTGGTCACGGGCAGATCGGGCGTTATACGCACATTCCGGCGGGTACGACGTTGCAGCTCCGCGCGCAGGCGCTCACGTCCGCCGAGGCGAAGGACTTCGGGATCTACGGGGTTGCGTGAGGACGGAGAGGGCGGCATAGGCGATGGCAATCACCGAACCGTTCGCAGTGAGCGAAACGATCACGACCACCGAGTGGAGCCTGACCACCGACACCGCGGGCCCGGACGTGAACACCGACGACGGCATCTACCAGGTGTTCCTGGATCTGAATGCACTTGCCGACGGTGACGTGTTCGCGTTTCGGGCCTACGAGAAGGTACAGAGCGCCGACACGCAGCGAGCTTTCTTCCGCCAGGACTTCACCAACGCGCAAGGGGCGGACGACGACTGGGCGAGCCCGAGCTTCATCTTGCTCCACGGCTGGGACTTCACCCTCCAGAAGATCACAGGCACGGATCGCCTCATCACCGCGAGCGTCCGCAAGGTCGCGTAGGGGGTAGCCAGTGAGCTACGCCCACATCTACGGGCCGCTCCTACCCGGCGGGGCGCAGCTACAGGCGGGGGCCGGAGGCGATGCCACCGCTACACCCGTGACGGTTGCGGCGACCGCGTCTGTCCTCGCACCGACGGTCCAGGCCAACGCCGTCGCAACGCCCGCGACGGTGGCGGCGATCGGCGCCGTTCCAGCGGCGACCGCGATCCCGGACACTCGTCCCACCCCCGCGACCGTGGGCGCGATCGCATCGGTCCCGAGTCCCACCATCGGTGCAACCGCGATCACCACGCCGGCGACCGTCGCTGCGGCTGCATCGGTGCCGGCCCCGTCCGTTCTCGCAGCGGCGATCACAGCGCCCGCCACCGTTGCTGCAGTTGCGGCAGTGCCAGCCGCCACGGCCATCCCGGACACGCGCTCGACCCCCGCCACCGTCGCTGCGGCCGCGAGCGTCCCTGCACCGACCACGGCCGCGACGGCGATCGCAGCACCGGCGTCCGTTGCCGCCACCGCGGCCGTGCCGGGGCCGACCACCGTCGCGGGTGCCATAGCCTCACCGGCGACGGTCGCCGGCGCTGCATCGGTGCCGGCACCTACCGTGATGGCAGGCGCGATCGTGGGTCCCTCCACGGTTGCGGCCATCGCGGCGGTTCCTGCTCCGACGGTGATCGTCGCCGGCAGCGCCACCGCCACGCCCTCAACGGTCGCGAACATCGCGGCCGTGCCGGCGCCGACGGTGCTCGGTGCCGCAGCAGCGAGTCCTGCCACCGTCGCGGCCTTGGTGTCGATACCGGCGCCGTCGGTGCTCGTGGGTATCGTCGGTGTCCCAGTCGCTGGTCCGACCTCGGTCGCAGGGGTCAGGGGGTCGGGGGCTTCGGCGCCTGATGGTGCGCGCGTGAAGACACCGGTAGGTGCCGGTGTGGGGGTGTGAGCAGGTGGGTGATGGCTGACCTCGTCCGAAAGACCGGAGACACGACCGCCATCACAGGCACGCTGCTTGACGGCACCGGAGCGACCGTGAACATCGCGAGCGCGACGATCAGGTTCCTGATGCGGCGGAAGGGCTCGAGGCTCGTTCAGATCGCGGCAGCGGCCACCAACAGCCAAGTGGGTGACGGGTCCGACGGTACCCGCGGGAAGGTGAGCTTCACGCCCTCCGCCGCACAGGTCGCCACAGCGGGCACCTTCCATTACGAGTGGGAGGTGACGTTCAGCGGTGGCGCCATCCAGACTTACCCCGAGGGTCGCCACCTCGTGGCGCTGTTCACCGAGCAGCTTGGCTGAATGCGCACCTCGCGGATCGCGCGGCGCCCGTGCCTGGCCTGCGGCATCCCCGTGATGGGGAGCTACTGCGTCGAGCACGACCCTCCACCTCGCGAGCGCCATCGCCCGAGCTCAACTGAACGTGGATACGACTGGTCATGGCACGAGCGGGTGAACGCGGCTATCGAGCGGCAGCCGTGGTGCACGAGGTGCGGCGCGGCGGCCGATCTCACCGGCGATCATCCGGTGCCGCTGTCGCGCGGCGGTAGCCGAGACCAGGAGCCTGTCGTGCTCTGCCGACGCTGTAACTCAGCGAAGGGAGCACGGTTAGGAGGGTAGGGGGGCAGAATCACGAAGGGCTGAGGCCCTGAACCCCGCTTCGCCCTCGACTCGCACGCTGCGGAGGATGGCCTAGCGTTTCCCTAAGGAGGTCCGGTTTTTCCCCAAGATGCCCGGTCCGACGAAGAAGCCGGCCTCTCAGAGGATCCGTCCCAAGAAGCCGAAACCGATGGACGCTCGTCTCGTCGGCCCGGTCGCCGCTGCGGTGCCGTCTCCGCCCCCAGGCATCCTCACGGCGACGCGCGACTGGTGGGTCACCTACTGGTCCTCAGAGCTCTCGCGGATGGTGAAGCTGACCGACATCACGTCGCTCACACAGCTCGCCCTGCTCTACGACGAACGGGAGCGCGCCCAGCGTGCGATCCGCCGCAGCCGCGTCGAGACGATCACGGACTCCGACGGGAACGAGCGGCAGCTGCGCGTGTCGAACCGGCTCGTGCCTGGGTCGAAGGGACAGCCTGTGCTGAACCCGCTGATCCGGTATGTGGAGGATCTCCAGACCGACATCCGCGCCCTCGAGGACCGGTTCGGTCTGAACCTCAAGGCTCGCCTCTCCCTCGGTCTGAAGATCGAGGAGGGCATGAAGCGACTCGAGGATCTGATCGGTGACGAAGTCGAAGACGCAGCCGCGCAAGCCAGGCCCCCGCAGGTCATCGACTTCGCCGCCGCCGAGGGTAGGACCAGCAGCGATCTCGCCGCCCCCCCAGGGTAGATACGTCGACCTGGGGTCCACCGCGTGCGACTGGATCGAGCGTCACCTCGTCCACGGCGAAGGCGACTACATCGGGCAGCCGTTCCGGCTCGAGCCGTTCCAGCGGTTCCTGCTGCGCCGGCTCTATCTGGTAGATGCCGTCACGCACCGGCGGATCGTGCGGCGCGGCCTCTTCGTCGGCCCGAAAGGCTGGGGCAAGACTGAACTGATCGCGGCGGTCGGTCTCGCGGAGCTTGCGGGCCCCTCCACACTCGGCGACCGGGGGCGACCGACGGTTCGCCGATCGCCGAACATACCCATCGCCGCCGCGTCGTTCGACCAGGCGAAGGAGCTATTCGGCGCCGCCTACATCATGGCCGGTCATGTCGACTCGGGACTGCGCCCCTACGTGGAGGCGCTCTCGACCGAGATCCGGCTGAAGGAGCGTCCCGGTCGCCTGTTCCGGATCGCGGCCGAGGCGGGGACCAAGGACGGAGGTCGCCCAACCGCGTTCGGTGCCGACGAGCTCCATGAGTGGAAGGGTGCGAAGGCCCGCGTCCACCTGGTCATCGGCAACTCGCTGACCAAGCGCGCGGAGGGTCTCGAGCTCAACATCTCGACACCTGATGACGCGCAGCCCGACTCGCTCCTCGGCAAGCTCGTCGCCTACGGCGAGAAGGTTGCGAGCGGCGAGATCGTCGACCCGACGTTCCTATACGTGCGCTACGCGGCAGACGAGCATTGGGACATCAACGACCCGGTGCAGCTCCGTCAGGCGATCAGGCAGGCGACACCCCCGGCCCCGTGGATCGGTATCGAGCGCGTCGCCGCCCGCTACGAGATCGACCAGATCGCCGAGCATGAGTTCCGCCGCTACCACCTCGGCCAGTTCGTTCGACCCAAGGGCTCGTGGCTCCCGGCGGGGAAGTGGGCCGAGCTCTGCGTCGACCGCCAGCTGCAAGACGGTGAGCCGGTCGTGCTGGGCTTCGACGGATCGTACAGCCGGGACGCGAGCGCGTTGATCGGGTGCACGCTCGACGGGCACCTCGAGGTGCTCGGTGTCTGGGAGCGGCCCGAGAACGCGTTGCAGGACTGGGTCGTTCCCCGCCACGAGGTCGACGCGTGGGTGAACCGGGCGTTCCAGCGGTTCAAGATCCTCGAGATGGCGTGTGACCCTCACCGATGGACGAACGAGATCGGTGAGTGGGTGGACCGCTACGGCTCCGCGGTGGTGGAGTTCCCGACGTCGACGCCGAAACGGATGGCACCGGCGTGCGCGCGCTTCTACGGCGCAGTCGTAACCGGTGAAGGACTCTCACACGACGGCCACCCCGCGCTCTCGCGGCACCTGCACAACGCCGTGGTGAAGGAGACGCGCGACGGGGCCTACATCACCAAGGAGCACCGCGACTCGCCGCGCAAGATCGACCTCGCGGTAGCTGCGGTCATGGCGTATGACCGGGCGATGTGGCACGCCGGCACCAAACCCAAGCGCGCGATCGCGATGGTCATCGGAGGTGACGGATGAGCCTGCCCGAGCGGATCGCAGCCCGGAGGCGAAAGATCTCACCTGCCGAAGCCGTCAAGATGGTCCTGGCGCTCCCTTTCTACCTCCTCGGGTGGATGGCGGGCGGGGTGATCTTCGTGGCCTCGTGGGTGTGGGCAGCCACCGCGGTCGGGTTCACCGACGGTCGCCGGAAGCCCGGTAGCTGATGGCCCGGATCGTCGATCGGGTGAGCGCGCGTCACGAGGCGATGCGCTCGGACCCGATCACGCTCGAGGAGTTCGGCGCGCTGATCGCGAAGAATCAGGGTGAGGTCTCGCGCACGGGCATCTCGATCACGGATCGACGAGCTCTCGCGATCAGCGCCTGGTACTCGGGTGTGCGCTACCTGGCGGAGTCCCTCGCCTTCTTACCGATCCACACGTTCAAAGATGCCGGGTCGCTCACCAACCCCAAGCGTGAGAGGGTCGCTGACCGACCCTGGATGACGCGACCGGAGAGCAAGACGCGCCTCGCGGACGAGCTCCCCTGGGCAGGCTGGGTCGAGTTCGCTATGTACTCGCTGCTGCACAGAGGCAACGCGTTCTCGTGGAAGGTCGGCGACGAGAACAACCGGATCGTGAGGCTTCGGCGGCTCCACCCGGACGCCGTCCGGTACGGCCTGAGCACTGACGGGTTCAAGATGTTCGGCGTCAAGATGGCCGACGGATCGGAGCAGCCGTTCACGACGCGGGAGATCTTCCACATCCCCGGTCTGTCGACGGACGGATCCTTCGGGCTCGACCCGATCCGCAATCACGCGAAGACGCTCGGGATCGTGGCGGCGACCGACGAGGCGGCCGAGAGCTACTACGCGAACGCCTCGCACCCTGCTGGCATCGTGTCGGTCCCCCAGGAGATGGACGAGGGTGAGGCCGACACCCTGAAGGACGAGTGGGAGCGGTTCCACCGCGGCCTGAAGAACCGGGACCGGATCGGCGTTTTGTCCCATGGCGCCACATACACGCCGATCTCGATCAAGGCCGAGGACGCACAGCTGCTCACGGCGCGGAAGTTCGGGGTGATCGAGGTGGCCCGGCTCTTGCGGATCGTGCCGCACAAGCTCTACGACCTCGAGCACGCCACGTATACGAACATCGAGCACCAGTCGATCGAGTCGGTAATGGATTCGATCCGTCCGTGGGCCGAGCGGTTCGAGGAATGGATCAACTTCGACCCGGACCTCGTCGCACCCCGGACGTTCGTCGAGATCCAGCTCGAGGGGCTGCTCCGCGGTGACACGAAGGCTCGCTACGAGGGCTACAGCCTGGCACTCGGCGCTCACCCGTGGATGACGCCGAGCGAGCCGCGGCGCCTGGAGAACCTGCCCGAGATCGCAGGTCTGGACTTCGTGCCGGCGCCGCTGAACATGGGCCGAGTCGGCGACGAGCCCACGACGAGCAACCCGGAGGGCGCAGATGCCACCTGAGAAGACGCTCACACGGCCGCACGTTTTCACGCGCTCCGTCCCGCTCGAGCACATCGCGGTTCGTTCCGACGGGACGGGCCGTACCGTCGAGGCCTACGCCGCGGTGTTCGGGGTCTCCCTCGAGGTCGACGGGTTCTACTTCGTCGACCCCGACCCGTTCGAGGACGCGTTCGGCCCACACCTCGAGCAGATCGGCCGCTCGGCGTTCGACAAGACGGTTCGTGAGCGCGGGCTCGACTTCCAGGTGCTGTTCAACCACGGGATGGACATCTTCCACAACCCGGCTGAGCGCTACGCGATGCCGCTCGGCACGCCCCTGGAGCTCAAGGCCGACGCGAAGGGCCTGTGGACGGTGACCCGCTACGCAGCGACGCCTCTGGCCGATGAGATCATCGAGCTCATCAACAACGGGTCGATCCGTGGTCAGAGCTTCAGGGGCGAGGTCCTCGACGCGAAGCTCACACCGCGCAAGTCCGAAGACGACCTCGACCTGGTCGAGTTCACCACCATCGCGCTCAAGGAGTACGGGCCGTGCACCTTCCCGGCCTATCCCGAAGCGACGATCGAGCAGGTCCGCGCCGAGTCCATCATCGCGCGCCTGGACCAGCTGAGTCCCAAGGAGCGTGAGCTCCTCATCCAACGTCTGCAGTCCACCCCGCCTGAGGCCGCCTCGAGCACCTCGGCGACGGGGCCGGCTGCAGGTGGTGACACCCCAACGCCGGCCGGTACGCCACCGGAGGAAGGGCCGTCACTCGAGCGCTTGCTCATCGAGCAGGCGCAGCGCAGGCGCATGAGCGCCTGAGCCAACATCGACACCAGGAGGTGGCATCAGTGCGTATCAGCGCACCCATCGTGGGCCGGTTCCGCGCTCGCAAGGCCCGGGCCCGACCTGTGCTCGGCTTCCGTCGAGACGGCAGACCGATCTTCCCCATCGCCGGTGGGGCTCCGCCCGACGCTCCGGCTCCGCCCGACGCTCCGGCGACGACCGTGCAGGATCTCCGTGACGATCGTGGCCGGGTCCTGAGCGAGATCGACGACATCTTGCGCACCGCGCGCGAGGACGAGAACCGAGCGCTCAGCGCCGAAGAGTGGACGCGCCACGACGAGCTCGTGACGCGTCACGACACCCTATCCACCGAGATCGCCGCGGCCGAGGCGACGCAGCGCACGGGTGAGGCGCACCAGCGCCAGATCGACCGTGCGGCGCTCGGCACCATCCGGGTGAACGGGCTCGCGCCCGAGCCGCCCACCGCACGCCGTTCCCTCGACGAGCTCTTGTGGGCGTCGGCTGGCGACGTTGCGGCGGGGACCATCTCCCGCTCGGGCGTGTGGAACCCGAGTCCCTACGGGGCGCGGAACCCGGTCGAGGCGCTCCGTGCTCGAAACCAAGACGATGAAGAGGTCGTGGCACCTCGGATCGACGAGTTCGTGCCTGAGGACCAGGCGAAGATCCGGCGGTTCCAGTCCACGGTGACGGACATGATCTTGGTGGGACTGATGGTCGACAAGGAGGCCAAGACCGCGAGGTCGGCCTTCGAAGCGGCCAAGGGCGTGAAGCAGATGCGCCGGCGCTACGACGAGGTCATGCGTGCGATGGACGCCGAGACCACGGCGGAGGGCATCGAGTACATCCCGACCGGGCTCGGCTCGGAGCTCCACGAGAAGGTGCGCGCGGCCGGCAAGGTCGCGCCCCTGTTCGCGAAGATCAACACGCCGACCAACCCGTGGGAGATGCCCATCGAAGGCGCGGACGCCACCGCGTACCGCGTGGCCGAACCGACGGCGGACGCCGCGACCAAGGTGACCGCATCGACCCCGGGCACCAAGAAGACGCAGTTCGACGCCGAGATCATGGGCGGCCGGGTGCTGTTCAGCCGCTCGCTCGACGCCGACTCCGCGATCGCGGTCCTGCCCTACGTGCGGAACAAGATCGTCAGAGCGTTCATCGACGCCGAGGAGAAGGCGATCTTGGACGGTGACGCCGACGGCACGCACCAGGACTCGGACACCAACACGGCCGGCTCGACCCACTTCTCGTGGGCGTGGGACGGTCTCCGCAAGAAGGCCCTGGCCCAGACGTCCACCGACGCGGTGAACGTCGCGGTCACGCTCGCGCTGCTCCGCTCGACGCGGAAGAAGATGGTCAAGTGGGGCTTGAACCCGGCCGACCTCGCGATCATCTGCGGCGTGCGGACCTACTACCAGCTGCTCGACCTCGCGGAGGTCAAGACGCTCGACGTGTTCGGGCCGCAAGCGACCATCCTCAACGGTCAGCTGGGTGCGATCGACGGCACGCCGATCATCGCGTCGGAGTACGGCCGTGAGGACCTGAACGCCGTGGGTGTCCACGACGCGGTCACGGTCAACAGGGGCTACCTGCTGATCGTGAACCGCTCGGAGTGGGCGATCGGGCAGCGGATGGCGATGGACGTCGAGGTCGACGACTCGATCTACCGCGAGTCGTTCCAGCGGGTGGTCGTCGCCTTCATGCGGGAGGACTTCCAGCACGTGGGAGACGCCGCGGCGAACGAGGACACCGCGATCTTGTTCAACATCGCCTGATAGTCCCAAGGCGCCGATACCTCGGACCTCCTCGCAGGTCGGGAGCCCCTCCTCGGTCCTGCGAGGGGTTCGGGGCATCGCTCGAGTCGGAAGGAAGGGATCGCCGTGGGTGTGAAGCTCAAGCTCAACACCGGTGCACGCCGGGTGAACGTGGGGTTCCTGATGATGCCCGGCGAGGAGATCGAGGTCTCTGCCGCCCGGGCCGACGAGCTCACCCGCCGCTACGGACACCTCGAGCGCGCCGACGCTAAGGCGGTGCCCAAGGGCGCCCGTGAGGTCGACGGCGTCGCGGCTCAGACGCCCGCTCGTAAGACCTCGGCGAAGTCGAAGGCTGCGGCGACGTCGTGATCGAGGGGCGCGCCGGCGGGGCGCGGGTCCTGCGCGGTGTGCGCGAGGCCTTCGAGCTCACGATCTACGTCGACGCGAAGGAGACCGACGCCGACTCGCTGCCCACCGTGACGGTCGTGCGCGCCAATGGCGCCGCGGTCGCGACGGCTGCGGCCACGACCAAGCCTGCATCGACGACCGGTCTCTATCGGTGGACGCCGGCGCAGCCCGACGTCGCGGAGGTCGAGCGCTATACGGCGACGTGGTCGGTCACCCTCAGCGGCGTCGCCCACAGCTTCGTGACCTATCACGAGATCGTCGGCGCGTTCTACTGCGACCTCCAGGCGCTTCGTGCCCAGGAGGGCCTGGAGGACCTGGCGCGGTTCCCTGATGCGCGCCTCGTCGATGCACGGCGCTGGTTCGAGGACCTCGCGGAGCGATTCTGCAAGCGTGCGTTCGTGCTCCGGTATGAGCGGGAGATCCACTCCGGCGATGGTGGGACCATCTTGCAGCTGGAACGCCGCCCCGCACGACGTCTCCTGGCCGTGAGCATCGGCGCCACCGCTCTCACCGTTGCGGATCTCGACCTCGAGCGGAGCGGCCGCCTCAGCTACGAGGGCGGCTTCGCGCTCGGGGAGTCCAACGTCGCGATCAGCTACGTCCACGGCGACGACGAGCCCGACGGGGAGCTCCGCGACGCAGCCGTGGAGGCGATCGCGGACCGCGTGCGGAGAAGCATCAGCGGCGTGTCAGAGCGGTCGCTCTCGATGACGACAGGCGAGGGTACCTTCAACCTCTCGATCGCGGGGCCCGATCGTCCGACCGGGCTGCCGTCTGTCGACCAGGTGCTCCGCACCCGCCGTGGCTCCGCGGTGGTGGTGAGGTGAGCCCACCCGCCGCCGTGGCCTCGATGATCCCCGCGGTGAAGGCGCGCCTGCTTGAGCGGTTCAGGGACGCCGCCGCGTTCGCGGGCATGCAGGTCTCGTATTCCCAGCCCGCCACGCGCCTCGAGCGAAGCGCCCTGTGGCTCGGCGAGACGACCGGTCGTCACGACATCGCGGCGATCCGCTCGGGGCGGAAGCCTCGTGTCGAGACGTTCGAGCTCGACCTATACATCTACGTCTGGAAGCCCGGCGGCGGTCCCGAGGAGGCGGAGGCGGAGGCTTTCGCTCTACTGGCCGAGGTGGAGGACACGCTCGCCGACCAGCCCCAGCTCGACCTCGGGCCCTCGTTGCAGTGGGCCAAGGTCGGCCCGATCAAGGGTGCCGACTGTGGGCCTCGTGAGAGCGGCGCCGACGCGGCGGTGCTCGTCGGCATCGAGTGCAGCGCGCGACTGGAGTGAAGGAGGCAGAGGTGAAGCTGATCTATCCGGGACCGCACGACGAGGTGGTCGTGCCTGCCTTCGGCAACCTCACGGCGTCACGCGGGGTGCCGGTCGAGGTCGACGACAAGACCCAGGCCGAGCAGCTGCTCGCGCAGGGATGGACGAAGGCCGCTCGGTCGGCCAAGGAGGACGCTGAGCGATGACCGCGAAGTCCCAGCTCGGCTACAAGGCCGAAACCACCTTCGGCACTTACATCGCACCCGACAAGTTCGTCGAGTTCATCCGCGAGACGCTCACCACCGAACGGGAGCGGATCAGCTCCCAGGGCTGGCGCGCGGGGCAGCGCGTAGAGTCCGAGCTCCGCTGGAAGGCAGGCCGGACCAACGTCGCAGGCACCGTCGATTGTGAGCTGCAGTCCAAGGGCATGGGTGGATTGTTCAAGGCGGCCTTCGGCACGTCGGTCATCACGACGCCTGGCGGTGGCACGATCAGCCGCGATCACACCTACACGCTCGGTGACCTCGTGGGGGACTCGCTCACGGTCCAGGTGGGCAGGGAGCTCCGTGACCAGACCGTGCAGGCCTTCAGCTACCTCGGCTGCAAGGTCAACGGGTTCCACCTGAGCTGCCGCGTCGGTGAGCTGGCCATGACTACCTTCGACGTCATCGGCCGAGACGAGGACACCGCGACCGGGCTCGTCGCCGCGACCTACCCGACCACGCTGGAGACGTTCAGTTTCGTCGAGGGTGCGGTCACCGTCGCCGCCGTGTCGACGCCAGTGCGAGAGGCCACGTTCGACCTCGACAACCGCATGAACGAAGACGACTACGCCTTCGGCTCCAAGCTCCGCCGCGACGTGCCGGAGCCCGCCCTCCGCGACGGGACCGGGACGCTCGATGCGGACTGGACCTCCATGACCGCGTACAACCGCTTCGTGAACGGCACGATGGCGGCGCTCGTGCTCACCTTCACCGGCTCGATCATCGAGGGCGCGATCGCCAACAAGCTGCAGCTGACGGCGAATATCCGGACCGATGGCGACACGCCGACCGTCGATGGGCCCGAGGAGATCCGGCAGCCGCTGCGATTCAAGGTGATGGCGCCGGCGGCGACCGAGCCGGTCACGATGGTCTGGACCACGACCGACACGACCGACTAGATGCCCGCCGGCGTCAAGGTCGTTGGGCTGCGCGAGCTGCGTCTGGCGCTCGGCGCGGTGGACGCCAAGCTCCCCGCGGAACTCACCGCGGAGCTGGGTGATGTCGCGGGCGGTGTGCGCGACCTCGCGCAGAACAAGCTCCGCGCCGACGTCTCAACCGCCTCGACCGGCGCCGCGGCTTCGTCGATCCGCACGTTCTCCACGCAGCGCGGGGCCGGCGTGCGGGCGGGTGGTGCACGCGTCCCTTACTACGGGTGGCTCGACTTCGGGGGCACGATCCGTCACCAGGGTTCGAGGCACACGCATACGGTGGCGCACCTGATTCGGCGCGAGTTCCGCCCCGAGGGGCGCTACGTCTATCCGGCGGCTGATGAGTCGGCGCGCCTCGTTTCGCCCAGGGTGGAGCGGCTGCTCGAGCGGTTGTTCATCAAGAGCGGTTTCACCGACTGAGGGGACAGCGGGAGCGATGACGACGACCGACGAGGAAGCGACGGACGACGAGGAAGCGACGGCAGTAGAGACCCTCGAGGTGCCCCACCCGATGACCTGCACGATCGGAGAGCTTCGCGAGGTGCGGGAGGTGTTCGGGGTCGATCTCATCCCGGTCTTCCACGCCAGCGGCGTCCTGACGATCGACGTGCTCGAGCCGCTCGCCTATCTCGGCTACCGGCGCCAGGGCTTGCCGCGCGCGAAGGCCCGCAAGGCCGCCGGAGACATCAACGCCATGCAGATGGTGCCCGACGAGCTGCCGCTGTTGGCCGACGGGGAGGGTGATGGGTCCCCAAACCCGATGAGCTTCGTCACCTGATCCAGGTGGCGGAGCTTTGCCGGTTCTACGGGTGGTCGCCGGGCGACGTCGCGGCGCTCACCTACGCCGAGTTCGAGGTGTTCAGGGGGGTGATGACGGCCGCCCTGGGAGGTGAAACGGGTGGCCACCAAGAACGTCCAGGTCATCGTCGTCGGTGACTCCCGCTCGGCCCAGGCTGCGCTGAAGCAGCTTTCTGCGACTGCACGCACGACCCAGTCGGGTCTCGGCCGTCTCGGTGGTGCCATCCAGACCGTGGGTGCGGGCATGACCAGCGTGGGTCGGTCGATGACCCGGTGGGTGACCCTGCCGATCGTCGGCGCCGGTGTCGCGGCGACCAAGCTCGCGACCGACTTCGACCAGTCGATGCGGAACGTCAACTCGATCATGGGTGTGTCGGAGCGCGAGCTTGCGAAGTTCTCCGATCAGGTGCTCGAGCTCTCGACCCGGTTCCCGCAGGATGCGAAGACCCTCGCCGACGGCATGTACGACATCGCGTCGTCGGGGTTCCAAGGCGCCGAGGGGTTGAAGGTGCTCGAGGCGTCGGCCCGGGCAGCGTCGGCCGGGATGACGGACACGGGGACCTCGGCCAAGGCGATCACGGCGATCATGAACGCCTACGGCCTGGCGGCCGAGGATGCCGCCCACGTCTCCGACGTGCTGTTCACAGGGGTGGACAAAGGTGTCCTGACCTTCGAGGAGCTCGCGTCGAGCCTCGGTGATTACGTCGGTGCTGCGTCGCAGCTCGGCGTGCCGCTCGAGCAGGTCGTCGGCGCGCAGGCGGCGATGACCCTGTCGGGCATCTCGGCGGCTGAGGCGGCGACGTCGCTGAACAACGTGATGCGGTCGCTCCTGAAGCCCTCGGAGGATATGTCCGACACCCTCAAGGACTTCGGCTACAACTCGGGCCAGGCCGCGCTGGAGGCCGAGGGGCTCGACGGGCTGATTGCGAAGCTCTCGGGGACCGTCGGTGATGACAAGGACGAGTGGCTCAAGCTCTTCCCCGAGATCCGAGCTGCCCGAGGCGCCATGGCGCTCGCGGCCAACGACGGCAAGAACCTCAGTCGCGTGATGGAGGCGATGGGCACCGCGACGGGCCGCACCTCCGAGGCTTTCGCCGAGCAGGCCAAGGGTCCGGCGTTCCAGTTCACGCTCGCGCTCAACAGGCTCAAGAAGGTTGGCATCGAGGTCGGCAACCGCCTGATCCCGATCTTGCTCGATGACGTGATCCCCGCCTTCGAGCGAGCGCTCGACTGGTGGGACGGGCTCTCGGAAGGCTCGAAGAAGCTTGCGCTGAAGATCGCGGGCATCACCGCGGTGATGGGTCCGTTCCTGCGCGTCTTCGGACCCGCCGTCACGCTCATGGGGAAGGCCGCGACGAAGCTCCCGGGGGTCGTGGGATGGCTGCTCAAGTGGGCCGGGATCAAGAGCTTCCCCGTCCCAGGTGGGCTCCCGACGGGGGCGCCCGTACCGGCGCCGGTACCGGGTGGCGGGAAGACCACCCCTGTACCGATCGGCGGCTTCGGACGGATCGCCGGGTTCGGGCGCTTGGCGTCGCTCGGGATCTTCGGTGCCGCCTTCGCGTTCGGTTCGATCTCCAACGAGCCACGAACCGATGAGCTTGCGTTGATCGAGGAGTATCTGGCGCGAGCTCCCGAGCTCAGGGTTGCCATCCATGGCGTGGCGGATGCTGAGAGCGCGCTGGCCGCCGACGTGGCGTTCCTGAACCGTCACTTCGCCGAGCAGGGCTCCGAGGTCCGGGTGAACGCCGGTGCCTACCGTGCGGCTGCGCGCTCAGGTAGCACCTACGACGACGTCATCACTGGCCTCGCGCCTGACGTACTGCGTCTCGCGAAGCGCCATGACCTCTCGACCGACGCGGTGCTGGCCCTGAGCGACGCCTTCAGCACGGCTCAAGGCATCACGGCGGGCCAGAAGAGCAAGATCGCGGGGCTCATAGGCTCGCTTGAGGAGCTTGGGGCGCCACTGTCGGACACCGAGGAGAAGGTCCTCGCGAACTACCTGGCGGTGGGCTACTTCGAAGGCGCCATGAAGCTCCTGAAGGAGAAGCTCGCTGCGGCGTTGCGCCCAACCAAGAACTACAACGCTGAGGTCGCGCAGACCGAGGCCGCGCACCTGCGGGCGGCGAGAGCCGCGCGGGCGCAACGGATCGAAGAGCAGGCACTGCTGGCGCTGCTGGCAACAGGGGCTGGGGGCCCGCAGCACGACCAGGGGCCCCATCCCCACGGAGGTGCCGGCCGCCGCCAGAGGCGCTCGACGAGCGTCGTGCTCGAGCGCCGCAGGTTCGCCCGTGACCTCGACATCGAATACGCCACGCGGGGTGGCTAGGTGGCCACCTACACCCTGAAGCTCTATCAGCTCGACGGCACGACGGTCGTCAACGCCGACGTCAAGTTCCGCGACCTCGAGTGCCGCTGGGTCCTGAACTCCCCAGGCGCCATCGAGGTGACCCTCCCGTTCGACACCACCTCGTATTCCGAGTGGACACCCGGTGCTCGTGAGATCCGGCTCGAGCGCGACGGCACGAGGATCTTCGGCGGTTACGTGTGGGCGGTGTCGGGGAGCTCCCAGGACCGCGAGTCGGTGGCGGCACGTGGCCTCGGCTACTTCTCGGCGCTTCGATCTCGCTTGGTGACGTCGGACCTGATCTACGCCGACACCAACCAGCATCAGATCGCGTGGAACCTGATCAACCACACCCAAGGCCAGGCCAACGGCGCGCTCGGGTTCACCCAAGGAGCCCACACCGGTTCGTCGAGGGCGCGTGACCGCGGCTATTGCGCGAACGAACGGCCGAACGTCGGCGACGCGATCTCAGACCTGGCCGCCTTCGACGATGGCTTCGACTACGAGATCAGCCCCACCAAGGTGTTCAACACGTGGTCCCCGACGCGGGGCGCCTCCAGTGGCATCACGTTCACCGGGACCAACGAGGTGGTCCTGGACTGGGAAGAAGACGCGACCGAGGCCCTGTCCTACGTGACGGCGATCGGCAACGACGACTGCAACCCCTACGTGGCGGAGGTCTCCGACGGGGCCGCGATCAGCACCTACAACCGCCTGCACGGGGTGGTCGAGCTGTCCGACACCGACCGCAAGCGTGAGGTCACCGCGAAGGCCAACGAGACGCTCCGCCAGCGCAAGCGCGGGATGTTTCGCGCCCGGGTGAGCTTCGACGACGAGTTCGGGCCCGCCTGGGGCACCTACGAGGTGGGCGACACCGTAGTGGTCAACGTGGCCGAGAAGTTCGCGACCTTCAACCGCACGCTCAAGATCGTCGAACGTGTGGTGTCGCTCGAGGACCCCGACAAGGCCTACGTCGAGCTGGTCCTGGACGCGGCCACATGACGTCTCGCGATCCCCAGACCGTCGCGCGCTACGTCCGGCCCGGCTCAGGTGCCACGATCGAGAAGGTCGACCGCAAGACCATCCGGCGGCTCGAGCGCGCCTGCGGCAACCCGCCGGCGACCCCCACGGGCGTCGTGCTCAGCTTCCAAGCGACCGAGGCCCGCACGCACCTGCGCTTCACCGGCAAGGTCAAGTTCAACGAGGTCACGACCGACGACCAGGGTCACGCAACGCGTGTGGCGCGCTACGAGGTGCAGCTCCGCGCGACGACCGTCGCTGGGGTGCCGGTGGAGACCGAGGACGGCCGCACGCGTCTTCGCCTTCGCCGCCGGGCACCTGCCCGCCGCGTCGGGCTCGAGACCGCGACCAACCCATCGGGGACGATCTTCCGCTTCGTGACGCGCAAGCCTCACGGCCTGGCGGTGGGTGACAACACGAAGGTCGAGGACTGCAAGAACCCGTCGACCTACAACGGCACCTACGCCGTCGTCACCGTCGTGAACACCACGACGTTCGAGGTGACGGGCTCGGCAGGCGTAGCCGCCTGTTCCGACCCGGGGATCGTCGTCGACGACGACGACCGGTTGCACGTCATCACCGGCGAGCTGCCGCGGCCCCGCACCTGGTACTGGCAGACGCGTGTCCGAGGCGTCGACAATCACGACTGCCGCGGTGACTGGTCGGCGTGGACCTCGCCGCTGCTCCCTTGGACGGGCGCCGACCCCACGCCGCCGGCGCCGACCGGCCTGGTGCTCGACTTCGACAAGGTCCAGAAGGCCCGCGGCGCTCGCTGGATGGGGCGGCTGCAGTGGAACGAGGTCGTGAACTTCGACTACCCCGGCACCCCGGCCGACGACGAGACCGACGTCTCGTCCTACGCGTGGCAGGTGCAGATCTCCGAAGACGGGGTCATCGGTGACGACTACAAGATCGGGGGGAAACGCCCCGCCAAGGACGCCGACGCCGACACGTTCGTTCGCCAGCGCTTCCCGGTCCGCAACAAGAGGTGGTGGTTCCGGGCTCGCGTCCGCACGATCGACCGGTTCAACCGGCGCTCGGCCTGGACCGCGTACACCTCGTGGCAGCGTCCCGGGAACGAAGCCCCGCCGTCACCGACGGCGGTCACGATCTTCGACAAGGCCAACCTCTCGGTCCCGGTGCAATGGGTCGGGCCCGACGATCCCACCGACCCCGACCTGATCTCCGTCGACGTCGAGGGTTTCCAGGCCGACTGGTCGACGTCGCCGACCTTCGCCTCGTCCTACCGCCGGGACCGCTACGTCAAGGGCGAGCGGGCGCGGCTGCGTATCCCGAAGACCGACCTCGGCCCCTTCTACTACGCACGCGTGCGGTCGTTCAACTCCGATGGTGAGAAGTCTGCCTGGATACCCGCGACGCTCACGGGGAACAGCTCTGCCGGGGCGCCGGCCATAGGTGTCAAGCCTGGACGCTCACAGCGCATCGCCGTCCCGTTCAACGTCACGAACACCGTCGAGGCGAAGCAGTACCCGCAGGGCTGGACCGCCGATGGGCGCTACACCATCGTTGGAGTCCGCGCTCGCTGCGGTCGCCACGATGCTGCCACGCACCCGGACGACGGCACGCCGGGCGGTGCGGAGATGCAGATCAACGTCCGCATCGAAGACGACGCGGGGACCTCGATCGCGGTGTTCACCACCGAGACGCGCTTGCGGATCGAGGCGGGCACGCACAAGGACTCCTCGTGGATCATCGAAGGCGACGCAGGTTTCGGCCGCACCTACATCGACCTCAACGAGACCGCGTTCGTCAAGGTCTTCGCCGTCGGATCGACACGTCCCGGTTCCAACCTTGGCGTGTTCTTGATCTTGGAGGCTGACGAATGAGCGTCCTGGCGGTCGAGGGTTTCGAGGGTGCGAGCCCGGAGCTCATACGTGCTGTCGGGATCAGTGGCATAGGCGCGGTCATCGACTTCACCACCCTCGCGGGGCCGTGGTCGAAGGCCGCGCTCAAGGTCAACGACCTCGGTGGCGGTCGGAAGGTGTTCCCAGGAGGAGCGGCTGCCGAGATCTACCTCGCTGTGCGCGTCGAGGTCCCGAGCACGGCCCACGAGCTGTTCAAGCTCCGTCATCCCGATGCGACGCAGTCCCTTGGGGTGCGGATCACGAGTCTCGGGAAGATCGAGCTTCGCAACGCCGCCGATTCGGTCGTCGGAACCGGGGCGACGACCCTTGCGGTCGCCTATCACCTCATCGAGGTGCACGCGACGGTTGGGGCCTCGACGCTGGTCGAGGTGTGGCTCGATGGACTTGCCGCGACGGAGCTGAGCGTCTCGGGCGTGGACACCCAGAGCGGCAGTCAGACGACGATCGAGGCCTTCGACACGTCAGATGACCTCCGATACGACGATCTCATCGTCTACTCGGTCGCCGGGAGCAGGAACAACGCCCGGATCGGCGACAAGGTCGTCCTCGGTCTGTTCCCGGTCGCCAAGGGCGACGCCGAGCAGTGGAACCCGGCCGTCGCCTCGGCGCAGCGCTGGTACTTCCCCCGCTGGTCGACCCCGACGAACACCGTCCCGACCGACGGCTACCTGGACAACGACAACGGTGCAGGCTACCGGTCGCCGGTGACGGTCACGCCGGCTGCCCTCTGGGACGTGCTCAGCTCCGTCAACGCCGTCTCGTTCGCCAAAGGTGTGCTCTCGCCGCATCGCTCCGGCACCGCGATCGGCTCCGACATCTCCCACAACGGCGGGTTCTCCGCGGCGCAGGACCAGGACGCGCTGATGGGCCAGTTCATCTCCCCGCCGATCGCGGCGCAGACCGTCTCGGGCACGGTCAAGATGCAGATGCAGGTCTCGGAGGCATCGGCTGCACGCGATGCCCGCTCACAGCTCGTCGTCCGCGTCGTGTCGCACGACGGGCTCACGGTGCGCGGCACACTCTACGCAGGTGATACGGGCTCACTAACAGACGAGTGGGCCGTGGGCACCGAGACGAACCAGACGTTCCCCCAAGATCCGCTCTCGCCAGCGACCATGACGTCGGTGGTCGCATCGGAGGGTGACCGGATCGTCGTCGAGTACGGGTTCCGTCAGCACCAGACGGGCACGAACGCCAACGACGCCAGGATGAACCTCGGCGACGGTGGCAGCTCTGGCGACCTCGCCGACTCCGAATCCGACACCCAGACCGGGACGACCTTCAACCCATGGATCGAGTTCTCGAACGCCATCTCGCTTTCCGACGATGGCAACTGGGAGCACGTCGAGGAGTGGCCACCGGACGACGGCGCGACCTATGTCGAGACCGCTACGACGAGTGACCGCGATCTCTACCAGTTCCAAAACGTGGGTGCCGAGTACACGGTCGACGGCCCCATCGTGCTCAAGACCCGCATGAAGAAGGTCGACCCCGGCTCTCGCACGGCTGCACACGTCTACAAGACGAGCGGTGCGGAGCAAACGAGTGGCACCAAGGGCCTGCAGACGACGGAGGAGTATCAGGAGACGGTCCTGGACGAGGACGGCACCGATGCGGCGGCCTGGTCGAACACCAAGGTTAACAGCATCCAGTTCGGACCCAAGGCGACGTAGATGGTGACGCGGTTCTACCCCGAGTCCACCGGGTCGGGTGTCCTCGGGTATGGGGACCCACCCATCTCACCGGGGTTCGACGCAGCCTGGGGCGACACCGATGACGCCGTGCGCCGTTGGCTCTCGCACTCCGGCGCGCAGTTCTCGACGCCCCTCGTATCAGAGGACACCCGCGAGGTCTCCGCCACCAACCCGATCGACGTGCTGGGGGTCCAGCTCATCTCGGCGAGACTCGCCGCGCAGACCATCTCCGGGACCGTCAAGGGTCAGATCCGCACGAGCGAGGAGAACGCCGACGCCGATTACCGTGCACAGGTCGTCATCCGCGTCGTGTCCGAAGACGGGTCGAGCGTCATCGGCACGCTCCTGGCGGCAGATGGCTCGGCGCTGTCCAGCGAGTTCGCCGTCACGACGCTCACCAACCGGAAGTTCCCGCTCGCGGCCGTCTCACCTGCGACGCTGTCGAGCCTCGCGGTCAGCGAGGGTGACCGCATCGTCGTCGAGATCGGCAACCGGTCACACAACAGCCACACGACCAACCGCCAGGCGCTGTTCAACCTCGGGTCTGCACCGACGACAGACCTGGCCGAAGACGAGACGACGACCACTGCCAACCGCCCGTGGATCGAGTTCTCCGACGACATCACTTTCGCGAACGAGATCGGGCGGACCACGCAAGCGCTCGTCGAGGCAGTCGTCACCTCGACGGCTCCTCGGGCCCGAGCGACCCAGGCGTACATAGAGGTCGTGGCCTCGCGAAAGGTAGAGGAAGCCGGCTGGGGAACGAGGCTTGCATAACGAAGGGAGCAGCACGTGGGAGTCTTCTCGAGCGGTCTGGACCGGTACCTGAACCGCGACGACATCACGCTGAAGCAATCGAGCGCCGAGACGGCGTCGGCGACCGGATCGGGTGTCGAGCTGGGCGACAAGGCGTCTATGGCGCTCATCGTCGACGTCACCGCCGCTACGGGTACCTCGCCGACGCTCCTCGTCACGGTCGAGGGGTCCAACGACGGATCGGTGTGGTACACGCTCGCGAAGATCGGGGCGAACGGCGTCGTCTACGGTGACGTCGCGGCGGCGCCGTCGAACTTCACGACGGCCGCGACCGTGCGCGCGGTCGTGCCGGCCGCGCGGTTCGTGCGGTCCAAGTCCACGATCGGTGGCACCACGCCGTCGTTCACGTACTCCGTCGCTGGGTCCGCGGCATGAACGTCGCCGATCTCTACGCCGAGATCGCACCGGGTGCCCCCGTCACCGGGCTCGTCGCGACCGGGGAGGGCACGGTGGAGCTCCGGCGCGGCGACGAGGTCAACGCGAGACGGGTCGAGGGCTACACCCACGTCACCGAGGCCGTCGCCGGCGACGGCTGGTCACTCGAGTGCACGGGTGACGTGCAGCTCGGGGTCCAGGTGCGAGGCATCGGGATCGTCTGGGCAACCCCCCCTTAGCCGATCCGTCCGTTCCGCCGTTCACAACCCCGAGCCGTCGAGAGGTGGGTGAGCGCACCCTGCGCCGCTACCAGGTCCGCATGCCACAGAAGCCCTGGGACGTTCCGGGGCCAGATCTCCTGCGTACACGTGCGAGCGCCGTGGTCCAGGTCACGGAGCTGCTCCCGCGCGCGGGACGCCTCGCCGTCCGCAAGCGCCGGGGGCCGGGGGCATGGAGCGACTGGCGCGTGGCGGTGCGCGCCGAGCTCCTCGAGGAGCTCCCCTCGTTGCTGGTCTCGCTCGATGGTGGCCAGCTGCTCCAGCTCGCGGCACCGAGCGGGTCTCCTATCGACGTTGCCGTGCGCGCCGAAGAAGTCAAGGTGGTTGACCTTCCCGGTGCCACCGCACGTGCCGAGGTCTGCTCGGCGCTCGTGCACCACCGGTTCCCGAGCGTCCGCCACGCCGGGGCGTTCGCCTGCAAACAGTACGGCTCGGTCCCCGGGGCACCCGTCATCGGCGGCCGGGGGTGGTCGATGCACGCATGGGGTGACGCGACGGATGAGACCGAGAACCCGGCCGCGGGCGTCGCCAACGACGATGTCACCGACTGGTCGGTGCGCATGGCCCGCGAAGACCTGATGCCCGCGGTGCAGGTGATCGGCTCGCTCGCCGGTGCCGAGGTCGTGGCCGCCCCCCCCGGCTGGCGCCTCGGGCCCTACGACGACACGCCGGCGGTGGGAACGCACCTATGGCACGTCCACATCACGTGCGCGTGGCACACCGGGGTGCCGCCGTGCGCCGGAGGGAACAGGTGAGCGAGGCGGGCATCGTCGCGGTGGTCGGCTCCGTGCTCGTGTTCGCGGGCACCGTCGTCTCGACGCTTTATGCCCGCGGCGCTCGCAGGGAAGCGAGCGACGCCTCACGCCAGCTCCGCCCGACCAACGGGGTCCAAACGACTCAGCAGGTCGAGGCGCAGGGCCGTCTCCTCGAGGTGGTTGCAGGCCAGGTCCACGACGTCTCCAAGCGCATCGACGCTCAAGGGCGCGAGCTGTCGGGCATCCGTCGGCACAATGAGACGATCGAGGCGCAGCTCATCGCCCAGGGCGAGGGCGTCGACGAGGTGCGGCGCGACCTGCGCACCCACCTCGAGGAGGTCGCTCCGCTCATCAACGACTTCATCGAGCTGAAGGCTCGGCTACCCAAGGAGGATCAGCCATGATCGATCAGGTCCGCACCGTGGCAAGCACGATCGCGCCCGCGAGCTGGACGCAAACGCTCATCTGGGCCGCGAAGGTGGGGGTCTCCACGTTCCTCGGTCTCGTCGGCGCAGAGCAGCTCCTCGACATCGACCTCGGTCCGGAGACCTCCGCGGCGCTCGCCGCCGGCGTCGCGGCTCTCAACGTCGTGATCAACCGCGCGCTCGTGTGGGCCGCGGCGCCATGACGGCGCCGAGGCTCATGGCCGTGACGCTCGCCGCCGCGGTGGCGCTCACCGCCGTGGTGGTCGCGGTCAGCGGCGCCGAGACGGTCGGTGACGCCCGCACCGCGACCGACGGGGCGCTTGCGGCCGAACGCTCCGCGACCGACGCCGAGCTCGCAGCGCTTCAGGCCCGGATCGCCGAGCTTGAGGCCTCGCTGTCACCGACACCACCACCACCCACCACGACCCCGCCGCCGTCACCCAGCCCGTCACCTTCGCCATCTCCGCCCTCGCCCGGTCCGTGCGTGGGTATCGCTGTCGCATCGGGCGCGAACGTCCAGGCTGCCATCACCGCCGCACCCACGGGTGCGACCTTGTGCCTTTCCGGCAGCTTCGGCATCTCCGCACCGCTGCGGCCGAAGACCGGTCAGTCGCTCGTCGGTCCCGCCCACATCTTCGCCGTCGGCGCGGTGCTCGATGGAATCATGCTGAAGACGGGCGCAGGCATCGGCGCGGTGAACGTCACCATCCAGGGCCTGCGCGTGTCGGGATTCGGTGACGCAGCGATCGTGTGCTGGCGCGGTGCTCGCCTGCTCGGCAACGAGCTGGACCACAACGGCGAGAACGGCATCGGGTGCGGCCTCGAAGACGGAGGACCGTTGCTGATCGAGGGCAACTCGATCCATGACAACGGGGACACGGCGTTCGTCGGCCAGGGCGCCGCCGCGATCAAGGTGGCTCGCGGACACGACGTGGTCATCAGGGGCAACCGGGTCGAGCGGAACATCGGCAACGGCATCTGGTGCGATCTGGAGTGCCACGCCGTCACGATCGAGGGCAACGAGGTCCTGGGTCAAACACGCAAGGGCATTCACTTCGAGGTCTCGCGCGGACCGGCTCTCGTCCTCGACAACACGGTGATGTTCAACAACTGCGCCCCGACCTACTGGCCTGACCCGCGTCCCGCTTGCGCCCTGCCCGACGGGACCTACGGGCCGCAAGGGGCGGGGTCGCCGGGTGGTGGGATCACCACGAACAGCTCGTGCCCTGCGGCCTCCACGGCCTGCGTCATCCGCGGCAACCGACTCGGCGGCAACATGGTGGCCGGGATCAACTTCCGCGACGATGGCCGACCCGAGGGCGGGACGAAGGAGCAGAACGGGCCCGGGTGCTGCGTGGGCTATGACGTGCCGTTCAACATCTTGGTCGAGGGGAACGTCCTCGGCGGCGACCGCCTGCTGAACTGCTCGCTCGCCGGCATCACCTGCGGCTCGAATACCTGACGGCCAAGGAATCCCCCGAATGGGGGACACTGGTATCCGGCTGGGCTGGGCTGTGGCAACATCGAAGAGACCTGGATGAAGCTCAATGAGGGAGAGGCCCCCGAGTGATCGGGGGCCTCTCCCTTCGAAACGACACGGCGAGGTTGTGGGACGGTGAATGGCAGCAAGAGCGCCCCTCGGGCCTACGGGCTCGGGGGGCGCTTGCTGCGTCTGGGCTGCATCGCCCAACTCCCCGCGAGCCCCGTAACGGCCACGACGACGGCACCGGCGGCGCCGAGTGCGAAGCCGAGCCCGGTCGACCAGCTGGCCGCCACCTCAAACCGGTCGGCGATGTCGCCGATGTTTGCGTCGGCGAAAGTGTCGAGGTCGCCGGCCCAAATCACGTAGCGCAGTGCCACGCCACCGCCGATGAACAGCATCAACGTGTAAAGGGCTCGTCCTCGGTAGGCGCCGACCAGTGCGACCACGCCTGCGGCTGCGGAGACCACTCCAGCTACAACGGTGAAGGTGTATGCCTCCCCGGAGCTGAACAGGGTGATCGCTCGTACCTCGGATGCGGTGAACGACACGGCCTCGAAGCGAATCCAGGGGAGGAGGATCGCAGCCGCAAGGAGCGTGCCACCGATGATGAAGCCGAGGCCGGCCCACACCGCGACGGCTGCGGTCGGAGCGTTCGTGGACGCCGCGACCTCGTCGACGAGGGCTCGACCGCACCAGCGGCACACAACCGCCTCTGCCTTGACGATCTCGGCGCAGAACGGGCAGATCCTCGTCGGCTCCATGGATGTATCCGACCACGAGAAGCTCGGCGCGGGCAAGTTCGGATTCGCGTCGTCTACAGGACCGCCACCGCTTGCTCACGGTCCACCTCGTCGTCGGCGAGGTAGCGGCTCGTGGTGCGGATGTTGTCGTGACCGAGGACGCTTCGCACGGCATGGACCCTGGCCCCGCCTCGGAGCATCGTCGTCGCGGCCGTCGACCGGAACAGATGCGGGTGGACCCGCTGCGCCACGCCAGCCTCCTCGCCGGCCGTCTTTGCCCACGACCACACCGTCTGGTGCGAGCGTGGGAGCATCCGTTCGTGATCGCCGAAGTGGTCTCGGAGCGTTCCCGTGGCTTGCCGGAGCCCGTCGGACCACGGGATCCGGCGCTCCTTGCCGGTCTTGGTCTTGCGGAGCAGTACCCCCTGTTCGCCGATGTCGGCCCAGGTGACGTGGAGCATCTCGTCGAGCCTCGCGCCGGAGAAGTACAAGAACGACAGCGCCGCGGCGCGAACGGATGACCGCCGGGCGGCTGCCGTCAACACGGCGGCCAGCTCTTTGGCCGACAGCGCGGAGGGTTCCTTCATCGCGACCGACGGTGCCCGGATGCCTGTGACCGGGTTGGATGAGACGTGCCCGGAGCGGGCCGCCCAGTCGTAGAAGGTCTTGAGTCCCTGGTAGTAGGTGCGTCTCGCGGCCGAGCGGTAGGGATAGCGCTCGATGTAGCTCGCAACGTCGGCTTCGGTGATCTCAGCGGCGGGCTTCCCGGTGGCGCGCAGGAACCGCCAGATGGTGCCCTCGTAGCCCTCTACCGTCCGCGCAGCATAGCTGGCCGCCAGCCACGTCCTGTACTCGGCGAGCAGCGCCACCGTGTCACCCATCGCGTCACCCCCGCCACGTTGTACGACGGGGGTGTGTGCCGGGGCAATCGGGCGAGCGGACGTTTCGGGGACTAGGGCTAACGTCGGTCGGCTTGCCGTCGGGCCCCGGGAACTAAAGACGCGCAACCCATGATATCGGAGGTCCTTCAAGTCCACCGATTCGACTCCATGGCTCAGGCGGCACGTGCTCCACGCGGCACGATCACAGGGTGAGAGTCCATGGCCTTGCGATAACGGCCCTTAGCGCTGTCGCCAACGGTACCGGGTGACTCTGGCAACAAGGGAACCGCGAGCCGCAGCTGGATGCGCAAGACGTTGCGCCCACTTGGTAGCTGCGGCTCCCTTGAGCTCTCCCAACTCTGGACGGCGCTGTATGAAGTGTCGAGTTCCGTGGCGAGCTGCTGTTGACTGAGACCCGCGGCTTTCCTTGCCGCTCGGAGCCGGTCGCTATAGTCGCGGGTCAGCTCATCGATGATGTCTTTGGCTGTCTGGACCCGCGGCTCGATCATGACCCCATAAGTTTGTGCGCGTAGTTCCCTGCTTGTCAACCTGCCTTTTGACGGACTTTTCTGCGCGCGGTTCTTGCTATGTCCCGAACACCTACTATTCTGCGCGTGATGAATCGTGTGCGTGAAGTCCGGCGGTCGCAGAGCATCACGCAGGAGGAGCTTGCTCGTCGGTCGGGTGTGACTACGAGCACCATCCAGAAGCTCGAGGCGGGGAGGTTCGAGCCGCGTCTCCTGACTGCTCGACGAATCGCCCGGGCGCTCGGTTCTTCCCTGGCCGATCTCTTCGAGGAGCCCGCCGCATGACGCCCGCCGAGGTGCGGCGCCGTCTGGCGGCCCACGATCTGATTGCCTCCCTCACCGCCGCGTCAGACGTGCGCGAGCACGGTTCGTACCAGGCGCGGGGCCAAGACGTCGCAGGTGCCCCGGACTCGATAGATGAGTGCGCGAACAGCGGGCATGAGGCTAGCGGGGGGAGACCCGGGGCACCTGCGACCACTACGATGGAGGTCACCACGTGACCCACGGCATCCGCGAGATCCGCGTGGTTAAGGCGTGTATGCGCGCTGCAGCGTCGGTCGAGGCCGCGTCGGCCGGAGCCGTCGCCTTCGGCGCCGACGTCAACGGGCCCATGCGCACCAAGCCCATCACGATCGAGCTGGCCCGTGGCGGTGACCAGCCGGCGCTGCACCTCGCGAACATCTCGGCGCACGAGCTCCATCTCGTCGCCGCGATCCTCGACTACCTCACACCGGCGGTGGGCGGCGTGAAGGACCGCTCCGGTTTCGAGGAGGCGGTACCCGAGCGATCCCTGACGCACGAGCACCGCGACGATCTGGGGGATCCGGCGCGTGGGCGATTTGGCCGATCGGGCTTTGCCGTTCTCTCATTCGGTGAGGATCAGGGGTCCCATAGCGCCCCGGATCCGGTCCCGAGCGTGCCGAGTCCCCTGGAACTTCTCACCTTCGAGCGCACCGCCCCCGCCCACGTGGCCATGAAGGCCCGAGCCGTCAGGAAGCGGTTCGGGTTCAGCCTCACCCGCTACCACCAGCTGCTGTCGCGCACGATTCGATCCTCCGAGGGTCGTGCCGCGGATCCTGAGACTGCGGCCGTGGTCTTGGCGCGTATCGAGCGGCACGCCCGCATGCCGGTCGAGCGGAGGTCGCCGACATGACCATCGTGGCCGAGCAGCTGAAGCTCGCGGGCATGCGCGTCGCCGAGGATCTGGCCGACGACGTGTGGAAAGCTGCCTGGGTCGACGCGATCCGGGTCCTTGCTTCGCGCGGTGGCGACTTCACGGCCGAGGATGTCCGCCGCGCAGCGGGCCCACCGGGTGATCACCCGAACGCCGCCGGCGCGATCTTCGCCCGACTCGCGCGCGAGCGCGTGATCACGAAGGTCGGTTACCGCAACTCCACGCGCGCGGTGCTGCATGCTCATCCGCTCGCGGTGTGGAGGGGGGTGCGGCCGTGAGCCCAACGCCGAACGGCGCGGGTCCGACGGCACTCACACCGCAACCCCTGCCGTTGCAGTTCGCCTACGAGCCTGCCGCGCTCGAAGACGGGCGCCCGGTCGTCATCTTCAAGATCGCCTCGTTCGCTGGGCTGTTCGTCGGGTTCCTCACGCCGGAAGAGGCACGTCGGATCGGTGCCCAGCTCATCGCGACCGGTGATGCGGCGGCGAAGCGCTCGACCTTGATCGTGCCGCGCGTGATCCCACCCGATGACCTCGCCGGAGGCCCGGCTTGAGCGATCCCATCGCGGCGGTGCGTGAGCTGCTCGACATGCCCGAGGGCGAGCCGTGGAAGCCCGAGGCTGCGGGTGAGGAGGTCGTCGGGATGCTCCGGGCGCGCTCGACACGCTCGTCTGAGCACTCGAAGGACTATCCGCTGCTCGTGATCGAGACGACCAGCGGCGCGTGGGTGGGTGTGCACGCCTTCCACCAGGTGCTCTGGGAAGAGATCATGCGCCAGGACCCACAGGTCGGTGACGCGATCGGCATCCGTTACCTCGGCCGCGACGACTCCGGGCGCTACGAGCGCTACCGCCTCGCGACCCATCACGTGGAGCGCCCCGCCGGGCCCACCGGCGGACCCCTTTCCTCCGGGGCTGCATCGGCTGTTCCGGCGAGCGGCGCTGAGCTGGGCGCGAACCCCGGCGGGGCGACTCCACCACCCACCGACGAGGGGCCGGGGGCAGGCACGCGCGTCGACGCGTGGACGGAGCTGCTCGAGCGCTGCCGTGTCGCGGGCTTGTCCGTGCACGGCGTGCTCGTGACGGCGACGGGTAAGCACTACACGGCCTCCAACGCACCCAACGCCGAGCTGCCGGCGCTTCGCCGGGCGATCGAGTGGCTCGCGACCCGGGAGGTTGCATGATGGCTCCAGCGCCCACGATCGATCTTGACACGCTCAGCCTTGACAGGGGATGCCACACAGGCCCTGAGGCTGGGGGCTGCGTGATGGAGTGGGTCTCGGCCTTGGCAGGCGAACCCTGGTCGGACCACCCGGCCTGCACGTCGCCGGTCATCGCCGCCTACGTGCGGATCCTCAACGACGAGATGAGCGACACCGAGCGTCAGTGCCTTGTGGCGTACATCCCGCGTCTGGTGGGTACGACGGCAACACCACAGGTGGAGGTGCGGCGGGCCTACATGGCCGCCGACACCGCGGTGCGTGTGTTCGCACCGGCGGGGTTGCGGGCCGCGGGCATCACCGAGCAGGCCGAGCGGCTCGCCGGGCTCCCAGAGATCGTGGACGTAGCCGCCGCCTGGGCCGCTCGGGCCGCCGCGGCCACTGCCGAGGCCGGCGAGGTCGCCGGGTCCGCCGCCTGGGCCGCTCGGGCCGCCGCGGCCGCCGCGGCCGCCGCCGAGGCCGGCGGGGCCGCCGGGTCCTCCGCCTGGGCCGCTCGGGCCGCCGCGGCCGCCGAGGCCGCTGCTCGGGCCGCCTGGGCCGCTCGGGCCGCCTGGGCCGCCGCTGGGGCCGCCGAGGCCGGCGAGCTCGCCGGGTCCGTCGCCTGGGCCGCCTGGGCCGCTCGGGCCGCCGCCGAGGCCGGCGAGGCCGCCGGGTCCGCCGCC
>Ga0247727_10002680_pt1 | contig 40361 bp, 46 predicted proteins | sample WisWelCaveWW1625_FD_202498 | JGI IMG/M metagenome (GOLD analysis project Ga0247727, IMG submission 202498) | Biofilm microbial communities from Wishing Well Cave, Virginia, United States - WW16-25 | ecosystem: Environmental > Aquatic > Deep subsurface > Groundwater > Cave microbial mat | place... | reverse complement strand
ACCTTCGACGTGGCTGGCACGGCGAACGATGGCCCCATCTCGCTTCTCGTCAAAGACATCATCGAGGACCCGGTTGACCCTGACCCGAGCGCCAACGATACCCTGGTCAGTTTTAGAATTGTGGACCACGCTTTCTCGACGAGAACAGCCTGACAGCGATATCGTGTTTTCGCGCCAAATTCGACGGGAATCTCCTGCATTTGAATTTCACCATAGGATTCCTGAGATCAGAATGACTTACTGGCCTGCTGGCGCGGATGCAGTCGAGGAGCGCCCATGCCGATGACTCCCGAGGCCGAGCTGCAGATCGCCCACACCGAAACCATCTGTCGCGCCTATCTATTCGCGCTCCAGTTCGTTATCAGCGACACAGCGCGCTCCCCCACCTACTTCGATAATCACTTGCTCGCATACACCTCGCAAGACTTCCTGCAGTCCATCGCGTCCTTGCCCTTGCTCGTGCGGCAGGGCATTCATAATGTTTGCCGACGGGAACTGCGCTTCCTGCTCGAAATGTCCATCAAGCTGTGCCGCGTCCAGCAGGAGCAGCCAAACTCGGCGATAGATGTGAAATTAGCCTCTCTGAAGGACATATTGGACACGACGAATATCTCGATTCAGAATCGGATCGCACTCGACCTATTGCCAGCCACGGGCCACGGCAAGTTTCGAGGTCAGGTCGGGCGGTTCTATGGCGAGGCGTGCGAGTATGTTCACTTGACGCGCGCGCAGGTTTTGGAGCGCATGGAGTTGGTGGATGCGGGCAGAACCTCGGGCATGGAGAGCGCCGAGGACATAGAGAAGCTGAACATGGTCATCGCCAAGGGCCTTTCGCTGTCGCTCGTGTTCCTTTTTCACTCCGTGCCTCAGTATACGGTCAGCGATCTGCTCGTGCAAAACGACGGTGCGAGCCTGCGGTGGTACTTCGCTGGATCTAAGTACATCGCGGATATAGACGAGCAGTTCGACTATAAGGCGGAGCGGCAGACGAATATTGCTGAAATTAAGCGCATCCGAAGAGAGGCGGTGAGGTTCTAATGGCACAGCAGGACGACGAGACGGGGCGCGAGGGCGCCGAGGGCGGCCGCACCGTGGCTTGGTGCATCGCCGAAAAGCTTGGCCTTGAGATCCCGCATCCTTATCAGAGCAACGAGTTTCGCGACGGGAAGACCGTGGGCGTCATTAAGTCGGCCCGCCTCAAGAACAACAGCATCAAGATTCCGAAGGGGCTCTATTCCCGCGCTGTGAAGGGTCTCATCGCCATAGAGGTCTCAAAGGATATTTTCGATGTCTACGAGTTGACCAAAGCCGAGATGGACGCGACGAGCCCGAAGCCGCCCGGAGCGGACACGCAATGGGGCTTTCAGGCGAATCGGCTGGTAGCGGGGCGCAAGCCCTTCGCTCGGGTCCGGCTCATCGAGCATCGCATCGAACTCTATTGGCCCATCGATAAGCGGGTGAAGGAGGAGCATTACGCGCTTTGGGCCAACGCGAGGAAGGCCGATCGCCTGGCGGCGTTACCGACGGATTCGCAGATTCTCTTTTACGAGACCGAGTGGGATTCATATAAGAAGCGCGAGGGCAGCATGACCGCCTTTGCCGTCGGGACGCTAACCGACGAGTTGCCGGTCAACCCCAAGAGCAACATCGACGCGGAAGGGAAGCGTTGGTGGGAGACCCGCCTCGTTAAGCTCGCTGGGTGGATCGAGCCGAAGAAGGGCGTGCCGCTCGATGAAATAAGGCGCATCACAGGCCTGGATGACCTCAAGATGCGGCAAGGGCCGTACCCTATCTTCCCGGCCCACTTCCGGCAGATTGCCAAGCTCCTTGGAGACGGCCAGCCGTCGTTGCGTGATACGGAGCCGGCTGGACAAGCCTTCCGCAGCATCAGCTTGAAGGAAGAGCTGGACTCCATCCGCGCGCAATCCAAGGGAGAGCAGCGCGTGACGCAGGTTCACAATCAGCTTATGAACGAGTTCTCCTCGTTCTGCCGAAAGGAGATTGGAATCGAACCGCAAGAGCACCGCTTCGACGCCGTGCTTCAAGGTTTATCCGGGGACGTCTCCCTACTCATCGAGGCCAAGAGCGCCGCTGCTGCGACCGACGGGCGGCATCAAATCCGGCAGGCTATAGGTCAGTTGTTCGACTATCGCTTCACCTACTGGTCGAAGAAGTCGCGCGTGGAATTGGCCGTTCTACTCCCAGAGAAGCCGTTGGAGGAGCTGCTCGCTCTACTCGGAAGCCTTGAGATTGGCGTCATCTGGCGAGAAGGTCCAAAGTTTCGTTCGACGCCTGAGGTCCACGCGCTCGATGAGCGCCTCAAGCGGGCTTTCACGGCATAGCTGGGACCGATTTGATAAAATGAGCCCTGTGCCACGGAAGAAATCAGCCCGCAAGCCTGCGCGAAGTCGCGGAAGACCTGCACTTTCTCAGACTCGATTTTCTAAATGGCTTATCGAACAAGGGTTGACGAACTCAGAGTTCGCCGATCGCTGCAAGCTGCACCGGAATACCGTGATGAAGTGGCGCACTGGGGCCGCGCGCCCATCGCGGCTCGCCATGATGGCGATCCGCGCCAAGTTCCCTAAGTGCCCGCTGCTCAAATCCTAAATTTACCGACGGAGGGCTTATGTCTGGATTCGAAATGAGAGGCTTTGACGAACTAAAGAAGAAACTCAAGCAACTGGGAGATAATGCCAAGGCGCTCGATGGGACGCATGCCGTCCAACTCAACGATCTTTTTCCAACAGCCTTCCTGCAGCGCTACACCGAGTTCCAATCAGTCGAGGACATGTTCGAGAAAAGTGGCTTCAAGGTCTCTTCGCCCGAGGATTTTAAGAGCATTCCCGATGCCGAGTGGGATGCCTTCATCCAGAAGCACACGCGCTTCCCTTCCTGGGAGAAAATGCAGGAGAAGGCCGCCGCTGAGCTGATGTCCCGCAAGTTGGGCCTGAAGTAGACCCTTCCGCCCCCTGCTTCCCGGCAGCTAGTTCCGCCTAAACACGAAGGGCCCCCCACGGGGCCCTTTTGTTTTGGAAAGTTCGTGCTTCTCCTGGAAGTAAGAATAGTTTAGCCCCACTATCGAGAATTCGCAAGGTCTTGCGTGTTACAGGCCTCCCTCCTGGCCGTTTGGCCCCAGCCGCCTCCACTTCCTCCGTCGAGAATCCGAAAAGTTCATAAATCCAGGAGAACTGGGAAATGGGAGGAGGGCTATGCAAATAAACGATGGGCGTCGGAAAAAAATGGGCTATCACGCCCGCGAGGTTCCTGCGGCGTGAGGATCTGCGGACGCTTCGCAGCTGCGCGAGGCGTCGTGCTCGAGAGTGCCAACAACGACGCTCAACCCGGGTTATTGAGCAAGCCGTATTGGAAATCGCTTTGGGCTCGGGGCTCCGCGTGGCCGAGATAGCGAGTCTGGCATGCGGGGACCTTGCTCTTGGTGAGAGCTCGGGGAGCATCGCCGTGCGATGCGGCAAGGGAGGCAAGGCGCGCAGCGTCATCATATCGCGGGACCTTTGCCGAACACTGACTAGATTCCTGCGCTGGAAGCAACGCGCCGGCTTCCCGGTTCAGATCGGGTCGCCGCTGATTGCGGCACGCAAGACCGGGTCCTTTATGAGCACGCGAGCTCTTCAGAAGATGTTCTCCCGCCTTCAGGCCGCCGCCGGCCTCAAGCCTCATCGATTCCACGATCTGCGGCACACATACGGGAGCTACCTCTTGCAGGCGTCTGGGAACGATCTCGTGTTCGTTCGGGATCAACTGGGACACGCCGATATCGAGACGACCACGGTCTATTTGCACGCGCTCAACGCCGAGAAAGCCGTTAACGCGCTCTATGCCTGACTCTATGGGAGGTGTTATGCACCGATTCCGTCGATGCGCTGCTGGGGCGCTGCTCGTCACCGTCTTTGTCCCTGGGAAGATCTACTCCTACGACTACTACCAGGACCGCCAGGAGATTGCTACAGCCGCGTTGCCCTACGCCCAGCTCAGCGAAGCCGTCTACTCCAACTCGGCTCCGGAAGGATGGCAGCAGCTCGACAGCAAGTCTGATCCAACAACAGGGCTGAAGGCCGCCACCTATGGCGATTCGTCCTCCGGGAAAATTGTGATCGCCTTCGCCGGCACAGATTTCAAGGACTATCACGACAGGTCGGCCGACGCGGACAACTACTTCCGCGGCAAGAAAGGAGCCGCTCCGGATCAGTACCGCCAGGCGCTCGAGTACGTTCAGAAGCAAGCCCAGGAATGCCATTGCCAGCCCACCGTCACGGGCCATTCCCTCGGCGGCGGCCTCGCAGGCTACTCGGCCGCGGCGCTAGGACTGGAAGGATGGACCTTCAACGCAGCCGGTCTAGGCAAATCCACCTACAAGGACACGAAGGACGCGAGCCGGATCAACAACCTGCGAGACTTGCACGATCCAGTGCACGCCGTCGATAAAGGCAAGACCAAGCTGCCGGGACGCGACTGGGAGTTCAGTTTCGAGAGCAACGGGAAGGGGCTCAAGCGGGTCCTGGACAGGCATGACATGAGCTTGTTTCGGCAGAAACTGGAGCAGGTCTCCAAGGGGTCCCGCGCCCCATATGGGAAGCAGCAGGCTAAGGCCAAGAGAACTAAAGGGGCTGCTGCCAAGGCGCTTAAGAAAGTGGCAGATGCCTTGAACCCCGGGGATTCCAAGAAGAATGGAGGCAAAAAGCTCGTTGATAACGGGGCAAAGAAGCATCCGGAGGGCGAATGGAAGAAGAAATGCGTCGGTGCGAAGTGCTACAGCGTCGGACCTCCTCCCCAGCTCGCGGAGTGAGAACCGCCGGGCAGGCAACCACCGAGTTTCTCATGATGACGGCCGTCGTCGTGGGCATTGTTCTGATAGTCGGCGCAGGCCTCAAGCATTTCATGCCGGAGCTCGTCGGTAACATCGCCGGGATGGTTGCCAATGGCTTTGAAGGGCGCGGTGGCGGCGGATCAGGAGGCGGACACGGCTCTGGCGGGAAATCCGGCTCGAAGGGAGCCTGCGGGGGCAAAGGAGCGACCTCAGGCTATGTGCGAGGTGTGGGATTTGGGCAGACCTGTGATGAAGATATCGCACTGGATATGACGGTGCCCAACGTGATGACCAATACTGCCGGATTCTTTGGTCTTACTCACATGCTTCCCGAGATTAAGAAATGAGTTCCCCCGTGGGCAGCCGCCGGGGTGACGCCGCTCTTGAGGACTCTCCTCGGGAGCCCCTAGAACAACTTGGGTGGTTGGCAGTTCTTGCGACTATCTCTGCCTACTGGTCCAGTGGACATGTCAGCGACGGCGCACTTTCGTTCTGGAATCTTATTTCCATTGGAGCATTCGCTGGTGCTTTCATCGTCGGGTGGCGCGCTGGCCAGATCGCAAAATTCTGCATGGCGTCCGTTCTCTCGAACCTCCTTGCGCGCTTCCTTTTCCTTTTTGACGAGCGAGCTGAAAGGGGCATCTACCTCATGGGCGTGGCTGTTTTCGTTGTTGCCGTCGCTGCTTTGACGGGAGCGATCTTTGGGCGGGTCGTGGGGCGGTCAACCGCTTCCTCAAAACGTCCTTCGAGGGAAGAAACAAGGCCTGGCGGGGCTTCAAAGGTGCAGTTGCCTGAAATCAGGATCGCGCCGAATCGAACCTTGTGTCCTGGGTGCGGAGAATATTCTGACGGGTCAATGTCTCAATGCCCTTCGTGTGGCGGCGCAATCTCAAAGATCTCGGGCTCGGAAAAGGCCTGCTGCTCAAAATGCGGCGCAATTACTGGTGGGAGCCATAATTTCTGTTCAAGTTGCGGAGTGCCAGTCACGGGAGGCGCGTAAGATTATGGTTATGGTCCTGGTGGTCCTGGGCACTAGCATCTGGGTTTGGTTCGATGCCAGAACGCTCATGGCGAGAATCCCTGAGGAGGAATGCAGAAAAATCAGCGGACTTGCCACCTCTCCTTTTGGATGGGCGATAGGCTGTGTACTGCTTTGGCTCTTCGTCTTCCCGCGCTACTTGTTCGTCAGGAGACAATACGCCGTCTATTCTCCGCTAGTCAGTCTAGGCTTTGGCCCCCAGCGCTGCCCGCATTGCAGCAAGTTCTACGAAGGCCTCCCGGCATTCTGCCCTCAGTGCGGGCAGGCCCTTACCTAAAAATGGAGCGCGAATTTGAAGACCAAACTTCTTCTCCTGCTTGAGCGGGAGACCGGCGAACTCCTGAAATTCCATTTTTCCGCCAGAGGATTTGAGGTGATGGCTATTCCCGTGGAAGCGATCAGCGAACTGCCAGAGGAGGCACTCACTTTCAAACCTGACCTCACGATCATACAACGGCACCAGGGGCGTGGACTCAAACTCTGTCAGTCCATTCGGAGTAATCCCGCATGGGGAGACATCCGAATCCTCCTCATCAGCGCGAACGGGGAGACGGGCGAGAAGGAAGCCAGAGCTGCCGGCGCCGACGACTATTTACAGGTGCCGTTTCACTTCCCAGAAATCCATCTGCGCATCCAGCGGCTGCTGAGGAACTAGTCGGCCGCCCCGGTTTCAGTACAAACCTCTTAAAAGCCCGCAGTATTTTCACTGTATGAAAATGACGGACTATGAATGGATGGACCGCGGGCGACGTAGAGAGAAAGTGCTCGTAGAAGTAATGACCAAGCCGCGGATGCCCTTCGAGGTCCAAGACATTCTCCATGAAAATGGCTCCAGCAAGCTGAGCGCGACTTTCAAAGAGCTTAGAGAGCGGGGGCTAGTCCAGCAAAAGGCGAAAGGGCTCTATGGCCTGACAGGGCGAGGCCAACGGCTTAGGAAGAAGCTCTTGCACGAGAAGGGCGTCCCATATCGCTACGTGGAATGTCGAGTCGATTGGAAGGCCTATGCCTGGGTTATCGTTGGCATTCAGAGGAGAGTCCTAATAAAGGTAATCGAGCGCCACCCGCAGATTGCGGCGGAGCTTCTAAGGCTGGCGAGAAAGATCCATGGGCGCCTCAGCAGGACGGATACCTACAGAGTGCTGAACGAGTTCGCGGCAAAGCGCTTGGCCGAGGCAGAAAGGGATGAGAGGCATGTCCGCTACTCGCTGACTCGACGCGGGAATGCGATAAAGAAGCAGCTCCTGGCTTCATGGCTGGTATTCTTCATCTTTATCTGACAATGGGAAGCGACACCCCCAAATCGGTTTCTCAGGAATCCGCAGCAAGCCGAATGAAGCGAGAGCTGAAGGGGCTTCTGGATTTCAATGATCTTATACGCGATTGCGAGAGCTCTTCGCCCGAACAAACTTCTGAAACTCAGGGTCCGGCAACCACTTCTGCATGAACTCATTTGCCGGCCGTAGCGAGCGGCTCATTTCCAGAACCTCATCGATGTCTCGCTGCATCTTGTCTATGCGCATTGAAAGGAGCTTCTCTCGATCCTTGCTTTCCCCGAGTTCATCTCTAAGAGTACGAATATCGGCATCGTGCAACTTCTTCTTGGGGACATGCCTTCCGATCGCCAGGAAGTTGATGTACTTGTCGAGAACCCTGGACGATGGCTTATGCCCCAGGCGCGCGTTTATCTCATCCGTAGACCAGCCCTTCTTCAATAGGTCGCAAGCCATGCTGCTTCTGAGGTCTTTCCATGTGACCCATTCGCCCTTAGGTATACAACGGGCTCCTGCGCTCCTGACTGCGTTCGTAATGAATTTGAGCGCTTGCCTGTAGCCGAATTCAAAAAGCAGGTCATCATCGTTCTTGTCTTTCAAAAGCATATCCAGCAATTGGGCGGTCTCTGGGTAGTTGGTAATATCACCACGGGCTCTTCGGCTTCGCTTCAACTTTTCTGGAGAAAGATTGACCAGATATTCCGGCTCCTTAGTGCTTGGATTGAACTGCCGGACGAAATCTTTTTTCTGCAGGGCCAGGAGCGTGTCGATGTTCTCACCAATATCGAATGCGAGCCAAAGCAGTGCGCGGTGTTTGGATACACGGGCTGTCGAAACAATCTTTCGAAAAGTCTCCACTTCAATGAAACGGACTTCCTTGCTCTCCGAATGACCAGTGAACTCCAATACCTCTTTGGCGATATCGAGCTTGCCCGCCAACTTGAACGGCTTGCTGCGGAATATTTTATTGTAATAGCTCTTCTTGTCACCGAATGGCTTGCCTGCGCGATTCCTAATACGCCCATCTTCCAGCCGGTCGTAGACGCTTTTGATGTCCTTTTTGGTCAGAGACTTCCACGGCTTGTTAGCGAACCAAAGATTGACGTTTCGAAGTCGCCATATATACAGCAGCAGTGTCTTCGCCGAGCGTTCGTCTATGTTTGGGAGCCCATTGATACGCTTGAGCTTGTACTCTTCCCACTCGAGAAATTCTCGGAATAGCTTCCTATTCTCAGGGCAGATCGTTCGATCTCCCAGCAGTTTTGGCTTTGCCTCGTTGACTCGGCTCCTGAATGACATGTCGTGGGCAAGCCCTTCGCCCTTATAAAGGTTTGGGGAACTGAACCTTTTGGTTCACATCCCGCTCGGGGCGTTGACCAAAAAGGTGCAGTCCCCTAAAATGGGCCACGCAAAAAAATATGCTCAAGTAGCGCGTCGACGGGCCTAGAAGTCGTCGTCCGCTCCCCGCGGGGATTCCTTCTGCCGCTTAATCAGATGGCACAGCTTTTGACTTGCATCGCTAAGCAGATCCTCTATTCGCTTAAGCCGATGCTCCATCCGTCCAATGCGCCGCTCTATCTGACGGACAAGCACGAGCTTCTTTCGTTCAGTGCTCATCGTCCCGTGGCGCGGAGCTCGATCCCAAAACCTTCTCGAAATACTTTATAGACCGGATATCGGTCACGATGGTTTTGTGGATGAGCCAGCGCCCGTCCTTGCTCTTGATGACTTGCGTCTCAAGGATCGGCGCTCGCTCGCCCTTCGATGGGGATTCTTTGAAGTTTCCTGTCTCCATGTTCGTATACCTCCTTTCCACTCCAAGAGATTCGAATGAGTATTTATTCGCTGTACTGAAATCGGGGCGGGCCGGCTGATGCGCGCCGGCGCCGCCTTTGTGCGTCTCGGGCTATCGCCGCTTTCGACGAGATGTCCCGTTGCTCTTGGAAGACCTGCCCTCGACTTCATTGATGGCCCACTCCAGCTCCAGCCTCCTGATCGCGGCGCTATAGCAGTCCTCATCGGGAAGGCGGTGGGTTTCATCGAGCGCTGGGTATCGGATGTTCGCGGCCGTCGGATGAGCGTCTGTGCGTCGTGCTGCTCTATTCTTCATGGCGCAACCCCTCGCCTTTCAGCGGCCGCGCGCACTTCCGCCAAGGACTTGGGATTCCAGTAGAGGTCCCGTTCGATTCCTCCCAGCGGACGGACGTTGCAGCTGATCTCCTCCATCTCGGCAAGCGAGAAGTAACCCAGCTCGATCTCGAACCCCCGAACCAGCCCAAAGAACGTCCGGTTGTCCGGGTCGTACTCGGTCGCCCACCAATCCCACGAGCCCGTGAAATAATGCGCCAGCACGAGCACGTCCTTCTCCTCCTTCTCATCGCAACGCCCTTGCCTTGTGAATGCCTGCTCCAACTCTTTCGTCATGAGTTTCATGTATTCCTCCGTGCGAAATTAACCTGCTCATAACGACTCACCCGTCGCCGGATGAGCCGGGCCAGCAGGCTACTTTGTCGCCGTGACCTTCTCCTTCTCCGCGGCCTCCTTGCGCTTCTTCAGCAACTCCTCCCACTCGGCCTGGGCTTTAACGCCGGCTTCCTTGCGGAATTTCTTGACGTCCACGCCGATCTCTTCGAACGCCTTGCCGGCATTCCAGGGGTCCACCGTGCAGAGCCACGCCAGCTTGAGCAACTCCTTCTCGGACAGCTTGCCCAGCGTCTTAGCCAGGTTCTGGGTCTCGGTGATGCCGACGGCATTGAAGGCCGCCTCGCTGCCATTGAGCGAGAGCACGATTTCGACCATCTGCGTTTTGCCGATGCCCTTGAGCTTGCCCGCCGCGCGCAAGTACAGTTCGTAGCTCTCCGCCTCGCGCATGAACTCCTCGCGCTCCCGCTCCTCCGGTGTCAGCACCGTTCCTTGCGGTTGCTGCGCCGCCTTCCGGATGCTCGTCGTCATGAGGTCCTTATCCAGGCACGTCACCACGGCCGCGGGCGCCCGCCTGGAGCTGAAGCCGTTCGGCTTGAGGACGGCGAAGCCGAACTTCTCCGGATTCTTCTTGAGCAGCGCCTTGACCTTCTCGCTCCCGACTTCTTGCTGGGAGAGGATGACCGAGCCTTTCACTCGCCCGGTGCTGTCCTGGCTGGCGTAGCCGACGAACTTTAAGCCTTCGAACTGCTTGGCCGCCCGCTCCTTGAACTCCTTGAGGTGCAGGTTCGTCTTCTTCGTGAAGCAGACGGCGTTGGTGCATTTGCCGTCCTGCGCGCCCTCGAAGAGGACGTCCTGGTTGCCGGTGTTGTAGGGGCAGACGGAACAAGCCAGCTCGCCGGCGTACTCCTTGTCCTTGGGGAAGGACGCGGAGGACAGGCTTCGCTCCATGCGCTGCTCGATCTCATGCTTGAGCTCGTGGATCGTGGGTAGCGTGTCGTTCCACTTCGGTCCGAGGGCGAACTCTACCAGCCTCTCCCGCTTGTCCTCGGGCACGCGGAGGATCTGATGCCCATGCTCGGGCGTCAGGATGCCCTTCTCGATCGCCTTGATGGCCTTGTCGGGCAGCTGCAGGAGCCCGACGGAGCGGGTGACGTACTTCACGGACTTGTCCACCTGCTTGGCCAGGCCCGGCACGGTGTGCTTGCCGTGATCGAGCAGCTTCTTGAAGGCCCTGGCCTCCTCTATGGGTCCAAGGTCCGACCTGTGCAAGTTCTCGAAGAGCTGAAGCTCCTCGAGCTTGGCCGTCTCGGCTTCGATCACCCGCGCGGGGATCTCCGGCATGCCGACCGTCTTGGCCGCTTGGAGCCTGCGCGAGCCCGCGATGAGGAGGTAGCTGTCCTTGGCCAGCTTGGCGAGCAGAACGGGGACGAGCACGCCGTTGGTCCTGATGTTCTCGGTCAGCTCCTTCATCTCCTCCGGGTCGATGCGCTGGCGGAAGTTTCCGTTGGTCTGGACCTGCTTGATGGGAACCATGCCCTGAAAGACTTCCTTCACGGCTTTGCTGCTGTGTGCGTTCGTGGTCATGTGATTTCTCCTTGTGTCGGTGTTCCGTCGTGTGCGGCTACAGATGTCCCTGAAAGCCTTCTTCCCTAAGCTTCAGGATGTTGTGATAAGCCTGGCTGTCCTTCGGGTAGAGGCTTTCGAACTTCGGCAGGAAGCCCGGCAGTTGCCAGCCGTGGAAGTAGATGCTGAACTCGCGTGGGCCGAGCCAGATCCACTCCCGGTCGTTAGGCTGCTCCAAGTAGACGAGGGCGCCGTGCAGGCAAAACGGGCAGATGGGGCAGTAGCTCTGCGGAGCCGATTGCCGCGCGCTCATCATCTCCCGGAATTCCTGCATTTCCGTCTCCATGACCAGCGCCGGGCAGTTGGGACAGATCGTCACGGCACGGACTGCCCCCAGCCAGAAGCCGATGATTCTGGAGCGGAACCGCTCTGAATCCCTGCTTTCCTCCTCCCATTGGTCCAGCTCAGCCGCACGGGCTTCCCATTCGGTCGCGGTCGGCATGGTTTGTTTCCTCCTTGGTGGTCTTTGCCTCTGGAAGCGTCGCTGAGGCAGCTTCCATTCGCGACCCGCAGCTCGGGCACAGGCCTGGCTGTAGATCGCCGTACTCTGTCCAGCCGCACGCCATGCACTCAAAGGTCATGGGTAGCAGCTCCTGGCGTTCCTCCGGGCGCGGTGGAGCCTTGAGCGCACCGTGCCGATGGGCAGGCTGAGCCTCCGAGCAACCTGGCGGTACTTGAGGCAGTCTTCTGCCAGGAGGCGCACGACGGCCTTATGGTGAGAGCCCAGCGACGTATAGGCGTGGCTGGCAGCCCTCTGCTCTTCCCGCCTTTCGAGAACCTCCAGGACGGGCGCGTCCGGCTCCCTGAGAAGCTGCCCCAGAGGCACCAACCCGTCGCCGTTGCACGGAATCGGCTGGTCCAGGGACACGATATGCGCCCATCTGCTCCGGCGTTCGTCGATGTGGAGGTTGCGGATGATGGCGCCGCACCAAGTACTGAACGCGAATTGCCGGTCATAGGTCCGCCAGTTCACGAGCGCTTTGCGGTAAGCCTCCTGGGTGATCTCCTCCGCGGTGGTGAGATTGCGGGTCAAGTGAAAAGCGAAGCGCACCATCTCTGGGTGGCGTTCGCGGATGAGGCGGTCGAGCAAGAAGACGACGATTTCCTTTTGAGTCATTGGGGGTTCTCCAGGGGAATGGTCAGAGCAGATTCTTCTCGCGGAACGAGAAGTACGAGTCGGCGCCGATGATGAGGTGGTCGAGCAACGGGATGCCCATGATCTCGCCGGCACGAGACAGGCGTTTGGTGGTCTCGCGGTCCTCGGGGCTAGGGTCAGGGCTGCCGCTAGGGTGGTTGTGGGCCACGATGAACCCTGCCGAGTTACAGAGCAGGGCGGCCTTCAGAACCTCTCGTGGATGCACGATGGTGGCTGACAGCGAGCCGATGGAGACCGTCTCGATGCCTATGAGCCCGTTTCGCGCGTCCAGATGCAGAGCTACGAAGTGCTCCCGGTCCTTGTGCTCAAGCTCTTTGAGGACTCTTCGTGCTTCTTCCGCGGATGAAACGATCTCTCTATTCCTGCGGGTGGTTCTATCTCGAACGAGCTGCACGGCTATGTGTGGGCCTACTGCGGCTGTTTTCATGAACTTTCTCCTTGGGTCAAATTCGCGAAAGCGTAAAGACGCCTTCGCGTGATGCGGTTCGGGCTAAGGAGCGCCGAATGCTGGATTGACTAAGGAGAACGAGACGGCGGCGGGATTTAAGAAGGCTGTACTGAAATCGGCGTTAGCGACGATGCGGAATCCGGGCGGTGTTCGATCCCGCTTTCAGTACAAGGGCTTTAAACCGCCCGGGACACGGTTTCCTATGATAATCAGAGACGAAGAAGTGTCCATTGAAAGCGCGGTCGAACGCAGCTTGGCCTATGCGGCTGGCCTAGCCAGACGCCACGACATTGCCGAGGTAGTGAATGCGGAAATGGCAGGCCGAGCGTCGAGCAACCTTCAGGCGCGAGTCGCCGGCATCTTCGGAGATCGAGTGAAAGCCGAGAAGGCGATCATGCGCCAGATACTGCGGGAGATCAACCAGCGAGAAGACATCCACCTAAGGGCTATACGGGACCTCGATGAGAGGCTTCTTCAATGCGAGAACTGGCTGGGCGAGATTAAGGCGATTCGAGAGGGCAGCTATGTCCCTGGGCCTGAGGACAGCCTTCTTTTCGGTCCACGCCGAACCGCTTTGGAGCAGAAGATCCTCGACTTGAAGAGCGAAAGACGCGCTGAAGAGAGCGAGGCTTGGCGCGACCTTTCCACCCTGAGACGATACCTGCTCTTCTCGTTCAAGGACTTCCACTCCGCGTCAAGACGAAGCGAACTTCTGCGCTGGGGACCAGGCACATCCGATGAGACCGTTTCCGAATGAGATCGAGGCCCTGTGCAAGAGTCTCAAGCCCATCCTGGGCAAGCAGGCTGACGATATCTGGCTGGCCTATCTAGCGGAAGACGATCCGGGCAAAAAGGAGATCGAGCAACTACTACCCCTGTTGGCGGCGCAACTGCTCAATCGCAAGGTAGATGATCAGAAAGTGCGGTTGTTTCCGCCCGAGCGCTCCGTCGCCGCAGGCAAGTATCCCATCGGTACCGTCGTGTACAACGGGCAAGAGCTCTACCCCGTCGGTCTCAACGACGATGACTTCATACGCCAGATCGGCATCTTCTCGATCACCGGGGCGGGCAAGTCGAATGTAGGCATGCTCTTGGCCTTGCACCTGCTCAAGCAAGGAACGCCGTGGCTCATCATCGACTGGAAGAGGCAGTACCGGCAGCTTCTCTCGCTGCCCAGGGATAAGTACCCCGAGGTCGAGAAGATCAAAATCTACACGGTCGGCAGGGACGTGTCCCCATTTCGGTGGAATCCGTTTCGCGGGCCGCCCAACGTCCATTTCAAGTCCTGGCTTTCCATCATCGCCGAGATCTTAGAGCGGTCGCACCTTAGCGGTCCCGGAGTCGCCGACTTCTTTCTTAAGTCCTACGACCAGATCCATGAGCGCGAAGGCCTCCCCGACCTGGAGAAGGGGATGTACCCCAACTTCTTCGATGGCCTCAAGGAACTTGAACAGATGAAGGCCTCCGGCCGAGAGTTCCTCTGGAAGCAGAGCTGCGGTCGAATTCTCAGAAGCATGACCTATGGCCCTCTTGCCAGTTGCTTCAACGCACGGCATCCAATCAAGATTGAATCCCTGCTCGACGGTCCGGTCATACTTGAACTGGATATGGAGTTGCCTCAGTGGGTCAGGACCTTTATCACGGAGCTCATTTTGAGGTTTATCCATCTCGCGCGCCTGGCTGAAGGAGAAACCCATCGCCACCGGCACACGCTTTTCCTAGAGGAGGTCCACAATCTCTTCCCAAAGACCGTGGGCGCCAAGGGGACTTCCAGCCTTGAGAGCGTCTATCGAGAGATAAGGTCTTTCGGCCAGGGGCTGGTCTCCATTACTCAGCACACGTCGCTTCTGCCCGTCTACATTCTTGGTAATGCTGGCACTCAGGTCACGCTGGCACTTCAGCACGGTGAGGACATCGAGGCGTCCCGCAAGGCGCTATTTCTTGAGCGCGGCGAAGAAGTGAATCTGGACCGAACGAAGGTCGGCGAAGGGATCGTCAAGATTAAGGGCCGCGTGCCGCCATGCCACGTGCGGTTTCCTCTCGTGCCGGTCAAAGTCGGCTACGTGACGGATGAAGTCCTGAGGCAGCACATGAAAAATCCGTCTACGGATTCCGCCGATTCCCGCCCGGAATCATCAAAATCTGGGGTTGTTACGGTTATTCCGCCGTCAGATAATATACTCGCGGAAGCAGAGCGCCGGCTGCTTGAGGATGTTCTCCGCTTCCCGCTCTGCGGCGTCTCCACCCGATATTCGATGCTTGGTCTCAGCGTGCGCCAGGGTAGCGCACTGAAAGATGCCTTGATCGGCAAAGGGATGGTCAACCCGGTCGAACTCTCCAGCGGAAAGGCGAGGGTCCTACTGCTCGAACTGACGCCCGGGGGTAAGGAGTACCTTCGCGTGTTGGGCTATGAAGTGCCTGAGCCGAACGAGACCTTGGAACACCGCTTCTGGAAGGGCAGGGTCGCGCATTATTATCGGAGCAAGGGCTTTGACGTGGACCTTGAGCAATACATCAATGGCCGCCCCGATATCATCGTCAGCCGGGGCGAGTTCAAGGCAGCAATTGAGATCGAGACTGGGAAGTCTGACCCGCCCGCGAACGTGCAGAAACGGCTGGCGGCGGGCTTTCCGCTGGTCATCGTTGCACCCACGGGACAGAGCGCCCACGCCCGTATCTTGAACCAGCTGAGAGATGCGGGCCTCCTTGAGGACCCGCGAGTCAAGGTGGTGCCCGCTAAGGCTTTCTAGGACTTGCGATTTCTTCTGTCGGCCATTTCTGGAGATTGGGAACCCCGCGCTTCAGCAGGTCTATACTGAGACGGGGCCCAAGTGGATTCGGCACGAATAGAGGAATCTCAACTTCCCCATCTTCTAGAGAGTACAGGCTCCGCAGTATCAAGACGCCTGAAACGTCGGCGTAAGCTGTCCTGTCTTCCATGAAGCGTTCGGCTATTCTTTCCGGCAATTTGGGGCCAAAGAGCGTCAGCGACCGATTCCCGCTGCCCATGATGACGAACAGGCCCGGACCTTTCTCCGGAATCTGGTCAGCGTGGTCTCGAACTTCATCCATGATTTTGTCGGCCTCGGCCCTCTCGTCCAAAGGCAAGCCGGCAGTCCCGCCAAATGTGCCCCGCGACTTATCAGCGATATGTCGGTATTTTGCGAGTCCGTCAACCACCCGCCATGCCCCGCTCTTATCATCGGCACGTTGCTCGGCATCCCGGATAATCATGTTGGCAATCTGCTCAATGCAATCCGTGGTCTGCTTCACTTCGCCCCTATTCGCTGGACGAAGAAGAAGCTCCATCTCGAAGAGCCCATCGAGGCCGCGGGCATGTAGCTGGGCAAGCACACTGGAGACAAGCGCATCCGTCAAAGAAGACCGTTCTTTGTTCGTAGGAGAGCTCTCGAGACGTTTCACCTCTACATAGATCGCATTCTCGCCATCCGAAATCTTGAGGTCGCAGTTCTTTTTGCCTTTTCCTGGGACGTGTCTCTTGAGGTTAATGCCGACCGCGGCCCAGCTCGCGAGAAATTTTAGCTCCGCGCTTGCGCCTTCAAACTCACTTGCCTTGCTCATACGCCCCGGAAGATCGCCCAGGATTTCCCGCTTAAGAGATTTCAGGTTGCTTCCGATGCCGTAGAGAAACATGAAGGTGTCGAGCCCGCCCCGGTGAAAGAGGTGCCCGAAGATGGGGTGCGCGCCGCAAATACTGCTCGCGGCATAATACTCATCGTAGCGGGACTGGGCGGCCGCCAGTTTTTCTCGTAGAAGCGACTCCCAAGGAGAAATAGCACGATCGGAAGTGACGGGCTTCTTGGCTTCCGAGATTATGCTGTCGATCTGGGCGATGGCCCAGCTCTTGCTGAAAATCTTGCTCAGGGCTGTGAATGCCTCCTCGATTTGTCCAAGCCCTATCTTTAAGTCGGTTTGGTAGAGAGGAGACCGCCACCATGTTCGGCTCCGCCAATCGCCGCTTTCTATCGCGGTCTTTACCTCTGATAGATAGGTGTCCATCTTGGCGATCTAGGGATTGGACTTCTTCATGGTGCCAGTCAGGGCCTTTGTGATGGCCTCGGAGTTGTTTGCGAGAGATGTCTCCGCCATCCTCTCCGAGGGGAGCTTCAATGTCTCGTTGAAGATATCACGATAGAGCGCTGAAAGATAATCGAGCAGCTTCGAGTGGATGGCCGGCGTCTCACCCTTGTGGACAATCCGGCTGCGTAGGCCGAAGAGGCGCCCAAGGAAGAAGTTCTCAACGGCTTGCTCATAAGTGATGCCGTAGGTCCGCGCCAGCGATTCATTGGCTGGGCGGATATCGGTGTCATCGGGCATCGCCAGGGTCTCCAGGGCGATCCATCGGCTCACGAACTCGTCGATTCCTCCGACGCCTTCGGACCTGTTAAACCATCGAAGGGAGAGTTTGATTCGCCGCACATCCGCTTCGGGAAGAGACTCCAAAGCCGCGCTGACTTCTGAGAATTTCTTCAGGCGAAGCTCACCCAGGTCGGTAGCGGGAAGCGTCGTTGGGACGATTACACCCTTCCCGAAAGCACTGTTGCCGGTCCCATCAGCTTTCGCGATATTGTCGAAGAGGTGCGTGTAGATGATGTTGTGCCCGCTCATTAGCCCGAGAAACCCCGCCGCGCTGGAAATCATGTCTCTAGTTCGCTGCTCGCTCCCAGCCTGTCCATCAACGGCGTGAGGAGAAAGGAGGATCAGATACGCATCTTTCGGTGCAGTCGCGGCGCTGAGGCTTCCCATGTGAATGACGTTTTCCTGTCCTGTCTTTGGCACCTCAGCGCTCGTGTCGAGATAATTGAACGTGCCCCTGAAAAAGACGGTGCGGACATTCCCCAGATCCAGCGTCTGAGCGCCCTTCAGTTGGTCCGGGGGTACGCGCATCATCCGATAGCCGCGCACCCATACCGAACTGGTCGCCTTGTCTTTGAACCAGGAGGAATTGGCGAAGGATGCGAGGTTCAGCCGTTCATCTGATTGATTTTGAATGGGTGGAGTCGTCATTTTGTTGAGGATTTAAGACCCTCAATTACCAATTTTATAAAATAAGCTTGCCGTGGGAGGCCCAATGCACGAACCGAGTAAGGAGCCAGACCTCACCGTTGAAGACACGACAAAGGATTTCCAGTATTGGCTCAATCGCCCCTACATCGGCGCAGAACTGCGCAAGCAGCTTGCTGCCGCGAATTTCCTGGTTGTTCCGAGAGAAGGCTTTCGCGAGAGAACCGAGCCCGTATTCCCCGTTGGAACTGAGAGCCTGTATGACTTCATCAAGAACCAGGCTTCGGATGGGATGAAGCCGGACATTTGTATCGAGGACAACGACTACCGTGAGCTGGCGCTGCATAGCACCCTTTTGATCATCGGCGGCTTCATCGTGACGAGTCTCGTGGCCCCTGTCGTCGTCAACGTCATCTCCGAATACATCAAAAAGAAGATGGGGCCCGATCATGCCGACGGCACGGTGAAATGCGACATCACCGTCGTCGATGAAAATGGCGCCGCGAAAAAGATCACCTACGAGGGCCCGGCGACGACCTTCGAACGCACGGTGGGGGCTGCGGTCAAGAAGATGGGGACCCAGCACGGCGGCCAGAAGAAGCTTCCTCGGGGAAAATCTTGACGCGCGTCGAAATCGAGCAGATTTTGGGTGGGGTGCGCGCCAATCATTCGTCGCGCAATGCCGCCCAGCTGAGCAACTCACTCGCCCACCTGAAGCGATTGGCCGTTGAAGCCGGGGATCAGGCTGAAGCGAAAGGGATTTGGTGCCTTGAGCAGGCCCTGGAGGCCCAGGAGAAGTATCTCGCGGCGTTCGCCAGCATGAAGTCCGGAAAGTTCTATGCGGGCTGGTGCGCCATGGAAAGAACGGAGACTCCGATCTATTGGCTTCAGCCACATCTGCCCTGGAGGCCCGAGAGGTTCGAGCTGGAGTTCATCCGAACGACGGTCAAGAAGCTCCAGTCGATCTTCCCATACAAATATTTCGTCAGCCCCGAGTTTCTGGAAGGCAAGAAGACATGCAGCATCTGCGACAAGACCGTCTCCATCCGCACCTCCTGCGGCCATCAAGTCGGCGAGATTTACAACGGCGAGATGTGCGAACGCAAGGTGCATGGTCTTGAGGTGCTGGGCATGGCCTTGGTCACGTCGCCGGCGCAGAAATACTCCGTCCCATTCTCCACGGACCCGGCGACCGGCGAGCAGAAGGACCACTACAACTACTCGCTGGTTCAGTACCTGATTCGGCGGCTTGAATCACCGTTCGATGACTGGACCGTAGAGTGGACGAAGCGACGGCACCCTCATTCCCGCTACAATTTCGTTGGCCGCAACGAGAAGTGCCCTTGCGAGTCCGACAAGAAGTACAAGAAGTGCTGCCTGCCAGAGGCCGGGGTCCTGCGTCCTCACGTGCAGTTTGGCTTCAAGAAGCCGCTGCCTGCAGAGCTGGCCACCATCGAGTACAGCAACTGATATGCCTCAGGAACCCGAGAAGTCGCAGTTGCCCCTGACGCCGATCAGGGAATCGAACATCGATGATCTCGTTTCGGCCTACATCGCCAACCTTGGGATTCCGTATCTCTCGCTGAGATACGAAAAGGTCGAGCAGATTACGTCTGCCGGGACCGCGACGATACGGGCCTTGCTGGACTTCTTTTCAAAGGGAAGCGGAACGCCCTGCGATTCCGTCAAAGAGATCGCCGGCCTCGAAGGAAAGGCCCGTTATCGGGTCAGCACCTACCTGCGTCCTCTGCCACCCAGGAAGCAGTCTCCGCTTTCGCTCTTCAAGACGGAGTTCCGCGAAGACTATTCTCGTCTGACCTCACCCGATGGTTTTTGGCAGGAGAGCTCCGAGGTCCTCCCCACGACGGCTTCCCTCGCCTTCGCCCTGGATTCTTTCGCGAAGTGGCCGGCCTGGTTGCTCGTAAACACCGGCGGCCCAATTCCTGAGCTGGGAAGCAGCGATATCAATGACGCCGTGCACCGCCTCGAAGGCGAGCAGCTTGGATTGCGCAGGGAAATGGCGGTGGGCCTGTTCCCTTGTAAGATCATACGCTTCAACCAAGATCTGATCAAAATCACTCGCGATCAACTGGTGATGGGACCCCAGGAGTCTCTTATTGTCGATTTTGAAATGGGCTCATTCGGCCATCAACATCTAAACGCCAATCCGCCGACCCTTGAATATTCCGTATGGGGAGCGGACAACAAGGATTTGGCGTCGGAGACCATCCCGTTGTCGATGGAACTAATCCAGCAGGGACTTCGCCTTCCCCGAGACCCTAAAACGATCAAGGGCAAGGAGATCTTTGGTAGCAGCCTCAAGCTCTTCCTCGGGAAAACCCTCGTCGATAAGATGGAAGGCTTTTACATCAGGAACATCCGCATTGAGGTCAAGACGGCATGAGGCCCAGTCTTGCGCCGCCAGTCAGCATCAAGCTGCGGACAGCCGTGTGCCACATGGATTTCGATGTTAAGGATTTATCGGCTGTTGAAACCGCCGCCTACAAGAGAAAGATTCAGCGCGTGGACAAGATCCTGTCAAAGCCTTCCGGACGCCCGCGCCTTCTCTGCTTCCCCGAGTGCTGCGCTTCCGACTTCTTGATCAGCGCGGCTGCCCGCTGGGCGAACCGCTGGGGCATTGTGACGATCTGTGGTACGCGCTTCAACCCCGCCACGGCGAGGATAGAATCTCCGATCGTATACCCAGGCGGCCGGACAGCGGCCCAAAAGTATCACGTCTCTCCTTTGGATCGATCCAACTGCTCGGCAGCCATTGTCCGCGGCGCCGCTCCTGGAGCCACGATCGATCTGGACGCGGAGGGCGTGGACGGAAAGCCATACCGCGTCGGAATCGGAGTCTTGATTTGCTTTGACTTCAGATTCTTTTATCAAGATGGGCGCTTTGCCAACTGGAATGCCGTTCGTTTGCTGGTCGTTCCCATGTGGGACGGCAAATTCAAAGAACCGCAATCCTATGCCGGCGTGCTTGCCAGAAGGTACTGGACCCGCTGTCTTCTCGTAAACAAGGCTACGCCGCATGACAGCAAAAGTCTCCCGTCAACGGGGCATGGCCCTTTCAATGCTTCCGACTTCAGAATGATCAGCACCCTGGGCGCGCGCAAGAAGAACTCGCAGCTCTGGAAGCTGGAGAAAGAGGGGCTCCTCGTTGGCGATTATGAAGTAGGGATTAACGTGACTCAGGGACACGAAAGCGCTTATGGCGCCGGATTCAACTATGAAAATTTCAAGTGGTTTCCCTTTGGCTCACGCTGAGGAATCGAAAGATATATAGCTGCCATGGCTGAGACAACCCCGATGGAGAAGGAACTGACCGCGGCCGAGATCGAGCAGAAGCATTTAGAGCTCGAGAAGATGCCGGGAGGCTTCTACCGGGACAGGGGCGGACCTCTTATGGCGCTTGTGAAGGCCGCTGAAAAGCTGGGGGACAAGGATCGCGCGGAGCAATTGCGGGCAGAGGCAGCGGCCTTCTATCTAACTCCTCGAGGCAAGACCTTCCCGGGCTATTTCCAGCCCGCTGTTGTCTATACGAATGGGGCGACATCCCCGCCTGCGGATTTTTTCACTGAGGACCGCCTCAAGTGGTTGGCCAAGCGGGCTCAGGAGGCCACAAGCCCGGCCTATGCCGCGCACCTGGCCGACGTGTGCTGGGACTTCGCCGCGAAGAAAGATCCTGCGCTGGCGCGGCTCGCCTCCGACAAATACATTGCATGCGCCGAGTTATATTGGAAGGCTGGTTCTGGAACCGATTTTGGAGACGCGATTAAGCGCGCGGCCGAGCTCGCCGCAACCCTTCGAGACAATGCGAGGATGGCCGCGATTACGGCTTTCATTCTTGCTCGCCTAAGCGACCTGGATGGGCGTAAGGAGTATCGGTATTGCTTTGACCTTGCAGACGCACTTGAGAAGGTTCAGCTGGCTCCGCCGGCCGAGGCTGACCAGGTTCGAGTTCTCGAGATTTTGAGCAATGGCGCGGCCTACTATCAGCAAGAGCATCCCATGAAGGACGGCTCCTTCGGACCTGTCAGCGCCCCGAATGAGCGCTTCTCACGATCATTCTGCGAGCGGAGGCTGGCGCTTGCAAAGGCCTGGAAGCGCAAGGACGTAACGGCCGAGGCGACTAAGCTAGAAAAGGCGCAGTCCTATGAGCGGGAGGCGGCAAAGGCGCCCAATGCGCTCGCCAAGCTCATTTTCCTGCAGGACGCCGAGAAGCTATACGGCGAGCTAGGCAAGGCTGCCGACCTGGCTCGTATTCGCGTCGCCATGGGCGAATCCGGGAAAGCTGCCGAGGCTGAGTTCAAGCCGGCGCGGGGAGAAATCCAGATCCCGCATGCGGAGATAGAGGAGTACATCAAGCCTCTGATTGGAGCCAATCTAGCCGAGTCGCTGATGAACTTGTCTACGGCTCCCCATTTCATTCCAGACCTAGATTCCTCAAAGAAATCAGCGGCTGAAGGTAAGGAAAAATTCCCTTTCCAGGCGATCATCCCCAAAGTGATTTTGAAGGACGGGCATGTCGTGGGTAGTGCATCAACGGAAGAGGAGCTGTTTGAGCTCGCCGTGGTGCGCGATTTCGTGATCGGTATAAAAATGGGCGGAGTTTTTCGCAGTCATTTATTCGAGCGACTGCGCAAAGAGCAGGGCCTATCTAAAGATGGTCTTCTTGTCCATTTCCGCGGATGGGGGTACTGCAAAGAGAAGCATCTGGAGTTCCTGAGCGCCGGGCTAGCCCACTACTTCAAGGATGATTTCACGGCAGCCATTCATGTTCTGGTGCCACAATTCGAGGACATGCTTCGGGGATTCCTTGAAAAAGCCGGACAGCCGATTGGAGATCCGCAACGGGGCAAGTTCCTCCTCCTCGATTCGCTACTCAAGAACGAGGTCTTGGTCCAGGTTGCGGGAGAAAATCTCATCACTTGGTACAGGCTATCCCTCTCGGATTCTGACGGGATCAATCTCAGGAACGAGGTGGCTCACGGCCTCTCTAATCCCCGCGCCATGACAAGAGAGACCACGGAGCTCGTGATCCATCTTCTGCTTTCGCTGACACGCTTCAATGCGGAGAAATAAAGTGTCCTGCACCTTAGGTGTGGTTGCGTGTTCGACCCCATGAGCGACTCCCGGGCGATGTCTTGATCCTTGGACGCCGCTGGCCAACCGATCTCCTCTGGCCAACCTTCTGGAGTGGCCTGTTTTTATTTTCACTATGGGCCTCATATCATGATTTTAGGTTTACGCAGCGGATGCTCGATAACTTCAAAAATCCGGGCAAGGGCGTTGTTGTTTCCTTCTCTCCCACAAGCATAGAGACAGTGGAGCGCCGGGCCAAAGGCGCGCGGGTATCTTTTTTCGTAGTCCTGGCACTGACTGCCCTAGTTCTTCCTTGCTCCGCGTGGAAAGCATATCGCGGCCTGCAGAATGCGCGGCTTGCACCTAAAGAAGAACCGGCAACGCCAAAAATTCGGCCGTCAGTGCCAATCACATTCCCGCAGGAAGAAAAACGTCTTGTTGGCTGCTCGCCGAGTTCGGCATTGAGGCGCATTCGCGAATATGCCCACGAGCGCGGATTTGATTTTACTCCGATGCCCGGCACCTCGGCCGATTCCTTCGTGTGTAGAAAACGAACTACCCGGTGGAGCGATATCGCAGACCCCGCGCATTTCAAGCACCTCGTTTTCCGTCTGGAGCCGCACACGCAGGGCACCGTTATTACGATTTCCTTGTCGAGTTTTTCTTGGGCGCGCGCCGCACTTTCCGTTTTGGTCACAGCCTGTTTAAGCGCCTTCTGCTACAGATTGGCGTCTATCGAAGCCGCTCCCAATCCGAGTCAGGCCTATGAACCGCTATTGATGCCGGCGGTCTCTTTAATTGGATTGTCGCTAATCATTCTTGCCGTCACCGAGGCTATTTCAGACTTCCCTTTTCGGTCATTCGTAGACAATCTTTACTCGTCTTCTCGCTCCACATGGGAAGGTCTGGAGATACAGCAGTCCCAAATCTCCAACTTGCTGGCAAATATGGAACTAGCTCCGCTGGCGCTTGGCGGGTTGCTGATCTATTTCTACGCCGTGCAGCATGCGCCCAACCTCTTCGGGATTCCGTTATCCAATTTGCGCGGCCCCGTAGGCACGGAACGGATATTCGCGCTGGGCGCAGCCGCGCTTGTGGCGATGGCTCTTCTTAAGGCAGCAAGGCCGATGCTCTCGTTGCGGATCAATTTTCTTATGCAGGCATTCATGTTCAACTTCGGGCTGGCGCTCTATCTGCTCAATTGGGACGTGTGGGTATATTTGGTGAGGACAATTGGTCGCGCGCCGCACGATACGAAGAATTTGGCGCAAATTCTCACCGCCCTATCGACCGTCGCAATCTTCGGGGTCGCAGCACTACTAGTTCTTAAGGCTGTAGAGATGTCTTCTCGGCAAGCCGAATCATTTGAGCGAGCCCAAGCGCAGCAGAAAGACTCCATTTTGAAACAGGCTCTAGGCGCAACCGCTTCGTTCGAGCTCTTCGCCGCCTTCGCGATTTTCCTATGGGTGGTTCTAAGCGTCTTCAATATCAGCTGGGCACTAAAGGCTCTCTTGGGCATCGTCTATCCGAAGATTTTTCTGGATGGCCTGCGCTTCTATTCTCGGCCAGGCCTGGATATCAGGGAAGCCTACATCCATATTTTTGCGTACGTTCCGAGAGCCATTCCCATGCTGGTGCTCCTATGGCTCATTGTGCGGAAATACCTTAACGAGATCCGCATCGCCAGACTCAAGATGCACGACATGACCTCGGACGAGACAGAGCAAGTCCGTCCGATTCTTGAAAGGCTTGCGAAGCACCTTCAGATCCAGATTCCGCGCATTCGTGTTCTCCAAGAAGATTACATCGACGCCTACATTTCGATTCTTCAGGAACTGGTCATTACACGGCGAACCCTTTCGGAATTCAGCGGAGAAGCCATGGAAGCACTACTGGCGCACGAGATGTGGCACCTCAAGACACATGGACCACAATATGCTGCCGCCACCTTAGTATCTGATTGGACTTTCTTCGGGTACGGCCCGCTGGCGGCGCTTCAAGATTCGCACAAGATGGAGTTCGAAGCAGATGGGTTCGCGACTGAATGGTGCCTGGGCCGAGGCATCTCCCCGCAAGTGCTGAAAAACGTTTTAGTTCAAATCGATGCCGTCAATGCCGCTGTCCAGCAGCCTGGCGAAAGGCCACTCGGAATAATTCATTTGTGCCTGCGGAAGGAGCGCATGCCCGAAGCCTCCAATGAGAATCCTGTTTGGCATAAACGTGTCTGGGAACAGCTGCAACTGTTCTATCGCCTCTATTTTCTCGGCGAGATCGTCACCTATTTTCATCCCACTCTTTCTGAGAGGGCAGCCAGAATTGACCTAGTTAAAGAAAGATGAGCCAAGATTTCTGGAGGGCCTGCCCATGAAGGAGAATGTCGAGGGGCCAGTTCTCAAAAACCTTATACGTTCAATCGCGCTTCAACACGACGACGAAATCGGGTCGCTGTTCGATGCGGTTTGGGAGACCGCTTACCGCCGAGAGCTGCCTTCTCTTGGATCTAGCGCAACGCCTCGCCCACAGGGACGGCTGGGCATGACGGATAGGCAGATCGATGCCGGGGCGACATTCTGCCGAAGACTTATCAAGATCGCGGAGAAGTTTGAGGATTGGTTTCTCGAACAGAAGCCGACAATGCGGCCCGATTCCATGAAAGACCTCGAGCCCGTTCTTGAAAAGAGGATATACGCTGCTTGCGCTGGATCATTCCGAGAGAAAGAGACCCTGGCAATCGTGGCGAGTTTTAAGTGGGCGATGAGACTCCTGGCGGCGAAGGGAGAATCGACTAATGATCTAAAGAGAACCCTAAATTTCCGAGACCCCCGGGCAACGCTTGCCGTTGTATTTAACCTCACAGAAGCAGAAGTGCGCGTAGTCCGTCAAATTTGCATAACACCTATCCACAAGGAAGCTGCTTCAGAACTCAACCGCACGGTTAATACGCTGCACCAACATTTGAACAGCATCAGCGAGAAGATGCAGCTCCCAGCCGGAAGTCGCGCGTTAGCGATCAAGAAAAAAGTCATGCACACCCTTCAATCGCCGACCTTGTACCGGGAGTTCTTGCGCGCTTCGGAATCTACTTAAGGTTCCGGAATTTCTTCCGCATTTGTTCCATCAGGTCGCTAATCTCTCCGAGCGGGGCTATCTCAGAAAGTGAGACCTCGTATTCCAGGGGAGATTCGCCGTGATAATATTCCAACCTGATTGTGGATCTTCCAAAGTGAAAGAAGGTCGGAACATAACATTCTTCGTTGGCGAGAATGCTTTGGAGATCGTTCTTTCTAATGGACCCCACCGGAAGACACTGTTTCCTAAGGTCTGAATAAAGGCTGCGGAACATACCCCTCATCGCATTGCCGCCAGACCGTTCCTCCGAGTAGCATCTCAGCGTCTTTTCGCTGTAATTCCCGTTCTTCGTCGAAATGGTTCGATCTGCCATCAAGACTCGATGGAAACCAACTATTTAAATCTTTTGTTTGTCACCATTCGCGAGTGGTTAGATTCTAGTTAGAGCCTGGTAGTGCGTCGGGCCACTCCGATTTGATCACGACCAAAAACGTCCCGGCTGTTACGCTGAAGGGCGATGAGACAGTTTTTGGTCGGGTCACCCACGGGGATGAAATCCCCGAACGAGCCTTCGAATAGGGATTCGGAGTTCCATGCCCTATCGCAAGCCATAGCGGCTCTCCCACCCCGACCCGGCGACGAGCTCGCGATCTTCGTCCCGAGCAAAGACCGCCACGGGCTCGCCATTGATCAAAGCTACTGGATGGAGCGCTCCCTGCGCCTCCTGGGACGACTCTTCGGCGGTGCATCCGCGATTGTGGCGCAGGGTATCTATCGTGGGGAATCGGCGAAGCTTATCCGCGAACAAACCATCATCGTAGCCTGCGCAGTCGAACTTGCTGCCGTTCAATCCAAGGCAGATATCCTCGAAGTCTTCCTGCGCCGCTTCTGCGACGAAGGGAATCAAGAAGAGGCCGGCCTGCTCATCAATCGTCACTATATTGCGGTTCGCGGAGGAGCAGACTAATGGACATTCTTGCTCAGGCCAAGATCTTCGCCGACCACATAGTCTGGGACGTCATCGATCTCAGCCTCCTCATCAGCATCGTGCGGTTGGCCTCGCTTCTCATCAATACAACTCTCTTTTTGTCCTTAGGACGCCGCCTCCTTTCCCCCGCGGGCTCCTTCAAGCAGTGGACTCTCGCGTTGCTCGGCACAGCCGTAACCCTGGCGACTCCTCTCCACGGACTGTTTTCGGTTCCCAGAGGCCTTCTGGTCTGGATCATCCTCTTCTGTTTCTTCGTCATCGTCTCGCTTCCCGGTGCAATAGCGAAGGCCATGACCCCGGACCGACGCCGCCGCGCGCAGATAAAGCGGGTTCTTTACTGCCTAATCCTCGGCACGTTGCTCGCGCAGGAGATCTCAATATGGACTCGGTAAAAGCACTCTTAGCCGCGCTCTGGAGCTGGTTCTCAGCTGCTGATGTCACACCTCCGGCGCCGTCAGCGGCGCCGCAGGCCTCTCCCAAAATCCCCCTAGGCAAGATCGTCGACGCCGAGATCAGCGCAGAGATGGGGCACAACGCGGAAGCCCAGCTGACCTTCCGGACTGAGGCTGGCTTAGCGGTCGTTCGTAATCGCATGGTGGGCTGCTGCGGCCGCTACATGTCTACGGCCTTTGCAAAATGCGGCTGGTGCTGCGGGCCAATTTGCAGTGAGGCCCATCTGCTCAATTGCTCGAAGCCTGGCTGCAAGATCAGCCTCTGCCCTAAGTGCGTCCGTTATTTTGGTCCCCGCGAGATCGAAGATCGACCAGCGCTTTGCCTTCCTCATGCGGAAGAGGCGCGGGTGACAGGGGACTTTGAGGTCGATTGGTCATGAACCCAAACGAGTTGCCGAAAGGCCAGTTCTTTCCCGCCATGGGCCTCGATTACCTGAGGACCGTGGCTCGGAACGCCGGAGTAGCCGATACGCCTGACGTTCAGCGTGTGCTTGCTTGGTTCTGTGCAGGTCCGATGTCTCCTGGGAAGGTTGCCCAGGCTGAACGCCTCATCCTCCGCCAGGGTGTCAGGCAAGTCGCGGATGAGAACATCGCGCCTGCGGAGCCAACGGCTCTACTGGGCGTCCAGCGGGATGGGAAGCCCTGGGGCGTTAAGCTCCGCTCCATCTGCCAGCACTTGGTCGCCGCCGGCGCCAGTGGTTCGGGCAAGTCCATGTTTTTGTTGCAGTTGGCCCACGCCGTGAAGGCAGCGGCAACGGCCGCCAACTGGGACGCTCATCTCCTCATCTTCGACTGCAAGCGCGATATGCGCCGCGCGGCCAGGCTCATCAATGGCCTGACCGTGATTCGGCCAGAAAATCTTCGGCTAAACGTGCTCCAGAATCCCAAGGGAATGTCCTTGAGCGCATGGGCGCAAGTCGTCTGCGACTTTCTGTCCGAGACGTTCGGTCTCCGGCAAAGCACCAAGTACCTCCTGATCCAGCTTGTTGACCAGCTCTACACCCAGTTTGCTACCGAAGCCACCGGAAAATATCCCTGCCTGCTTGATCTAAACGACATGGCGAAGCACATGCTGGAGTCCCGCCAGACCCCTGCGGCAGACAGGAGCAAGCTCTGCACGCTCCTAAACAAAACGCAGGCCTTTGAAAGAAGGATCGCGGATATCGTCGGGGTCAGCCGCGGCTTCTCCATCGAGGACCTGCTGGCGCACGACGTGGTCATAGAGCTGGATGGCCTCAGTCTCGACCTCCAGAAGTTCCTGATCACCGGCATCAGGACGCAGGCCTTCCACTACTACCTCTCCAACAACATGAGCGACGGCAAGCTCAAAACCTGCGTCTTCGTCGACGAAGCGGGGCAGACGATGTCGCGAAACTCCAGCGAGGGCCCGAGCACCGAGAAGACCACGATACGGATGAGCCGCTCTACCGGGCTCGGCCACGTCATCGCCCATCAGATTCTGGGCGACATCGCAGCAGACGTTCGCGCGAACTCCTCTACCCAAATCATCAAGAAGTTGACCTACGCACCGGACATGCGCGAGGCGAAGACGACGCTCGGCCTCTCCGAGGAGCTCTTTCGACTCCTGCCTGCGCTCCCCACGAATATGGCGATCGTCAAAGGCGAGGAAGACTCCGAGGCCGCGCTGATTACCCTTCGTGAACTGCCACAGGAATTCAGGGCTCCGCTCTTGGACTCCGAACTTGCCCGACTCGTGGCTGATCCCCACTCAGTCTTCGGGCACGCAGTCTCGGCGCGCGTATTCCCGGAAGCCCCGCCAGCGGGCCAAGCGACAGCCACCGCTCCGGCTGAGCGGAAGGTGACCAGAAAAGCGATTACGATGGCCGATTGGCCGACCCTCCTGCGCTTCGTCCAGGAGCACCCAGACCTCGGAGTGGTGGAGATTTACGCAGGCTTGGGGCTCACCCGTCCCTCGGGAGACAGGCTCAAAAAGCTGTGGCTCGACAACGGGCTCGTCCGGCAGGAAGCGGCTCTTCCCAATGGACCCGGCAAACCGAAAACGCACATGCGGCTGACGGACAAGGGTGTTTCGTACCTGGAGCAGAACCCTAACCTGCCAAGAGGTCAGCAATGAAGGGTAAAGGCTCGCTCCTCCACAAGACCTTGCAACTCCTCCTCGCGGAACGAGCGCGCGCGGGAGGCCACGTGGCCGTGATCGAAGCCGACATCCAGGGCAAGAAAATCGACGTCTTGATCCAGGCCGCGAATGAGGGTCTGGTAGCAATCGAGATTCACCTCAACCGTCACCTGGAGTTGATCGCCGACCAGCTCCAGAAAAACTTCGCCGTCGGAATCCGCCGCCAGATCGTCGTCGTCCCCGACCTTTGGCTGGAGAGGACCTGGGCCAGTCTTCGGAAGCACATCAAACCGGAAACCTTGGCCGCCGTGCGGGTATGTTCCGTCTCGGAATGTTCCACGCGGAATTTCAATTGGAGCGCGTGTAATACGGCGGAACAAACCCATGGAACGAAATCGGAATAAATCGGAGGAGACCCCTATGGAGCAAAAGATGGACGTCATCAAGGCGGCTTTCGCCGGCATTTCGGAGCCTCAGCTTAAAGAACTGCTCCAGCGAATCCTGAAAGGGAAAGTCCCAGGCCACGTCAAGGATGAAGCGCTGGACAGGGACCTTGAGGTGCCCAAGACCGAGACCATCTCGGCCGAGCAAGCCCTATGCCAGTCGAAGGGCGCGACGTATGCAAGAGCGGTCCTGGAGCGCATTGCGGCCGCCAATGAGCGCATCGAGGCGCTCCGGAAGCAAGTCGGTACGGCTAAAGAGAAAGTTCGGGGCCCGGAATTGACCCGTCTTGACTTCATGCGACAACGTCTGCCGGGCGCGTACGCCTGCTTCCTGTTGTCCGCGGTAATCCTGATCTTCATGGCCGTCGCGCTAGTCGGAGAGATTCATCTTCTCTTGGAACCTCTGCGCGACTGGATCGGTGACGAGCACGGCAAGAACGCGACCATCTATGCCGCGGCAGCCGTAGTGGTCGCGGCCCTGACGCTCCTGGCAGATGCGGTCTTCCAGCCCAAAACCCAACCTCTGAGCCGGTGGTTGTGCACGGTCGCCCTGCTTGTCTTCGCCGGCTTGCTCGGAGCGGTGCGGGCGACGACGCTCGCCTCAGATCAGGGAGTCTCTATATCGGGCTGCTTGTTTTGGACGATGATGAGCATCGCGGCTCCGGTGGTCGTGGGCTACCTGACGCCCGTCCTCTGGTCCCAGCTCATCGAGTGCTTCTCCTTCGCGGCCGAGCGCTGGTTTCATGGGAAGCGCGTCGGCCTTGAACAGGAAGAGCTCTTCGAAATCGAAGGGAGGATTGGCTCCAGCGAACAATCGATAGACTCCGGCATCGATGAGTTCAATGCGGCCTACCAAGAACATTCCACCAAAGGCGAGCGACAGGTAGAGGAAGGGCGCACCCAAAGGCGCAGCCTGGACGCCATGCTGGCGCGGCTCCAGATTCTCTACCACTGCTGGCTGAAGCTGATTCCCAAGATCGCCGTCGCAGTGGCCGCGGTGTTGGCCATCTTGGCGGTGATCCTTTTCCTGGCCGTTGGTCGCGCGCACGCCGAAGACAACGGAAAGGTGCCGGTCTACATGGTGGTGCTCTGCGATCGCTCGGACAGCTCGGTGGACCTGGCGTGCTCCTCCGCGAGGATCGCCGCGGCCTTCGATGCCTGGGCTCCCAAGGCGATGTCTAGCCGGGCAGGGCAATTCGACGTCCTGGTCATCGGCAGCGGGGTGCATGACGTGGCGCTGGTGTTCTCCGAGTCGGCGCCCAAGGGCTTTCGGCCGCCGCTCAGCCAGAGCAAGCGGAGCTGGCTCAAGGCCGCTAGACAGCGGGTCCTCGAGGCCCCCTTGCCAGCCAAGAAGAACGCCTCGGCGATCCTAGAGGGCATCTACGCGGCGTCGTTTCGACTCTCCGGGCTGCGCGGGGACCGGCAGCTTGTGATCATGAGCGACCTCAGGCAGGTCTTCGGGCACTGGAACTTCGAGCGGCGCGTGCCGGAGAACCTCGCCGAGTGGCTTGGGGCTCTCCCGGGCAAGCCGGAGATCCAAGGGATGCAGGTCTCGGTTTGCGGCTTCCATACGGCCTCCGTGGGAGGCTCGACGACCACCGTCCCGCAGCTCATCCAACTGCGGCTGCTGTGGTCCGAGACCTTCAAGTATTGGGGCTTCCCGGACGTGCCGATACTTGAGGAATGCGACTTCAGCCAAGAGGCTGGGAACCGTATGGCGGGAAGCCCGTAAGATATAGAGGGACAGGTCTTGTATTTAGCACATAACTGTGCTAAACATATAGGAGGTGAAACAACGATGAATACCATCGAACCGAGCCGGTTGCTGGCGCAGCTCGCCCTTTATTGCGCGAAGACCCTTGAGCGAGACAAGGGCGGCCGGGCTTTTGCCGACAAGCTCGGGCTTCAGGACGAGCGTCTCTTCGAGCGCTTCCGCGTGGGCTTTGCCACGAACGCGCTCTTGAGCGTCATTCCCAGCAAAGGCCCCATGCGGGCCGCTCTGACCGACCTGGGCCTGCTCACGAAGCAGGGCAAGGTGGCCATCGAAGGATGCCTGGTCGTGCCCGTGCCCGATCTCAGCGGCGAAATCCGCGGCATCGTCATCATCGACCCAGGCGGGAAGGAGAAGCGTATTCCCGCCAATCTTCCTCTGCATGCGCTTAACCCCCAGCCGTTGAGGAACCGTCCGGCCGTCTTCGTGGACAGCGTCTTGAAGGCGCTGCTGTACGCGCAGGCCGGGATTGTTGAGGTGCTGCCCCTGTCGGAAGAATCCATCGTGGCCGAGGAAGCCTTCATCCGCGAGAACCGCCCGCAGAAGGCCTTCTGCGACATGGACAAGCCCGGCGGGTTTAAGATGCTCCAGCGCCTGGAGATCCCCTGCCATCGGCTCAAGATCACCTGGCCTGCTACCACGGACCAGATCAACGAGGCCATCAAGAAGGCCGAGCCTTTTGCCGCGCACGTGGGCCAGGACGCCACGGCCAAGGTGCTCGACGAGCTGGTCCGCTTCACCTGCGAGGAGCGGGAGTACGAGCTCACTGATCTCGACCCCAGGGACACGGAGCGGCTGCGCGTGCGCCTGCGCGCCGTCCGAAACGGCGCCTTCCACCTGGATACGCTCGATCTCTACGCCGCCCGCTCGCGCGCCAACTTCGCCAAGGCCGCGGCCAATCTCTTCGGGGTCGCGGCAGGCGACTTGGAGGGCGACCTTTGCCTGATGATCCGCAAGATGGAGGCCATCCGCGCCGCTGACAGGAGAAAGCGCGCGGGAAAGAACGCCGGCTATTCCATGACGGCCGACGAGGAAGCCGAGGCCTTGGAGTACCTGGGCAGACCGGGGCTCCTGGGCCGGGTCATCCAAGACATGGAGAAGCTGGGCTATCTAGGTGAGGAGGTCAACAAGAAGATCGGCTACCTCATCACGATCTCCCGCAAGCTGGAGAGCCCGCTCTGCGGCGTGATCTTGAGCCGCGCCGGCTCGGGCAAGTCTAGCCTCATGGAGCTCCTTGCGGAGATGATCCCTGCCGAGGACCTGACGTACTTCACGCGCATGACGCCCCAGGCCCTCTACTACAGCGCCCACAAGGGCCTGCGCAACAAGGTCCTCATGTCCGGCGAGGACGAAGGTCTTGCGGGGTCGGACTACGCCCTGCGCGAGTTGATCTCCTCGAAGAAGATTCGCTTGGCGGCTCCCGTCCGTGAGTCCGAAACCGGGAAGTTCCAGATCGAGGAATACGAGGTGGAAGGCCCCATCGCACTGCTGTTCTCGACGACCAAGCCCTCGATCCACTTCGAGAACGCGACGCGCTGCTTCATGCTCTCCCTGGACGAAAGTTCCGAGCAGACCCGCGTCATCCATGAGGCGCAAAGGCATGGCCGCACCGCTATCGGCCTGGAGAACCGCGCGGTCAAGGAAGAGCTCAGGCGCCTTCACCGCAACGTTCAGCGCATGCTCAGGAAGGTCGTCGTGCTCAATCCCTTCGCCCCGCACCTGGACTTCCCAAGCGAGCCTCTGCAGATGCGCCGGGAGCATGAGAAATACCTCTCGCTCATCGACGCCGTCACCCTCCTCCATCAGCATCAACGGCGCCGCTTTACCGCGGAGATCAACGGCCGCGAGGTGGAGTGCGTCGAGGCCGCCATCGAGGATATAGAGGAAGCCAACCGCCTCATGACGGAGATCCTGGGAACCGGCCGCGACGAACTGGCCCGGCCGTCGAGGGAACTACTTGGACATGTTCGCCGTATGGTAGAGGAGCGGGCCAAGACAAGCGGGGTCTCGCCGGCGGCTGTTCGCTTCAACCGGCGGGATATCCGCGAGTTCACGGGCTGGTCCGACAGCCAGATCAAGGCTCATATCAGCCAGCTCGAGAACTTGGAGTACCTGCTCGTCTCGAAGGGCGAGAGAGGCCGGACCTATCGCTACGAGCTGTCTTACGAGGACGCGGTCCTGGAGCGCAAGCGCCTGCCGGGGCTCACGGATACGGCCAAGCTCCGGGCCTTGGCTCGCAAAGGCGGACTTTGGGACGCGGCGGCGATGGTCCGAAAGTCTGGTATGGTCGGGTATGGTCTGGTCGAGGTTCGCGACCATGATTCGCATGGAATTTCCAGCACAAATGGGGTCGAAAGTCTGAAAGTAGGGCGAAACGGCCGAAAGGATAAGGGCAGGGGAGGTTAGACCATGACGCCACGGATTCAAGAAGCACAACTCACGGAAGCCAGGCCCACGCCGGCTCTTCTTAGGCCCAAGTCGGCGCAGGGCTTCGAGGCCTGCAAGGTCGCCTACCTGCAGCACCTGGCCCTGCGCAACCTCTCGACGCTGAGCATCAGGCAGATCGAGCAAGGCATCCGCTTCTTCGTTGCCTGGCTCGAAGGGAAGTCCATTCCCAATCTTCATGGTGTCGGCCGCGAGACCTTCGAGCAGTACAAAGCAGAGCTCATGGCTTCTCAGAGCCGTCGCGGCGTGCCGCTGCATTTCGAGACCATACGGGGACGCATGCACATCGTCCAGCGCTGGTTCGACTATCTCAAGCGAAAGAGCTTCATCACCACCAATCCCATCGCTGACGTGAAGCCGCCTCCCAGGGTCAAGCGCCTGCCGCGCGGCGTCATGAGCGCCCAGGAACTCGCCAAGGTCATGGCGCAGCCTGACCTTCGCACCTTGGTCGGCTACCGGGACCGCACGCTCATGGAGGTCCTCTATTCGACGGGCATGCGCGCGGCCGAGGTGTCGAGCATAGAGGTCCAGGACGTGAACCTGGAGAAGAAGGTCGCGCGGGTCAGGAAGGGCAAGGGCGCCAAGGAGCGCTTCGTGCCGCTGACGACGCCCTGCTGCCGGTTCCTTGAGCGTTACCTCACCGTCGTGCGCCCCGAGCTGGCCCAGGGCATCAGGCCCGCCGGCAACAACTGGCTCAAGAAGTATCAGACCGGTGGAAATCTCCTCTTCTTGTCCGCCTACGGCGGGCACCTTCAGGCCTGCTGGCTGACGCAGCTGCTCCGGGGCTACCTCACCTCGGCCGGGATCACCCGGCCTATCAGCCCCGTCCACGGCTTCCGGCACACCGTGGCCACGCACCTTATGGAGAGCGGCATGGACGTGCGCTACGTCCAGGTCTTTCTCGGGCACGCAAACATAAACACGACGCAGATCTACACGCACGTCGAGCGCAAATCCATGATGACCCAGCTCAAGAGCTACCACCCGCTGGAAAAGGCCGGAAACAGGCTGCGTCCCTTCGCGGCCGAGGAGGAAGACGATGACTGAACAAGTGCTGGAACGCCCGATCGCCAAGACGACGGGCAAGCCGAAGAGAATCCCCGGGCCGCGGGCCTACCGTGGCGACAGCGAGCTGTGGGACTTCAAGGACCAATACCTCGAATGGCTCACCGCCTCGGGCTTCTCGGTGTTCACCATCAAGGGCGCGCACTCGTGCCTCTCCTGGTTCTTCCGCCACGTCGAGGCCAAGGGCATAGACCGCCTGGCAGATATCACGCCCGAGGTGCTGGAGGCCTACTCTCTTTCTCTTCGAGAGCTCAAGAATGGGCAGCCTGCCAGCGTACGCAACATCAACTACCGGCTCATCGCGCTCAAGGGGTTCTTCCGCTGGCTGCTCCAGCGAGGACTCATTCTCTTCAATCCTGCCGAGGAGCTGGAAGTCCCCAAACTGCCTCAGGACCTGCCGCATCTGATCCTGACCCAGCGAGAAGTGCGCCGGCTGCTCGACGCGCCGAATCTCCGCAGTCCCGTCGGCTACAGGGACAAGGCCGTCCTCGAGCTCTTCTACGCAACGGGGATTCGGACCTTGGAGCTCCTCACGCTCAAAGTCATGGATATCGACGTGCCGGCTCGCGTCGTGCGCCTGCGGCAAGGCAAGAACCGCAAGGACCGGGCCATCCCCGTTCCCGCCGTTGCGATGGGCTACGTGCGCGAGTATATCGAGAAGATCCGTCCGAGCTTCGTGAAGCATCAAAGGGTAAAGGACGACGGGACGCTCTTCTTGAACTACACGGGCGGCAAGATGACCAAGGACCGCCTGACGGAGTTCTTCCGGAGGAATGTCAAGCTGGCCGGCCTCAACAAGCACGTCACGGCCATGACGCTGCGGCACTCGATCGCCTCGCACTTGCTCGAGAACGGGATGGACGTCCGCTACATCCAAGAACTCCTCGGACATGAGAAGCTGAGCACGACGCAGGTCTACACAAAGGTCACCCTGACCGGCCTGCGCAAGCACTTCAATAAGCACCATCCTCGGGAGAAGCGGGAAAAGTAGAAAACCCTTGAAATTACAGGTTCGTTGACCCCCTGCTGGCAGACTGATAAAATCAGTCTGCCCATGGCTAGAGCTAGAGTGCTGGTGGTTGAGGACGACGAATCCTACCAGGAACTCTATAAGACCTTCTTCGCCCGCCTTTATTCTGGTGAGTTCATAGGCATCCTGGCAAAGACCGGCAAGGAGGCCTTTGCGCACTTAAAGCGCCATCCCTCCCCGCCTATTGACGCTGTGATCCTAGACTGGTGCCTGCCTGACACTCCTGGCCTCGCCATCCTTCGTCACATCCGTTCCACGGTCGAGACGAACAACGTGCTCGTGTTCATGGTCACTGGTAATAAGCAGGACCAGGATACTGACGCCGCTCTTGAGGCTCGCGCCGATGAATACATAACCAAGCCGTTCCGCGAGAATGAACTGTTCCTGAAGCTGCGCAATCACCTTGAGCGTGGTCGCGCCAATCTGGAGCGGCGTGGACTGTTTAAGCTCGATGGGCTGAAGTTGGATGTGAAGAACCGGGCGGCTCTCCTAAAAGACAACCGCATCCCATTGCCCGACATGGAGTTCGATCTTCTCGCGCTCTTCATGGAGCGCCCCGGCATTCTTCACGCGCAGACATATCTCGCAGAGGTTCTTTCGCCAACTACCGAGCCGCTCTCACCGGAAGCCGTCCGAAAGCACGTCAGCAACTTGCGCAAGGCGCTTGGGAAGTGGGGCGAGCGGATTGAGGTCCGGTGGGGCCGGGGCTATTCTCTCAATGCGCGTTAGGCACGGATAATGAGAACGGTCAGCGCCGCCTTAATTCTGATGGCTCTTGCGCAGCCATCAACAGGGCTCGATAGGCCCCTCTGCAATCGCGTCGGGTTCACATCTGTCGATCCAGCGACTGGTCAGGTTCTGGCTAATTGGACTACTCCCGGCTTGGCTGGAGGAGGCAGTCCTTTCGCAGTTTCTCCCGATGGCAAGGCGGTCTACTCTGGTATCCAAGTCTGCCGCGATAGGACGGGGGAGGTCGTTCAGGCATACGGCCTACCCGACTCTGGGCATCTAGTTCCTTCTGCAATCGCGCTCTCGCTTCCGGATTTGAAAGAGGTTCCAGTTGGTCATCCTGATCCCTCATGGAAGCATCAGTTGACCCCATTGCCCTCAGGTAGTCGCGCCACAGTTTCGGCCTGGGAGACTTTGCTTTACTTCGACCGGTCAGGTGCCAAGCCGCAACTGAAATTGGTGCGGCTTTGGGAAAAGCCAGAAATTCACATTCTTCCCCACAATCCTGAAGGCGCAATGGATTTGGTTCTCGGACCCACCCAGGCCTTTGTTTATTCTCAAGCGAAGGATCTGTCATGCTTTGATTTTTCTGGCAAGCTGCTATGGAAAACCCCCCTTGGGCATGGTTTTGTTGGACCCACACCCAGAATTGAAATTTACCGATCCAGGGATCGACTCCTCGTGGCTGTAGCGAATGTCGGGCTCTACGCAATCGACGAAAGCTCGGGCAAGATCATTTGGCATCTGAAGGACGAGGCCAACTATTTCACACGCTCTTTGGTCGAATCCGAAAAAGTAATCGTACTCGGCCCAGCTAAGTGACCTGTACCGGGGCCTCCGTTTAGCGGAGGCGTCTCCTTTGGCGCCTAAGTTTCCAATTTCTGTCAAGACCTAGACGGAAATAGTCTCCTCTCGCGGTGCGCCTATTTCTCGACGAGAAACAGGTCGCGGGGCCTGCGCTTCCACTGAGACTTCACAGTCCCTTCACACTTGTCCATTACGCTTATATCGTAGCGCGGAGGAGCGATGGCCGTTACCAGACCAAGGGACACGCACCCGCCAGATCCTGACAAAGAGGAGGCGGCCCTCAAGGACCCTTTTCAGCGGGTTATGGCCCGCAACTTCCGCGAGCTCAACCATCACCTTTGGGAACTGCGGGACAGTCTCGCCATCGTCGCGATCTGGATTCAAACCATTGAAGCGGAACGACGTGCGGGAAAAAAAGAATGAGGGCTCAGCGCACAAATGGCCACTCGCTCGGAACCGCTCTCTGCGTCCTCATGTTGGGACATGGGCTGTCTTTTGGAGCTTCTACGCCGCAGCCCAAGGTGAAGCGACCGAAGGTCAAAATCACGTTTGACCGAGCGGATTTCCAAGCGAGTTATGGTCAGACGGCCGAGTTTTGCATGAAGGTGAATCCGCGCATCCCGTTTAAGACAAAGGTCGTCTTTGCCAGCAATCCCGCCGGGGCGTTCGTCGGAAACTTCGGCGGCACCGCCACCTGTCCAGATTCGAGCTACGATTCGATCCAGGTCAAAGCAAGCCCGGACACTCAGTGCGTGGCGTCCGCTACCCTTCTCATCAAGGTCAACTCCAAGACGGTCGGCAGCCTTCCCGGAACGATTACGCTTCCCACCGACGAGAACCATACCCTCATTGCGAACTTCCAAGACACCTGCACAACGGGTTTCGATCAGCTTTTTTACCTGACGTTTGTCGGCAACGGGACCGGAGCGCCCGCGAACTTCAAGGGCGTGCCCGTGCAGGAGATTCACGATTTCACCGGCCTTCCAAATTCCTGCGGCATGGAGCGATTTCCTACCCAGTGGACCATTGGTGTGCCGGAAGGCAGCCTTCCGGTCCCGCTTGGTCCCAACCAAATTGATGATGCGAACTCGAAATGTGGCGGAACTGGAGAGTTGGCCAGTTGCGTCACGCAGTTGAGGCAACGCTTCAAAGTCGGTGCGTGCCCACCCACGCCGGAGTACGTTCATACTTTCCGCGTGAATGCCTCGGGAGTCGGCTGCGTGCAGCGCGGCGACCCGCTGGCCCCAGGTGGAACGCCAGGAGATTGCCCACCATGAATATGAGATTGATTGGAATTGCACTTGTCGCCCTCGCGTTACAGGGCTCCTACGTTCGAGCTGCCGCGCCTGACGATGCAGCGCTGGATGCTCCTATAGAGAAATTTGAAGCCCAAGCAGGCGGAGAATTCCACTCGCTGTGCAAGAATGTTTTGAAGAAGCCTTGCGGAGTCGAGGAAATATCCGGTGACGCGGAGCGGCGGGACAAGGAGCTTCCTCATCTCCGTCTCTCTAGGACAAGCGGAAGAAAGGTGCTCAACACGATCGCCGAGCGATCCCCTGGCTCCAGGTGGGCTGTCCGAAACGGCGTGATTAATTTCGAGCCAAAAAATCTCGGCGACGATCCTTTGTCGAAAAAATTGGACAAGGTTTCTCTCCACGGCGTTTCAAGTTTTCAGGCGGTCCGCATGGTGCTCGATCAAGCGAAGATTCGCTTCACCTATCAGGTTGGTAGAGGACGTTTTGGAATAGTTGATCTAGAGCTTAAGAACGTAACCGTTCGAGAAGCGTTGAATGCCATCGTCAATGCCGATGGCGAGGTAATGTGGGTATTCATCCACACACTAAAGAGGGCGGGCGTAAAAAGCCAGGGGACTCTTATGATGCCTTCATGGAGAAAGGAAGGCATCGGCCCTCATGGCGAGGCACCGGCTAATGAGAAGAAGCAGTAGGACCGGCCTACGGCTGGAATGGGGGGTCGCGCCTTCGGCGCGGGGGGCGAACGAGCTTGAAGCCGTTTTGATCCGATGATGATCTTGCGAAAAGTCGGCTTGGCTGTCTTGGGATTGAGCCTGCTCTCCGGCGTGGGGCAGGCCCAGGCTCAGACGACTATTTTCGTCAAGCCTGGCGATACCGTGGAGATTCCGCTTCCAGTCGAAAATGCGAACGACAACGGCGACCCAGGCGGCGACACCATCAGCAGCATGAAAGTCATCGTCACCGGCGACAGCGCCTTTGTCACCAATCCCACCGAGAGCGCGGCGCAGAGCATCGCGCCCGGTGAGACCAAGACCTTCACTCCTTCTTTCGTCGTCGGCTCCGGCCCCGGCGTGGTTGACGGTCAAACTTATACCGTTCGGCTCAAACAGGTCAGCCCGGACGCCGGAATTGACCCTGACCCCGACGATCCATCCTCCGATACAGTGGTGAATTTCATAATTAGTTGCTCCTGAAGAAGTCGCGCTAAAAAGGGACGGCCTTCTCGACGGAGGCAGGTCAATTCCTCGACGAGAAACGATTCGCGGCCACGGGGGTCTCCGTCGTAGAATGTCCCATGCTCCAA
>Ga0247727_10002679_pt1 | contig 40364 bp, 41 predicted proteins | sample WisWelCaveWW1625_FD_202498 | JGI IMG/M metagenome (GOLD analysis project Ga0247727, IMG submission 202498) | Biofilm microbial communities from Wishing Well Cave, Virginia, United States - WW16-25 | ecosystem: Environmental > Aquatic > Deep subsurface > Groundwater > Cave microbial mat | place... | reverse complement strand
ACCCTGGTCGAAGACAGCGATGCGGGCCGGCGCGCGCTCGAGGACGAGCCGCGCGTGCACGCGATGATCCACCACGGCCTCAACCTGCAGGAGTACCGGGCCTTCCTGCACGACCTTTATCACATCGTCTGGCATTTCTGCCCGGTGATGGCGGCCGCGGCGGCGCGCTGCGGGCAGGAATTCCGCGATGTGCGCTATGCGCTGTATGAGCGCATCGAGGAAGAGAAAGGGCACGAAGACTGGGTGCTGGAGGACATCGGGGCTTTGGGGGGCGATGTCGCCGCGGCAGGGTCCGTGCTGCCGAGCATCCCGGTGCAGGCGATGATCGCGTTCAATTACTTCGCGGTCGAACGCGTGCATCCGTGCTCGGTGCTGGGCATGCTCTACATGCTCGAGGTGGTCTCCTCGGTGTACGGCGGCCGGGTGTCGGATGCGATCGCCCGCGCGCTGGGCAGGGAGGTAGCGGCGGGCGGTTTCAAATTCCTAACCTCGCATGCGACGATGGACCTCGACCACATGGCGAGCCTCAACCGGCTGCTGAAAACCGTCGCGGATCCTGCCGCACAGGCGGCGATCATCCGCACGACCAACGTCAACTTCCACCAGTTCGGCCAGATCTTCCGGCCGGGCGGCCCGCTAGCGCCGGCCTAGGCTCAGCCTACGGCTGCCAGCGCGCCGGCGCTCTCGTTCGCCGCGTCCGCGGTGATGTCGACGACGTCGCCGTGCTCCATGCGCCGCATTTGCGAGCGCACGATGCGGCTCATCATCTTCAGGTCGCGGTCATCGATGCGCAGCGCCGCGTCCACCCAGGTCTCGGTGATGGCGTCCAGCTCCTCGCGCGTGATCGGCGACACCTGCTGGCGGGTGCGGTGCAGCGCCTGCATGCCATTGCGCCGGCGGTCGTTCTTCATCACCCACTCGCTGACCGCTGCCTCGCCCTGGCCGTCTTTCGCCAGCACGTCGACGATGCCCATCTCGTGCAGCTTCGCCGCCGGCAGCACCTTGCCGGAGAGCATCAACTCCTCCGCCGCGCGCAGGCCGATGCGGCGCGTGAGCAGGCTCACGGCGCCCATGCCCGGAAACAGGTTGAACAGGATCTCCGGCAGTCCGAGCTGCGCCGACTCCTCCGCCACCAGCACGTCGGAGGACATGGCGCATTCGAAGCCGCCGCCCAGTGCGTCGCCCTGCACCAGGGAAATGGTGGTGAGCGTCGGGCAGAAGTAGTTCTGGATGCGCGGGTAGACGTTGTCGATGCACAGGCGCGCGTAGTGCGCCAGTGCGTCCCGGTCGCGCGCCTTGATCAGCAGCACGAACAGGGCCAGGTCACCGCCCAGGTTGAACACGCGCGGCACGCGCGAGGCGCACACGTAGTAGTTTGCCTTGTATTGCTCGCCGCCGATGTCGACGTGGCCGCCGTTCACCGCCAGCGCGCTGTCGTGCAGGCGGATGTCCTTGAGCAGGCCCAGGCTGAAGCAGGGCGTGCCCTTCGGCTGGAAATAGCCCCAGATCGTGCCGGTCGCCGGTTCGAACTCCGTGAGGTACTGCGAAGTGGCCCTGCCGTATGGCAAGCGCAGGCCAAGTACGTCGCGCATGTTGCTCATTTGTTGCTCCTTCCCCGTAATGAAGAGGCCCCCGTGGCGGGGGCCGATGCCCAAGGTCCTGACGGTGTGTTACCCGTTTCGGTCCTAACAGGGATCATTTAACGCTGTTTAACATTCCATTTGCAAATCATAGATGTGCAGTACTTCACACTGAGGAGTAATTGGCATATGGAGCAGGCTGTGCCGTCATGGGGTGCCAGCCCAGGTAACCCTTTTCTTTGAAAACGAGTGTTGCATTTCCGCAACATCAGATGAGCGCGGTGCGGCTCCGCACCCCTCCTCCTAGGCAAATGCTGCGACCGAGCCTGCGGCCCGCCCGCTGACCCAGCATTGATCGATCTCGTGCAGGAAGGAATGTGGATCCGGATTGCAAGAGATGTGGCGTCCGCAAGCCAGCAGTCCGTCGAGCTCGCGCGGCACCAGGCTGGCGTAGGGAATCAAGAAACCAGGCGCCGGCTATTGCGTACGCCGAGCTGCGGCTGCGTGTCCTTGAATTACAGCCAGCGCGCCATGTCCACCCTGCCGAACAGACACGAGGTGGTCATGCAGTGGTGGATGCCGGATTCCTCGATGTCGCACTCGCAGGCCGCGCCGGCACGCGCGCTGGTACCGCCGCGGAAAATCTCCGATGTGAAAAACTTTTCGTCGGATAGCAGCGACCTCATGTACAAATGCTAACGGAGGTTGTGGCGCAGCAGGCTTGGCGCGGGCCGGAGAAATCGGTGATAAAGTCGTCGTGGCAGTGAAGCGGAATTCGAAGGGGGCAGCATGTACGCGATCGTCTACAAGTCCGACGGCTTTCCGATCAGCCGGCAGATTTCAGGCGTGAAGCCAGACCCAGTGGTGACCTGGAACACCGAGGCGGCGGCAAAGGCGTTCATCTCGGCCAAGGGCGGCGACAATGAATTCCAGGCGGTGGCGCTGACCGACGAGGCGATGGACAAGATGGCCGCGTCGATGGGCTGCCCGGTCGAGGCGATCACCTTCGACCCCTACCCGGGCTAGCCGGCGGCTTAGCCGAGGTTGAAATACTCGCGCCGCCCCTTCATCGCGCGCATGCGCGCCAGCAGCAGGTCGAAGTCGGCGTCGCGCTCGACGAAATTCAGGTTCTCCGAGTTCACGATCAGCACCGGCGCTTGCGCGTAGTGGTAGAAGAAGCGCGCATAGCCCTCCGCCAGCAGCGCCAGATATTCCTCGCCGATGCCGCGCTCGAATTCCGCCGCGCGGCGCCGCACGCGCTCGATCAGCACCTGCGGCTGCGCCTGCAGGTAGATCACCAGGTCGGGCACCGGCGCCTGCGGCTTGAGCGATTCATAGATGCGCTGGTACAGCGCCAGCTCGTCGCCCGAGAGCGTGATGCGCGCGAACAGCGGGTCCTTGTCGAGCAGGAAGTCGGCCACCGTGGCGCGGCCGAACATGTCGGGCTGGGCGAGGGGCTCGAGCTGGCGCGCGCGCTGGAACAGGAAAAACAACTGGGTGGACAGCGCGTAGCGCGCCATGTCCTGGTAGAAGCGCGCGAGAAACGGGTTCTCGGCGGGCTGCTCGAGCAGCAGGTCCGCGCCGAGGCGCGCGGCGAGGCGCCGCGCGAGGCTGGTCTTGCCCGAGGCGATCGGCCCTTCGACGGCGATGTAGCGCAAGCGCTCCATGTCAATCCATGCGCACGATGCGCTGTCCCGCGCAGCGCGCGAGCAGCTCGCGTGCCGTGCCGCGGCCCGGCACCTCGAGGCGCGGGTCGAGGTCCAGCAGCGGCAGGAGCACGAACGCTCGCCGGTGCATGCGCGGGTGCGGCAGGGTCAGCATCGCGGACTGCAGAACCATGTCGCCGTAGAGCAGCAGGTCGAGGTCGAGCGTGCGCGGCGCGTTTGGGGTGGGCCGCTCGCGGCCGTGGCGCAGTTCGAGATCCTGCAGTACGGCAAGCAACTGCGCGGCGGACAGCTCCGTGTCCACGCCGGCCGCGGCATTGACGTAATCGCCTTGCCCCGGCGCGTCGATCGGCGCGCTGCGGTAAAACGCCGAGCGGCCTTCGAGCCGCGTGCTTGGCAGCTGCGCCAGCCCGTCGAAGGCTTGCAGGACATGGGCGTGCGCGTCGCCCTGGTTTGAACCGATGCCGATGTAGGCGACGGTCACGCCGGCGCGGCGCCCGGCTCCACGCTTTCCTTGCGCCGGCGGCGCCGGCGGCGCTTGCGCGGGCCGGTATCGGGCAGCAGCATCGCCTGGCGCGTCTCCGCATCGGCGGCCTGGAAGGCGCGCCACCAGGCTTCCAGCTCCGCGCTCACTTCGCCACTCGCCGCGCGCAGCGCGAGGAAATCGTAGGCCATGCGGAAGCGCGGCGACTCGACCAGCCGGGTGGGGCGCTGGCCGCCGCGCTGCTCGAACCTGGGCTGCATGGCCCAGACCTCGCGCATGATGGCGGTGAGCTTGCGCGTCAGCGCCAGCTTTTCGAACTGCGCGTCGAGTACCCGGTCCATCGCCCCCTCGAGCGCCGGCAGCGGCCGCTCGCCCTTCGCCTGGCGCGCCTTCGACGCCGCCAGCACCTCGTGCCACAGCAGCGCCGCGAACAGGAACGCCGGCGACACCGGGCGCCCCGACTGCGCGCGCTCATCGGTCTGGGCGAGGGCCAGCGTCACGAAGCGCTCGCCCAGCGGCTGCTCGAGGATCACGTCGAGCAGCGGCAGCACGCCCCTGGACAGCCCCTCTTCGCGCAGCTGGCGCAGGCAGGCGCTGGCATGACCGGACATGAGGAGCTTCAACATCTCGTCGTACAGCCGCGCCGGCGGCACGTGCTCGAGCAGCGGCGCAAGGCGCCGGATCGGCGCGCGCGTGGAAGACTCGATGGTGAGCCCCAGCTTGGCGGCCAACCTCACTGCGCGCAGCATGCGGATAGGGTCTTCGCGAAAGCGCGTGTCCGGGTTGCCGATCATGCGCAGCAGCCGCTTCTTCAGATCGGCCATGCCGCCGTGGTAGTCGACGATTTCCTCGGTGGCCGGGTCGAAGTACAGCGCGTTGACGGTGAAGTCGCGGCGGCGCGCGTCCTCCTCCTGGGTGCCGAACACGTTGTCGCGCAACACGCGGCCGTGCTCGTCCTTCTCGGCGGCTTCGGCGTCGGCGGCACGGAAGGTGGAGGTCTCCACCGTGTCCCCGCCGATCATCACGTGCACCAGGCGGAAGCGCCGGCCGATGACGATGGCGCGCCGGAACAGGGGCTTGATCTGCTCGGGGCGAGCCTCGGTGGCGATGTCGAAGTCCTTGGGCGGGAGGCCGAGCAGCAGGTCGCGCACCGCGCCTCCCACGACGAAGGAGGAGTGACCCGCCTCGCGCAACACGTCGCATACCTTCAGCGCGCCGTTGCTCAGGGCGTTGCGCCGCAGGTTGTGGCGCGCGCGCAGCACGCGCTGCGGCGCGTCCGTCCGCAGTCCCAGTACGCGGCGGATAAAGCGTTTGATCATCGAGGCGGCGATTCTAGCGCAGCGAGATCACCGGCCAGCCGCGGCGCGCGGCTTCGGCGGCGAGCCGGGGGTCGGGGTCCACTGCCACCGGCCGGCGCACCCGCTCGAGCAGCGGCAGGTCGTTGTGCGAGTCGCTGTAGAAGTGGCTGTCGGAGAAGTCCTCCAGGCGCCGCCCCATGCCATCGAGCCACCCCTCGACGCAGCGGATCTTGCCCTCGCGAAAGCACGGCGTGCCCGCGACGCGGCCGGTGAAGCGGCCGCCCTTCGCTTCCGGCTCGGTGGCGATGAGGTGCGCCACGCCGAACTCGCGCGCGATCGGCGCGGTGACGAAGCTGTTGGTGGCGGTGACGATCGCGCACAGCTCGCCCGCCGCCAGGTGCCGGTGCACCAGCGCACGCGCGCGCGGCTTGATCGTCGGCAGGATGCGGCTGCGCATGAACTCGGCGTGCCAGCGCGCCAGGTCCTGCGGCGCGTGCGCGGCGAGCGGCCGCAGCGCGAAGCCGAGGTATTCGTGGATGTCGAGCGTGCCCGCCTTGTACTGCTCGAAGAACGAGGCGTTCTGCGCCTCGTACTCTGCGCGCGGCAGCACGCCGCGGTTGACCAGGAACTGGCCCCACTCGTAGTCGCTGTCGCAAGAAAGCAGGGTGTTGTCCAGGTCGAACAGGCCGAGCTTCACTGCTCCAGGTTCCGGATGAGTTCCCGCACCAGCGGCAGCGTGACTGCACGGCGCTGCTCGAGCGAAGTGCGGTCGAGCTGGTCGAGCAGCCCGGTGAGCGAGTGCAGGTCGCGGCGCACGTGGGTGAGCAGGTACCACACCACTTCGTCGGAGAGCTTCAGGCCGCGCCGCGCCGCCTCGGCGTGCAGGGTCAGCGCCTTCTGCGCGTCGCTCAGCGGCTTCACCTGGTACACCAGGCCCCAGGCGAGGCGGCTCTTCAGGTCGTCGCGCAGCGCGAGTTGCGCCGGCGGCGCATTGCCCGCGGCGAGCACCGCGCCGCCCGAGTCGCGCGCGGCGTTGATGGCGTTGAACAACGCGATCTGGCGCGGCTCGTCGAGCCGCTCGACGTCGTCGGCAATGGCGAGGCCGGGGCGAGCGCTCGCGTGGAGAAGGTGACTGCGTCCGCTGCCCGGCTCGCCCCACAGGTAGAGCACCGACTCCGTCAACTGCCCGGCGTGCAGCGCGCGCAAGCGCGCGAGCAGCTCGGCGTTGGCGCCCGGGACGAAATTATCGAGCGTGGGCGCGGGCTGCGGCGAGATGGGCAGCGCGAGCTGGCGCGTCACTTCGCGCCGCCGTACAGCGAGCTCGCGAGGTAGGCGCGGCGCAGGTGGCGCAGCGCGACAAGCAGCGCCGCGCTCGCCGGCAGGGCAAGCAGCACGCCGAAGAAACCGAACAGCTGGCCGAAGGCGAGCAGTGCGAAGATCACCGCCACCGGGTGCAGGCCGATGCGCTCGCCGACCAGCAGCGGCGTCACCGCCGTGCCCTCCAGCGCCTGGCCGATGCCGAAGGCGAGCCAAACCCAGGCGACACCCGACAGGCTGCCGAACTGCATCAGCGCGGCGATGCTGCCCAGCACAAAGCCGAGCAGCGCGCCGACATAGGGAATGAATACCAGCACGCCGGTGATCAGGCCGATCGGCAGCGCGAACTCCAGTCCGGCGAGCCACAGCGCGAGCACGTAGAACGTGCTCATCACCAGGATCACCAGCAGCTGACCGCGCAGGAACTCTGCCAGCACGGCGTTCACTTCGAGCAGGATTTCGCGCACCTTGGCGTGCACGTGGCGCGGGATCAGGTGGTCCAAGCGGCCGCGCAGTGCGTGCCAGTCGCGCAGCAGGTAGAACAGCACCACCGGCACCAGCAGCAGGTTGACGAGGAACGCGACCACCGCCAGGCCGCCGATCTTGAGCGTGCCGAGCAGGCGCGCCACCAGGTCCTGGTTGTCGGCCACCAGCTCGGAGGCGAGCCGGCGCACCGTGTCCACGTCGAAGCGCAGCTTCATGCCCAGGTGCTGATCGAGCAGCGGCGCGAGGTGCTGGTTGAGCCAGCCGATGAAGGCGGGCAGGCGTTCGGCGAGCAGGCGCAGCTCCTTGTTGAACAGCGGCAGCACCACAAGCGCGAAGGCCACCAGCAGCGCCAGCAGCCCAAGCATCACCAGCAGCACGGCCAGCGTGCGCGGCAGGACCTTGCCGGCGAGACGCTCGACGACCGGGTCGAGGATATAGGCGAGGATCGCCGCGAACAGGAACGGCGCGAGGATCGGCGACAGGAGGGTGAACAGCCCGCCGACGATCAGCGCGATGGCGATCCATCCCCAGAACTGCGGTTTGGCGAAGATCGGGGTGGGCATCTCAAGTAAAATCGCGCTGCAAACGCGAAACTCTAGCATGAGCAACCCGCTTTCCTACCGCGACGCCGGCGTCGACATCGACGCCGGCGACGCCTTCATCGAGGCCATCAAGCCCTACGCCCGGCGCACCATGCGCCCCGAGGTGCTGGCTGGCATCGGCGGTTTTGGCGCGCTGTGCCGGATCCCGAAGAAGTACCGCCAGCCGGTTCTGGTGTCGGGCACCGACGGCGTCGGCACCAAGCTCAAGCTCGCCTTCGAGCTGGATCGGCATGACACGGTGGGCGTCGACCTGGTGGCGATGAGCGCGAACGACGTGCTGGTGCAGGGCGCGGAGCCGCTTTTTTTCCTCGACTACTACGCCTGCGGCAAGCTGGACAACAGGGTCGCCGCGCAAGTGGTGAAGGGTATCGCGCGCGGCTGCAAGTTGGCGGGCTGCGCCTTGATCGGCGGCGAGACCGCCGAAATGCCGGGCATGTATCCTGAAGGCGAGTACGACCTGGCGGGATTCTGCGTGGGCGTGGTGGAGAAAAAGCGCATCATCAGCGGAAAATCGATCAAGCCCGGCGATGTGCTGATCGGCCTGGCGTCCAGCGGCGCGCATTCCAACGGCTATTCGCTGATCCGCAAGATCGTCGAGCGCGCCAGGCCGGACCAGGCGATGCTCGAGGCATTGATGGAACCCACGCGGATCTACGTCAAGTCGGTCCTCAAGCTATTGAACTCGGTTCCGGTCAAGGGATTGGCGCACATCACCGGCGGCGGACTGACCGGAAACGTTCCCCGGATCCTGCCCAAGGGGTCGAAAGCGGTGATACGCCGGGCGAGCTGGCCCCGGCCGAAACTGTTCCAGTGGCTGCAGGAGCAGGGCGGCGTCGCCGAAGACGAGATGCACCGGGTATTCAATTGCGGCATCGGCATGGTCGCAGTGGTCGCGGCCGCCGATGCGAAGCGCGCGGCCGGCAAGCTGCGCGCGGCGCGGGAAACGGTCTACGAAATCGGCAGCATAGAAAAAGCGAAAGGCGAGCCCGAAGCAGTGATCAGCTAGCGGGCAGTTTGTAGACGACGTCGTGCTCGCGTGCGTGCTGGGCGACCTTGATGCCGAAATCGTCGTTTGGCCCGACTTCGTCGACCGCCGCGTGCTCGACCTGGAGGGATTCCACGCGCTGGCTGAAGTCGCTGGTATGTCCCCGGAAGTGAATGGTGTCGCCGACGCGCAGCCTTCCCGCTTCGAGCTTCACAATGGCAACCATGGGAATCCCGTAGTAGTGGCTCACGACGCCGATGCGCTCGCCGGGAAGGGCCCGCTCAGGCGGGCTCGCTGGCTTCGGCCTGGCCACCGGCCGCGCGGCCTTCTTGCGCGCGGTCGGCTTGGCTGCCTTCGGCGCCGCGCGCCTGACCGGCGCCTTGCGCGCGGGCTTCCTGGCTGGCTTCGCGATTCTCTTACGCTTGGATTTCGCCTTCTTCCTGATTGCCATGTGCCCCTCCCGGCGGCGCTGGCCGCCTGACCCGACCGGCTATTGTGTTCCTTTCGAGCCGCGGCTCGCAAGATAGATCCCCGCCAGCACCACCGCGCCACCGGCGACCTGCAATGCGACCAGCGGCTCGCCGAGCAGCAACCAGGCAAACGCTGCGGCCATCACCGGCTGGACCAACAGGCCCACCGAGGAAAACGCCGCAGGCAGGTGCGCGAGCGCGTAGGCGATCAGACCCTGACCCGCCGCATGCGAAATCCACGCCAGCCCAAGCAGGACGAGCCAACCGGACGCGCCGGCGGGCAACATCACTTCGCCGGAGGCGAGTGCCACCGGCAGCAGGATGACGGCAGTCAGCGTGGTGGTCACCGCCATCAACTGCAGTGTGGCCGCGCCCCGATCGCGCAACCGTTTCACCGACAGCAGGTACCAGGCGTAGAACATTGCGGTGACCACGCCCAGCCCGTCGCCGAGCAGGGCGCGCGGCGAGAAATCGAGGCTGCTGCGCACCAGCAGGCCGACACCAGCCAGCGCAAGGGCGAGTCCCACCAGGAACAGCGCACTTGGCTTGTGCCGCCACAGCAACCACGCCGCGAGCGTCACAAAAATCGAAGCCAGGTTGGCCAGCAGCGTGGAGTTCGCCACCGACGTGAACTGGATCGACCAGTGCCAGAAGGCGAGGTCGCCGGCGAAGGCGAGGCCCGCCGCCGCGAGCAGCGGCCAGCGGGGCGCCGCCGCAGTCGCGTGCGGCACCAGGAGCAGTGCACTCCACAGCAGCGGCGCCGCCAGCGCGACGCGCCAGAAGGCGCTCGCCGTCGGCCCGACATCGGACACGCGCACCCAGATCGGCGACAGCGCGATGCAAGTCGCGCCCGCGAACAGGGCGAAGAGGGCCGGAGCGCGCATGCGCGGATGGTAAACTTTCGCTGCTTCCCATGCCTCGCCCTCGCTTCGTCCACCTCAGGCTGCACAGCGAGTACTCGGTCACGGACGGCATCGTCCGGCTCGACGAGGCGGTGCGCAGGGCGATGCTGGACGGCATGCCGGCGCTGGCACTCACCGACAGCGCAAACCTGTTCGGCATGGTCAAGTTCTACCGCGCCGCGCGCGCGGCTGGTGTCAAGCCGCTCATCGGCGCCGATTGCTGGGTGCAGAACGAGGCCGAGGCCGACAAGCCTTCGCGATTGCTGCTGCTATGCGCGTCGCGCGCCGGCTACCTCAGGCTGTGCGAGCTGCTGTCGCGCGCTTGGCTGACAAACCAGCATCGCGCGCGCGCCGAGATCGCCCGGTCGTGGCTGCGCGATTCCGGCACCGAGGGACTGATCGCGCTCTCCGGCGCCGCGGGCGGCGTCGTCGGACAGGCGCTGGCCGCGGGCAACGTGGCAGCGGCCGAAAGTGCCGCGAGCGAATGGGCGAGGTTGTTCCCGGGCGGCTACTATCTCGAGATCCAGCGCGCTGGCTTCGCGCACGGTGAGGCGCACCTCGCGCGCACGCTGGAGCTGGCCGCGCACCGCGGGCTGCCGGTGGTCGCCACGCACCCGGTGCAGTTCCTCGCGCCGGACGATTTCAAGGCGCACGAGGCGCGCGTGTGCATCGCGCAGGGCTACGTGCTCGGCGACCAGCGCCGGCCGAAGCTGTTCACCCCGGAGCAGTATTTCAAGTCGCAGGCGGAAATGGCGCAGCTGTTCGCCGACGTGCCGCAGGCGCTCGACAATACGCTCGAGATCGCGCGGCGCTGCAGCCTGGAGATCGAGCTCGGCAGGAACCGCCTGCCCGCGTTCCCGACGCCGCCGGGCGCGACCGTCGACCAGACCCTGCGCCAGCAAGCAGAGCAGGGGCTGGCGGCGCGGCTGGCCAAGCTGTTTGCCGCGGAAGCGGCGCGCGCCGTTGCGGCGCCACGCTACCGACAGCGCCTCGATTTCGAGATCCGCACCATCATCCAGATGGGCTTCGCCGGCTACTTCCTCATCGTCGCCGACTTCATCAACTGGGCCAGGCACAACGGCGTGCCGGTCGGACCCGGGCGCGGCTCGGGGGCCGGCTCGCTGGTGGCGTATTCGCTCGGCATCACCGACCTCGACCCGATCACCTACGACCTGCTGTTCGAGCGATTCCTCAACCCGGAGCGCGTGTCGATGCCGGACTTCGACATCGACTTTTGCCAGGACGGGCGCGACAAGGTGATCGATTACGTGCGGCGCAAGTACGGCGAGGACTGCGTGTCGCAGATCGTCACCTTCGGCACCATGGCGGCGCGCGCGGTGGTGCGCGACTGCGGGCGCGTGCTCGACCTGGGCTACAACTTCTGCGACCAGGTGGCGAAGCTGATCCCGGTGCAGGCTGGGCGCACCATCACGCTGGCCGATGCGCGGGAGATGGAACCGCTGCTCGCGCAGCGCGAGAAGAATGAGATCGAGGTGAAGGAGTTGCTCGCGCTGGGCGAAAAGCTCGAGGGCCTGACGCGCAACGTCGGCATGCACGCCGGCGGCGTGCTGATCGCGCCGGGCCGGCTGACGGACTTCTGCCCGCTGTACGCCGCCGAGGGCACCAGCAACGTCATCTCACAACTCGACAAGGACGACGTCGAAGCGGTGGGGCTGGTTAAGTTCGACTTCCTCGGCCTCACCACGCTCACCATCCTCGACTGGGCGGAGCGCTACGTGCGCGCGCTGGGCGACGCGGAGTTTTCCCTGGAGCGCGTGCCGCTGGACGACAAGTCGACCTACCAGCTGCTTTCCTCGGGCAACACCACCGCGGTGTTCCAGCTGGAATCGCGCGGCATGCGCGACCTGATCAAGCGCGCGCGCCCGGACCGCTTCGAGGACGTGATCGCGCTGGTGGCGCTTTACCGGCCGGGGCCCATGGACCTGATTCCTGACTTCATCGCGCGCAAGCACGGCAGCCAGCGCGTCGAGTACCTCGACCAGCGGCTCGAGCCGATCCTCAGCCCGACCTACGGCATCATGGTCTACCAGGAACAGGTGATGCAGATCGGGCAGGTGATCGGCGGCCTGACGCTGGGCGGCGCGGACCTGCTGCGGCGCGCAATGGGCAAGAAAAAGGCCGAGGAGATGGCGCAGCAGCGCGACGTGTTCGTCGCCGGCGCGGAAATCAACGGCCTGACCAAAGGCAAGGCGACCCAACTGTTCGACCTGATGGAGAAGTTCGCGGGTTACGGCTTCAACCGCTCGCACGCCGCGGCTTACGCGCTGCTCGCCTACAAGACCGCGTACATGAAGGCGCACCACGCCGCGGCGTTCATGGCGGCGAACCTCTCGCTGGTGATGGACGACACGGACAAGGTACGCCAGTTCCACGAGGACGCGCTGGCCAATGGCCTGGCCGTGCTGCCGCCGGACATCAACACTTCGGACTACCGCTTCCGGCCGGTGGATGCAAAGACCCTCCGCTACGGACTGGGCGCGGTGCGCGGCACCGGCGAGTCTGCGATCAGCGTGATCCTGGCAGCGCGCAAGGCCAGGCCGTTCACGGACCTGTTCGACCTGTGCCGGCGCGTGGACAAGCGCACCGTGAACCGCCGCGCGGTCGAGGCACTGGTGCGCGCGGGGGCGTTCGACGCGTTGGAGACCAACCGCGCCAGCCTGCTCGCGAGCGTGGGGCGCGCGCTGGAGGCGGCCGAGCAGGCCGAGCGCCAGGCGGCCCAGGTGAGCCTGTTCGGCGACGCCGAAGCCACTCGCGGCGCAACGGGCCCCCTGATCGAGGCGCGGCCCTGGGAGTTGCGGCAACAATTGCTGGAGGAGAAGGCGGCGCTGGGTTTTGCGCTGTCGGGGTCCCTGTTCTCCGTGTACGCGCGCGAGATCACGGGTTTCCCGCGCACGCCGCTTGCGCGGCTCTCACCCTCCGAGCAGCGCGTGTGGTTGGCGGGTGTGGTGAACGCGGCTCGCACGCAGATGACGCGCCGCGGCCGCATGATGGCGGTGCTGCTCGACGATGGCACTGCGCAGGTGGAGGTTTCGGTGTTCAACGAGCTGCTCGAAAAGCACCGCGACAAGCTGAAGGAAGATGCGCTGCTCATCGTGCAGGGCAAGGTGCAGCGCGACGACTTCGCGGGCGGCATGCGCGTCACCGCGGACGAGCTCTATGACCTGCCGGGGTTGCGCGCGCGCTACGCCGCGCGCCTGCGCTTGGAGATGAACGGCAAGGCCGATGCAAAACAATTGATGAATCTGCTGGCGCCGTACCGCACCGCAGGCGCCTGCCCGGTGTTCGTGCATTGCGAAACCGGCGCCGCCGCCTGCGACGTAGCACTAGGTGACGCCTGGCGCGTGCGCCCGGACGCGCAGCTGATCGAGCGGCTGGGCGCCTGGCTGGCGCCGGAAAACGTCCAGGTCATCTACTCGAGCGGCGCCGCCTAGTCGCGCCGCAACAAGCCGCGCGTGCGGAGGTACCAGGCGTTCGTCACGCGCCCGGCGGGATCGAAGCGCCGCTTCTCCGCGAGGAAGGCAGCGAGCATCGGGTAGCAGGCCGTGGCTTGCGCGCGGCTCGCCGCCGGCAGGCTGGAGGGCGCGACGGCGCCGCCCGCCGCCAGCGCCAGTTCGACCAGCCGCGTGCGCAACTGGGTGGCGCCGACGCAGCCGCCCAGTGTGGAGCGCGAGCGGTACTCGATGCGCAGGGCGGCGTACTCCCGCCGCGCCCAGCGCAGGAAGGTTTCGTCCTCGGGCAGCGCGCGTCGGACCTCGAGCCGGGCGAGGGCATAGCGGTGCTCGTCCAGTGCGGCGCGCGCCTGGGCGATGAACGGCTCGCTCGATTCGGGCGGCACCAGCAGGTCAATGCCGAAGCAGGCGCCGGCGGCGAGAGATTCGGGCAAGTCCAGGCGCACCGGCGCTGCCCCGGCCGCGGCGGCCTGCGCCAGCGAGCCGAGGTCGAGCGTCACGCTGTAGAACGGCCCGAACACGCCGAATCCGCCGACCGCCAGCCGAAACAGCTCCGGCGCCTGGTCCCGGCTGGCGCGCCGCAACTCGCCGTCCGCGGTGACCAGGGTCAGGGATCGCAGGTGCGCGACCATCGGCCGGCCGTCCGGACCGGGGGCATTGACCGCGGCGCTCTCCCCTACCGTGCCAGGACCGAACGCGCTTCCGCCATGCGGGGCAAGGGCGTGCCACGGAGTGCCCGACTGCACTTCGAGGACCCCGCGTCGCGGGTCGTGGCACAGGACCCGGTCGAGGCCCGTATCGTCGAACGGGCCGGCCAGCATGGCCTTGCACAGGTCGCCAGCGGAATAGACGCGCGGTCCGGCCGGGATGGGGAAGGGAAGACTAAGCGACGCGAACATGGCGTTCTCCAGGTGGGTGAAGGGCGGGCTATTGTTCGCGCGCCGCTTGCTGCAATGCAATACCTGGGATGCCTAGTCTCGCTTTACGATACCGGAAGTTCCATGCCCCGATCCCACCGCCTGGTCGAAGCGCTGAAGAAATGCCTGAGGGCGCGGGGCATCACCTATGCGAAGCTGGCCCGCGCGCTGCGCCTGTCCGAGGCGAGCGTGAAACGCCTGTTCTCGCAGGGCCGCTTCACCTTGGCGCGCATCGACGAGATCCTGCAGGTGCTGGAGATGGACCTGGTGGAACTCGCGCGCATGGCGCGCGGCGGCGAGGGCGGCCCGGCCGAGCTCAGCGTCGAGCAGGAGACCTTGCTGGCGCGCGACGAGCGCCTGCTATCGGTGTTCTGGCTGCTGCTGAACGGCTGGCGCTTTGCCGATATCGTGGAGGAGTTCGCCATTACGCGCACCGAGCTGACGCTGGCGCTGGCGAATTTCGAGCGCGCGCGCCTGATCGAATGGGACGCGGGCGAGCGCGTGCGGCTGCGCGTGGCGAAGGATTTCGTCTGGCGCGCGGGCGGGCCGGTGAAGAAGGCCTACGGCCAGCGCGTCACCGCGGAATTCCTGCGCTCGCGCTTCGCCGGGCCGCAGGAGTTGCTGCGCTTCGAGGCGCGCGACCTGTCGCCCGAATCGGCCGCGGTGCTCACGCGCAAGCTGGAGCGCCTGCTGGCGGAGTTCGGCGAGCTGGCGGAAGTGGACTCGAGCCTGTCGCCGCGGCGGCGCGAGGGAGTCGGCCTATTGATCGCCTGCAGGCCCTGGGCGTTCTCGGTGGTCAACGCGCTGAAGAAGCGCGCTCAGGCGCTCGGCCAGCATTCGAACCGCGCGTAGGGCCTCGCGTCCTCGTCTTTTGCAGGCCTGCTCTCCACGCGCTCCACCCGCGCCGCGGGCGGTCCGCGGCGCGCCCATGCCGCCAGCGCGGCGACGTCCTCGGGCTTGCCTTGCGCCACGGCCTCGACGCCGCCGTCGGCAAGGTTGCGCACCCAGCCGGTCACGCCCAGGCGCGCAGCTTCCTGGCGCAGGGCATCGCGGTAGCCGACGCCTTGAACGCGCCCACTAATGTGCAGTCGAATTGTTTGCATTCGCAAAACCTGCCCGTGCCGGTGGTTGCGCACGTGAAAGTGCCAAGGCTCCATGGTAAGCTGCCGTGCAGATTTATCCTCCCATCCCGCGCCGATTGTGCGGATGAGCGTAGAAATGCGGGGCGGGTCAGCAAGGGAGAACTTCGATGCGCGCCGCACTGTTGGTCATCGCTGCACTGGCCCTGGCCGGATTCCTCGCCGTCGCGGTGGTGCTGCCGCAGCTGGCCGGCAGCGAAGCCAAGGAAGCGGCCCAGGCGCTGGTCGCGGCGGCGGAGGCCGCCAAGCAGCAGGTGGCCGCGTCGGCGGAGAAGGCCGGCAACCTCGGCGGCTCGGGCAAAGAAGTCAAGATCGCCGTGCGCGCCGACGCCAAGCACGGCGAGCTGAAGTGGATCGTCGAATCGAACGGCGCGATCCGCGGCTGGAACGAGAAGAACGCGATCGAGATCTCGATGTTCCCCACGATGCAGGGCGGCAAAGTGTTCTGGAGCTGCCGCGGCTACCCGATCACCGCGATGCCCGCGGCCTGCGGCGACAGGCCTGATCGCTAGCGCCGCGCGGCGCTCACCGCAGTGAGAATGGCTTGGATAATCGCCGCGGGCGCAGGCGGGCAGCCGGGCACGGCGACATCCACCGGGATCACGTTGGCCACGCGACCGCGGCTCGCGTAGTTCTCGGCGAAGATCCCGCCGTCGCAGCCGCAGTCGCCCATCGCAACCACCAGTTTGGGCTCCGGCACCGCCTCGTAGGTGCGCAGCAGCGCCTGCTCCATGTTACGCGACACCGGCCCGGTGACCAGCAGCAGGTCGGCATGGCGCGGGCTGGCGACGAATTTGATGCCGAGCCCGTCGAGGTTGTAATACGGATTGTTGAGCGCGTGGATTTCAAGCTCGCAGCCGTTGCAGGAGCCGGCGTCGACGTGGCGGATGGCCAGCGCGCGCCCCAGCAGGCGAAGGACGTCCTCGTTGAGACGCGCCGTGCCTTGGCGCAGCGCATCGTCCGCCGGCAGCGCCGTCTCGCTCTTCAAGCCGACCTGCGCGATCTTGATCAGGATCTTGACCACGACTAGAGGTCCGCCCCCGCGTAGGACAGGTTGAAGGACTTGTTGATCAGCGGGAAGTCGGGAACGATGTTGCCGATCACCGCGTGCTCGAGCGCGGGCCAGTTCTGCCACGACGGGTCGTGCGGGTGGCAGCGGCGCACCCGGCCGCCTTCCCCAGCGTGCAACGCGACGAACACTTCGCCGCGCCATCCTTCCACCCACCCGATGCCGAACGCCCCCTCGGCGGCCGCGCCGAGCGGCGCGCGCAGTTCGCCTGCGGGCAGGCGCTCGAGGACGAGGCGCTGCAGCCTGAGGGACTCGAACGCTTCCTCGAAGCGCACCACGATGCGCGCCGCGACGTCGCCGTTGCGGTGCGAGGCGACCGCAGGCTGCAGCTCGCCGTAGGGTGCAAAGCCCGGATGGGCGCGCGCGTCCATGGCGTGCCCGCTGGAGCGCGCCGCCAGGCCGACGACGCCGAGCAAGGCAGCGGCGCGCGGCCCAAGTCGCCCGCAGGTGATGCAGCGGTCCTGCAGGCCGGAGTGGTCGTAATAAATGGCGCGCAGGGTCCGCAGCTCGCTTGCCAGATGCTCGCCTTCGTCAAGCAGCGCGCACGCGGCCGCGTGATCGACGTCGCAGGCGACGCCGCCCGGCACCACGCGGTCCATCAGGTAACGGTACCCGAACACGCGCTCGTTGCTGCGCAGGAGGTCTTCCTTCAGCCGCGAGAACTGCGCCAGCCCGAAGGCGAGGCCACCGTCGTTGCCCAGCGCGCCCAGGTCGCCAAGATGGTTGGCGATGCGCTCGCGCTCCAGCAGCAACGCGCGCAGGTAGAGCGCGCGCCGGCCGGGCTGCGCTTTGCGGCTTGAGGAGGCCCGCGGCACCGCTCAGGAGCCAGGCGGCCGCCGCCAGCGTCCCGAACAGCGGGCCGACCTCCACTATGCCCACACGATAATGGCCGCCACGATCAGTCCCGCGATGGCGCCTGCCGCCACGAAAGCGGTGTCGCGCCGGCTCCAGCCGCCGCCGGCCATTATCGTGGTCTGCAGCGCGAGCGGCATGGTGCCGGCATCGGGAGTGATGGCCATGTCCGTGTCGCTGAGCGCCTCCAGGCGCTGCGTCGCTTCCAGCGAGTCGAAAGTGCGCGACAGTCCCCGCGCCGGCGCGGCCTCCGGTGGCGGAGTGTCCTCCTCTACGCGGCGCGAGCGCTCTACGGTCTGGGCGAGCAGGGCGGCCTTGACTTCCGGCTCCACGACGGCGGGCGCCGGGCGCGGCGCCAGAGCGGTCAGCGGCAGCGTCGTGGTGGCGCTCGGCGCGTCGTGCACCTGGTGCTCGCATTCGCGCAAGGCGCGCGCGATCTCGGCGGCGCTCTGGTAGCGGTCCTCCAGCGCCTTGGCGATCATGCGCCCGACGATCATGTCGAGCGCCGCGGGCGCCGCGGGGTTGATGGCGCTGGGCGCCGGCGGCACGAAATTCACGACCTGGTACATCACCGCGTTCACGCTCTCCCCCGTGAAGGGCGCCGCGCCGGCAAGCATCTCGTACAGGATCACGCCGAGAGAAAAGATGTCGCAGCGGTGGTCGGCGCGCTTGCCGATCACCTGTTCGGGCGACATGTACTTCGGCGAACCCATCATCATGCCGGACTGCGTCTGTACGTTGGAGGAACGCATGCGCGCGATGCCGAAGTCGGTGATCTTCACGGGCCCGCTATCGGGCACCATGATGTTCGCCGGCTTGATGTCCCGGTGCACCACGCCGCGCTCGTGCGCGTAGGCCAGGCCTTCCGCCACCTGTGCGGCGATGGAAAGTGCCTTGGGCACCGCCAACGGCTTGCCCGGCAGCAGCAGCGCGCGCAGTTCCGGGCCCTCGATGTACTCCATCGCCATGTAGCAGACGTTCTCGGTCTTGCCGATGTCGTACACCGTAACGATGTTGGAATGGTTCAGTCCGCCGGCGGCGCGCGCCTCCTGGTAGAAGCGCTTCTCGTACATCTCGGCGCCGTCCTTGTCCATCCCCATGTTGATGGTTTTGATGGCGACGGTGCGCTCGAGCATCGGGTCCATCGCCCTGTAGACGATGCCCATCGCCCCGCGCCCGATCTCGGCCACCAGTTCGAAGCGGCCGAGCTTCTGTTCGTCCATGGAATGCGGACCGGCGCCGGCTAGCGGCCCGCCTTGACCGAGCGGAACACCGGTCCCCAGGTCGGGTGGCCCGCCTCGGCTGGGGGTAGGTCCAGCCCAGGCTCGATCGCCAGCGCCTTGCGGAATTCCTCGCGGCACGCGGAGCTGCGGCCGGAAACGCAATGGATGAACGCCAAATGCTTGTGGGCATTCACGCGTTCGGATCTGCCCAAGCCCTGTTCGATCGCCGACTGCAACTTCTTGGACGCCTCGGCGTAATTGCCGTCCTCGTACTGGCGCAGTCCCGCCGCCAGCGCCGGCTCACCCTTGCTGCTGCCGAACAGGTTCTTGAATCCCGTCTGCAGGTTGCGCATCGGCTCGGTCTGGCAGCCGGCGAGGAGCAGCGCGCTGGCCGCTGCAACGAATACCGCGTACTTCATGCCTCGTTCCCCTTGGAACTGCGTTGTCCAGTTCTGTGCGGTGGAAGATACCACCGCGCAGGCAGGTCAGCGAAACTGGTGCCGGAAGCGCACCGGCTCGCCGGCGCGCACGTCGAGGCGCTGGGTGTAGGTGGGGAATGAGGTGTTGCGCACTTCTACGACGTGCGAGCCGGGCGGCAACTCGATCGTGCGCAGTGGCGGGCTGACGCCGCGGCTCCTGCCGTCCACGAACACTTCGCCCCAAGGCAGGATGGCGAGCTGAATGACGCCGGCGGCGACCACCGGGGCTGGGACCGGCGCCGGCGCGGTCGCGGGTTTGACTGCCGCGACCTGGGTACGCGGCGCCTTGGCGACGGGCTTTTTTTTCGGCGCCGGCGGGACGTCGGCTTTCGGTGGTGCGGCTGGCCGCTCGGCCTTGGATGCCGGCACCGGCTCGGGCATGGCCGCGACGGCGAGTTCGGTCTTCGCCGCTGCAGCGGGCTCGATCTTGGCCGCCGTCGCGGGCTCGATCCTGGCGACTGCCGCGGGCTTCACGACGGGTTTGACCGCGGCGCTGGGGCCGCGCAATGCCTCGGGCGGCGGCCTCATCTGCGCGCGGACGGCGACCCCGCCGCTCACCAGCAGCGCAAACGCCAGCGGCGCGCCGAGCAGCGCCATGCGGTGCATGCCGAACGGGCGCGTGTCGGTGAGCTCGCCGATGAAGCGTGGCGCCGCCCTGCGTGGCGCCACGCGCTGCGAACCGGTCTCGAGCACGCGGCGGGCGGCGTCGGTACCGATGCCGACCGAGTACACCTCGTGCTCGCGCACGTGCTTGTCGGTGCGCGCCCCGACGTAGCTGAACAGGCTGGCGTAGTCGAGCGACAGGCAGGACACGACCTCGAAGAAAGAGCGCGACACCAGCAGCTGGCCCGACTGCGCGAAGCTCATCACGCGCTGCGCGACGTTGATGCCGTCGCCGATGATGTTCATCTGGCCGTTTATGTCCTTGACCACGCGCACCGGGCCCAGGTTGATGCCGATGCGGATGGCGATCGCGCCAGTGGCTTCGGCGCGCGCAGCGGCGCGCAGCGACATGGCGACGAACAGCGCGTCTTCCGGATCGCCGAGGAAGGTGATCGCCGCGCCGTCGCCGGTGTCGAGCACCACGCGGTCGCGCGCATGCACGCTTTCCAGGGCGGAGCTGAGCAGTTTGTTGAACGCCTGCTTGAGCAGCAACTGCTCCGCCACGTGCTTCGTCGTGTACTCGACGATGTCCAGGAACACGATGCTGCAAACCAGCGTGCGGCTTGGCTTTTCGATCATGCGTCGCGCAGGGAGCGGCGCGGCGGCCGCAGGGATGGCTATTTTACGCGCATGCCCGGCTTCGCCCCGGTGTCGGGCGATATGAGGAATAATCCCGGTTCCTCCCCCGAGGCGGCGAGAACCATGCCTTCGGAAACCCCGAATTTCATCGTGCGCGAGGCGAGATTGGCGACCAACACCGTGAGCTTGCCCTCGAGTTTGGCCGGGTCGTAGGCCGACTTGATGCCGGCGAACACCGTGCGCGTGCCGCCGCCGAGGTCGAGGGTGAGTTTGAGCAGCTTGTCGGCGCCTTCGACGTGCTCTGCCCTGGCGATTTTCGCCACGCGCAGGTCGAGCTTGTTAAATTCATCAATGGTGATGAAATCGGTCACGGAATGCTCCTTCGAGACATGCTGCTGCTTCTCGGCGTGGCGCTGCGGGGCGGTGGCCTGGGGAACGGAGGCGACGTCGAACAGGTTGTCGAGTTGCTTTTCTTCGACGCGATTCAGCAGGTGTCGATACGCGCCGATCGCGTGATCCTGGCGCAGATACTTCTGCAGATCGTTCCAGGAGAATTGCTTGACGCCGAACATCTGCGCCGACAGTTCTGCCGTGCGCGGCAGCACCGGTGCCAGCAGGATCGCCAGGAATCGGAATGCTTCAATCGCCTCCGAGCATACGATGTGCAGCCGCGTCTCTTGGGCAGCCTGTTTGGCCAGTTCCCACGGCTTCTCGGCGTCCACAAATCGGTTCACTTCGTCCGCGAGGACCATGATGCGTCGAATGGCCTTGCCGAACTCGCGCGCCTCATAGAAAGCCGCAATTTCGGGTGCGGCGTTCTTCACTGTTGAGGCAATGTCCAGGACAGACCCTTGCTCCACTCCTACGCCCTTCAACTTTCCGCCAAACCGCCTGGTGACGAATGGGGCACACCGGCTGGCAATGTTCACGAACTTGCCCACCAGATCGCTATTCACGCGCGCCAGGAAATCGTCAGGATTGAAGTCCAAATCCTCGACATTCGCGTTCAGCTTGGCCGCGATGTAGTAGCGCAGCCACTCCGGGTTCATGCCCAGCTCAAGGTAGCGCAGCGGGCTGATTCCGGTGCCGCGCGACTTGGACATCTTGTCGCCGGACACAGTGATGAAGCCGTGCACGTAGACGTGGTCTGGCACCTTGTAGGGTTTGCTCGCGAACTCCAGCATCGCCGGCCAGAACAGGGTATGGAAGTAGATGATGTCCTTGCCGATGAAATGGATCTGCTCGGTGCCGGGGTCCTGCAGGAATTTCTCGAAGTCGATGCCCGCTTTCGCGCAGTAATTCTTGAAGCTAGCGAGGTAGCCGATCGGCGCGTCGAGCCAGACGTAGAGGTATTTCTCCTGCGCGATGTCGGGCACGCGGATGCCGAAATAGGGCGGGTCGCGCGAAATGTCCCAGTCGCCCAGCGCCTTGTCGCCTGTCCCGTCCAGCCACTCCTTCGCCTTGTTCACCACCTGCGGCTGAAGGCGGCCCGGTTTTTCCAGCCAGCCCTTGAGGAAGGCCTTGCACTTGGGATCTGACAGGCGGAAGAAATGATGCTCCGAGGTCTTCAGCAGCGGCCTCGCTCCCGACAGCGTCGAATAGGGATTCTTCAGGTCGGTCGCCGAATACGCGGCACTGCAGTTCTCGCAGGCGTCGCCGTACTGATCCTTGGCGCCGCAGTTCGGGCACTCGCCCTTGATGTAGCGGTCCGCCAGAAACATGCTTTTCACCGGGTCGAAGAACTGCTCGACCGGCTTGGTGTAGACCAGCCCCGCCTTCTTCAGGCGGCGGTAGATGTCCTGCGACAGCTCGGTGTTTTCCGCCGAATGCGTCGAGTGCCAGTTGTTAAACGCGACATGGAAGCCGTCGAGATACTGCTTGCGGCCCTGCGCGATTTCGGCGATGAAAGCCTCGGGCGCCTTGCCGGCCTTCTCCGCGGCGAGCATGATCGGCGCGCCGTGCGCGTCGTCCGCGCAGACAAAATGCACCACGTGGCCCTGCATGCGCTGGAACCGCACCCAGATGTCGGCCTGGATGTACTCCATGATGTGGCCGATGTGGAACGGCCCGTTGGCATAGGGCAGCGCGGTGGTGACGAACAGCCTGCGTTGCGGCATTGCTGGCCCGAGGAAAACGCGAATTTTAGCTTACACTTGCGTCATGCCCGTGAGTGAATCCGATGTCCGCTCCCTCCTCTCAAAACTGGTCGATCCGAACACCGGCAAGGACTACGTCAGCACCCGCTCGGTGAAGAGCCTCAAGGTGGCCGGGGCCGACGTGCAACTGGAGATCGAGCTGGGCTACCCGGGCAAGAGCCAGTTCGAGCCGATCAAGCGCGAAGTCATCGCGGTGCTGAAGAAGTCCGGGGCTGGCAACGTAGCGCTGAGCGTCGTTTCCAAGGTGGTGTCGCATTCGGTGCAGCGAGGCGTAAAGCTGGTGCCAGGCATCAAGAACATCATCGCGGTGGCCTCCGGCAAAGGCGGCGTGGGCAAGAGCACCACCGCGGTCAACCTGGCGCTTGCGCTTTCCGCCGAGGGCGCTTCGGCCGGCATTCTGGACGCGGATATCTACGGCCCGTCGCAGCCGATGATGCTCGGCATCGCGGGCCGGCCCGAATCGAGGGACGGCAAAGGCCTTGAACCGATGATGGGGCACGGGCTGCAGGCGATCTCGATCGGTTTCCTCATCGACGTGGATACGCCGATGGTGTGGCGCGGCCCGATGGTGACGCAGGCGCTCGAGCAACTGTTGAAGGACACGCGCTGGCGTGAGCTGGACTACCTGGTGGTGGATCTCCCGCCCGGCACCGGCGACATCCAGCTGACGCTCGCCCAGAAGGTGCCGGTGACCGGCGCGGTGATCGTCACCACGCCGCAGGACATCGCGCTGATCGACGCGCGCAAGGGCCTCAAGATGTTCGAAAAGGTCGGCATCCCGATCCTCGGCGTGGTTGAGAACATGTCGGTCCACGTCTGCCCGAAGTGCGGCCACCAGAGCCACATCTTCGGCAGCGGCGGCGCCGAGCGCATGTGCAAGGACTACGGCGCCGAGCTCCTCGGACAGTTGCCGCTCGACGAATCGATCCGCCAGCAGGCCGATTCGGGCAAGCCGACGGTGGTGGCGGATCCAGACGGCAAGGCGGCGGAGATCTACCGGCGCATCGCGCGCCGCTGCGCGGTCAAGATCGCCGAGTCGCAGAAGGACATGACCGGCAAGTTTCCCAATATCGTCGTCCAGAACACCTAGAGAACAGGGGAACCGAGGTTCCCCCGTTACCCCCTCCTATGAGCGTCAAATCCGACAAGTGGATCCGCCGCATGGCGGCGCAGGGCATGATCGAGCCGTTCGAAGCCGGGCAAGTGAAGGAGGTCGCCGGCAAGCGCGTGGTGTCCTACGGCACCTCCAGCTACGGCTACGACATCCGCTGCTCGGAGGAATTCAAGATCTTCACCAACATCAACTCGACCATCGTCGACCCGAAGGATTTCGACGCCAAGTCCTTCGTCGATTTCAAGGGCGAGGTGTGCATCATCCCGCCCAATTCCTTTGCGCTCGCACGTACCGTGGAGTTCTTCCGCATCCCGCGCAGCGTGCTCACCATCTGCCTGGGAAAGTCCACCTATGCGCGCTGCGGCATCATCGTCAACGTGACGCCGCTCGAGCCCGAGTGGCAGGGCCATGTGACCCTGGAGTTCTCCAACACCACGCCGCTGCCGGCCAAGATCTACGCCGGCGAAGGCTGCGCGCAGGTGATTTTCCTGGAGTCCGACGAGGTCTGCGAGACCTCCTACCGCGACCGCGGCGGCAAGTACCAGGGGCAGCGCGGCGTCACCCTGCCGCGCATCTGATCCACAATGTGTAGTGGGCCGGCGGCTTAGCGTTCCTAGCTGTAGTAGTTTCTCAGGGCCGGCGGCCCGCGGCTCCCAGTGAGACCCCCTGCAGACCTGTCACAAAGCCCTTGACTGGCGGGGGGTCATCCCTATAATCGCCCCAGGAATTCGCTGTCGGCTCAACGGACTATGGAGAAAGGGGAAGTCATCATGACAAGCCAAAGGAACTCGTGCCCGGTGTACGACGTCGTTGTTCGCGACATCCCTGAGACCTAGAGACATCCGGGAGAACATTGATGGGCGATCGCCCCAGCAGCCTCGTACGAAACAGACAGCAGACCTTAGTTCCGCAAGAACAGCTCTTCGACACGCATCCCGAAGTCAGCCTCGACTTCGAGATCGTCCGCCAGGCGGCACGGCAGAAATACACGCGGCCGTTCCTGATCCTCGATACCGCCATCGTGCGCGAAAAACTGCGCCGCTTCCGCGCGGCCATGCCGCGCGTGCGCCCGCACTACGCGATGAAGGCCAATCCCGACCGGCGCGTGGTGATGGCGCTGGCGCAGGAAGGCGCGGGCTTCGAGATCGCCTCGACCGCCGAACTCGACCTGCTGCTGTCTCTGGGCGTGCCCACCGCGGAAGTGTTTTTCTCCAACCCGATGCGCTCGCGCGAGGCGGACGGCTACGCCGCGGCGAAGGGCGTGCGCTGGTTCGTCGTCGACAGCGTGGACGAGCTGCGCCGCATGCACGGGGTGGATCCAACGGCACAGCTTTACCTGCGCATCGCCACCCCGAATATCGGCAGCGACTGGCCTCTGTCCGGTAAATTCGGCGCCGGCGCCGGCGATACGCGCGAAATCATCGCCACCGCTTCAAAGCTCGGCGCGGACCTCGCGGGCGTCACCTTCCACGCCGGCTCGCAGTGCCGCAACCCGGCGAACTGGCGCGTCGGCATCGAAAGAGCGCGCACCCTGTTCGACGCCATGAGCAAAATCGGTCTCAAGCCGCGCCTGCTCGACATCGGCGGCGGCTTCCCAGTGCGCCATGTCAAGCCCATACCCGCGATCGAAGTGATCGGCGAAGTGGTGAACGAAGCGCTGAAGGCGTTCCCTGACGACGTGCAGGTGATTGCCGAACCCGGCCGCTACCTCGTGTCGGACGCGGGATACTTCGTGTGCCGCGTGCTAGGTGCCGCCACGCGCGCCGGCAAGCGCTGGATGCACTGGGATGCCGGCCTGTTCGGCGGCGTGATCGAGACCACTGAGGGGCTGAAATACAGGATCCGCTCCGACCGCTCGGGGCCGGACATCGCCTGGAACGTCGCCGGCCCGACCTGCGATTCGGTGGACGTCGTGATGCGCGACGAGCCGCTGCCTTCGGACCTGCAGGAAGGCGACTTCATCTACCTGCGCAACGCGGGCGCCTACACCACGGCCTACGCCAGCCAGTTCAACGGCTTCCCGCTGCCCGAAGTGCGGGTGTTCGAGTCGAAGCGCTAGGCTTTCTCGTACAGCACGAAATCAAAGCGCAGGCCGTCGGCGCCGGTCTGCGGTTTTCTCTGTGTCTCGCGCCAGGCCGCACGGTCGTAATCCGGAAAGCGCGCGTCCCCGGCGTAGTCGCGCTGGATCTCGGTCAGCACCAGTCCGTCGGCCACTGACAACGCCTCGGCATAGAGTTCGCCGCCGCCGATGACGAACACCGTCGGCTCGCCCGCGCAGAGCGCGAGCGCCCCGTCGAGCGAGGAGGCAATGCTGGCACCGGGCGCCGCGTAGCCCGGCGCGCGCGTGACGACGATGTTCTCGCGCCCGGGCAGCGCCTTGCCCAGGGATTCCCAGGTCTTGCGCCCCATGATCACCGGGTGGCCGAGTGTGAGCGCCTTGAAATGCTTCAGGTCCTCCGGCAGGTGCCATGGCAGCTTGCCTTGCGCCCCTATGATCCCGTTGGCAGCGACGGCGGCGACCAAAACCACGCGCGGCACGGCGGACTCGTTCGCGGCCTGTGACATATGGCTCGTCCTTGCATTGTTTTACGTGAGATTATAGGGACATGGCACCTCAGGACACCCCCCCGAGGGCGGCCCTGCGTTTTCCGCGTTCCTTCCTCGGTTTGCTGGTGACAGGATTCCTTCTCGTCGCGGCGCCGCTCGCCGGGGCGCTGCTTTACTCGGCGTGGAATACGCAGCACCTGGCTGAGCAGAGCCGCAGCGCGGTGTACAACGCGGCGCAGGCCGCACGCGGTAGCCGCGCGCTGGTCAACCGCATCGGCTCGATCGAGCGGCTGGCGCAGCAGGTCGCCTTGCTGCCCGACGCCGAATTGAAGCAGGACTACGAGCGGCTGCACCAGGGCTACCGCCATCTGTCGGAAGAACTGGCGCGGCTGCCGCTCGACGAAGAGCAGTTGTTGGCGCTACGCCGCACCATTGGGCAGGAGCAGGCGCTGTATGACCTGCTCGCCCCGACCGCGGCCGCGCCGCCCGACGCGCGCGCCGTGGCGGCGCGGGTGGCTGAATTCGCCGAGAGCGCGCACGAAGTGCTCGCCATCAGCTATCGCGTCGCCGACCGGGAGGTGGAGCGCCTGCGCGCGGCGGCGGAGGCGGTGCAGCGCCGGCTGCTGCAACTGGTGCTCGCCACCATCGCGGTGGCGCTCGCCATCGCGCTGGCACTGACGCGCGTCATCGCGCGCCCGATCGCCGAGCTCGACGCTTCCATACGCCAGCTCGGCGGCGCCGACTTCACCCAGCCGATCCGCGTCAGCGGTCCGCAGGACCTGCGCGACCTCGGCGAGCGCCTGGACTGGCTCCGGCGCCGCCTGACGGAACTGCAAGCGCAGAAGAACCGATTCCTGCGCCACTTGTCCCATGAGCTCAAGACGCCGCTCGCCTCGCTGCGCGAGGGCGCGGAATTGCTCAACGACCAGGTCGCCGGCCCGCTCGCGCCGCCGCAGCGCGCAGTGGTCGGAATCATGCGCGACAACAGCGTGAAGCTGCAGAAGCTGATCGAAGAACTGCTGGACTACCAGCGCGCGGTGCACGCCGCCGCCTCGCTCGAGGTGAAGCCGGTGCAGCTTGACGCGCTGGTACGCGAGGTGGCCGAGGCACACCGTCTTGCGGCGCTCGCCAAGGGGCAGCGGGTGGCGCTCGAGCTGGCCCCGGTGGCGGTGGACGCCAACCCGGAGAAGCTGCGTTCCATCGTCGACAACCTGCTCGGCAACGCCATCAAGTTTACGCCACCCGGCGGCACCATCTCGGTGCTGGCGCGAGAGGCCGACAGCCGCGTCACCATCGAGGTGATCGACTCCGGTCCGGGGGTCCCGCTCGAGGAGCGCGAGGCGGTATTCGAATCCTTCTTTCGCGGCCGCGCCAAGGCCGGCGGACGTGTGGCAGGCAGCGGGCTGGGCTTGGCCATCGCGCGCGAATTCGCGGAGGCGCATGGCGGGCGCATTTCTCTGGTGGCGAGCGGGCCGGGCGGGCATTTCCGCGTCACCTTGCCGAAGCGACCGGAACCCTTGGTTCTGGCGGAGGCGGCGTGAGGCTGATTGCAGGGCTGGCCTTGTTCCTGCTCGCGGGCTGTGCGGTGCTGCGGCCGGGCGCCGGCGAGTCGATGCAGGTCACCGAGGTCGTCGCCGCCGCGCTGGCGGCGTCGCGCGCCGTGCCAGAGGAGCAGCGCCGGCAGCTCAACCACGCGCAGCAGATGTTCACCGCGGTGCAGGACGACTTGAATCGCGTGCGCCTTGCGCTCCTGCTGACGACGTTGCCGGTACCACTGCGCGACGACGCGCGCGCCGCATCGTTGCTGGAGCCGCTTGCTGCGCGCCGTCCGGAAAACCCGCTCGTGCAGATCGCCGGTTTGCTCACGGCTGGCGTGGCGGAGCGCCAGAGGATTGCGCTCGAACTGCGCGCGACCGAGAAGCGCGAGGAAAAACTCACGCGCGACCTGCGCACAAGCGAGAAGCGCGAAGAGGCGGCGCAAGAGCGCGCCAGCACGTTGCGCCAGCAGGTGGATGCGCTGAAATCGATCGAGCGCGGCATCCTCGAGCGCGAGGAGCGGCGCCGTAAGACGAACAGGTGACCCCATGAACCAGCAATCTCCTTCCATCCTGCTGGTCGACGACGATCGCGATCTGCTGCAGTTGATTTCGATGCGGCTGAACGCTGCCGGTTACCGCGTGACCGCGGTCGGGTCGGCCGATGCTGCGCTGGCGAGTCTCGCGGTGCAGCGGCCGCAACTGGTGATCACCGACCTGCGCATGCAGGGCATGGACGGCCTGGGCTTGTTCGACGCCATCCACCGGCAGGCTCCCTCCCTGCCGGTGGTGATTCTGACCGCGCACGGCACGATCCCGGACGCGGTGGCGGCAACGCGGCGCGGGGTGTTCAGCTTCCTCACCAAGCCCTTCGAGCCGAAGGTACTGCTCGAAACGGTCGCCGATGCGCTGCGCCTGTCGACTGCGCCGAGCGGCGATGGCGAGCGCTGGCGTGCGGAGATCATCACGCGCTCGGCATCCATGGAGGCACTGCTCGGCCAGGCGCGGCGCGTCGCGGCATCGGACGCCAGCGTGTGCATCTTCGGGGCAAGCGGCACCGGCAAGGAGTTGTTGGCGCGGGCCATCCATCGCGCCAGCCGCCGTGCCGGCGCTCCCTTTGTCGCCATCAACTGCGGCGCGATTCCCGAGGGCCTGCTCGAGTCCGAGCTGTTCGGGCACAAGAAGGGCTCGTTCACCGGTGCGATCCAGGACCGCCGCGGCCTGTTCCAGGCCTCGGAAGGCGGCACGCTGTTCCTCGACGAGGTCGGCGACATGCCGCCGGCGCTGCAGGTGAAATTGCTACGTGCGCTCGAGGACCACGTGGTGCGCCCGGTGGGCTCCAACGATGACGTGGCAGTGGACGTGCGCATCATCTCCGCCACCCACCGCAAGCTCGAGGAGCGCATTGCCACCGGCGAGTTCCGCGAAGACCTTTACTACCGCCTCAATGTGGTGAAGCTCGAGCTGCCGGCGCTGGCACAGCGACGCGAGGACGTGCCTTTGCTTGCCGGGCATTTCCTCTCGCGCCTCGCGGAACGCTATGGCCGGACGCGACTGGGGATCTCCCGGGAGGCGATGGAACTGCTGGTGTCGGCGGCCTGGCCGGGAAACGTACGCCAGTTGCTCAACGTCGTGGAGCGCGCGGTCGCGCTTAGCGCGACCGAGGTGATCCCGGCCTCGCTCGTGCGCCAGGCGCTGGATGCTGGTGCGGGCTCCCTCACGCCGTTGGACGAGGCGCGCCGCGCCTTCGAGCGCGAATACCTGGTGCGCATCCTCAAGATCACCGGCGGCAACGTCACGCAGGCCGCGCGCCTCGCAGGCCGCAACCGCACGGAGTTCTACCGTCTGCTGGAACGCCATGCGCTCGAGCCGGCGATGTTCAAGGCCAAAATCGCCGCAGAGTCCTGACCGTCGCTTCCCGGCGACAGTAAATCCTGCGCCCCGTCAGTCGTTTGGCGGCAACGTGAGTTCGGCTGTCGTCGGGGGGAGACGATTTTGCCTTTTCCCGTTGCGTCAAATCGGTCACGAGAACGGGTTAAACCATTGATATTGCTAACACTCTCTGGAATGGCACGGAGGTTGCAGTAGTGGTGACCGGTATAGCAGTTTCACTCCCGGGCCCGCCCTTCCCCCCTACAGGCGGGCCTTCTTTTTTCTACACCGCGATCGGCGCTTTGATGGCCGGATGCGGTTCGTAGCCCTCGAGCGCAAAGTCCTCGTAGCTGAAGCCAAACACGTCCTGCACCCCGGCATTGAGCCGCATGCGCGGGAACGGCCGCGGCGCGCGGGCGATCTGCTCGCGCGCCTGCTCGAGGTGGTTGAGGTAAAGGTGCGCGTCGCCAAGCGTGAGCACGAACTCGCCCGGCGCGAGGCCGGTGACCTGGGCGATCATCAGCGTCAGCAGCGCGTAGGACGCGATGTTGAACGGCACGCCGAGGAACAGGTCCGCGCTCCTCTGGTACATCTGGCAGGATAGACGTCCTTCGGCGACGTAGAACTGAAACAGCGCGTGGCAGGGCGGCAGCGCCATCTTGTCCACGTCCGCTGGATTCCAGGCGGTCACCAGGAGACGCCTGGAATCCGGCCGCGCCCGGATCTGCTCGACCACCCGGTGCAGCTGGTCGATCTCGCGGCCGTCGGGCGTGAGCCAGTGGCGCCACTGGTAGCCGTAGACCGGGCCGAGTTCGCCGTTGGCATCGGCCCACTCGTCCCAGATGCTGACGCCGTGCTCCTGCAGCCAGCGCACGTTGGTGTCTCCGCGCAGGAACCACAACAGCTCGTAAATGATGGACTTGAGGTGCAATTTCTTGGTGGTGAGCAGCGGGAAGCTGCCGGCGAGCGCGAAGCGCATCTGCCGCCCGAACACCGAGCGCGTGCCCGTTCCGGTTCGGTCGGACTTGAGCGCGCCGCCCGCCAGCACCTGCGCCAGCAGGTCGAGGTACTGCTGTTCGCCGGCGTCGAGGTTCATATCGCGATCATCGCAAACAACTCGCGTGCGCTGTGGAAGCGCTCTTCGGGTGCCTTCGCGAGCAGCCGGTCGAGGATGCCCTGGTAGCCGGCGAGGCGCCCCTCGAGGCGCGGCAATGGACCGTGCACGTGCTGGTACACCAGCCCGGCGGGGCCTTCGGACTCGTACAGCTTCCGGCCGCTGAGCATCTCGTAGAAGATCACTCCCAGGCTGTAAAGGTCGGAACGATGGTCGGCGGCCTTGCCCAGGCACTGCTCCGGACTCATGTAGCGCGGCGTGGCGGTCACTTCGCCGTGGCGCGTGAGCGTGGTCTTGGCAGCGATGATCTTGGCCAGTCCGAAATCCACGATCACCGGCCGTCCGTTGTCGCGAAACAGGATGTTCTGCGGTTTCAGGTCGCGATGGATGATGCCATGGCTATGGATGGCGTCGAGCGCGCGCGCGATCTGCGACGTGATGCGCAGCGCCGCGAGCGAGGTCAGGCCGCTCTGGATGCGCGCGGCCAGCGTGCCGCCCGAGAGGTATTCCATGGCGATGTAGGGACGCTCTCCGGCGAAGCCCTGGTCGAAAATGTGGGCGACGTACTCGTTGTTCAGGTCGGCGACCAGGCGGTACTCCTGCACGAAGCGCCTGCGGAAGGTTTCGTCCCCGCGCAGGTTCGGGTCGAGCACCTTGAGCACCAGCGGCAAGCCGTCCTGCTCGCGCTCGGCCAGGTACACCTGCGCCATGCCGCCTTCGCCGATCTTGCGCAGGCTGCGGTAGCCCGGGATCGGCCGGTCGTCGGTCTTGACCGGCACGCCGATCGTGCGCACGTCCAGTGGCTGCGTGCGAAGGAAAGCGGGCGGGGTGCCCGAGATCTCCGCGCGGTGCGCTTCCTGTTCGCGCAGCGAGTCTTCGATCGAGCGCGCCAGCCGTTCGGCGTCGAGGCCGTCCTTGCGCAGAAAATCCGCGGCGCCGGCTTTCATCGCTTTCACGGCGAGGCCATCGCCTCCCGCCCCGGTGAGCAGCACCACCGGCGGCGCACCGGGATCGCGGCCGATGTCCGTCACCCAGGCCAGGCCGTCTTCGCCGGCCGGCTCGGTGTCGAGCAGGACTGCGCTGTAGCGCCCGTGCTCCAGCGCCGCGCGCGGGTTGCCTCTTGCGCGCGGATCCCACTCGTCGATTTCCGCTACCGGCCAGCGTGCGCGCAGCATGCCGGCGACCGCGCCGCGGAACTCGCGGGATTCGTCCACGATGAGGAATCGCATAGGGCCTGCGTGTTAGGATTTTCGCATGATTAGGCTGTTCGGCAGCGCCGGGCCGGACCATCCGATGGCGGATGCAAAGGAGGCGAAACGCCTTCTTGACGAGCTGCCGGCGCAGGACCCGGTCAGGGCGCTGGAAGAGCTCGGCCACTGGCACGAGTCGGTGTCGATGGCCGAGGGTTTTCGCCCGGATCGGCGCATCCATCTGCTGCTGCAGATCGACGAAGCGGCGCAAGGCCGCGTGAAGAGGATCACGCGCGACTACCTGGCGCATTCGCGCCAGTCCCGGGTGCAGGAAAACAGGCTGTGGACGACAGTGCACGGCTACTGGCGCCAGGCAGGCCTTGCTTTCGCCCGCAGCGTCGACCTGTTCGTGCAGGGCGCGAACGGCGTGGAAAGCGCCAAACCGCTCTTGCCGCAGCTGCTGGTCCGCTGCCTGCGCTCGCTCGCCCAGCAGATCAAGTGGATGCACCTTCGCTACGGGCCCTACGACCTCGCGGTGTGGGGCGTATTCAACAGGGTCTACGGCTATGCCGAGGCGCGCAAACTGGCGCAGGCCGGCGCGCAGGGCGGCGCCACGCCGCAGCTCGAGTACCTGCACGGTCTCATGTTCAGTGCCAGCTCGCCCGAGGGCCTGTTGCCGGCGGAGATCGAACTCGCGGAGCAGTTGATCGCGCAGTTCGCGCCGCACTTCGCCCTGGCAGGGGCGGACGCTGCCGAACTGCCTTACTGGATCGACATCAGCCAGCCGATGGCACCGCTGCGCGCGGTGCGGCCTCCCGCGCCGGCACACGGTTTGCGCCGCTTCGGCGCCGGCGCGGCGCTGGGCGAGGTGAACGCGCTCGCCGACCGGATACGCGCCACCGCTGCATTGCCCTCGGGCCTGAACCTGGGTGCCCCCGTCGACGCGGACGAATTGCTCGAAGTGCTCGAGCACCTGGCGATCTACTGGTCGCCGCAGCCGCCCGAGCGCAAACACCAGCGCCACAGCGTCAAGTCGCGCCTCAGCGTGGCCAACGGCCTGAAAAGCGTGATCCAGACGCTGGGGGAGTCGGCGTCGCCCAGCTTGGAGGGCAGCGCCGCCGAGAGCTGGATCGTGGAGAACGTGAGCGCCGGCGGATTCGGCGCCATCGTCTCGCAGGTGAAGGGCGACTGGTTGCGCGTCGGGGCACTGGTCGCCATGCAGCCCGAGGGTGGCAGCAATTGGGTGGTCGGCCTGGTGCGCCGCGTCAACAAGACGGTCGGGCAGCAGGCGCGCGTCGGCATCCAGACGCTGTCGCGCTCGCCGGCAGTGTCGCAGTTCTCCTTCAGCGGCTCGCGCGCCTCCAAGGGCGAGCAGGGCGTGCTGCTGAAGGGCAACGACCCCGCCTCCGCGGAGGTGCAGATTGCGCTGCGCCCCGGAGTGTTTGCGCCCGGGCAGAACCTCGAAGCGACGCGGGCCGGGCGCCAGCACATCTACATTCCGACCGGCTTCGGCGAGCGCGGCGAGGATTACGAGATCGGCAGGTTCAGGGAGATGGTGCGAGAAGCCTGAGCAACCAGGCGGCGATATCGACGATCTGCTCGCCGCACAAGGAATGCGCCATGGCGTACTCCTTCCATTCGACCGGGTAACCCAGCGCCGCCAGCGCGGCGCGCGATTCGCGTGCCCGCGCGATGCCGATCATCGGGTCGTGCGTGCCGTGCGCCATGAACACGGGCAAATCGCGGTTGGCCGGACTGCGCTCGGCCGCCAGCTTGTCTGCCAGCGGTAGGTAGGTCGACAGCGCCAGGATTCCGGCCAAGCGCTCCGCGTGGCGCAGGCCGGAGTGTAGCGCGATCGCGCCACCCTGCGAGAAGCCGGCCAGGACGATCCGGCCCGGCTGCACGCCGCGCCCCTTCTCGCGTTCGATCAGGGCCTGCACCTGCGCCTGCGAGGCGCGGATGCCGGCCTCGTCCTCCTTGCCGCCCCCCATCTGCAGGATGTCGTACCAGGCGCGCATGGACATGCCCATGTTGATGGTCACCTGGCGCACCGGCGCGTGAGGGAAGATGAAACGCAGGCGCAACTGCGGCGGCAGCCGCAGTTCCGGGACAACCGCTTCGAAGTCGTGCCCGTCGGCGCCCAGGCCGTGCAACCAGATCACGGCCGCGTCGGGCGCCGGGGCGGTCTCGATCTCGATCGATTCCGAGACTTGCGTCACGCCGGCTTCGGGCGCTGCGCCGATTTTGGCCGGAACGCCTTGACCAGCGCCTCGTCGGTCTCGATGTAGGGGCCGCCGATCAGGTCGATGCAGTAGGGCACCGCGGCGAACACGCCGTCCAGCGTCTCCTTGATCGCCTTCGGCTGCCCCGGCAGGTTGATGATCAGCGCCTGTTTGCGCACCACCGCCACCTGGCGCGACAGGATCGCTGTCGGCACGTACTTCAGGCTCACCGCGCGCATCTGCTCGCCGAAGCCCGGCATCAGCTTGTCGGCGACCGCCAGCGTCGCCTCCGGGGTCACGTCGCGCGGCGCCGGGCCGGTGCCGCCTGTCGTGAGCACCAGGTGGCAGCCTTTTGCGTCCACCAGGTCCTTCAGCGTTTGCTCGATCGTCGGCCGGTCGTCCGGAATCAGCCGCTCCTCGAAACGCAGCGCCGGCGCCACGATCGTTTTCCGCAGCCACTCCTTGAGCAAGGGAATGCCCTCATCCTTGTAGAGGCCGCCCGAGGCGCGGTCGCTCGCCGACAGCAGCCCGACGATCAGCGTGTCATTCATTGGCGGCCTCGCGGATGGCTCGGAACAGCTCGCGGGTGGCGCGCGGCGGCTTGCCTGCGGCCTGCTCCTTGCGCGCGTTGCGCAGCACGGCACGCAGGTTCTGCAGATCGGCGCCGGGGTGCATGGCGGCAAACTCGGTGAGCGCGCCATCGTCCTGCAACAGCCGCGCGCGCCAATGCTCCATGCGCTGGTGGCTGGCGCGCGCCTGCGCCGAGCCGCCTTCGACGCCGGCGAGCTGCGCGCGGATCGGCTGGGGGTCGATGCCGCGCATCAGCCGGCCGATGAGCTGCACCTGGCGGCGCTTCGCCTCGTGGCTGCGCATGCGGCGCGCTTCGCGCACTGCTTGTGCCAGTTCCTCGGGCAGCGCCATGTGCTCGAGGTGCGCTGCGGACAGGTCCACCAGCGCGGCGCCGAGCTGTTGCAGTGCGTGCATTTCCTGCTTCTTCTTCGTTTTGCTGGGAATTTCGTCTTGCATCGCGCTGCTATGATAGCGCGCCATGAAAAACGGCGGCCGCTTCAGCTACACGCACACGCAGTTGCAGCAGTTCGCGGCAGATGTGCTTGCGCATGCAAAGCGGCTGGGTGCCGGCGCCTGCGAATGCGACGTGTCGGAAGGACAAGGCTTGTCGGTGACGGTGCGCAAGGGCGCCGTGGACACCATCGAGCACAACCGCGACAAGGGCATCGGCGTGAGCGTATACCTCGGCGAGCGGCCCGGCGCGCAGCGCGGGCACGCCAGCACGTCGGATTTTTCCGCGGCGGCGCTGGAACAGACGGTGGCAGCGGCGCTGGCCATCGCGCGCCACACCGCGGTGGACGACTGCGCCGGCCCGCCGGAGCGGGAACTGCTGGCGCGCGACATGCCCGACCTGGACCTCTACCACCCCTGGGCGCTCGACACCGCGGAGGCGATCGACATCACACGCCGTTGCGAGGGCGCGGCCTTCGCGTTGTCGCCCAAGATCCGCAACTCGGAAGGCGCGTCGGTGTCGGCGCAGCATTCGCAGTTCGTGTTCGCCAACAGCCTGGGCTTCATGGGCGGTTTTCCGGCTTCGCGCCACTCGCTCTCCCTGTCAGTGATCGCTGAGGACAAGGGCGGCATGCAGCGCGACGACTGGTACAGCGAAGTGCGAGTACCGTCGCAGCTGGCGCGGGCCGAGAGGCTGGGCCGCTACGCCGGCGAGCGCGCACTGGCGCGGCTCGGCGCGCGCAAGATCGGCACGCGCCAGGCGCCGGTGCTGTTCGAGGCGCCGCAGGCGGCGATGCTGCTGGGCAGTTTCGTCTCCGCAGCGAGCGGCGGCAGCTTGTACCGCAAGGCAAGCTTCCTCGCCGGCAGCCTCGGCAAGCAGGTGTTCGCCCGCGGGGTGGACATCGAAGAGCGCCCGCACGAGCCGAAGGCGCTCGCCAGCTCGCCGTTCGATGAGGAGGGCGTGGCGACACGCGCACGCAGCGTGGTGCGCGACGGGGTGCTGGAAGGCTACTTCCTGGGCTGCTATTCGGCGCGCAAGCTCGGCATGCAGAGCACCGGCAGCGCGGGCGGCAACCACAACCTCAGTCTCGCGTCAGCCGGGCCGGACTTGCGCGGCATGCTCCGGCTACTGGGTCGCGGGCTGCTGGTGACCGAGCTGCTCGGCCACGGCATCAACCTGGTGACCGGCGACTACTCGCGGGGCGCCGCAGGTTACTGGGTGGAGGGCGGGGAGATTGCCTATCCCGTGGAGGAAATCACCATCGCCGGCAACCTCAAGGACATGTTCCGGGGCATCGCGGTGGTGGGCAGCGACGTGGAGGTGCGCGGCTCGCGCCGCAGCGGTTCGATCCTGGTGGAGAACATGACCATCGCCGGGGCGTGAAATCGCTCGCGCCCGGTTCGTGCATAATCGGCGCCCGTCCACTGTCGGTGGGCGCCATGGTCTACTGGGTGGTGCCCGGAACCGCGAAGGCGGCCAAATGAAGATCGAAGTCGTTTCAGACGTCGTGTGCCCCTGGTGCTACATCGGCAAGCGCCGCTTGGAGGCGGCGCTCGCCCTGGTGGGCGGCGAGCTGGTTCCGCAAGTCGAATGGCTGCCGTTCCAGCTCAATCCCGGCATGCCGCCGGAAGGCATGCCACGCGCCGACTACCGGCGCGCCAAGTTCGGCTCCGTGGAGCGCGGCCGCCAGCTGGACGCGCGCGTTGCCGCGGAAGGGCGTGGCGAGGGCATCGAGTTCGCGCTCGAGCGCATCGAGCGCACGCCCAATACCTTTGCCGCGCACCAGCTGATCGACCTGGCGCAGGAACGCGGGGCCGGCGGCGCGGTGGTGGATGCGCTGTTCCGCGCCTACTTCGAGGAAGCGCGCGACACCGGGGACCGCGAGGTGCTGCTCGGCATCGCCGAGGCCGCCGGGTTGCAGCGAGCCGAGGTCGAGGCGCGCTGGAACGACGCAGTTCAGTCGCGGCGCGTGGCGCAGCTCGAGGAGAGCATGAAGGCGCGCGGCATCAGCGGAGTGCCGACTTTCATCCTGGACCGCAAATTCGGCGTGTCCGGCGCGCAGCCGCCGGAGGCGCTGGCCGCGGCGATGCGCGGGGCGGCTAGGTCGTAAAGTCGAGCCGGTCGTTGCGCAGTACGCCGTAGATGCGGATCTGCGGCCGGTTGTGAAGTTCGAGCGGCGGCAGGGGCTGCGCGTCCAGCTCCAGTTCCGCCACCGAAACCACGCCCAGCACGGTGTCCGACAGCACCAGCTCGCCGGCGCGCGCGCGGTGCACCAGGCGCTCGGCGATGCTGAAGCAATCCCCGAACACCACGGCGTTGCGCTGGCTGGCCGGGCCGGCCTCGCCGAACACCGCGCCGCCGAGGTGAACGCCCTGCGAAATCGCCACGCGCAGGCCGAAGTCGCGTTGCCAGGCCTGCACGACCGGGTCGAATTCCGCCGCCATGCGTTGCGCTGCGCGCACCGCGCTGCGCGCCTGCTCCGCCGGCGTGCCGCGCCGGAATGCGGCAATCAGCGAGTCGTTGTGGACGGCGATGACTTCGCCGCCGTTCGACTGCACCGCCGCAGCGGCGCAGTCGAAAAACTGGTCCACCAGCGCCAGCACGCGCGCCGCGTCGAGCATTTCCGACATGCTGGTGAAATTGCGCAGTTCGGCGATCAGGATCACCGCGGGCGTGCGCACCGCCGGGTTGTCACGTTGCGTGGCGACGGCCACTATCGGGGCTCCTTCAGCCGTAGAGGGCGAACAAGGCCAGCGCGAACACCACCAGCGCGCCCGCCGCCAGGAATACCAGCGAGGCGTCGGACACGGTCGGCAGGTCCGGGTCGCGCGGCACCGGCTCCGCGTGGTGCTCGTCGTGCCCGGCGGCTGGCGCGCCATGCAGCGAACCCAGCTTTTCGTTGAACGCATTGAAGAAGTCCTGCGAAATTTTCTTCGCCGCCGCGTCCACCAGGCGCGAGCCGATCTGCGCGAGTTTGCCGCCGACATTGGCCTTCACCTGGTAGGTCAGCGTCGTGCCGCCGCCGTCAGGCGCGAGCTGCACCTGCGCCGAGCCCTTGCCGAAACCGGCCGCGCCGCCCTGGCCCTCGAAGGCAATCGCGTACGAGTGCGGCGGCTTGAGGTCGGCGAGCGTCAGCTTGCCCTTGAATTTGGCGCTCACCGGCCCGATGCGCGCCACCATCAGCACCTGGTACTCGTTGTCGGAAATGCGCTCGATGGACTCGCAGCCGGGCACACAGGCTTTCAGGATCTCGGGGTCGTTGAGCGCGGCCCAGGTGTCGGTTTGCGACGCCGGGATCGACTGTTCGCCGCTCATTTCCATGTGCTGCTCCCCCGTTTGCGCGCCAGCGGGCGGCCCAGCGTGCGCGCCAGGTCGACCAGGCTCGTCAGATTATGCACCGGCAGGAACAGGTCCACGTGCGGCAGCATGGCGCGCACCCCGGCGGGCTTGGCTTCGAACCTGTCGTAGCGCAGCAGCGGGTTGAGCCACACCAGGGTGCGGCAGGACTTCGACAGCCGCTCCATCTCCTCGCCCAGGCCTTCGCCGGCCTCGCGGTCCAGGCCGTCCGACACCAGCAGCACGCAGGCGTTCTGGCCGAGCAGCCGCCGTGCCCAGCGCCAGTTGAACTCGCGCAGGCACACGCCGATGCGAGTGCCACCGGACCAGTCCTTGATCGCGTCGGCCACGCGCGTCATCGCCACGTCCACGTCGCGGTGGCGCAGCTGGCGCGTGACGTTGGTGAGCCGCGTGCCGAAGACGAAGGACTGCACGCGGTCGCGGTCGTTGGTGAGCGCGTGCAGGAAATGCAGGAACATGCGCGCGTAGGGATTCATCGAGCCGGAGATGTCGCACAGCACCACCAGCGGCGGGTGGATCTCGACCGGCTTGGAGCGCACCAGCGGGATCACGTCGCCGCCCTCGCGCAGGCTCTCGCGCAGCGTGGCGCGCAGGTGCACGCGCCGGCCGCGCAGGTCGGGCGCGTGGCGCCGCGTGCGGATCAGCGGCAGCGGCAGGCGCAGCTGCCGGATCATTTTCTTCGCCGCGGCCAGTTCGGCCGCCGACATGGTGTCGAAGTCCATGCGCTGCAGCACCTCGCGCGCGGAGAAGCTGAGGCGCGCGTCCATCTCCACCTTCTGCTCCTCGCGCTGCTCCTCGGGCTTTTGCTGCCCGAACAGCGCGTCGGTCAGGCGCTGGCTCTGCTGCTCCTCGGGCTTGGGCGTGCGGCCGTAGGTCTGCGGCAGCAGCATCTGCATCATCTTCTCGGTCAGCTTGGGATCGCGCCAGAAAAGGCGGAACGCCTGGTCGAAGATCGCTCGCTGCTCCTCGCGCGACAGCAGCACCGCCGACATGGTCCAGTACCAGTCCTCGCGCCCGTGGGATGTACTGAGCGCACGCGCCACCTCCAGGGCGCGCACGCAGTCGACCACGCGGTCGGGGCCGACGCGCAGGCCCGCGCCGCGCAGCAGGCGCGCAAAGTGCATCACGTTCTCGGCGAGCTTGCCGCGCGGGGCGTCGAACTGGAGCTGCGGCAGCATCTAGGCAGCAGCGGCGGCGTTCTTCGCTTCGCCCACCAGGCGCGCGGCTTCCTCGCCGGCGATCCGCTCGATGTCGTCCTGGTACTTGAGCAGCACGCCGAGCGTGTTATTGACCGTCTCCGGGTCGAGGGCGATCTTGTCCAGCGCCACCAGGCAGTTCGCCCAGTCGATGGTCTCGGCGACCCCGGGCAGCTTGAACAGGTCCACGCCGCGCAGGCGCTGCACGAAGGCCACCACCTCCCGCGAAAGCGCTGCCGAGGACTTCGGCGCCTTGCGCTTCAGGATCTCCAGCTCGCGCCTCGCGTCCGGGTAATCCACCCAGTGGTAGAAGCAGCGCCGCTTCACCGCGTCGTGGATCTCCCGCGTGCGGTTGGAGGTGATGATGACGATCGGCGGCTCGGCCGCCTTCAGCGTGCCGATCTCGGGCACCGTGATCTGCCAGTCGGAGAGCACTTCCAGCAGGTAGGCCTCGAAGGGCTCGTCGGTGCGGTCCAGCTCGTCGATCAGCAGCACCGGCGCGCTGCCCGGTTTGCCTTCGAGCGCGAGCGCCAGCGGCCGCTTGATCAGGAAGCGGTCTTCGAAGATGTCGTGCGAGATCCTGTCCCTGGACTTCTCCCCCGAGGCTTCGGCCAGGCGAATCTCGATCATCTGCCGCGGGTAGTTCCACTCGTAGGCCGCCTGCGCGATGTCCAGGCCCTCGTAGCACTGCAGGCGGATCAGCTCGCGGCCGAGCGAGCGCGCCACCACCTTGGCGATCTCCGTCTTGCCGGTGCCGGCCTCGCCCTCGAGGAATAGCGGCCGTTGCAGGGCGAGCGAGAGATACAGCGCGGTGGCGAGGCTGCGGTCGGCGACATAGTCGGACGAAGTGAGCAGCTTGAG
>Ga0247727_10002678_pt1 | contig 40367 bp, 48 predicted proteins | sample WisWelCaveWW1625_FD_202498 | JGI IMG/M metagenome (GOLD analysis project Ga0247727, IMG submission 202498) | Biofilm microbial communities from Wishing Well Cave, Virginia, United States - WW16-25 | ecosystem: Environmental > Aquatic > Deep subsurface > Groundwater > Cave microbial mat | place... | reverse complement strand
GCGTGAGCTTGACGGTGCAATGGCGCGAGGCTTCTTCGTGAGTATAACCAGTATCCCGAAACCATTTGTAGAGCTTGCGGTTGGTTTTCACGAAACGATAATCGGGAATTATTTTCGTGGGGGACATGATGGGAATTGTCGTAGGAGATTTGGCGGGGGACATGAGAAAAGTAAAGGAGGTTGACTAGAGAGAAAATGATGGAAAAATTTTTCGCGCTCTCGACATGGGACTCATAGATTTTTTTTGCAGGCGGGGTGGGTGTGCCGCCCGCCCCCCACCCTATTTTTTTATTTTTTCGAGGGTCGCACAAGAACTATTATGCGACGCATGAGCTAATTTTAAGCTAAGGTTAGCCAAGTATTGCGGGTCAAGAAATGGTGTGCGAGGGTAAAAAGAGCAAGCGAGGGTGTGCAATGAAGTGATTCACGAGTTCAGTTTATCAGTATTTTATCAATACGGGAAGCGAAACGCGCTGAAAAAGCGTCAGTGCGCGGCTGATTCGCATGGTAAAAAGCAGACAGAAAGGGTGTGCAAAAGTATGTAACTTCCTTTACCATTTACTTTCCCCTTGACAAATGGTGTAATAACCCTATAAAAATGGTGTAATACACGTTTTACCACATTACCATTTCAATCGCTGCATACATGGTATGTATACTATTTACCATATTTTCCCTTTATATACTCTCCTATAATTTATTTTTTTTTAGTGTTTTCACTACGAAAAGTAGTAAATGGTAACCAAGTAGTCATCGAAATGGTAATACGCTCTTTTAGGCACATGTACCCTCATCCTCTGTTATGAAATGGTAATAATTTGTCAAGTCATGCCATTCCTTCTCTAGCGTTAGCCATTTTTACCCATTACCATTTCAAAACACGAAACGGCATAATAAGGGAAAGAAATGGTAATATGTGTTATAATAATGGTAATATCGGAAAAAAGTGGTAATCCGCCGCAACGCCTCCCAAGCCCTAATAGTAAAGACTCTTGACTGTTTTTTGCCCTCATGGTACCATGTGTATAACAGCCTGGGAGATTCATGTACCGATTGAAACACAAGCATATTGCACAGGCGTTTTGGATGGCAGCGAGCGCACGTTGAAAACCTAACGCTAGTATGCGGTAACAAGGGGAAGGAGAGAGGTGAGGAATTTCTTATGAACGAATACACATTCTTAACGTCTCAATCCTGGAGGAGCGAGCACGTCAAAGCCCGCACCATGCGCGAAGCATGGCGCATTGCGAAAAAACAACATGCCGCGCTCTCAGTTGAGGAGCGCGAGCGTTACGGCTCTCTCATTCCTCACTACCAATCCGCCCGCGAGGGCGACATGGTAATGAGCGGATGGATTCCAAGTCTCGACAAATCACTAACCTAATCCCCTATGTTGCCAAGAACCTACTATCTACAATTAGCGAACACGATTCGCCATTCCACCATCATAGGCCAGGAAAGCGAAAGTGCGAATGATACCGTGCTGGTGGATAAAGACACGCTCCTCGATTTGCTTTGCAATTTTTTCACGAATGAAGATTCGTCTTTCGATTGCGATAGTTTCGTCAAACAGTCTCGTCTCTCGAAAAGCTAACCGCACGCCTATGCAAACCTATACCCAAGAGCAAAAACGAGCCTATTTCACGTCATTGCGCGAACGATGGCACACGGCCAAGAAAACGGCAGACTCCGATGGGGAAGCCAAAACCCTCCACAAGCTGCACGGCGGCAATTACAGTTATTGGTCATTTTATTTTGTTCTCAATCAAATGCGCTCCCTCCATCTCGACGGCATACCCTACGTTGACATGCGCACGTTCCAAGGATGGCGCGAGGTAGGTTTCAAAGTAATGAAGGGCGAACACGCCAAGGTAGACGGCATAGTATGGAAAAAGTTCGGCCAGGATTACCATGCCGCGCCTGCCGTTGACGGCGAACAAGAACGGGCAAGTGTTCGCCTGTACCCGAAAATGTACAAACTATTCCATAAAAGCCAGGTAGAACCCCTGCAATAGACGGCACCTTAATGATTATCAATTTTTTCTCTCCTCCCTCTTGTTACCGCATACCAGCAACTTGCACCCCTTCACCGCATGACGCGATTCGCGCCGTGAGGAAAGCCTTTTTATATGACAGTGCCAGGAATTAACCAGGCGGATACCGCAACCATGCCGAAACCGCCGTCAAAGATAGTTATTGACTTGTACCGCCGCAATGGCGACATTTTTCTTGATTTCAAGACTGATGAAGCCCTGGAGGCGATTTTCAAATCAAAGTCAAGCGGCGTGAAAGAGTCCGCCAAGTGGGCGGGGCTTACGTTCTACACGATTCCGAGTTTATTGGATTCGTTGGCGTACCGCCGCCTATTAGAGGAACACAACCTGTTTGACGATTACGGTCAATCAGTCGTCGAAGAGGGAAAATTTAACATCGCGTTTTTGCGAACCGTAGGGGGCAAGGGTACTATCAAGCTGAACGAGGAGATTCCTTTCGCGGAAGCAAGCGAGGCAGTGCGCCGCATGGTGCAGTTTGTCAAACGCTACTACCGCGATTTCATGGCTGACTACACCGTCAAAGGCAGCGTAACGGTCGAGGTATAATCCTATGACTCCGTTGCGCATTGCCAAAATAGGATTTGAGATTGAGGGGGAGTTTTCCGTTGACTTGCGCCGCCAGTTATCAGAGTTCGGCTTATTCAAGCCTGACGGGTCAATCCGTGAGTGCCGCCACACAAGACAATATCAAAAGAACCATTGTAACAGTCTTTGCGCGGAAGAATTTGTCTCACGCCCCTACCGCCTGGATAACCGCCTGGACAAGGCCAAGCTCAAAGAATTATTTTCAATCCTGGAGCGCGGCCGCAAGTACAAATACTTCCACTGGAATGCGTCTATGGGATTCCATGTGCACGTTTCTTTTAACCGCGTGCCCGTTGAGATTTGGTCAATCCAGTTCTACGATTTTTTCCGCGCAGAGTTATCCCGCCAATTTCGCGGCGTGGTCACGCGGCGAGAGAATAACCGTTTTTGCCGATTACCGAACGAGCGCAGCAACCAGGATATAGCGTTTTCCGAGTCACGCTATTATGGAGTGAATTTTAAGCCCGCGTTTGAGTCTCACGGCACAATCGAGTTTCGCATATTCCCCGCCGCCGCGCCGCGCACCCTGAAGCGATACCTGCAATTCACCTGTCTCGCCATAAAAAGATTCAAAGACGAGGCGGCCGAGACGGCATTGCGCCATCACGAGGAGGGAGAGCTGGAAAAAGGAGAGGCGAGCGTAAGAAAGTATCCCGATGAAAAAGTGAGTGGCCATCGTTTGCGCATTGACGAGCATTCCGAGCTGATTCTATTGCGCGATTTAGTGGAGTTTGTGCCGCATGAGCGTGTTTCCATCGACGCGCCGCGTGAGCAAGTGGAGGTGGCCTATGTGTAAACTTCTTATAGGCGTGCAGACCGCGCCTAATCATGCAATGAGCAAGCTCATAGCCTTGCAGGAGGCTCAACTGGTGCGCGAACCGCACGGCATAAGCTCATACGTCAATGCCGCCGCAGGCACGCAAGTATTTCGCAGTCTCAAAGACTACGCGGGCGTGTTGGCGCAGACGTATGAACAAATAGACCAGTGCCGTGAGCGGCCGTTTATCGTGTCCCTCCATACGCGCACCGCGTCTACGGGAACCGTAAGCGAGGAAAACGTGCATTTCTTTGAGTATGACGGCTATCTCTTGGCGCATAACGGCTTTGTGAGCGCATACGGCGCATACGGCAGTTATCGCCAGACGGGATTTGGATGGAAGGAGCTAACGCCTGACGATGAACCGAGCGAGGAAACAAAGGCGGAAAAAGAGCTATCGGAATTGTACGACAAGTTGGAGGATTGCGAGGAGTGTTGCAAGCACAAAGGAGATTTATCTTGTCCGCGCCATCAGTCAATCGCCAACCGCATAATGAAGCTGGAAGTAGCTACTCAAAACGCGCTAGGCGTTGCGGGAGAAGCAACCGCGCAGATAGTTTTGTCCAAGCCTGCAGTCATTCCGAAAGCAGACCCTTCTGACTCATTGCAATTCCTCATCAACCTGCCCAAGCCCGCCACCGCCGAAAGCATACGTGCCGAAGTAAACGCGAAAGGCATGAGCGGCGTTGCCCTCCTCATAGACAAAGCGGCTAAAATTGGCTACCTGATAGCCTCCCGCGAAGTCATACTGCATACCGATTGGAAAACGTATAGTTTGTTCTACAGCTACGAGCCTGAAAGCGTCATCCCTCTTTTCAAGCGTTTGCCGAAGCTCCCCATCATAGTACCCTTACCCCACAAGGGCAAGAAGTTCGCAAAACACTCCTTGCCCGCAGGTATCTACCAGATACCTCTTATCAGCTAATTTATTAACCGCAACATAATCATTCGCGCGTTGTCGCGTCATGCGATGAGAGGGTGCAAACAAAATTTGATTGTCTTTACCATGAGACATGATGGGAGCGATAGGGTCGCTACCTATTCCTTCCCACCCTATCTCTCATGGCAAGGGCAATCAAACGCCCAAGGTCGGGGAGAGGGCGCAAGCCTTCTCCCCTTCCTCACTTATCAACTAACAATCCGCGTGCTATGCAGAACGAAAGGCCAGAGAGCCTAATCAAAAACATTCTTAGCGAAGTTATTACGGGCGCAGCATTTATAATCGCCGCCGCCGCGTTCACGTTCGCGTTAAGATTGTGGATAGGCTAACAAAAAAAGTCATGCAGCCGAGGATTCTCGCGCCTAGCCTAACCAGCCCAGGGAGACTTCCCCGTGCCCGCAAGGGGCGGGGCAGTCTCCCTCCAAAGGTGGATTATTAAATAAAAACCAATACTATGCTAAACTCATACATGGCTCGCTACCACGCAATGGTAGCGCAGCGAAGAAAACAGATAATCGGGTGCTTACTCTACCTTGACATGCTCATCTTATTTGTGTTCTTATGGTTTTTTACTCCGTTTTACTACGATTTGACTTACGTCTCGGATACTCACCCCGTTGAGATTTCTCTCTCGGCGCACGCAGAGGCGGCTCCTGCGTCAATTACTCACCCCGTTGAGCCTTTACCCTCCCAAACTCAATCCAAGAGCGTTACGGTGAGTAACATAGAGGCTCCTGTGGGTTTGAAAGCGGAAGCAACCCGCGCCTGCGCCAACCAGGGATTCAAGAGCCTTGACTGCCGCAATATCATCCTTGCCATCTCTTACCACGAAACAGGTGGTTGGCGGGATTTCTCTGGAGATTCTGGCTGTTCGACTGGGTGGGTTCATATCAATCGTTGCGTGCACCGCCACATTGCGAAAGCGCAAACTATGGACGCGGCCTTCGCGTTCCAATGGACGGCGCAACGCTTGAAGGCGTATGGTTATCCCACATACCGCACGCAGGCCATTCAATGCCACAATGGCTGTTATGCCAACAACGGATATGCCTCACGAAGAATCAAACCCCTCATCCCCCGTTTCTCTCACTGATACGCCATCCGTGGCGTGCAGCAAGCACCATTGGAGGACAGACTATCGCCGTTATCACGCGGAATACCGCGCACCCGACGGCTCACGCGCCATGCTCTTTTGGCGCGTGTGTTGTTTTTGCCGTCTCTATGACGAAGTGCCGACGCGGCAAATTGCGCTCTCCTCTACAGCGCGTCGGCTACTTCTTGCGTCAGGGTTAGCTGTTCAGGACTTTCCGCCGACATTTTCTCCTCCTCGCCTGCCTCCGTTGGCGCAGACACTTGAGTCACGGGAGCGGGGAGGCCGTATCGTTTATACAACTCTGGCAAAATATCGAACGAGTACGGGTCAATGATTCTCCCTCCGCCTCCTATACGTTTAGTTTTCAGACCCATGCCCGCGATTTTTCTCCCCACCTTGTAGGGGTTCAGGAATTTTTTGAAGTCGCGGTCTTCCATGTCAGGTTCAAACCGCGCCTTGAACGCTTCGGCGAGGTCTTGCAGCGTTATCCTCACGTCGCGGGAAGTGCTCCCCAGGAGCACGCCAAGAGATTGCAATGGATTTAGCGTTATTGAATCGCGTATGAGAATAAGCAATTTTCCCTCCATGCTTTCCATGCGCTCCGCCAAGAGTTCTTTTATATTGTCATTGATGAATTCCAGATACAACTTCCTGTCTTTGTCGCTGTGCAGGCAGTAATAAAAAGGCTGCGACGTGTCCGAGAGCCGCGCTTCATAACCGAACAGGTCAGGAGCCTTGTCGTACCGCTTTGGGTATTCGATGAGGCGGTAGAGAAAAAGAAGGTCAATCAATTCCTGCCCCTTTGATTGCCGCTCCCTCTGAAACCATTTCTCCGTATGCCGCCGTTTCTCTGGCGGCACCTCGATTGGTTTGAGTTCCATCTCCAGGCAGCGCGAGCGCAGCGCGTCGTCTTTGATGGGGTGCCGCCCCACAATCACCTTGGGGCACCCCGTGTTAAAAATTTTAGGATAAAAGTTTTTTCCTCCCGTTTGCTGTTCGGACATCATGTACGTTCCCGAATCTTTGTATCCTCCCCTTAGAATCTGCGCCAGTTTTTTCCCTTCATCGCTTGTTTCCATTATTTCATTCTCATCCAGAAATTCCGTGCCGAAAAACAAATCAACGTGGCGCAGAAGCGCGGACGAAGAAACCCCCCCCGCCGTATAATTACCGTAACGGCACGTCCACTGCAAGGCCACCTCCACAATGCTCGATTTTCCCGTGCCCTTGTCGCCCCAAATGTTGAGGTATGGTTTCACTTCGCTGCGTTCGTGCACCCAGGTGAATTTTATGAACGCGGCAAGCACCACGATATAGGCGGGGGAGAGCGTGAGCCAATCGGCAAGGTACTCTTTCAGCCGTTTGTCGAGCGTATCATAGTCAAAGCGTTGTAAATCAAGCGTTCCGTTGAAGCGCGGTAAGAGCACTGGGCATTTGCTGGTGAGAAACTCGTGCGTGGTGGGGGGCGGGAAAATTTCCAGGTTGTACCTTTGTATAACGTAAGAATCCGCCAGGTCAAATTCGCCCGTCGGAATGTGGTACACGAGGTACTTGATTGCGTTTTCCGCAGTCCACACCGACTCTACAATCACTTGCGCCTCGTCGTCAATGAATCCGTAACGAATGAGTTTGGGGGGGGCGGGTTGTCTAGGCATACGCAAGCTGCTTAACGGCGGTGACAAAATCCACTTTATTCAACTGCATGAACACGGCAATCACGTCGCCCTTCCATCCGCACACGAAGCAGTATGCGTAATTGTTTTTGCAGTACATCGAAGGCCGTTTGTCGTTATGGAAAGGGCACAGCGACATTTTTCCCCTGCGTATTTCCAGGATATTCCCGATGGGATGATTTTTTGCCGCTTCAATTTCTCGGTCAGTGAGTTTTCCCTGCATAGGTTGAGGTTCTTCCGATTTTTTTATGGCAATGAGGAATTTGAGATGAAGAACGGTTTTTCCCAGTTTATCCACAGTCGGTTGCATGAGTTCGGCAACCGCTCCTCCCAGCCAGGGAGGTATAACGCCTTTCGCCTTCTTTCGCGCCTGGTCAGCCTCGTTGAATTCAGCCTTTTTGTCTTTCAAAATGTCCCGCAGTTCGTTTTTGAACAGCGCGGCGGCGGGGTTCGCCATTCGTTCGTCGCGCAACAGTATCCTGTGATGATTTTCCGCTTCTCGCAACATGTCTTTATCGAGCGGAAGGTAAGTTTCGTGCTCTTTTTCATCGAGTATCCGTTCCATGATTGCTCGGATGGTGAGAGATGACATAGACACATTATAAACCCAGTACAAAAGGTAGTCAAGGTTCTTACATATCCTAGTCAAGACGCTTGACATTGATTTTTAGGGGGTATATACTTGTGGACAAGTATGGCTACCTCCAATAAACTCAAGGATTATTACAAACTCACGGGACGCTCTCTGTACGATATTGCCCGCGTTACGGGTATTTCCCGCCCTACCCTTATGCGCCTTATGAGCGGACAGGCTAAAGACGTGTGGTTTTCTAAGGCGGTCGCAATCAAGAAAGTTACGGGTTTGGACGTGCACGAATACGTCCCAGGGTCGAATCCCAAAGCAAGAATAGTGTTAAAATAATAACAATCTATGCCTACCAAAGCAAAGCCAAAGGATTTATTCGGCGATGAGAATGAGTTGAAGCCCGTGTCCGCGAAGTTCGATAAAGTGGGGGATTCGTATACGGGAGTTTATGTGGATAAACGGGTCATTGACGACAAGATGAAGGATACCCCTGGAGCCAAGGTGACTATTTATAATCTGCTTACCGATGACGGCCAGGTCATCACCGTATGGGGAAAGTTCGGCAATCCGCGCGTGCTGCCAGGACTGGAACAAGCCCGATTCGGTCAGTACGTCGGAGTCAAGTTCGTTAAGGAGATTCCCTCGTCAGGACGCGGCAAACAACCTGCCAAGGTGCTCAAAGTCTACTCGCAGGGAGAGATGAAGATGGACATGCTCGAAGCATACCGCGCGGGCAAGATCGGCATGATAGCGGACGGAGGAGATACGGATACCGAAGTGCCGTTCGAGGGCAACACACTTCCGCCAATGTAATGACAATCGTTATGAAAAAGAGACAACCAATCAAAGAAGCCAGTCCTGCACTGTGGCGTAAATTCAACAGCAGGGAGCAGAAATACTGGAAGTTGTTTTTCCAACAGTTCAAGCGTACCATCCCGCACTCGATGGGAGGAGACAAGGATTTGAGCAAGGAGCGTATTGAGGTAATCTCCCACAATCTCGCCTGCGACGCGGTATGGGTGGCAAAAGACATGCTGATAAAGAAGTAACCCAATGACCGAGCGAGAAAAAAACGTCAACTACAACCTTCACCTCAAAGAAGAACTGGGTGTGGATTGGCGGGGGTGGGCGTTTCACCGCTGCATGAAATTTGTCTGCGTCGCGTGCGGCGCAATCGTCTCCCCCGCCGTCCTCCGATTCTTTGAGTACGACGTAACCAAAATCCTGTGCTATAAGTGCCAGGAGAAAAAACCATTAACTAAAAATCTATGACGCAAGTAAAAATTTTCAATCTTTCAACAAGTGAAGGAAGTAAATCCCTGAATGACTTTCTTGCGTCGTTCAGCGATGGACACAATAGGGAGGTTACTGATGTGAAATTCTGGGGATATTCTGCCGTATCCCGAGCGGACGATATTTACCATTCTAATTTTGCCGCAGTCGTCTACAAGGTATTTTCTATATGAAACACTCCCTTCATCGTATCGCGCACCTGCTAGGCTGGAACTACGGCAATCCGTACTCCTTCTACGCGGGAGCCGACATGATAACCTGTTTTGAGTGCTCAACGTGTGGGCTGTTGGAGGATTTTCACGTCAGTAAACGCGCATAGCCTGTGTCCCCCGATGACATAATGTGGTTAATAATTTTCGCGGCCGCGTTCTTCTATTTGTGCAAAAAAGCGTAACGCTATGATTGAGTTCGACGAGATAGGCGCGGAGATGACCATGACGTGCGACCACTGCGGCAATTCCCTTACGGTGGAAGGGGAATTCTGGGGAGACTGCATAGAGAAATGCAAGACGCGTGGATGGCAGATTCGTCCCTCATCTGTGCATACGGGCAATTTTTTCCACTATTGTTTCCAGTGCCAGTTCCAGGTATGAAACTTTTAACGCCGTTCAAAATTCAATGTTATTGCGTTACTTGCAGTAAATTGATGTTGTTGGTCTACGAAAGAAGCACACTATGCCGTTCGTGCAATACCATATACAAACTGCTCACGATTCCAAAAAAAGAAGGAAATTTTTTAACTTACAAATTTGAGATGATAAGATTGGAAAAACAGTATGACCCACAAAGAAAAGCTCGCGCTCGCCCATCGCCTCATAACAAAAGATGAAATCTCCCGCCATGTTCCCCTGTTCCAGTCATCTGGATGGATGGCGCGAAGGCGGTTGATTGAAAAAAGAATATTCGAGCAACGGCACGGCGCGATTTTTACCGAGCCGATATACCGAAAGGTCGCACCTAATTTATTTGCCAGAATCAAGCTATGGCTATTAAAAATCCTTTCAAGAAAGAAACCGTTACGCTCTACTTCTATTACGTCCCTTGGATAATGGCGTTAGAGGAAGGCGGTCTTACGTTCGGGCACTCTAATATCGTCATTCCGTTCGCCGCGCACGTGAACATTGACGGTATCATGCAATCAATCAAGACCGAGTTTGAGGGGAAAACCCCCCAGGTGAAAGCCAAATCCATCACCTGCCTCAATTTTGTGCTCTTAAAGACCGAAGAACAGCCTGTCCCGCAGCCTGTCCAGGCAGTGCACGATTCTTATAAAACAACCCATAAATAATGGTTATGAATCAATACCGCCACATGAGGGTACTGCCGCAAAATGATACGAAACGCGCCAATAGCGTCTTTAGCACCACCGACCTCGGTCTTGCCGCGTATCTCTCGCTCGTGTTTGAAAATCCGCAGATAGAGATAATGGAAGAATCGAACGGAAGGGCGCGGTTCACGTTTTCGACCATGCACAATAATCCTTTAGGGTCTGGGGAGGTTGACAGGGCGGCGCAGGAATACTGGAACCACGACGCGAAAGAAGACCCGTACGCCATGTTTCAACAAGTCAAGTTTTTGAAAGGTCGAATTTTCGAGATGAGAGAGAGCAATCCGCGCTATGAGTGAGTTGATATTTACCGTCGCCATGATTGCCGTGGTATGCCTTTTCCTCTCGAAGTTGTATCGTCAATAACCCATTTCGTATGCCTCCCTATCTTACGTTTTCCGACGCGCTTACCGCGCTCAAAGAAGGCAAGAAAATCACCCGCGACGGGTGGCATTTGAAAGGCATGTGGCTGGAATTGCAAACGCCCGATGAGCATAGCAAGATGACCATGCCGTATATCTTTATCAATATCGCCGCGCCCGACCCTCTTATCAAGGTGCCGTGGACGGCGAGCCAGACCGACCTGTTGGCTGATGACTGGTATGTAACCGAGTAACTTTTTACCGTATGTCTGCACAAATCGAACAGCACCTTGAAGCGTCCAAAGCGGCCACCGCCGACGACGCGGCGATTCACGAGTTCAGGAAGTCCATTGACGCGGCAATCCAGTGGGCGGATGAGTTGAAAAACACGAAGGGCAAGCTCTACGTCAAGCCCATGTCGCAAGTCCATATCAAGCTAATCGAAGCAAAAATGTGGGCAGGGAAGTGTCTTGAGGCACTTGGGTCGAGCCTGCCGCCAGAGTATCAAGATAAGGCGCAGTAAAGAATCTATGAAGAAATCAATCCTTGCGGTTGCCTTGGTTGTCGGAATTTTGGGATTCACTTTTCCTAAAATTCCCACTCCTCCGAAACCGCCGTCGCCACCGAAACCGCCGAAGTTGGAATTGGAATTTCCCGCATTTCCCGCATTTCCTGAGTTCCCAGAATTTCCGACATTCCCTACCTTTCCTTCCTTCCCCGTAGTCTAGTCGTCAACAAAATAACAGAGTGGCGAAGCATGTTCTATTCATGCGCTGTTGGTTAGGCAGGCGCGTGGTGCCGTTCCATCATCGCGTTGGAGGTAAGGTTGCGCGTAGGGGTCGTAACCCGAAGCTCTGAATCCTCCCGCCATTTTTATTCTATTTTTATGAGTAACGCACGAGGGATAGTTCAAACCTGCCAGTGTTATTCTTGTGGGCATGTTCATAAAGTAAGTCTAAGAGAAATATCGCTCTACAAAGGACTGGTAGTAGCATTGTGGAGAGTGTATCAATGGTGCCGAAATAATAATCGTTTTATTTTCAAGATGAAAGATGTTCGCAACCTGATAGGTAAAATCGAATACACTCGTTTTGGTGATTGGAAAAAATTTGGAGGTTTAGTGTTTACGCCAGAACACAATGATGATGAAGGAACCAAAGGATTGTATGGCCTTAATATGGAAAGATGTGGTTCTTTTTTTAAGGGTTTTTACAAAATTCCAATGAAGGTTCTCAAAAATCCAGTTACGGGAGAAATAACTGGCATTGATTACAAAACAATAAGAGAAGTCCCTTCTCTCTCGTCTTTAATGGATAGCGGAGAGTATGAAGCATGGTATCGAGAAAATCCAATGATTCAAACTCATATTCCATGAATCTCCTGGTCTCTAACAAACTCTACATCTTCGACGCAAGCCCGCAAACCAAAACCGAAATCAAACAACTGCTCACGATTCCCAATCCTAAATACCACCAGTTGCTTCGCATGGGGAATCGCAGGGCACTTTATAACGTACCAGAGTATTTTCGCTACTATGAAGAACAAGACGGCTATCTCGCCATTGGAAGGGGCAATGTTGCGCATGTTGCTCGATTCGCGTCTGAAATCAATCACCGTACCAGTGAACGAGCGATTGCTGATGGAACTTGTGCAGGAGTGGTTGATTTGCGGGACTATCAAAAAGGAGCATTTGATGAAATTTCTCGCCGCGCCTGCGGAGTCATCCAGTTGGGCACGGGGTTTGGGAAAACGACGGCCATCGCCGCAAAACTCATTCAGCATAAAGGTCTCTCGACGCTCCTCATCGTCCCGCGCACCCACATCGCGCACCAGTTCGCCGAAGCGTTCAAAAGCTACTTCGGCTATGAGGTCGGATTCATCCAAGGGGATAAAGAGGAAGTCAAAGACGTTTCAGTCGGAACCTTTCAGACCCTTCAATCCCGACCAAATCTTCGGAAGTCGCTAAGAGACCGATTCGGTATGGTCATTGTGGACGAGTGCCACACGGCGGTCACTCCCATCAGGATGGAGATAATCGAATCGTTCGCGCCCAAGTGCCTGTTCGGCATGACGGCGACCGCCAGGCGCACCGACGGGCAAGGGAAGGCCATCCAATTCATTTTTGGGGACATCATCGTGTCCGAGAAACTGCCGCAGAAAACGCCGCTCGTGCGTATGGCACCTTATTACGGACAAATAATTCTTGACGAATATGCCCTCATGGTCAACGCTCAAATCAGGCGCGAAGAAAGGAATCTTCTCATCGCTCGTTTGGCTCGTGAAGAAATGCTGCGCGGACGGAAAGTGCTTATCCTCACGAAGCGCGTGGAGCATTATCAATACCTCGCAAGCCTTCTTCCTGGTGACGGACTCCATACGATTGATTCCAAAGATTCTGCGCAAGAAAGGGCAGGGTTACTTAATAGCCTCCGCAGCGGACGAATTGAATTCAATGCTTTACTGGGCACTTATTCAATGCTGTCCACAGGCACGGATATACCAATCCTGGACACGCTTATTCTGGCGGGAGACGTGAAAAGCGACATCCTTACCGAACAGTCGGCGGGAAGAATCCTCCGCATTTTCGAGGGGAAGAAAGACCCTCTCATCATAGACATCAATGACATGGGCAATAAGGTATTCTACGTCCAGGGAATTATGCGCCGCAGGTTTTATAAGAAGATGGGCTGGCCGATTGAGCAAGCGGCAACATCGTAATATACTGAACCTATGGATACGCTCACGAAAGAACAAGTGGATACCGCCAGAATCGAACTGTTCGACAAGATGGCCGATATTATGACGCGAGAGAATCCTGGTCTCATCGTAGCGGTGGATATGTCGGATATGCAGAAATGCGCCATACAGATTGTGGCCGCCAAAGTCAGTAAAACGCAAATCGTCATGGCCTTCCTGGCCGCGCTGGAACACTTTGAAATCAAGCCCGAAGAACTGCTCGTCATCGCCGCCATGCAAGGAAAAATTAAAGTACCGCAAATATGAAATCTCTCTGGCTCTGCCAACAATGCGCCGCGAATCCCGCCGTAACGGCGATTGACATCGGCCGTATGCACATGGGACACTGTGATAAGTGCCGTCAAATCATGCCCGTGTGGGAATACTATGACCGAGCGTCAATTTCAAAGCCTGTTCACGGCGTGGCTGAAAACTCAAGCCCCGTGGTCGGCGGCTTACGAACTGAAGCTGGCAAAAACTCCACGGCTTCCCTTCCGCGCTTTACAGGAACATCAAGCACAAGCTCTCCGTCGGGTAAAGGTGGGGACGCTGGCGTTTAAGATTTCCGACATGGCGATGGGCTATAAGCCTTTCGATTGCTTTTCACTGGTGAAGGCGGGCGCGTATGTGGTAGTGATGTTTTTCGAGCCGCGCAAACGAAGGTGCTGCTATCTTATGGACGTGGAGCACTGGCTTGAATACCAAGCGCGGTCGTCCATGCGGTCAATCACGGAAGCCGAGTGCGAGACCATCGGCAGGAAAATATACCTATGAAACTCAATCTTGGCGGCGGCACGAATCGGCATGACGATTACCTTACGGTGGATTTCTTTCTTGGCGGCACGGATGTGCGCCACGACCTGCGCACGCCGCTCCCGTATGCCGACGGCTCAATCGAAGCTCTTTATTCATCCCACTGCATAGAACATTTTTCCCGCGCCGAGTGGGAGTTTGTTGTTTCAGACTGGCACCGCGTCCTCATGCCTGTCGGCAAGCTGGAGATTTATTGTCCTGATTTGGAGTATGCGTGCGGGCAATTTATCGCCACGAAGGGAGATGAAAAATGGCTGCGAACGCTCTATGGCAGTCAAGGCCATGATGGCGAATATCATAAGAACGGTTTTACCGCCTCGAAACTCAAACATGACCTGCGACGCGCTGGTTTTGGGTTCGTAGACGTGAAAAATAAGGGAAGCGACCTCTACGCGCTTGCAATCAAATGAAATATATGCTATTATGATAGTGGTTTTAGGGTTCCAATGTGTGACATAGCGCATAGCCGCCTTATGAAAGGGCGGTTTTGTGTTAGGTTCTAACGTCGTCCACTCATTGTCAAGATTGAGTTTAGGGGTTATCCACACCCGACCAATAAAGAAAACCCCAATAAAATGGGGTTTCCTGTTTTTCTTGTCGCAAAAAACGATGGCACGTCTAGTACGGCTTTGGTTTCTTCTTACTACTCTTTTTCTTGTCTTTGTGTCCAGACATAAGCTATTGTGTAAATGATTGTCTTGGCTTCACGCGGAAATAAACCGCAGCTAAGCCAAGAATAGCGTCTATAACGGGGAGCAAACTGGAGGGTATGAGTTCTCGAATCGCTCCGATTCCGTTTACGACAAACATGAGCGCAATCGTCCAAAATTGACGGGATGAAGCGACCTTTTTCCATATTGGAGTATCCATATTGCAATTCCTTTCGGTTACTGAATACAGGTACGACCTTTAGGCTAAGTATAGCAAGGGACTGTTAGCGGTGACAGTCCCTTTAGGCAGGCGGTCAAATGACCGTCGGTTTTGTCGCGCGGTCTTGGACGCGCACTTCATCATTGACGAATTTCGTAATAATGTCTTGGACTTTTTCTTCGCCTTTGCATTTTTCGCAAACGAATGCCTGCTTTTTCTGGTTCCACACCATTGTGCCGCCGCAATACGGGGCATGGACTTGCGTAAGTTGCAGCATGATTCACCTCATGGGTTGGTTTTTATTTTTTGGGTTTTATAGTCCACGTGACAAACAGCGCGTCATTCAAGATAGTGTCAATATCCCATTTGCCGTATACGAATCCGTTGAATTCGCGCGTGCCGAGCTTGCGTCCGTATTTGGCAAGCCTTCCGACGGCGTATTTGCGGTGCACTGCGTTCCAGTACCCTTCCGCGATTTTATCAATCGCGCGTCCGTAACGGGTGTCTACGGGGAGCAGCTCGAATTCCTTAGTCGCGTAAAACGGTTCTGGGTTGATTGCGCCCTTAAAACCGTTTGTATCGTCTTTAATCCATACGCCGTCCTCGCGCTTATAGAACGCTTTAACGCCGAAGTGCAGGTGCGCCCCCGTGGTGTACTTGCCCGTATTGTCGCAGAACGCCAGTTCTTCGCCTCCCAAGATAGGCTCGCCTTGCTTTCTCCCCAAAGGGGGGTAGAGATGGTAATAGACTACCTGCAAATACATCTCCTGTTCCTGCCACTTAAAATGCGGCGTATTGATATAAATGCCGTAACCGCCGTCGCCGAACATCTGCGCGGAGGCTATTATGCCATTACACACGGCGTAACATGCGTCTTTGTTCTGGGTCTTGATTTTCAAGTCTTGGCCATTATGGCCGAGCATACCCATTTCTTTATAAAACGCCACGCCGTTAAGGCCGAATCCTTGAGATACGCCAAGCGCGTTCATGCCAGATAGGGGCATGTGGGTAAACTTAATTACTGGTTCTGGGTGATAAGGATTGAGGAACTTCATACTAAAATTTTCTTAAATTCCCGTTCTGCTTCCAAGTCTGCGCGAACAAGTACGTTGTCGCGCAGAACAGGAACGCCGTGCGGAAACTGGGATACGGCAGAATCATGGAATTCGTGCCGAAAAATCCCGTCCAGTAAAAATAAGAAGCGGAAAAACTCACCATCAATGTCGCCGATAAAAACAGGACAAATCCTATGATAAGACGATTGCGGCTGTAGTAATACGCGATGGCATACGTCACTATCATCGCCGCAATCATCATCGAAGAAAGAGTATAGAGTAAAGCAGTCACGAACATAATCAAGTGCTTTTTGACAAAATTGCGGCGATTTGAAACACTGTCGCGCCGCCCGCAAGCAAGATGGCGATGATGACCAGCCATACTATGTACTTCTGATAATTCTTTTCCCGCGTCTTGCCGTCTGATTCCCGCGACGCTTCCGCTTCCATGCGCAGTTTCTCGCGCTCCTGCATGGTGGAGATGACCGTCGTGAGGCTTTGATGAATGATGTTCATGGTCGAGTTTACGTTCTGCGACATCTCCTTTTGAGAGGCAGAAAATTCTTTGAGCGCATTGGTGTTGTTTTCCACGACACGCACCGTCTTTTGCGCAAGTTGTTCGTATTTCTTCACGGCCATATTATTTCGCTTTGGGAACGAATGGTGCTTTGAACTCTTTGATTATTCCCTTCTCTTTCAGGAATGTTTCAAGGGCGCGGCGGCGTTCGATGTCAGCGAATGACTCCTGCAAATCAATGTCTACTGGCTGTATCTTCAAACCCACCTGGCGCAGCATTTCTTCCATGAGCGTCCGCGTTTGCACGCCCCCCTCCTCAATGCCCTTCTCCTGCTTCAAAACGCGCTCTATAGTGCCTTCCCTCCGTTCTCCCGTCGGTCGTATCCCGCCTGGAATTTGGTCGGCAATCGCGGGCGGCAAATACGTCTTGGCCATGTGTCTGAACATGTCGCCAAGCTGCTTTTCGGTGGTGTCGCTTTCACGCCAGATTTTATTGCCGTAAAAATCCTGGTTGCGGGCGACTTCACGGATGAGGTTCAGCGCGGGGGAACGCTTGAATTGCGACGTAACCACATCTTCAGGCAATCCCGTTTCGCGCTTGATGTCGCGCTGGACAAATTCACCGCTTACCAGGTCGCCGAACGGGATGATGTAGGTAAGGTCGAGATATAGGCTGCGCTCTTTTGTTTTTCCTCCCACCTTTATTTTATCTTTGACAGGAAGGCGCACATAGAAGCCGTCACGAACCCACGCGGGTTCGGTGGCGCGTTCTTTATTGAGTTCGGCAATGTCCGCCTGGTTTTCGAGCGCGTTTTTTATTTTACCTATCCTGCCGAGCTTTTGCGGCTTGGTGCCCAGCGTCTTGATGACCTGTGGCGTGGCTTTGTAGGTAAAGGTGATGAAAGGGTAGCCGATAATGCTTTCACGAATCTTGCGAATCATGGGAGTGACCTGCGCGTAATTGAAGGTGGCGCGTTCGGCAATCTTCCAGGCTTGTTCTGGCTCAAGCCCTTTCGAGACGCGCTGAAATATGTATTGCGCCATCTTCGCCCATTCCTCCTCTTTCTGATATATGTTGCTCATGCTGTCAATGGCTTTTTTCGCGCGTTGCGACCACTTGCCCCTCGCGCCGACGAGCAAATCTTTCAATTCATTTGCCGCTAAGGTGTCAAGACCGAGACCGAATTTTCTCGCTTCTTGATAGAGGTCGCCTTTTTTAGCGATTTCACGCGCCGCTCGCGCGTAGATGTCCAGCCGCCAGGGAGCAAGTCCTTCAAAATCGTTCAAGATGAAGTTCGACATGATGTTGCGGGCGTGCGTCGCGGGGTTCATCACTACCTTGCCGAATTTGAATCCGCCAACAATCTGGCTCTGTAGTTTTTGCCCCCATGATTTCGCTTTGATGATTTGCTGAATGTCATCGAATATTGGTTGGGGAACGTATCTGCCCGCAAGCTCGCCCAAATGGAGGCGGGATATTTTATCCACAATTCCTTCCTTTTGGAACTGGATTGAATTGATGGTTTTTTCCAGGAATATCATCGAGTCGTTCAGGCTGGTTTTCTGCACGTCGCTCAAAAATTCTTTCTTTTCCAAAAGATTCTCTATTTTTCTCTGCAAGCTCACGAGCTTCTTCGCGCTTCCGAATTCCACCGTCAAAGTCTCTTTCGCGGGCGTAATCTTGAACGGATGTTTCACGAAATCGAACAAATCTTCCGCTTTGGAAAACCCCGCGCGTTCGAGATGTCCTCCCGCCTCGAATTTTTCCAGCTGGGAAGCGAGTGATTTGTTCGCCTGCACGTCGGCGAACGTATTGTATTTGTTCAATACGCCGCGCAGGCGTTCCAAGCGATGCGGCAGCGTGCCGATTCGCTTCACGCCAGGAACTATTTTCTCGACCGCCTGCCCTTTCGCAAAGAAGTTGGCAAACTCATCGCGCTGCGTCTTGCCGAGATTTTTCAATTCCCTTTTCATGCCGCGCAGTTCGGTGAGAAACTTCTTGTCTTGCCTGAATGTAGAGCTAAGTTCTCTCAAATGAGGTTCCAGTTCTTTGTTGAGATTTTTTAATTTCTTGAACATGCCTATTTTTTCCGCGCCCGCAGAGGTGAGAATTCCCCGCGCTCCCGCAGGCAGGCGTTTCATGCCTTCCTGCGCGTAATCGCTGGCGAATTTTTTGGCGACTTCGTTAAAAAACTTCGTGCGCTCAATCGCTTGCGTCAACTGGATAAGCGATTTGGCGGTAGGATACCCCGCCTCCATGATTTCTCCCATTGCCATGCGCAAATCTTCAGGAATGTCCTTGCGCTTCATAAAACGGTCGCGGGCGGCGCGGATGGCCTTAGAGTCGAACATGGTCTTAATCTCGTCCGCCAGGCCGCCAGGAATCTCGTGTTTGCGGTACAAACGCGCGAGATAGCGTCCCACGTTTTCTTCATAGGTTTCTTTTGAGAGCAAGCCGAGTTTAACCGCTTCATTCCCCAATCGGTCGAGTTCGTCAAACGCGGGCTTGGCTTTAGCGAGCAGGTCTTTCGGCAGGGATTCGAGCTTGCCTGATTTTCTGAATTCCGCTATTTTGCGCTGCGTTTTCGCGTCGAGAGAAGTAAGAGGCTTGGCGAGTTCAATCATGTTTTGGAATCCCACCGCGAGATTGCGGTCGTTCCGCTCCGCCATTTCTTTATAAATGGGGTCTTGCCCGAATCGGTAAATGAATCCCCTGCCGAGGAATTCTCCGATTGTTTTTCCTCCCGATAAGGGAACCTTTATGCCCGCTCCCGCAGCCTTCGCCGCTTTCAACACTTTGACTGCGCCAGGAATTTTTTTGATAACGGTGAACGGTGCTATGTAGGTGAGCGGGTCTACGGCAATGTCCAATGCCACTCCCGCTATCATGCCAGGCACGCCGCTCTTGCCGAGCGCGTCCTTGTCGGAGAAGCTCGCCCGCGTCTTTATGCCCTTGGCGAACCCTTTACCTTGGATGATTCCCGTCACGCCGTGCTGCAAAATGTTCAAACCGTCGAAAATATCGGATACCACCCCGCCGCTAAAAATTACTTTAGGGTCTTCTCCTTTATTCTGAATGAGCTTATCAGCGCGTTCCTTCATGCCTGCGAAATCAGCCTGCTTCTCCAGCCCTTTCAGCGTCCGCAGTTCGGGAGATTTCACGCGCGGCAAAGTTGAAGGCGTGGGAGAAAATGATTGGTCAAAAAGATTCCCTCCCTTTTTTACGGAGGGCTGGGGAGCGCGAGACGGCTGTTTCTTGTCGGGCGCGAATGATTGGTCAAAAAGATTCGCCATATTTATTTCGCAAACAGTTTATCAAAAAAATTCACTGCCGCGCGAGCGGGTGCGCCGAATATTTCTTCCGATGCTCCCCCAAACGCTTCTCCAAATTTAGGCAAAATTTCTTTGCCTTTTTCTATTATTTCCTTCTCGCTTATATTTTTGTACACGGGAGTTTGCGCCCGCGCAACCATCCATTTAATAGCTTGTTCCTTGTTTCGTATGGTGGGATTAACATGGATTGACTCGATTTGTTCTTGCAGAGATATGCCCTGTTTCGTATTTTCGATATACGTATCCTCCACCTTATCCTGCGAAACGTCAGTCATTTTTTCCGTAGCCACCAGCTTTTCCAATTCTAACATCGCTTGCGTGCGCAAGCCCTCAGGCTTCAAAGGCACGGATTCAATATCGTAATTGGGATTATCTTTAATGATACGCGCCCACGCTTGCGCTTCCGCGAGAAGTTCGGGAGTAACCTTCCCGCCGTCTCCCCCGTCACCCGCGCCTCCTTTTGCCTTAATGCCGCCCAACACCGTCTCACGCACGATTTCACCTTTCGCGTTGTAGCCGATGAGCTTTTTCACGCCCTTTATCTCATCGTCAATGATTTTGAATTCCACCGCAGACTGCGCGATAAAAGGAGCCGCAGCCTTCAAGTTCTCGGAGGGGTCGGCGGTCACGTCAATCACATCAGGGTCGCCTCCCTGCTTGGCCACTTCAATCATCAGCTTGTAATTCTGGTCGCGGTCTGCCTTCTGCTGGTCGAGTAATTCTTTTTCGTAATTCGTGATGAGCGACAGCATGTCCATCTTGCGCTTGTCCTCGCGGTCAACCGTCTTTTCATTAAGATTGATGAATTCCTTGGTGATGTCTATCTGCCGTTCCAGGTCGCCGAATTCGATTTTTAACGCACGGTCAACCAGGGAAGTCGCGGTGGTGAACCTGCCTTGCAGGAGCGCGTGCTGCGCCGAGAGCACGGCGATGTCCGAGGCTTTCTGGCGTTGCAGTTGCGCCACCTCACCCGTAATCAAACTCGATACCACGCCAGGCTGGCCTTGCACCCTCGTTTGAAGTTCATCATATTCCGCCACGCGCTGCTGGATTTCCAGAGCCTTTTCTTCCGCCTTTTGCATGAACTCTGGCACTTTGAATTTTTCTTCCAGCGCAAGTTGGCGTTCACCTAATATCCCCGCCTTTGCGTACAATTTTTCCAATTCCCCTTCACGTCCTTCAAGGCTTTTCTCCGCTTTGCTTTGCTGCGAAAACGCCGTGGTCATTTTCGGAAGGAGGTCTCGCACAAAATTCACAAATGAATCACGGAATGACTCGTCCGAATCAATCTTCGCGGGAGGAGGAGGGGGCACTGTCCCTCCAAGATTCGAGATTTCAACTGGCTTAGTCACGTCAATCTTATTGCCTAAAAGCGACGCAGGAATCAGTCCCTTTTTCACCTCGTCCACGCTCTTGCCGACGTATTGCGCAAGCTGTTCTTTAGTAGCGGGTGTTCCCGTAATCGCTTTCACCACGCCTTGCACGTAAGCGTCATTCGCAATCAGCGACCCTGGCGTGCTGATGACGCGCTCAATGAGCGTCGGTGCGCCAGGCTGGCTCACTTTAATGCCCTGTCCCGAAGAAGGCGGCGCGGCTTGCTCCACGGGAGGAGGTGGAGCGACGGGAACTGAATCGGGAACGGCGGGAATCGCCGCAGGAACCGACGACGGTGAAGGAACGGCCGAAGGCGTGCCGCTTTTAGGCGGAGCAACAGGCGCAGGAGTTATTCCAGGAGCAGGCGGCGTATCCGTCCATCCCTGGCTTTTCCAATAACTCACATCAATGGGGCTGACATCATTGGGAGTCACCTTTCCTGTCGTGGGATTCTTATAGTATAATTTTACGCTTGGCATAAAGGTATAGCTTAATTAAACTAAATTTGGAACTCATACGCAATGCCCGCCGCGCCATCCTGTCCGTTTTCACCGTTCTCGCCCGCGCCAGAACCCGCGCCGCCCGTACCGCCTATACCGCCCGCGACGCTGAATGTCACCGTGCCTGTTTTTTTATTATAGAACGCCGCGATAGGTGCGCCCGCGCCGCCTCCTGCTCCTCCCCCGCCGCCCGCACGGACTCCTCCGCCCGACGTGGCACTGCCATTGCCTCCTATGCCTCCTACCGCGCGTATAGTGCCGCTACCCGCGAGTTCCTTGGCGGCAAAGGCCAATACGCCCGCCGAAGAAGCAGAACCGCCTCCTGCGCCTGATTTATTGCCCCCACCCGTGTCAGAAAGCCCTCCTGAGCCGCCAGAACCAGCCCCTGCCGCCATTTGATAGTACGTAAGGGCTGCGGTGGCCAAATCGCGCATAAGGAAGCCGTAGACGAGCACGCGGGGCTGTGATTTGGCTATCGTAGTGGTGCCTCCGCTTCCTCTTGCGCCGCCAGAATACGTAACGGGAGGATTGCCTCCCCTGCCGCCATACGCGCCTGCCGCGTTAATCAAGGATGAGGTAGTGTTATCGCCTGTCGTGCCCGCCGTACCGTTGCCCTCGGTATCCACTTTTCCATTCGCGCCCGCCTTGCCCGCCTTGCCGCCGAACAGCGTCGCGTCGGCAAATGCGACCGCTCCCGCCGCGCCGCCCGTTTCCGCGCTGGCATTGCCGCCATTATTTCCGTTCGTGTTATAATCGCCATCGCACAAAAATTTGGTCTTGAAGAACGGGAAAAATCCATTGCCTTTGAGCGTGAATCCGACGGGAAGGATAAGTGTGCCGAAATATGCGTCGCGCAACAGCGTGAATGTCGTGCCCGACTTGCTGAACAAATTTGTTACGGCTGCCTGGCTCGCGTCCAGCGTGTAATCGCCGTCGCTGCCGTCCGCCATCAAATTATAAAGGTTGCCGATGATGTCATATCCCGCCACGCGCAGCTTGCCGCTTTCAAGGTTAATCTCGATTTCGCCGTCATACCCGAATTTGAAACCAGATTTTCCCTGCGCGAAATTCTGCGAGGTGAGTCCGCCGCTCGCAATCACCGAATCGCCGCCGACGGGAATTATGTTGCTTAGCGGCTGGCTGGTGGGGAGATAAAATTGAGTGAATTCATTGGCCATGCACGTCAACTAAAATTCTAATCGGCACGGAGACCGTCAACAGAACCGTGCCCGTGCCTTTCAACTCAAGGTAGAAATCGTTATTGCCTTTCACGGGGTCGTTAAAGACCGCCTGTTTTAATCCACTGAAATTAGTGTTGTTGATTGCCCGCAGCGCGGTGCTTACGAGTCCCTGGTCGGTATAGATTTTAGGAGTGATAGTCATGTTCGCCGCGACCGCTTGAGCAAGCGGGATGACGATTTTCTTGATGGTGAATTCCTGTCCTATGCGGAACCGCTCGCTCCACAAATACCAGGTGCCATACGTGGTGCTTGTTTTATCAAGACCCTGCGCCGTTCCCGTCTTCCATCCAATAACGGGCTGTATTCCTTTATGCGAAGTAAGTTCAAGATACTTGGCGCAGGTGACGATAGGATTGCTTCCCGCGTCCACGTTCGCTTTATAGATGTTGTGCACGCCCAATCCCATGCGAGACTCCTTTGAGCCGAGCGCAAATAAGCAGCCCGTATCTTCGGGTATCGTCGTGAAGCCGCCAAAAATGACGCGCTCGAAACATGAATCCGTCGCGCCCGCGAATGGCGGGGCGGCGTTGGGAATATACGCAATCTGCTTCAAAGAGTGAGATGACGAGAGATACGAAATCCTGCACCCTCCGTTTGCCGTGCCAGAAAACACGTAGATGACTCCATTCACGTTCTTCACCGCCGTCACGAGCGGGTCGGCATAGTGGTGCGCTACTGATTGATACGTGCTTGAAGTCGTGTCCCAAATAATAATTGAGAACGCCCTGGAGTTCATCACGCTCGCGTTTACGCTGTTGATACAGCCGATGACCAGTTGCGTTCCCAGCGAGTCAAGCGCGACGGGGTATTCTTTATAACCGAAACTTATTGCTTTATACGCCGATGGCGTAGTCGTGTCATTGGTGTCCCCCTCTACTGTTCCTTTCTTGGTATTTATCATGTGGAGACAGCCTTTGTCGTCGGAATCCACATCGCACACATACAGGCGGCTGTTGGAGGGATGGACGTGCATGGCGTGATTGGGGATGGCAACGCCGCGAATGGAGGGATAAGCCTTATTCGCCAGTGCGGTTTTTGCCAAGGTAGTCACCCAGAATGACGTATCTATGGCGACCGCGCCGTCTGCGCGATACCGCGCAATGTCCGTGTTTCGCGCAAAATAACCGAAGTTTTTGTAATATGCCGCGCCGTTACCGCCAGCCGTGGCAAGCGTCGCCACGTCCGTGCCCATAGCCAGAGCGGAAGTAATCAAGTGGATTTTTCCGTCCGTCGCATACACGAAGTTCTTATCAGCGTCCACAGGATTGGGGATTATCCACATGGGTGCGCCCGTGACGGTTGTAGCAGAAAATTTAGCCATTGCCGTAGGGCGAATAAGACCAGAAATCGTCTTATCAGAGTCGTTTTTGGGCAATTCAGGGTCAACGCCAAGGGACGCGATGAATTGTCCTGGAGAACCGAAATTCTCGCTTGGCGACCAACCGCCCAGAATTTGATGAATGGTGATGGGTACTATTGCCATAGTCTACTCGTCGCTTGAAGGCATAAATGACCAACTTGACGTTTGTTTCGCTCCTGATGACCATATTGTAGTATTTTTTGACTGTTTTTGATAGGGAGGACTGGCAATCATCGCGCCTGCAAGGGTTACAACGATGGAATCGTTGACCGAAACGCGCAATACGTCTCCTCGGTCTATGTCAATAAACTCAGTTACCGCTATTGAATCAGATAGAGAAATTTGATGAACGACGCTCACTATAGGAGAATCAACCACCGAAACCGTATCGTTCCTGTTCGGATTAAGGTCGCTGCGCACAGTCATTGACTCCGCGACCGCGATTGCGTCATTGACGCTTACGGCATAGGAGTATCCTGGTACATTTAAGGACGTTGATTCCGCAATCGCTACGCTGTCAAATACGCTCACAAAAAGATTTTGCTGCAAGATTGTCACCGCCTCGCTTACCGTAATAGAATCTGAAGTGCTGATAGTTATGGAAGTGACGATGGCCAACGAAGGAACATCGGCGGCGGCTATCGTCTCATTCACGCTTATTTGCAATACGAGAGCGACGTTCGGAACATCGGTCACCGTCACCACCTGCGGGTCAAAAATCTCGAACAATTCATCCACAGTGAACGAATCGAACCGTATGCCATTGCGATTGCCGATTGCCCACAGCGTATCCGTGTTTGCGGGAGTAAAGGCGGCAATGGTCAAATCAGGCGAGGCAGGCTCTCCGCTGCCCACTTGCCACAACCGCACGTCCATCGAATGGTCGGGATGGATGTCCCATCGCACGTTATACTGCGTGGCGGTAGCGAGAGCTTTCGTGAACGACCCCTTGCTTACGCCATCATCCAACACATTAAGAGTTCCTGTCGTTCCATTCGTACTTATGTCTATTACGAGACTTCCCGAATGGACATTCCTGCCGCCCGTACTATAACGCACCGCTACGCCGCCCGTGCCAGACGCGGTGTCAAACTCGACAATGAAACGGATGATAATGCTCTTGTATTGTCCCGCAGGCGGAGAACGGTGGATGACCGCCGCGTCCGCCGTAAGCAGCGCGAGCTTGTTGGAAACGATTTTCGCGTCTCCTGCGGCGACTTCTTCCTCGCCCCAACCATTGCCGACAGTGTTAGAATCGGCGCGGTTAAAATCTTCTGAAAATATGGTAGCCATACATTACCAAGTGCGATAACTTGACCTGTCTTGAAAATCCCATCCGCTCGTTGATTTTGACGCGCTCGACCAGGACGCGGCGGCAGACTTAGTTTGAAACACCCATCCCGCATAGGCTGTCACGCTCTCAGACACGACAATCGAGTCTGATACATTGATAAGCAGGATAGGTATAATCAGCGTCACCGATTCGGTTACCGTGATGGTATCAGCCACCGACACCGACCAATGCAAGTCAAGGTCAATGAATTCAGTTGCCACTATTGCCTCAAATACGCTTACGCCAAGCGAATAGACCAGACTGAAACTTTCGGCGACCGCGACAGAATCAGAAACATTGATGGTGTAGACTTGCGTGATGTTCACCGATTCCGAAACTGCGATGGAATCAAAGACGCTTATTTGTTGAATGAGAGTAACGGTGGAAGCGTCTACGATGGCGATGGATTCGCTCTTATCTATAAAGCTCGTCGCCAACATCGTGACCGCTTCATTCACCGTGATAGAATCAGAAACATTCGGATTCAGGTCGCTTCGTACCGTTATCGCCTCAGTGACCGCGATTGCGTCGCTTACGCTCACTTGTTGCGCCAAAGCGGCATTAGGAAAGTCTACAACGGTAATCGCGTCAAATACGCTAATGACATTCGTGACAAGCAAGGTTACACTCTCAGTTACAATAACAGGTTCGGAATGGTCATACAGAGAAACTTTGTCATACCACGCGGCATTTGATTCTCCCACCACGCCGTTCGCATAAAAATAAAGACGAATGACATCAGTCGTATTAGTTGCGCTGGGAACAAATTTGAACAGTTCCCAATCCGTAAACGACGCGCCGCCGTTAAAAACACTGTAGAGAAGCGTGCTCGTGCCGCTATAGGTCGCGCCAGTTTTCACCCGCGTCACTGTGCCAGGTATTCTTGAACCTAAAGTTGAGTTCCAAATCTGAAAACGAGAATAGCCCTTCGACCAAAAGTACAATACATCGCCCGCCGTGATTCCGCTGGGAATCTTCTTGTGCATACAGGCCAGGCCGTCCCCTCCCGTTGCCCACAATTTTATTGACTGTTCCGCAGCGTGAATTCCCGTATCATAACTGCTCGTCGGTATACCGCCGCAATTCAATGCGAATCCGTCCAACACCCCCTCGAAATCAGCCATGAACCAGTAATTAACATTCAACTCATGCGTGAGGCTCGGCGAGTCAACAACCGTTATCGCGTCAAATACATTCACTAGTTTTACCACAACAAAGATTACCGATTCAGTCACGGAAACCGCGTCACTCACATTGATGAAATTCGTTACCAGCATGGTCACGCTCTCCGTGACCGTGAAGGATTCGTTCACGCTTATCTGCTGCGCCAGAGCGATGTTGGGAGAGTCTACGACCGTGACGGAATCAGAAGGAGCAAGTGTATAAACTTGCGTAACATTGGGCACGTCAACGACCGTTACTGCGTCGTTTTTGTCTGCGAAGCTCGTCACTAACATCGTAACCGCTTCGCTTATTGTCACCGCCTCGAACCGATTTGGATTCATGTCAGCCCGAACCGTCACGCTCTCTAAGACCGTGATTGCGTCGAATACGCTTGGAGAAAGTTCAATGCCTTCAATTCCCGCCGCGTGAAACTCTACGACAGAGATAGAATCAAAAACGCTTATCTGCTGCGCCAGAGCGGCATTAGGAGAATCTACAGTGGTGATGGATTCATTTTTATTGATTTGTTGAACGAGAGCGACATTCGGTGCGTCTACAACGGTGACCGTATCTGAAACCGAAAGCGCATAATTCAAGTCAAGGTCAATGAATTCATCCACCGTGATGGATTCATTTTTATTGATTTGTTGAACGAGAGCGACGGTGGGAGAGTCTACGACCGTGACGGAATCCGATACGTTCGGATTCATGTCCACGCGGACGGTGATTGATTCTGAAATAGTTATCGCTTCGCTCTTGCTTATTTGCTGCGCCAGAGCGACGTTCGGCGCGTCTGTGACCGTTATCGCTTCGCTCTTATCTATAAAACTCGTCACCAGCGTGGTCACGCTTTCTATCACAGAAACCGCGTCATTCACATTTATGAAATTTGTCACCAACATCGTGACCGCTTCGCTCACTACGATTGCGTCATTCACGCTTATCTGCTGCGCCAGAGCGACGGTGATTGATTCGACAACAGCAACAGAATCAAACGGCTGCAAGGTATAGACCTGGGCGACGTTCACCGATTCGGATACCGTGATTGCGTCATTCACGCTCACAAATTTCGTAATGAGCATGATAATATTCTCGGTCACGGCAATCGCGTCTGAGATATTTGAATTCATGTCCGCCCGCACCGTAATTGATTCGCTTACGGTAATGGAATCTGAAATGTTCGGCGCGTAAACTTGCGCGACGTTCACTGATTCCGATACGGTAATAGAATCAAAAGGTTTGAGGGTATAGACCTGGGCGACTGTTATGCTTTCCGCGACTGTGATGGAGTCAGAGACGTTGATGGTGTAGACTGTCACGGGAATATACTCGACATACGCCCACAACTTTGAAACCGTGCAGGTATTGGTAAACAAAATGGTGGATATGATACCCACCTGCATTGCGTTCACTGCGCTTTCCGTCCATGCGCCTCCCGACGGTTTTGTCGTGAGCAGGTGCATTTCCACATAATTTTGGTCTGAAAACGAGCCGTCGGGAAACGTCTTAAACGCGGCGATGGTTGCCATTGGCATTGCCGCGCTGTCGCTGTCCGTGCCGCTGTCGCGCACCCGTATCTTTATGGTTGAGAAAGAAGTGTTGGTTATTTTCTGGCGCACGCCGAAATACACTGCATTGATACTTTCGGGCGTTTCTGGCATCGCCTCCATGTTGTACAAATCAACTTCCGCGCTTACGGTCGTGCTCACGTAATCCGCGTCGTCCACACCGACTTCATCCACCGTCGCATAGTTGCTTCCTGTAGAAGGAGTCCATTCCGCGTTATCCCCAGCCGCATTTGGTTTCAGCATTACCAGATTGCTGGCACCTGGGTATGCCGAGTTATCAAGAACTACATCGTCAATGTAGAGGTCTGCGCTATTCGCTGTACCGCGAAGCCCTACTTCGATGTAGTTCCAGGCCGTCGAGTTCGTGAAGGTCGCGGTGACGTAAGAAACGCCGTCCACTTTTATTTCTCGCTGGGTGCTCGCGCCGTACCCGCCCAAAAGTTCCACGGTATACCATTGCCCCGTGCTTAGGGCGGTGCTTCCCACTGAGCCTTGCAATGTTCCTGCACTGTAAATGCCGAGTTTACCATTGGAATCAAGACCGACAGTCACGGTACGAGCACCTGAAGAACCCATCCCCATAATTTCTACGAAGCTCGTGGTAGGAAGCGCGGCAATGTAGAGAGAAATTTTCAAGTATTGCTGTCCTGTTCCCGCAGACGACTCTACTTGCTTCCTCACGTATTGATTGCTTGCATTGCAGCGCAAAGCATACGTTCCCGAATGAACGATTGTAGTCACGATAGAAGGAGTGCCAGTAAGCTGGTCAAACTCGTGACCCGCCGTCGTTGAATTAAATTCAAATCCTGAAACGTATCTGCGCGCCATAAACTAAAAACGCGCAACCGCCTTACGCGGTTGTGCGCTGTGCAAAATGAATTATAAACTCGCTATTCGGAGGATTGCTGAATGACTGCACTCCTGCAAATAGTATACTCAAACCTTTTGCAATGTGTGCGCGGTTTGAACGAAAAAAGAATCTATCCATTGCCAAATGAACTTTTGTGCCGAATATGGTTATATCGCGCACGCGCACGCTTTCATGCACGCATACGGAAAGAGATTTCATACGAGCTTATCTTTAAGTCCGACTTCCTCATTCACGCTTACGCCCAAATCAGGAGGCGATTTTTTCATCGCTTCCTCCTCATCCTCGCGCTTCGCCGCCTCGCACGCGCTACACTCTTGGCTTCCAGTTCGCGCTCGGCTGATACTCTCGCGGAATTTCGATAGGATATTGAACGCCATTTTGGTCTATGTGCCTTACGAAAATACGGGTATCAATCAGAAAGGGATACTTCTTTTTCTCATACGCCTTCCAACCCGATTTTCCAAAATAATGACCTTTGATAACACGGGTGCACCAATCAAGGTCGGTCGTGCCTGTCGTGCGTTCGTAACTTCCCGATTGCGGGTCTTGCCAATAAGAATCTGGCTGGCGAAACACGCGACGCACCTTGACGTGATTAACCGTGTATTCCTCAGCTTCATCCCACATGGCCTTCAAAAGTTTGCCATCAATCAGCGTGGTTCCCATCGGCACGCCGTCTACCCATACTTTATCGTTAAACTTCCAATCGGTAAAGTAGGAGTTCCCCCTGCCGCGATAGACAAGCGGTTCGGCAGGCACGCTCTTGGTGAAATAAAGGCCGCTTACCACGGGGACGGTCTTTTTTCGCATGTAATCGTTCAGGATGATAAACGCATTGGGCGGCAATACGTTATCCTGCTCAAGCAACAACAGCCACTCGAATTTTTCCTCAACCGCCGACTTCACGATGATATTCTGCGCGTCGGCAATCATGTAGCGAATCGGCGCATAAGCGTTCATCCATTGGATTTGGTCAACGTGCGACCAATTCGCGGGAATTATCTGTCCGTACCGCGCCAGCACCCATTCCATACGCACCAGCCCTGTGCAGGGCGTACCGATAAGTATGCGCCGCGTCCATTCGCCCGTGTTGATATGCGCTTTATGAATGAAGGGAATGTGCTTTTTGTTCATACTTTGGCCTCCCTTCGCTTCTCCAGCACTACTTCCATGTTGCCGTTAATTTGCCAGACATTCTGGTTAATCTTCCACGGCTTCGGCGTATAGATGTTATAAAGACCGCTCGCATGTTCGGGGTCAAAATACGCCCACGTCGCCTCATTACAGCCATTGCAATGCGTCGGGTCTTGCCAATAACCGAAACTTCCCGCATACGGAAGGGCAATCATAAACTGTCCGCCCACCTTCATCACCCGCCACACCTCATTCATAAAACCGAGGAATATGCCTTTGGCGGGATTGATATGCTCCACCAAATGAGAGGCCACTGCAAACGAGACGCACTCGTCAGGCAGTGGCCAAGGGTAGGATTCAACATCGTGCACGATGTCAACGCTTAGCAGGTCGCGCAGGTCAATGCCCACGAAACCCGCCTGTTTATTCGCTCCGCAACCAATATCGAGCTTGATTCCCAAGTTGTGTTCCTTGAGAATCGCCTGTATGTCCCTGCTCATACGCTTATTGATTATGAGAACCGAATCTCGTAAGTAATGTTCACGTTCTGGTTCGTGGCCAGCGCGGACGACGTGAACGTATTGCCCGCGAACAGCGTTGCCGTGTTCGTGTTCGACTGTTGAAACAGCCCGATGTTCGAGATGTTCGCCGTTGCGGTCACGAACGAATCGGAAGAAGCAAACGTCGCGGTGAACCGCTGCGTTTTGGACGACACCGAAGAAGCGGTCACGGCCTTGCGGCTGTTCGACGCATGAGTGATTTCACCCGCAAGCGTCGTATCGGTCGCGGCAGGCGCACCACCCGTGCCAAGTGCCACATGGCTGATTTGTTTGGAAGAAGCCTGTGCGCCAATCAGCCGCACAAGGTACTGGTCGAACCCGTCATTCGTCACGGCGTTTTTGAACCATCCGCTATCGCCCACAACTTTCGTCTCACCTGACTTCTTATTTTCGGTAATTTGTAGACGGTAGAATCCTTTTACACCGATACTGTCCCGTATTTTTTCTTTGAGCTTAAACATAAAGTGTAAGTCAAAACATTACTATCCCCGACCTTTAAGTATACGACCCGCGCGTCATTGTGGCGGCGCGTATGACAATTTTCTCATCCCTATTCTTCACCTCCTCGAATTCCGCAAGCTCTGGAAGCTCGGAACCGAACAACATCTCCTTCAATGAGTTTACCATAGAAAGACCCTTCACCGAAGCGTACACAAACGAAGCATACAGAGCGAGAATATGATGAAAAGGCGTGGGAAATCCAGGAACTTTCGTAGTGTCGCCCGTAGTAAATTCCGTAACTTCTCGGGCTATCCACAACTGCAATCCACTGGCGAGGGTCACCTCTGTGGACGACGGCTTGGGGAAAAGCCAAATGGAATCTCCGAAAAGATAGTAATGCGTGGGAAATCCTTTCGTCTCATTATGCAGACCAGTTTCAAAATCCTGCTCATCAAGATATTCAAGACGCTTGTATTCCCCATTGGTTTGCTTTACGCTCGCGCGGTACATTTTCAACGCGGTGGAGGGAAGAGCGTAGTCGCGCTGGCTATCCAGCATGTTCGTGCTGGCAATCGGAAAATCGGTATTGTTGGAATCATCGAATTCCCACGAACCAGATTTGTTCCACAATAAAATGGCTATTTTATGGTAGCCAATGTTAATCAGGCGCGTGAAGTGCGCGAGCTTGGTCGTATCGCCAGAAATTTCCGCCAACGGCAAATCCAGCAACGTCTCGCAGTGCTGAATCAGCCCATTTTTGTTTGCGCCTGTGTCGTTGAATTGCATACGCTATTTTCTCGCCGTTCCCTTTATGGAAAAGGTAAAGCTGGGAGTCGTGCCGCCAATCGTCCACGTCGCCTTCACGTAACGGTGGAATTGGGTAAACACTTTCGTTTCTTTCGAGACGGCGGTCTTTTGCGTAAACGCGGTGCTCAAGTCCTGATACACGGAATCATAGGCAGAGTGCTGCAATTTCACATCGAGCGTAGGAGTCGTGCCGCTTGCCGCAGACACATCAAGCGTCACCACAAATTCTTTCGCCTCTCCCGTATCGTATATTTCGCCTCCGCCCGTAGCGGTGCGGGCAACCGACGGCGCGAGAATGGGAGATAAGCCAGTAGTAATTTCAGTAGCCATATCACTAAATAAATTTTTCAATTACTTGCCTCCACTTATGAATGTGGCTGGAGTATTGCCAGTGACCTTTTATAAATTCGTAGGATTGCTTGGCTATTTTCAGCCGTTCCGTCCTGCTTTCGACCATGAGACTCAGATACCGCTTCCAATCATCCACGCTCTCCGCGATAAAGCCAGTCTTGCCGTGTTGAATCGTCCGCGTCCACTGCACCCTTTTGTGATAAGGATACACCTTGGAAGCTATGGTGGGAATACCCAGCATGGAGTATTCCATCCATTTGATGTGAGACTTGCATGTGTTAAATGCGTCCTGCGCCAACGGAGCAATGCCAATATCGAGACCGTGCTCTACCAAAAGATTCGGGAACCCCTCCCACCCCGACGTGCCGCCCGCCAAGACAAGGCGGTTGACGTGTCCCCCAATCCAGGAGTAGACCTCTGGTTTTAGTTGAATCGGTATGCCGCCGATAAGGTGCAATTCGACATGCGGATATTTTTCCAAGAGCCAGCGAAATACCTCTTGTATCATGCGCAGGTCGCGCATGTGCGTGACTGAACCCGCCCACCCGACACGCACCTTGCCATCGGCGTAGGTGCGTTTTTGCAACGGCCAATCGGCGACATCGCAGCAATTCGGCAATACGAATATGCGCTTATTCCAACGCGAGAGAACTTTCTTCAAGGGCTTGGTCGTCACCGTCACGCCGCTACAGAGCGACAGTTGAGCGTCCACACCATAACGCGGTTCCTCCCCTTTTTTATACACATCATAGGCATTTGATTGCGGGTCAGTCACCGCGCGGTAATTATCGTCTATATCAATGAGCACTGGCTTGTTGAAATACTCGGCGCAAGCGAGAAGATTGCTGGCGGCGCGAGGAACTTCAATATAGCGCGTCCACACCAAGTCGTATTCGCCAAACACCTTCGGCCACACCTCACTTGCGGTCGTGCCAAACTTTCGCCGCACGTCACCACACACGTCCACGTCAAACCATCGCCGAAGATACTGTGCAGGTTTTATCACCCGATAGTACCCACACCCGCCGTAAGCATTTTTCTTCTCTCTCTCCTTGCTCACCGCCCAATCGGTGTAAATCATCAAAATTTTCTTGCGACGGGTCATATGGCTTTTTTGGGATTGCCGAGTTTTTCATCACTGTACGCCCCCGTGCCGAACAGCGCGTCCAGATAATCGGAATCTTTCATCTTCACGAGAATGTCTTTGACGATTTGCAACACCTTGGGTCTGGTACGATGAGTAATCATGCGCCCATTAAAACCCTCGACTCCATATCCATCGTGAACTTCGTCAAAAATCTGACCCGCAGGACACGCGCATAGGAATTTTCCCTTGAAGTACACGCCCGCCATCGCGGGGATGTGGGGATTTACTTGTATCGTCAAATCGGCGTTAAGTTGTTTAAGTTCTATCTCGAAATCTTCAATACGCATAGCTTAATGCCCCTGCTCGACTTGGGAAGATTCGCAGGGACTCCTCCCCCCAAGCCGATTAAGCCGTAGCAACAGTTTATGCCGTTGCTCCAGTTTTTAAGTTGATGACCCACGTCGAGTTCAGCACTTTTGCTACGAACGTCACCTTCCAGCCAACGGTTGAGAACATGTTTAACGGGTTTGACGTATCCTGCTCGCCAGGGGTTTTCACGTAAATCTTCGGTTCGCTCATGCTGGCGATGTCAACGACACCGTAGCCATGCGCACCGCAGAAAATGTTGTGATAGACCGTGACGGTTGAGGATTCGGTGGAGTGCTGATTGGATTCAACGAACTCCACGCCCGCAAACTTGCCCAACATTCCCGCTTTGATGGTCGCGTCGGTACTCACGTACCGAGAAGCGTCAAGCCATTCGGAGTTGCCCATGAGGTCATAGGCGGTAAACTCCTGAACAATGGCGCGGAAATACCCATTGGAGAAACGCATTGCCTTGTTCGCCTTCAAAGTACGCACGACCTTCCTCACTTCCATGCCATTGAGAATGTCAGTGGCGGTGATGTCAGTAAGAGCCGCGCGTCCATTGGCGAGACGAGCAGTCGCGCCAGAACTCAATTCGTTGCGCGTGAGAATATCAACGGTCTCTGCCGCGTTTATGGCGTGCACGTCAGTGTGTTCCTCCAGCCTTTCGTCAATGGACGTAAGGTCAAAGAGAGAACCCACCTTGGTGAACGCGCCATATTCCGCGACGGTGGCGGAGACGGTCGTTGCCGTCATCGCCACTTCCGAGGGGTTTGTCGCCTCGGTCAAAGCCGTAGTCTGCGCTGCAAGCGGAGTAAAGCGCGTGAAATTCACGGTCTTACCCTGATTGCGAGGCCTTTTCTTCACGTCGGCACCGTAATCGAATGTGATGGCCGCTTTTGCCCGTTCAAGGAAACGCTTGTCGTAGTATGTGCTCATCAACTGGGTCAAACCAGTTGTAGTAGAAGCCATACAGTCTAGCTTCGCTCACGACCGAGCGAACCAGACAGGTAAAATGTCAATGGTCACACTTCGGCGTGAGGAAGAATCTTAGAGAGTTCAGCCGAAGTCATTTTGCCCAAATCTTCCTGGGTGTACTTTTGGTACACGGGGGACTTGGGGGATGAAGCGGGGGAAGCGTCTTTCGACTTCTTCTCCTGGCGCATAACTTCAATCGCTTTCTTGACGACGGGGTTTTTATCGAGAGAGTCCTTGCCTCCCATCTTTACTATGAGGGCAATTTCGTCTCCCGAATACCCTTCGTCCCGAAGCAACTGACGCTGCTCCATTGCTTCCATCCGTTGCACTACGGAAGAAATCTCCTTAGATGTCTCCTCGACCTTGATTTTTGAAGGAACATCTTTCTTGTGTTTGACAATCTGCTGTTCTAGGAATTTAGTCCTGCCCACCAGCTTGTCCTTCTCGGCTTTGAGGGCGGCGTACTTTTCAGGAGTGACTTCACCGTCATCGGTGTCATCTCCTCCGTTTTGTCCGCCTGCGTTATCCTCATCACCCGCGTTGGACGTATCATTTCCGAGGCCGTCCTCCCCGCCAGCGTTTGATGAGTGCTGGTTCTCGTCCTGTTCGTCTAACATATTTTGATGAGTTATGTCAGTAAACTCGCTCTGGGTTGATGTGCCCAGCGCACGAACGGGTTGTTGATGAGTGCCCGCCACTCACGACCTTATGATGGAGGTGAATCCCGTCTCAAATACCAGCCCTGGCTTTAAGACGGATTTTACCGCCACTTATTCGCGTCCTCTTGCGGGTTGGTCTCTTGCGCCTCTTTTAGTATATCTAATTCCTCAAAAAAATCCATCCATTCCTTGTACGCCGCAATCCTACCAAGCGTTTGCGCCTCCACGTTGCCCGCTTCGTTAATGGTCGTCACATCCCGAATCGCGTCTAACCGCTCGCGCAGCACGCGCTCAAACGCGGGAAACTCTGGATAGAGCGTGAGCGTCTTAATCAATTTTTGGTCGGTATCCAAAATCATACGAGCGACATTTGACGCTGCAAGCTCGCGCGAGCCTGCCCCGCTTCCTGCAACGACGGCCGCCCGCGCTTGGCGGGGGTCGTGCCTTCAATCTTTTGTGCCACTTCGGTGGGGTTCACTGACTGGAAATCCGTCAATTCGCTTTCAACCTCCTCCAACTCGGTGAGCGACATGCCGATTGCCGACATGAACTTGAACATGACTTTCTTAATAAGGGGATTGCGCAGCACGTCGGGATTGCGCACAAGGAGCGTGAGCATAGACTGGGCGTTCTGCAACTGCGCATAGACGTTCTTCGCCTCACCCGTGATTTCCAGCGTGAGATGATAGTTAAGATTCTGGAAAAACTCACGCACTACTTTGAGCCACAGGCTTTCCTTCACCGTCCTAAAATTGTCCTGGAGTTCCTGCAATCTCGCGCCGCGTTCCTGTTGCGTCATCACGCGCCCGTTAATAAGCATTTTCTCCCATATCTCCTGGCGCAACACCGCCTTGGCGACGAGCATACGGGTCTTTTCAATGTCATCAAGGCTTCCCGAAACCCTGAACGAGTGCAGTTCTCCGATGTCGTTAATGAATTCAGGAAACACCAGAGTCTTTATGAAGCCTCCAAGGAACAATCCGATATTCTCGCGCTTGTAATCGAAGATGGAACTTGCTTGGTTCAACTGCTCGGACACGGCGGTCGCCGTCGCGGACGCGGGCGTGGCCTCGCCGCGCACGATGTCATACGAGAACGTCAGGCGGTCGGCGAGTTTTTCATAATCATTGACCTCGGCTTGAAACGCCGACCAGTTGCGATTGACGGTATCAAGCGCGGTAATGCCAGACTTCGAGCGAATCACCGAACCGTCCTCTACGTCAGTAAGCACATTCGCGCCTTTCAATCGGTCGGGCGAGTGATACACGTGCTTCCCTGAAAGTTCCAAAGATTTTCCTTGCTGGTTCTTCACCTCGTTCATGCGCTCCTGCGGCTGGAAGGTATCTTCTACCACGCCAATACCAAGCCACCTGCCTTCGGTTTTTTGGTAATGCACTTCGCGGAAAGGAAGCTCCTTGATTTTCTCCTTCCACAACACCAGCCCATTCTCGCCTACTACCTGCTTGCCGTCCTCTCCTTTAAGCGTATCATCCACACCCGCCACGACGTACTTGGCGCGGACATACGTATTCATGTCGCTTTCTTTTTCCGTAAACCACGTCAGCGGCACTTCGGCATAGCGCGTGTAGATTTCCGCGTCGGGGGTGCCTTCCGCTTTATTGAATCCTTCGGAATCTTCATACGACTTGCCCGTAAATTTGCAATACCGCTCAATCGCTATGTCCACATTGTCCCATACGCCGCTCATTTTCCGAAGCATGGAGGGAGTCATCAAGTCCTTCTTGATTATGTAGGACGCGGTGTCAAGCGACTTCGCCGACTGGTCGTTCATAAAATAACGCAAGTCCGTTACCTCCACGCCGTCCCTAGTTTTCTCCAGCACGACTGTGCCATACACGGGGAGCTTGCGCGTGACTTCATTGAGCACGATTCCAAGCTCGTGGGTAGTCAGCCAGTCTTTCAGCCTGCGCTCCAAAAGATACACAATCCATTCAGTGTTATAATCTTCGGGAATGAGACGGAAGTCCTTGGTGTCTATGTCAAGCATTTTTGTCGCCACGTCGCACCGCCACTTATTGATGTTGAAAAAAATCTTCTTGCGCAACTGATTGTTGATTTTCTCGAACTCACCCGACTCAAATCGGGAATTATAATAGAGGTGCGACCGCTTCACGGTTTCGTATTGCGAAAACAGATAACCAGGAACAATCTCAATTTGACTGTTCAAAAAGTCCTTCCGCTCCCTGCGGACGGCTTCAAATATGGACGCGGGATAAAGGTACGGCATGAACTACCCAATGATACTCCTACTTCATCTTGTTGATTTCTTCAATCGTGATGGTGCGTAAGCAACGCGGGCATGAAAACGCAGAGCCAGCACCCAGTTTCGCGGGAAGCGATTTGTGGTCGCAGCCAACGGGCGCAACCACGGGGGGCGTGCTCTGCATGACGGGGTTTTCCGATTGCGGAATCGTCGCGGCAGGCGACGGCATATCCATGCCATCTCCCGACGCGGTTCCTGCGGTGCCGCTTGTGTCTTTGGATTCATCTTGCATACGAATAGAGAATTAGCGATATAATTTCTCTCTGCCAGCCCTTGTGACCGCAAGGGATGGAGTCTCAAATAAAGTTTCAAGGGGAGAACGAATCTGCCAGCGATTGAGTACGGGGTCGTCCAAAGAGACATCTTCTATCAGCGTCCTGCCTAAATTCTCTAACATGTGGTCGTCTTTGTCAACAGGACTCTCGCGCGGGTCTTTGCGCTCCATCGTGCGCCCGCGCCAGTCATCCCACTGCCAGTGCTGGAATTCCCAAATCGTCCGCTCGCAGTTCGAGCAGACATACAGCATGGGGGCTTTTATGAATTCCGCGTCTTTCCGCTCGTAATCGAGCATATCCTCGATAGTGCGGATGGCGTACTCGCGCTCCTTGGAACCAGAATCGTACTCCAGGCCGAGTTCTTCCAGGCGGTCAGCGAGCGAAGTATCGGTATGCTGGTCTTTTATGAAAATGGTGGGGTCTGCCAAACGCTTCACCACGCGGAACTTCGCCGCCTTGGTGTGGATAATCTGCGCCAGTTCATTCAATTTGGTCTTGCCGTAGAATTCATCAAGAACGTAATAACGCCCTTTTACGTCCTTCCCCACCCAAAGAATCGCATCAGGGTTGCGCGGATGAGGGTCGAGAGCTTCTATGGCCGCCAGGTGCGACCAATCGCGGAAAGGGGTGATGACGTGGACATCGCGGTTGAATTTTTTGAAGATAAGACCCGTCAAATGCTGGAAGCGGCCGTGGATACGCGCCTGCCGCTCATCCTCGGTATAGTTGGCAATCATGGCCTGGATATTGCCGTGCTCCAACTGCCCGCGCACCCCGTGTTCCTTGCAATTCGCTTCTATGTCCGCGTGCACATACTCGCGCAGACCCTTCTCTGGCTTGCAGACTATCTCGTCGTACATCCACGCGGAGCCAGTGAGAGGGGTAGCGGTGATGACGATAATGCCGCCAAGGCGCATACGGGCGACGGTGGCTTTGAAAATCGAGAGCGGAGGCGGCTCGTCAAACCACACATAGCCCAACGTCGCCGACTCAAACTCCTTCGGGTCTTGGTCGTACGTCATTATGTCGAAATCCCATCCTGTGGCGGGAACCTTCCACTGCGAAAGGAAATGCTTTGTCCCGTTGCTGGCTTCATATTGCTTCAAGGGCAGCCATTTCACCAGTTCGGGGATGAGCGTGCGGGACACCGTGGTGGGGTCGGACACGATACGGGCTTTTTTGGGGAACTTCCAGTCGTCGAATACGCCTTCCTGGAACCAGGGATTTTGCGGCTTGTAGATGAGATGAGCGAGCAGGTTCACTCCTACCGCCGTTTTTCCTATGCCGTTGGCGGCAGAAAACAGGCAGATGAAAACCTTGCCCGATTTGACCATGTTGATGAATTCTTCGCATTTGCCGTTCGGCTCGTAGTAGCGGAGTTTTTCATTCTGTATGCGAAAAGCCTTCGCCTCTCTGGCAAGACGGCGCGATTCTTCATTTTCCGAAAACTGACTGATGAGTTCCTGTTTTGAGGAGGAGATGTCTATATCAATGCTCATAGAGTGGGTGGAACATCAACCACTTGTTTTGTCGGCGCGGACGGTGAAACATTGCCCGCAATGATTATGTCCAATTCAGCGTCGGAGAAATCATTGAAGATTGAAAAATTAACATCCACCTTGTTGTCAGACTTGAGGTATCCTTTCAAACGGTACGCAAGGTCAAGACCTTTGGCTACCGCGTCCGCGTCCATGCCGACAGACATCTGTTCCCATTGCTTGGTTTGTTTATTCCACACCGTTTTTATTTCTTCCTTCATTAAAAGTTCTTGATGGCGGTCGTAGAGAAATTCGTTGGGGAACTTAGATTCTATTTCCTCTTTGAGTTGTTTTGGCGTGAGCTTGACGGTGCAATGGCGCGAGGCTTCTTCGTGAGTATAACCAGTATCCCGAAACCATTTGTAGAGCTTGCGGTTGGTTTTCACGAAACGATAATCGGGAATTATTTTCGTGGGGGACAT
>Ga0247727_10002677_pt1 | contig 40368 bp, 43 predicted proteins | sample WisWelCaveWW1625_FD_202498 | JGI IMG/M metagenome (GOLD analysis project Ga0247727, IMG submission 202498) | Biofilm microbial communities from Wishing Well Cave, Virginia, United States - WW16-25 | ecosystem: Environmental > Aquatic > Deep subsurface > Groundwater > Cave microbial mat | place... | reverse complement strand
CGCGTCATCGAGAGCCTCGTTGCCCGGCCGCCGATGACGATGCGCCAGATCATCGACGACGCGCGCCGCTGCCGCTGGTACGGGTCACGTCAGATGGCGGCGGCCTGAGCTAAAGGTATAGGCATGTATCGGCCACGAGGTCAAGGGCCCGGTTTTGGTTTTTCCTCAAAGGTTTATTTCAGTATTGAATTGAGTATTTTTATTTATATATTGTTAAATGCATATTCTTAATTGAGAGAGGTCGGCCAGCCGACTTCTGGAAGTAAGCGGGTCGACATCTTGATGTCGGCGGGCCGACGTCAGGCGGTCGAGCGCTTGCCTGCCTGCTTTCCCCTAACCCGGAAATGGATGGTATAGATGTTGGTCTTGCCCTGACCGCGACGCTGGATGCTAATCAGGTTGGCTTCTTCCAGCTCGGTCACAAATTCAGTCGTGCGCGATCGGCTCATTCCCATGTCGGCGGCGAGGCGGTCCTGTCCAGGAAAGCAGAAATCGTTGTGCCAGCCGTAGCTGATCAACATGGCATACGTGACCTTGGCTCCCAGCGACATGTTCGGGTTCTTCAGAATGAAATTCGGAACTTGCGTGAACCCCTGCGCAGAAACTGCATCAGCCCCATCAAATCTGATGGTGCGCTCGATGTTTTTCAATGCGGCGCTGATGTGCTCCATGACCGAATTATATCAGCACGGTCTGTCCTTGTGGCGGGTTATCAACAGACGGAGCTTGTTGCTCGTCGACTTCGCTCTTAGAGGCAGGACCCAACTGGTGGTGAATTTGATATTGGAGCGCACCGTTCTCGCGCAATAGAGTGTCAGTCATCGACCGCAGGCCTTCCATCTCTTCCTTGGCGCGTTCGAGCAGCTGCCTGCGCACGCCCACGTCGATCTTGAGCTGCATGTTTTCATTCTCGAGTTCTTTTATGCGACTTGCCGTTTCCCCACTCTCGGCTGAGGTCTCGCGAGATCTCCCGGGGCCTCGGGAGGTCTCATGAGGTCTTGCGAGGTCTTGCGGGGTCTCGCGAGATTTGTCATTTTGTTTTTGATCGAACAGCCACGCTTGAAAATTCTCGCGGCTCAGCTTGTAAAAATTGCCGCCGCGGGTGGTGACGAGGATGCACCTCACCGCGCCTCCGGGACGGTCGTACCAAAACTTTGCCCAGCGTTGCAGCGTGCTCTTGCCGAGAGTGAAAGAGTGCTCGCCGGCGATCGTGAGCGCCTCGTTGATGGTGATGGCGTCGGCGTCCCTGATCTCGACGGCGTCTCCCGAGACCTCGGGAGGTCTCGAAGGGTGTGGGGCATCCATGCGCACATGATAGCAAAGGCAACGGCGGGCGACTGCGTTATCCCCATCTCGATTAGGTCAAAGCTATACAGTCCAGCTCAGCTATACGGTCCAGCTTGGCGCGATCGGGCTATACGCAAAGCATGGTATAGCAGTATGCTATCTCACAGCGATTTGATATGTATAGCGGCTTGTTTGGTACGTTCGGTAAGCGTAGAAGAAGGGCCTGAGGTTGGTTCAAGGGAATCGATGGCATGGCCAGTGTGCGCCGCCTGATGGTGAAGGAGACCAAAGTGGTGGTCCTAGCGGCGTCGAAGGGCGGCGCCGGCAAGACGACGCTGGCTGCGGCCCTTGCGGTGCGTGCCTGCAAGGAAAGCGAGGCGGTGGCGCTCATCGATCTCGATCCGCAACAGTCGCTGGCGCGGTGGTGGGAACTGCGCGGGGCGGGCAGGCATCCAGAATTGATAAGTGATGTTCAGGTTCCCGGTGCCGGTGTCGAGACGGCGCGGGGGAAGGGCTGTGATTGGGTGTTCATCGACACGCCGCCGGGGTTCCTATCCACCATCGAGCCGGCGATTGGGGTTGCCAACCTGGTGCTGATCCCGGTGCGAGCTTCCGCGCTCGATGTCGAAGCGGTCGCGCCGGTGGTGGAGTTGTGCCGGGCGCAGAATGTGCCCTTTGCCTTCGTCATCAATCATGCCGAGCCGCGCTGGAGGCTGACCGAGAGTGCCGCGAGCTTCTTGGGCAAGTACGGCAAGGTGCTGGATGAATGGGTGAGCTATCGCAAGTCGTACATCACCGGCATGACGTTGGGGCAAAGCGGGCCGGAAGTTGAGAACGACGGCAAGTGCGCAGCGGAGATCGACGCGCTGTGGAGGGCGGTGAAGAGGCTGGTGCGCGCAAGAGTGGGAGCATGAGCATGCCAGACAAGGGCGAGGACTTTGGCTACCTGTTCAACAAGACGCGGCAAGTGCCGGGTGCTGACGCGGCCGAGCGGCTGGCGGCCGAGAAGCGGGCGATGCGACCAAACGATGCGCGGCGGTTGCGTAGCTCGGGGCGCACCGAGCAATTGAACCTGCGCGTGACGCGCGCCTTCAAGGACGAGCTTTATGTGTTGTCGAAGAAAACCGGGCTGACCTTGGGCGCACTGGTGCAGCGGGGTGTCGAGAAGTTGAAAGCCGAGGTCGAGGCCGGGGAGTGAGAGTGAGGTTGCGGTGTCAGTTGCGCGGCTGATTGTGAGTGGGTTTGGCACGCTCGCAGTCGTGGGCTGCGTGGTCGGGTCCATGAGCATGAACTATCTCTACGGTGTCGGGCTTGGTCGCAACAAGTTGGAAAGCTCGGTCTGGGGCGGGTTGAGCGTCGCCTTCGATGCGCTGAAGGCCGGTGGTCCGATCTATCTGCTATCGGCCTGGCGCAGACGGCAGTGGGCGCGCGTGGCAGCCGGTGGGGTCATACTGCCGGGTGTTATGGTCTACGGGCTGTTGTCGGCCTTGGGCTTTGCCAGCGAGAGCAAGGGAGCTGTGGTGGGGGGGCGCGAGGCTGTGCGCGCAGCCTTTTTGGATGCGGAGCGTGAGCTCAAAGAGCACACGGCAAAGCGCACGGCCGTGAAAAGCAATCGGGCTGCCAGTGAGCTCGAGGCGGGAATCGCGGTCGTATTCGCACGGCCGGTGGGTGTGGCTGAACGAAGCCGTGGCACGGTCGGCTCGCTCTCCAAGAATTGCAGCCGCGATGATGCACACACCCGCGATGCCTGCGTCCAAGTCGCAGCATTGCGGCAGGAGCTTGCGATTGCCGTTGAGGCGGGGCGGCTCGACGGTCGAATAGCCGAGCTGCGGCGTCAGATCGGCGCACTGCGCGAGCGTGGCGGCAACAGTGATCCCAATCCGCAGGCGACGCTGTTGTCGCGGCTGACGCTCGAGCGGCTATCTCCCGACGACATCGAGGGGTTGAAGTCGATTTACCTATCGTTGCTGGTGGAGGTGGTGTCGACCTTCGGGCTTTTGTTCGTGATCGAGCGCGAGGAACGGCAGAAGGTCTGGGGGGAGGGAAGCGTCAAGATCGCAGCGGGGCTAGCGTCGGCGCCGGCGGCGGCGCCAGAAGGTGCGCCTGGGCAGTTCGTTCGTGCCTGTGTGCGCGCGGCCGACAGTGAGAGGCTGGAGCTTGGCGAGCTTTATCCGGCTTATGCTGGATGGTGCGGGCGGGAAGGGTTCGTGGCGGTGGACGAGGATCGGTTCGTTGCCACGCTCGAAACCGGGTTTGCCAACAGCGGCGCGCGCGTGGTGCGGCGCGCGGGCAAGGTCTATGTGCATGGGGTGCGGATGACAGCGTGAGGTCGCTCGAGTGGAACTGTTGCGGCTGACCAATTGGCTGATCGTGAAGTCATGGCGGGCGCTAACGCTGCTCGTGGGTGTGATCGGACGCGTGTTTTTGTGGGTGACGTCTGTGGTCGCACGCCGGCTCGCACGGTGGCATGACGGCAGGCCTACTCGGGTGAAGCGTGAGTAAGTGTTGGGTCATGCGCGAACGAGAGAACATTCTGCCCACCAGCCTGGCGCCGCGCGGACTTTCTCGCGGTCAGGCCGCGGCATACATCGGCGTTTCAGCCTGGCTCTTTGACGAGATGGTCAAAGACGGTCGGATGCCCAAGCCGATGCACATCAACTCTCGCATCGTCTGGGATCGGGTTAAGCTTGACGAAGCGTTTGCGGCCCTATCCGATACGGAGGGCGGTGATGACGATCCGTGGAACAAGGTCGCCGTGTGATGCTCCGGCTGTCGCCATGAAGCTCGCTATCGACTTCCCCTATGTGCACCGTGATGTGGATCGGCACGGGACTGAACGCCTCTATTTTCGACGGCGCATGGGCGAGGTGAAGATCAGGCTGAGGGAAAAACCTGGCACCGCGGAGTTCGCTGCCGAGTATGCAGATGCGCGGGCGCGTGCAGAAGCGAGCGCTGCCAGCGACGAAGCGCATGAGTTGCGGGCGCCGAAAGTCGGTACGTTGCGCTGGCTTTGCGCTGGCTACTTCGGGTCGGCGGAATTCGAGCTGCTGGACCCCAGCACGCAGCGAGCACGTCGCCGGATATTGGAAGGCTGTCTTGCCGAGCAGATCGCGCCAGACGCGCGTGAGAGGTTCGCAGATTTTCCGATCAAGCGGATCACCGGCAAGGCACTTCGGGTCCTCCGTGATCGCAAGGCAAATCTGCCGGAAGCTGCGATTGGCCGCATCAAAGCCCTTCGCCGGCTTTTCTCTTGGGCGATCGACCATGACTTGATCGCGACCGACCCATCACGCGACGTGAAGCGTCTCACGCACGCGAGCGCGGGGCACCATTCGTGGACGATGGAGGAAGTCGAACAGTACGAGGCGCGGCACCCTGTGGGGTCGAAGGCACGGCTGGCACTTGCCCTGCTTCTTTACACAGGCGCGCGGCGCTCGGACATCGTGTTGCTGGGCCGCCAGCATGTGAAGGCCGGATGGATCAAGTTCGTCGCCCAGAAGAACCAGAAGCGGCGACCGGTTACGGTCGAGCTGCCAATGCCGCCAGCGCTGGCCACGATCATCGAGGCGAGCATGACCGGGGCATTGACTTTCCTGGTCACACAATATGGCAAGGCCTTTACGGCCGGTGGGTTCGGCGGATGGTTCCGCACGCGCTGCGATGAGGCAGGGCTGCCGCAATGTTCGGCGCACGGCCTGCGCAAGGCCGGGGCGGCGAGAGCGGCCGAGAACGGTGCGACCGCGCACGAGCTGATGGCGATATTTGGATGGCTCAGTTTGAAGGAGGCAGAGCGCTATACGGCAGCGGCGCAACGGCGGCGACTGGCTCGCAACGCGACCAAACTCCTGGACCGGGACCCTGACGAAGCGTGAACAAAATGTCCCCACCTTTTCGGATGTTCCGTCCCCACCGAGAAAAACATCGTTGTATTTCAATGCTGTTCTAGGTGGGCTGGCATCCCGGCCGGGGACGCAAGGGCGCCGGCGCCTGGCCTAGCGCTTGTCGCGGATCTCGCTGAGCGTCTTGCGCGCCGAGATGGCCTCGGGGTCGATTCTGAGCTCGATGACGCTGGGCTTGCTCGACTGCAGCGCGCGCGCGAAGGCCGGCTCGAAATCGGCGGTCGCCTCGATCGTGTAGCCGTCGGCGCCGAAGCTTCGGGCGTAGGCCGCAAAGTCGGGGTTGACGAGCGTGGTGCCGACCACCCGGTTCGGATATTCGCGCTCCTGGTGCATGCGGATGGTGCCGTACATGCCGTTGTTGGCGACGAGGGTGACGATCGGCAGCGCGTACTGCACGGCGGTTGCCAGCTCCTGGCCCGTCATCATGAAGCAGCCGTCGCCCTGCACGTTGACGACCGGCCGGCCCGGATGGGCGAGCTTGGCGGCAATCGCTGCCGGCAGGCCGTAGCCCATCGAGCCCGAGGTCGGCGCCAGGCCGCTGCGGAAGCCCTTGTACTCGAAGTAGCGGTGCACGAAGCCGGCGAAGTTGCCGGCGCCATTGGTGACGATGCCGTCCTCGGGCAGCATGCGCGAGACCGTGCGCATGACCTCGGCGAGCTTTACCGCACCCGGCAGCGGGATCGGCTTCAGGCTTGCCTCGTAGGCGGCCCGGAGCTCCGCGCGCCGGGCGCTCCAGGCGATCTTGGCCGGCGGGGAGAGCCCGGCCAGCGCCTCGGCGAAGGCACGCGCGCTCGAGGCGATCGGCAGGTCGGCGCGGTAGACGGAGCCCAGCTCGTCGGGCGAAGGGTGGACGTGCACCAGGTACTGCTTGGGGTTGGGAGCCTCGAGCAGGGTGTAGGCGCCGGTGGTCATCTCGCCCAGCCGCGCGCCGATCACGATCAGCAGGTCGGCATCCTTGATGGCGGCGCCGAGCGTCGCGTCGATGCCGATGCCGGCGCAGCCGACGTGGCAGCGGTGGCGATTATCGATGTAGTCCTGGTAGCGGAAGGCCGGCGCCACGGGCAAATCGAAGCGGGCGGCGAAGGCCTCGATCGCTTTCTGGATGGCCACGCTCCAGCCCGGACCGCCGACGATCATCAGCGGACGCGCGGCCTTGGCGAGCTTGTCGCCGAGCACGCCCATGTCGGCGGCGCCCGGATGCGCCTCGGCGATGCGCACGGGCTTGGCGTCGATTGCCTCGCACTCGGCCGCCAGCATGTCCTCGGGCAGGCCGAGCACGACCGGGCCCGGGCGGCCGGAGCGGGCGAGGTGAAAGGCGTGGCTGACGTATTCGGGGATGCGCTCGGTCTGGCGGATGACGGCGGCCCATTTGACGAACGAGGACAAGAGCTGCTTGGTCTCGATCTCCTGGAAGGCCTCGCGGTCCTCGAACTCGCGCGGCGGCAGGCCGACGAACAGCACCATCGGAGTGGAATCCTGCTTGGCCACGTGCAGGCCGCTCATGGCGTTGCCGAGGCCCGGCCCGCGCGTGACGAAGGCGATGCCGGGTTCGCCGGTGGCCTTGCCCCAGGCCTCCGCCATCATCGAGACGCCGCCTTCCTGGCGGCAGATGATGGTCTTGATGCGGTTGGAATCGTGCAGCCCGTCGAGCGCGGCGAGGAAGCTCTCGCCCGGCACGGTGAACGCCGTGGTAACGCCCTGGGTCTCGAGCTGATCGATCAGGATCTTGCCGCCGTGGCGCATGCCGTGCTCTCCCTACCCGCCAAGGGGTCAGACCCTTGTGCGCTACGATAGCGGAAATTGACCCGGGGTCCACACCGAGGGCGGTTGGGTACCAGGAGGTCTCCCGGTTCAAGTCCGCCCCTCATCCCGTGCAAGTCCAGAGCGTGGGAGAGGCAGTTGCTGCGCCTCGGCACGGCTTTCCCTGCCTCGTCCGCCATCACGGCCGCAGATCCACTTTTCTCCGCGTTCGTGGCTAGGCAGCAACGAGCGACGCGGCCGCAGGCGCCGGAGCGCCAAGACTGGTCCGCTCGAGGCCTTGCAACCGCTCGGCCTCTTCGATCTCGGCCGCGGCGATGGCCTTCGCCAGCGCGGTGTTCAGCGCCTTGGCCGCATCGAGGGTCAGCTCGACCGCTGCCCGCGCGGCCGGCGGCAGGCCGCTGTTGACAAAGTCTATGGTGATGGCGTCCTCGAGCCACGCGTGGCGCGCGTGGTCGTAGGAGACCACCGAATGCGTGAGCGGGAACCAGTCGTCCTCGCCCTTGGCCCCACCCTTAGCCATGCCGCTCGCAAGCGCGATCTCGACGATCGATGTGCACATGCTCAATTACCTCGCCAGATGCTTGCCGAAGAACGCGAACACCTTGTTCCAGCCGTCGAGCGCCTGCTCCACCCGGTACATCGGCCGGTGGTAGTAGAAGATGCCGTGGCCGGCGCCGTCGTAGCGGTGGAACTCGTGAGCCTTACCGTGCTTCCTGAGCTCGGCCTCGTGCTGGTCCACCTGCTCTGGGCTTGGTGCCCGATCCTCGTTGCCGAAGATGCCGAGCAGCGGGCAGGAGAGGTTCTTGGTGAGCTCGATCGGTGACGTCGGCGTCTTGGCGTTGAGCTCCTCCTTGGCCATCACGACGCGGCCGCCCCACAGCTCGACGCAGGCGTCGACATCCTTTTTGTGGCAGGCATAGAGGAAGGCGTGCCGCCCGCCGGAGCAGGAGCCGAAGACGCCAACCTTGCCGTTGTGGCCCGGTTGCGCGCGCATCCATTTCACGGCGGCCTCCGTGTCGCCGATAACCTGGGCGTCTGGAACGCCGCCCTCGGCGCGCACCTTGGCGCCGATGTCGTCGGGGTTGCCCTGGCCGACGCGCTCATAGAGGTTGGCGCAGATGGCGATGTAGCCGTGGTGGGCGAACTTGCGCGTCATCTCGCAATAGAGCTCGCTCCAGGCAGGCAGATGGTGGATCAGCACGACGCCGGGGAAGGGCCCCGGCCCCGAGGGACGCGCTGTATAGGCCGCGATCGGCGTGCCCTTGTCGCCGGTGATCTTTATTTCCTCCACGGTCATGCCACGGTACGTCATTTCGTTACCTCGTTAAAAAGCTGGCACTTCAGTCTCTACCCGTCGTGACGACCCCCAATCGAGCGGTCGAGGGTTGAAACTTAGTCTGCTGATGGGTGCGACGCCAGCGCGAGCATGGCCACCAGAGCCGCCGCCTCGCGTGCAGACGGTCAGGCTCTCGCGGGGACCGGGAACGAACATCTCGCACGGCAACCGGACGCGAGCAGCCCCAGCCCAAGCGCTGGCCGGACTTGGCAAGCCCGCTCAGGACCGGCGGGCGAGCATGACGACGACAACGATCGCCCCGCTCTCGAGATTGTGCAGCATGTTGGCGGCCTTCTTGGCCGCGGTGGCAGTGGACGGTGGCTGGGCGTCCGCCGATGTGGAACTCGTCGACGGGGGCGAGATCATCCGGCGTGAGGCGATCGAGATCGAGCCCGGCGGCGGCAAGGCCCGCAAGCACGCGCTCTGACAGATCGACCAGTCCATAGTGGCGCGCCACCGCGCGTTCCAGATCGTCGGCCATGGCGCCTCTCCACGTCTCGCCCGAAAGGCAAGGCTAGCGCCGACGCGCCGGGCCGACCAGTGGCTTCAGACCTGGATAGGAGCTCGACCGGCAGAAGGCGTGCACCCAACGCGCCGGGTCTTTGCGCACGCCTTCTAGTCTGCTGAGAGCTGCTTCAGATCGCCGGCGGCAGGAAGATACAGATGAGCTTCATGGCGCCGCCGTCGCTCTTTGGATCAGAAGAGGGCCGCATGCAGGCGTGCATGCGATGGTCCTTGGAGTCGCGTCGCTGGAAGTTGGCCGGGACAACGACACTGCCGTGCTTGGTGGTCACCAGCATCGCGCCGAGCACGGAAGCGTGTGCAGGCGTGCCCAGTATCCCCGAAAAGGCGGGGCCGGGTAGGATTTCGACCTTGTCGACGGGCGCACAATCGAGGGCATGGCAGCATTCGAGCGGGTACCAGTCATGTGCCGCTGCAGGCGTTGCTGCCACCAGCAGGGCTGCCAGGAGCCAGATCTTCGACATGCGTGCCTCGTCTTTTCAAGTGTTGTTTCGTCGTTTCACCTCCCCTTGGATGCATTCCGCCCTAGGTCTGACACGCGCACTTGCCGCCGTTCCGGCTTACGCATATTCGGGCTCGAAGTTGCAAAGGACGTGCCTTGTGACAGCCTTTGCCGAGTGCGACACTTTGCTGACAGCGATCATGCTGCGATTCGCAGCATGCGTCCCAAGGCGATTGTGGCCTTGCAGCCTCAGTAACCATGAAATGCAACGGCAAGAAGCGATGGCCGCTTGCGCATCGCGCGCAGGATCGGCAGCCCCCGCCTATTTGCTGGGCATTGTGCTCAGGGTGTGCGCGCCGTTTCGGAGGGCACTCCGCCGGTAGTCGGGCCAGGCTCAGAGATCGAGCACGATATCGAACGTGCCCTTGAGCGCTCCCGCCTCGGTGCCGTCGGCCGGGCCGAGGCGGACGATCACGCTCTCGCGCGCCTTGGCATCGCGGATGCCCCTCAGGACGCCGTCGCGGTCGTTCTGGGGCTCGCCCGCCACGTACATCTGGGTCGTCAGCCGGCCGACGCCGGGGGCGTGCACCTTGAAATGGATGTGCGGCGTGCGGCCCGGGTAGGCCACCGGGCGGATGGTGCGGAAGGCGTAGCGCCCTGTGGCATCGGCCTGGGCGCGGCCATAGCCCTGGAAGGCGGCGTCATGGCGCCGGAAGTCGGGCGCCCGGGGGTGGTTATAGATGCCGCGCGCGTCGCACTGCCAGATCTCGACCAGGGCGCCGCGCACCGGGTTGCCGCGCTTGTCGAGGATGCGGCCCTCGACGTGCGTGACCCGACCGACGGCCTGGGCCGCCTGGCCCTTCACCCGCACGAGGTCGGCATCCATGTCGGCTGGCAGAGCCACGGGGTAGAACGGGCCCTCGGTCTGGCCCGGCGTGACGATGTGGGGCGTCTCCGCCCGGGCGAGTGGCGCGATCTGCGGCAGGATCAGCGTGGCGACAGCGCCGAGGAGTGTGTGGCGGCGATCGATGGCGGGCATGGTGGCCTCGTTGTCTCTCGTTGCGGGGCTGCCGTACTTTGCAGCGCGAATGCGGCCAAATCGGCGATGCGATGACGGCCTCGACCGATCTCACCCGCCGGCGAGGATCTGGCGCTCCAGCACGCGCAGGCCCCAGAAGCCGCCGGCGATGATGGCGGCAAACGTCAGGATCGAGCCGGCCGCCAGCGTCGAGACGCCCGTTACGGCCTGGCCGATGGTGCAGCCGAGCGCCATGACGCCGCCGATGCCCATCAGCGCTGCGCCCGCGAGATGGCGCACGGTGTCGCCCGTGTCGGAGAACGTGGTGAAACGGAAGCGCCCCATGGCGAGCGCTGCAATGCAAGCGCCGATCAGCGCGCCGAACACGCTGGCGACGCCGAAGCTGGGTATCGGGATGGCCGTGAAGCGCTGCAGCCACTCGAGCGCATCGCCGGCGGGGCGGACATAGGTGAGCGAGATCGGTGCTGATGGCCGCGCCGCCATCTCGTCATGGGCAAGTCCCGTGAGCGCCCAGCCGGCGATCACGGCCAGTCCCACGGCGAGCCCCGACACGATATGCACAGGCGAGCCACGGAAACTCCGGTCGACGAAGCAGTAGACGATCGCGGCGCCGCCTAGGAGCGCTGCGACGATGCCGTTGCGGGCGCCCGTTGGCATGGCAACGGCGCTGCCAATGACATCACCGAGGCTTTGCGTGGGTGCGCCGGCCATGCGGCCGACGGCGGTCGCCTGCTCGAGCGCGGCGCGCGGCGGCGCGAAAATACCGCCGATCGTCATGTAGGCGAACAGGCCGACCACCACCAGGGTCAGCAGCGCGCGCAGGTCGCCGCCGCCGGCGCGGGCGAGGTTGCGGCTCGGGCAGCCGCCGGCAAACACCATCCCGAAGCCGAGCGCCACGCCGCCGATGATGTGCCCGGCCCAGTTCAGGCCGGGCGCCAGGTACATCGACTTGTCGAGGGCGACGACGCCGGCGGCCTGCAGCAGCTGGGCGCCGATGAGCGCTATGGCCGCCGCCAGGAGCCAGGCGCGGAAGCGGCGGAAATCGCCGAAGTTGTGGATGTCCGACAGCGACCCCATGGCGCAGAAGTTGGTGCGGAAGAGGACGGCGCCGAAGGCGCAGCCGATGACGAGGCCGCCCACCGCCAGATAGAGCGGGCCGTTCGCCGAGATCGTGTCGCGAAGCCAATCCATGCGCCGTCATGTGCGGCGCCGGGCGCCAAGTGTCAACGCGCCAGAGTGCGCGCCTGGCCTCCGATGCCCGCCTCGGCGACGACGTATGCGCTAACCTATGCTCTCGATGCGATCACGGTACACGTGCACGAGACGGCAGGCGGCGCGTGCACGGCAGACATCGGGCCACACCGCCGCAAGATACTTGTGGAGCTCGCCAATCGTGAGGTTACCCACACGGATATGTATGACGCTCGGACCCGCCACGCCCAGTAGCACGCGATCAGAAAAGTCGGCGTCCTTGGAGACGATGGTCAACGCGTTGGCACGAGCGTGGTCCCAGATCCTCTAGTCGCTCCAGGCGGCTCCCAGATCGTGCACGAACTCGCAATCCCCGCCTGACCAGAGCGAGAGCCAACACGGTCTTCGCGCGACGCCTCAGGCGGCGGCCGCATCCTCGCCGATCGCAGCGTCCTTGCCCCTACCGAGCAGAAGCCGCTCGATGTCGGCCAGCGGCAGCGGCCGGCTGAACAGGAAGCCCTGCATCTCGGTACAGCCCTCCGCCCGGATGGTCGCGAGCTGGTCCTCGGTCTCCACGCCCTCCGCCGTCGCCGTGATGCCGAGCCCGTTGGCGAGCGCCGCCACCGCGCGCACGATGTTGAGCGAGCCGGCGCTCTGGGCGATGTCGCGGATGAAAGAGCGGTCGATCTTGATCTTGTCGAAGGGGAAGCTCTGCAGGTAGCTCAGCGACGAGTAGCCGGTGCCGAAGTCGTCCATGGCGATGCGTACCCCGAGCGCGCGCAGCTGGTACAGGGTGGAGAGCGTCGCCTCGCTGTCCTGCAGCAGGATGGTCTCGGTGATCTCGAGCTCCAGCCGCTCGGGGGCCAGCCCCGAGGCGTCGAGCGCCCCCACGATCATCGGCAGCAGCCCCGGACTGCGGAACTGCGCGGGTGAGAGATTGACCGCCACGCTGAGGTCGCGCGGCCATCTGGCCGCCGTCGCGCAGGCCTGCTGGATGGCCCACTCGCCGATCGGGACGATCAGGCCGATCTCCTCGGCGAGTGGGATGAACTTGCCCGGAGCGACCATACCCTTCTCGGGATGGTTCCAGCGGATCAGGGCCTCCACACCGGAGATGGCGTTGCTGGCGAGATCGACGACTGGCTGGTAGTAGAGCTCGAACTCGCCGGCGCCGAGCGCCTTGCGCAGGTCGCATTCCATGGCCCGCCTGGCCTGCATCTGCGCGTCCATCTCGGGCTCGAAGAAGCAGAACCGGCCGCGGCCGTCGCCCTTGGCGCGGTAGAGGGCGAGATCGGCGTTGCGCATGATCTGGTCCGGGCTCAGCCCGTCGCCGGGTCCCACGGCGATGCCGATGCTGGCCCCGATCACCACCTGATGTCCATCGAGGTCGTAGGGGTCGCTCACCACCTTGATGATGCGCTGCGCCAGCGTGGTCGCGTCCGCCGGCTGCGCGATCGCCACCTGCACGACGGCGAACTCGTCGCCGCCCATGCGCGCGACGGTATCGGTCTCGCGCACCAGCGCGCGCAGCCGGTCGGCCACCGTCTGCAGCAGCTTGTCGCCCGTGGGGTGGCCCAGCGTATCGTTGACGTGCTTGAAGTGGTCGAGGTCGAGCACGTGGGTGGCCACGATCTCGCCGCGCTTGGAGCGTGTGAGGGCGTGCTCGAGCCGCTCGTTGAGCCGCACGCGGTTGGGCAGGCCGGTCAGGGTGTCGTGCAGCGCCATGTGGGCGATCTTGGCCTCGGAGCGGCGCTGCTCGGTGATGTCCTGGTGGGTGGTGACGGTGCCGCCGCTGGCCATGCGCTGCACCGAGACCGAGATGCAGCGCCCGTCGGAGAGCTCGCTCAGATAGTGGCTGGAGTCCTGCTCGACCGTGCGGCCGAGCATCGTCTCCAGCATCTCGTCGACGCTCTTGCCGGCGTAGCAGCCGTTGGCGATGCGGTGCTCCAGGATCTCGCGCAGCGTCGTGCCGGGCTTCACCTGCTCCGCCGCCAGCCCGTACATCTCGGCGTAGCGCGCGTTGGCGACGACGAGGCGCAGCTCGGCGTCGAACATGGCAAGGCCCTGCACCATGTTGTTCAGCGCGGCGTCGAGCTGCAGGTTCTGCGAGCGCAGCTTCTCTTCGTGATCCTGCAGCAGCAGGTGTTGCTGCTCGAGCTGGTCATTGAGCCTCTGGCGCTCGGTGATGTCCTCGTGCGTGACGAGGCGTCCGCCGTTGGCCATGCTGCGCCGCGTCACGCAGATGATGCGGCCGTCGGCGAGTTCCTGGATGCGCGAGGACACGTCGCCGAAATCGCTGATCCAGCCGTCGACGAAGCGCTCGGTGTCCTTGATGTGATAAAAGCCGTTGGCAAGGCGATAGTCGAAGATCTGGCGCACGGTCGTGCCGGGCTTCACCTGCTCGGGGGTGAGGCCGTACATCTCGGCGTAGCGCCGGTTGCAGACGATGAGCCGCTGCTCGGCGTCGAACATGGCGAGCCCCTGCAGCATGTTCTCGAGCGCCGCATCGAACTTGAGGTTCTGCGCCTCCAGCTCCCTCTCGCGCTCTCTGAGGGCCCGGCGCTGGCGCGCGCGCTCCTCGGCCACCTCGCGACGCTCGGTCAGGTCGCGGAAGGCGTAGACCTCGAGGCCGTGCGAGGGCAGCGGATGGCAGCTCACCTCGACGACGACGGGCTGGCCCGACGCCGTCCTCAGCGGCATCTCGCGATTGGCTGCCATGACGCCGTCCTCGGCGCCAAGCGGGGCGTCGAATAGCTCGGCGGCAACGCGCCGGCCGACCAGCTCCTCGCGCGAGCGCCCGCACAGGTGCGATGCGATGGCATTGACGTCGAGAATGACGCCGCCCCTGGCGATGACGAGGGCCTTGCTGTCCCTGGCGACGTTGAGGGCTTCCCAGGTGGCCGCGAGCAGCTCCCGCTCGCGCCTCGGAGCCGTTCTGCGCGCGCGCGCGCGCCCGCAGGCAGGCATCCGTGCGCGCTTCAGGCTATCCGACATTGCCGCTCCCCCGTTGCGCATGGGAGAGGCTTACGGCAGCACCCCTAATGGTTTATTCCGCCGTCTGCATTTTGCTCGAAATGCAGCCAGTTTTGGCTAACGAAACGTGAAGCCGTGCCGGCCCGGGACAGGCCCTAACCGCCCGAAAACCGACGCCGCTGCGCGAACCTGCGTCATCCGGCGCCGTTCGCGCCCGCGCGAACGGCGCCGGGATGACGATTCCTTCCGTTCACTTGCCCGCGACGAGCCTCCTCAGCTTGGCCATCTGCTCGGCCTCGCTCTCGTTGAAGCCCATGGTGCCGACGAGGCGGTTGTTGGTATCCATCAGGTAGACGTAGGCCGAGTGCACGATCTCGAAGCGCCCGTCGCCCTCGGGGATCTTGTCGTGGAAGGCGTTCCAGCCCCTGGCCACGGCGGCGATCTTGTCCTCGCTCCCCGTCAGGCCGATGATGCGCTGGTCGAAGGACGCCAGATAGGCGCCGAGCTGCCCGGGCGTATCGCGCTCCGGATCGACCGTGACGAACACCACTTTCAGCCGGTCGCCGTCGGGCCCGAGCCGCGCCAGGTTGTTGCTCATCTCGAGCAGGGTGGTCGGGCATACGTCCGGGCAGTGCGTGAAGCCGAAGAAGATGGCGTAGGGCTGGCCGGCGAGCGCGCTGCTCTGGAACGGCTTGCCGGCATGGTCGGTCAGCTCGAAGGTCGCGCCGATCTGGCCGGCCGACTGCGCGCGCACCTCCGGCACCGGCGTCAGGCCCGCCAGGAGGACGCCGGCGAGCGCGGCAAGCGCCACCACGATGCGCCCGGTCCGGGCCACCATTGGCATCGGCGAACGGTCAGTTGCTTGGCTCATGGCCTCCTGCCTGATCTCCCTCGCCTCAGCGCCCTGCCGGGTCGAGCGACCGCCCAAGGAACACGATGCTGCGGCCGTTCCAGAGCGCTGTTGCCTGGGCCTCGAACCCGCAGCGGACGTAGAAGGCCACGTTCCGGGCCGCACCGGCGGTAACCACATGCATGCCCCGTGCCCCCGCCCGGGTCGCGTCGGCGGCGAAGGCTTCAATCAGCCGTCCGCCGATGCCCTTGTCGCGGAACTGCGGCGCCAGATTGATGTGGAGGTGCGCCGGAAAGCGCGGGCACAGGGCGGCGAATTGGTCGCGGAAATAGCTGATATCGGCGAACCGGCCCTCCTCGGCGGGGTTGCGCACGGCGCCCACCAGATAGCCCGCCACCGTCTGCGGGCCGGCCAGGGCGAGAAAGACCAGATCGCCGGCCTCTCGGTAGCGACCGAGCCAGCGCTCCCGGAAGGCGTCGCGTTCTGGCCCCGGCTCGAAGCTGCGCCCGCTCGCCTCGAAGAAGATGGTCTCGACCTGGGCCAGGATGCCCGGCGCAAGCCCTGGCAGCGTCCAGGCGGCGATCGCGACGTCGGCACCTGCCATGGGCTGGGCCCTCCAAAGCTCGCCCAGGCGCCCGCCAGGGCCAGTCTGCGCGCCCACCAGGGGCCCCAGTCTGCGCCCCCGCCAAAGCCAGCCCGCGCTGCGCCAAGCTGGGCCCGAGCCATGCGCATAACACATACGACCCATCCGGCTCTATCGCATTGCGATATGGCATACCATATGCCTTATTGCACTGCACAGACGGATGGCGGCACCACGACCGACCCCGCGCTAGGAGACCGATCCATGAGCACCATCAGCAACTTTGACGACGCGCTCGACTTCATGCCTTCGGCCAAGCCGAAGTCGCCGCGCCGGACGCTTTTCGCCACGCTGCGCATCGTCGTCGAGGCCATGCGCGAGGGCTTCAGAGCCGCGCACCAGTACCAGGAGCTCACCGCCCGCGGCGTCAACCATGCCGAGGCGGCGAACCGGGTGTTCGGCGAGCACTTCACGGCCCGCTGAACGGCGGCTGGGCCGCAGCCGGGGGGCTCAGCTCCCCGGCAGCGCGTGCGCCTCCTCGAAGACCAGGTCTTTCCACGACGCCGGCTTGTTCTTGATCGAGCCGATGCTGTGCAGGAACTCGAGCATCCTGCCCATCCGGCTCGGCACCTTCGTGTACTCCAGGTCCTTGCTGGAGAAGCTGGCGGTCAGCTCGTCCTCGGTCAGCCTCTTCTCCTTCGTCATCTCGATGTAGAGCTTGGCAGCGCGCCGCTTGTCCGCATTGATCCACGCGAATGACTCGTCGTACGCCTTGCTGACCGCCGCGAACACCTTGGGGTTCTCGGCGCGAAATTTCTCGTTGGAGGTAAACGTGAGCCCCGTCGTCGGCCCGCCCATGATCTCATAGGCCGTCGTCACCGTCCGCAGGCCTCCCTTCATTTCGGCCTCGTGGAACGGCGAGGTCGCAAAGTGCGTGTTGACCTCGTGCGTCGGACTGAGCGCGGCTGCCATGGCCTCGGGGTGCGGCAGCCCGACGATGATGTGGTCGAGCTTGGTGTGATTGCCCTTGCCCCAGATCTGCTCCGCGGCGATGTGCATCATGATCGCCTGGGTCGAGACCTTCAGCGACGGCACGGCAATGCGGTCCCGCTCCGTGAAGTCCTTCAGCGACTTGATGTTGGGGTTGCGGGTGTTGAGCCAGATGTTGTTGTTGGCGAGCGCGCCCAGCGCCTTGACGCCGAGGTTGCCCTTCGTGCGGTCCCAGATGACGGCCAGCGAGGGCACGCCCTGACAGGCAAAGTGCACGTTGCCCGAGAGCATGGCGTCGTTGAGCGCCGCCGGCCCGCCGAGCCTTGCCCACTTGACGACGACGTCGCCGAGGCCGGCCGCGGCCAGGTGCTTCTCGACCAGCTTTTGGTGCTCCATCACCATGGCCGGCAGGTAGACCGCGCCGAACTGCTGGCCAAGGCTCACTTCCTTCACTTCCGCGTGCAGTGGTGTCGCGGTGACGGCGAGCGCTATGCCGGCGCCAAGCCACAAGGCTAGTCTTCGCATCTGTCGTCCTCCCTTCGTGCCCGCCGCTGTCGGGCGCTCGAGCCTGTCCATTGTGCCCCGCAACCACGCGATTGTCACACGTCACCCGCGCGCCTTGCGGACCTCGGCCTTCGCAGCCAGGCGGAAACGGCCTCCAAACAGGCTTGCGGATCACGGTCGGCGGTGTCGCTCGATCTGATCGATCAACAGCTGCAAATTGCGCTCGTTGGCACGAAAGAAAATGTCGAAGATCGTGCCGATAATCGGGATGGCACCAAACAGCGCGTCAATCAGAACATTGAGAACCATGCGCAATGCGAGCCGGCCATCGGCACCGAGCTGGCGTGCGCAGCTGACCAGATAGAGGCTGGCGGCAGCCATGGCGAGGTCGCCTACAATCGGCAGCAACCCGACAATCGCGTCCCAGCCGAAGCGAACGCGCGTGAACGGGATGCGGTATCTGCTGTCGAGCAGCGTGGCCTTCTGGTCGAGGTACCCGAGGAGCCGCAGATATTCCGGACTTGCAGGGTCATGCGCACCGGGGATCTTGTGAGGCATCCTGTGACTATGGACCGTACAGCAAACTGGCAACCCAATTGGTCGACTGCTACGAGCCTCAGTCGTGGCCTTCCAGCACCTGAGCTTTCTGATGACCCTGCAGCTTGTCCACAAAGGCGATGCCAATGGCAGACAGAATGAAGATGGTGTGGATGATGGTCTGCCACATGATGCCGGCTTCGGTGTAGGTGGATGCCGGCTTCCCAAGATTGCCAGCCTCGATGAACGTTCTCAGCAGGTGAATCGAGGAGATGCCGATGATCGCCAGTGCCAGTTTGATTTTGAGCACGCTCGCATTGACGTGATCGAGCCACTCAGGCTGGTCGGGGTGGCCCCGCAAGTGAAGACGCGACACAAACGTCTCGTACCCGCCGACGATGACCATGACGAGCAGATTCGAGATCATGACCACGTCGATGAGCCCCAGAACGATCAGCATGATCTGCTGCTCGCCAATGGTTGCGGCGTGAAGAACGAGGTGCCACAGCTCCTTCAGGAACAGAATCACGTAGACGCCTTGGGCTACGATCAAGCCGAGGTACAGCGGCACTTGCAGCCAGCGCGAACCGAAAATGAGCTGAGGCAGCGGGCGCAGCCCACGGTATTCAGGCGTCGAAGCCATTTTCTCTCCATGCTCGTAGGAGGAAATATTGGCGCTTCTTCTCTAATGCTTCGGGCTCGGAGTCCATTGAAATCCGGGTTCTCGATCGGTTGCGCTCGCCCCACCCTTGACCGCGAAATGCGGCGGCGCGCCTGGATTGTGACACCGGCGATCATTGCCAACCGGTCGTCAACCAGAGGCTTTGCAAGCGCACGCTCGACGACGAACCTTGCTTTGGTCGGCATCGAAATTGCAGCTCATTGATAGTAAGCTTAGCGAATCTGCCTATTGGCTTCCGCCTACCCCGAGTGATAGCAGTTACGCCGACCCCCGCTCATCGGTGAACGACGGGCTGTCGCGGTGCCCCATCTTGCTGATTCCGACCGACCTCACCTCGTTCCTCGACCTCATACGCCAACACGGCGATGCGGCCTACAGCTTCATGTTTGCCTATGCGACCTCGCACAGCTTGCTGCTTGCGCTATTTGCGGGCTACGCCGCGCATTCGGGCGCGCTGAGTTTCGTCACTCTGATTGTGGTCTGCTGGTTAGGCAGCTTCACAGGCGATGTGATCCGCTTCTGGATCGGGCGGCGATTTGGCACGCGCTGGCTCGGGTCCTTTCCGCGGCTCCAGCGCGCCATCCAGACCGCAGCCCAGCTGGCGAACCGTCACCATGTCTGGATGATCCTGCTGCATCGCTACCCGCACGGCATCAGAGGTGTCGCGGGCTTTGCCTACGGGATGTCGCCGCTGCCCTGGTCCACCTTCCTGGTGCTCAACTTCGCCGCGGCGGGCCTATGGTCCTGCGCGGTTGTTTCCGCCGGCTATGCCTTCGGCCAGGTCTCGGAGAAAGTCATGAGCGATGCCTCTTCGGGCCTGGGCCTGGCGATGTTGTTCGCGTTCCTTGGCCTCTCGTGGATTCTGAGCAAGAAGCTCGAGCGCGTCCTCGAGCGTAGCTGAGGCGCGAACCTGCTTAGCGGGCCCGCGCCAGCGAAACCACCGCGGTGGCGACGATGTCGTCGACGCTCGCGCCCCGCGATAGATCGGAGATTGGGCGCGCGAAGCCCTGCAGGAACGGCCCGATCGCCGTCGCGGCCCCCAAGTGCTGCACCAGCTTGTAGGCGATGTTGCCGGCATCGAGGTCGGGAAAGATCAGCACGTTGGCGCGGCCCGCCACCGCGCTCTCGCCCGCCACCTTCTTGGCGGCGACGCTAAGCGACACGGCGGCATCGCCCTGCAGCTCGCCGTCGACCGCAAGATCGGGGCGCAGCGCCCGCACCCGCGCCAGCGCCGCCCGCACCTTGTCGACACGTGGATGGCTGGCGCTGCCGCGCGTCGAGAACGAGAGCAGGGCCACCCGCGGTTCGGTCCCGAGCAGACGCCGCGCGCTGTCGGCCGAGGCGATGGCGATGTCGGCAAGCTCATCCACACTCGGCTCGGCATTGATGGCGCAATCGGCGAACACGTAGGGTGTCGTCCCGCCGCCCGGCGCCGGCACCAGCATCAGGAAGAAGCTCGACGGCGTGGCGATGCCGGGCGCCGGCCCGATCGTCATCAGCCCGGCCTCGATCACGCGCCGGCTCGAGTTGGCGGCGCCTGCCACCATGGCGTCGGCATCGCCCGCCGCCACCATCGCGCCGGCAAAGAACAGCGGTCGGCGCAGCATGCGCTCGGCCATGCCGGGCGTCATCTTCGCGCGTGCCTGAGCCATTTGGGTCGCATAGGCCGGCAGGCGCGCATCGCCCGACGCATCGCGCACCTCGGCCTGCACGAGCCGCACGCCGATCGCCCGTGCCTGCTCCGCGACCGCATCCGCCTTGCCGACCAGTATCGCCCGCGCCAGGTCCGCCTCGCCGAGGATCTCGGCGGCGCGCAGGATGCGATCATCTCCGCTCTCGGGCAGGACCACCCTGAGCCCGCGGCCCCTGATCGCCGCCCTGCAGGTCTCGATGATGTCCACCCGGGCGCCCCTCGACTGCAGCAAGCGGGACGCCGCCCCACGCGAGAACCGGCCTCACTCGGCTCAGCCGGCGCCTACCCGCGATGCCGCGCCGCCCGCGCTCAGTGGTAGACGCCGTAGAGGCAGGCGTTGTAGCGGTGCCACCAGTAGGGGCTGCCCGTCACCAGCGCCCGGTGCCGCAGCCATTCGCAGCCGCTCGAGTAGGTGTAGGCGCCGTAGGCGAGCGGCACGCCGATGATCAGGTTGCGCGCAAAGCGGTGCCGGTGGAAATGCCGGCCGCCGTGATGCAGCCGGAGCGACCGTCCGGCGTGGATGCGCCCGACATGCAGGCGATGCCCGTGAAAAGCGCGGCCCGAGAAGGCCCGCACGTGACCGCCGTGGAACGCCCGCGCGCCGCCGCGGCGCCCGGCCTCGGCGGGATCGAACGTGCTCCAGGCCAGCAGCAGCCCCAGCGCGGCCGCGGCGGCAGCAAACAGCTTTCTCGTCATGGGTTCGCTCCATCCAAGAGTTGAACCCGGCGCAATCCCCTGACCCCCAGGGTAGCGTCGGCGCAGGGACATTCCTAGCGGTTTTCAGCGCCGGCGCGATCTGCGACAGTGGCGTCAGGTAAGCCGCCGGGCCCACCCGCGCCGCTCAGCCCCATCGAGGAGATGTTCGATGCAGGACACGTCCCCGCCAGCCAAGGCAGCGGCGTTCAACTGGGAGGACCCCTTCCTCCTCGACGAGCAGCTGAGCGAGGACGAGCGCGCCATCCGCGACACCGCGCGCGCCTACGCCCAGGACAAGCTCGCCCCGCGCGTGATCGAGGCCTACGTGGAGGAGAAGACCGACCGCGCCATCTTCGACGAGATGGGCGCACTCGGCCTCATCGGCGTCACCATCCCTGAGAAGTACGGCTGCGCCGGCGCCAACTACGTCTCCTATGGGCTGGTGGCGCGCGAGATCGAGCGCGTCGATTCCGGCTACCGCTCCATCAATAGCGTGCAGTCCTCGCTCGTCATGTATCCGATCTACGCCTACGGCTCGGAGGCCCAGCGCCAGAAGTACCTGCCCAAGCTCGGCTCCGGCGCGTGGGTCGGCTGCTTCGGGCTGACCGAGCCCGATGCCGGCTCCGACCCCGGCTCCATGACGACGCGCGCCGAGAAAGTGTCCGACGGCTACCGCCTGACCGGCACCAAGATGTGGATCTCCAACGCGCCGATCGCCGACGTGTTCGTGGTGTGGGCCAAGTCGGCCGCGCACGAAGGCAGGATCCGCGGCTTCATCCTGGAGAAAGGCATGAAGGGGCTCTCCGCCCCCAAGATCGGCGGCAAGCTCTCCTTGCGCTGCTCCGTCACCGGCGAGGTGGTCATGGACGGCGTGGTGGTGCCGGAAGAGAACCTGCTGCCCAACGTGTCGGGCCTCGCCGGTCCGTTCGGCTGCCTCAACCGCGCGCGCTACGGCATCGCCTGGGGGGCGATGGGCGCGGCCGAGGACTGCTGGCACCGCGCGCGCCAGTACACGCTCGATCGCAAGCAGTTCGGCCGGCCGCTGGCCGCCACCCAGCTGGTGCAGAAGAAGCTCGCCGACATGCAGACCGAGATCGCGCTCGGCCTGCAGGGGGCATTGCGCGTGGGGCGCCTGTTCGACGAGGGCAGCATGGCGCCCGAGATGATCTCGCTCGTCAAGCGCAACAACTGCGGCAAGGCCCTCGACATCGCCCGGGTGGCGCGCGACATGCACGGCGGCAACGGCATCCAGATCGAGTATCACGTCATGCGCCACGCCGCCAACCTCGAGACCGTCAACACCTACGAGGGCACGCACGACGTGCACGCGCTGATCCTCGGCCGCGCCCAGACGGGATTGCAGGCGTTTTTCTAGTTCGACGTTTGTTGCGCAGGGTCGTCAGTCGGCGGCAAGACGCTGACGCTGCGCGACCGCGCGGGATGCTCGGCAGACTGAAGCGCGAGAGGTGCCCGCCTTCTATTCGGCGGGCCCGCTTTCCCTGCCCGGCACGCCGGTGGCGCCGCGGCTTCGTCGTCGCATCAACAGCCAGCCCCAGATCACGACCACGGCCGTGCAGACCGACTGCATAATGTACTCGGTCGTCTTGTGGCTCAGGCCGTAGTCGGCGCCCATCTGGTCGAAGTATGGTCGGCTGATGGGATCCTCCATCAGCAGCTCGCCGGCGATCCAGCCGAGCAGTGCGGCGCCGGCCCAGACCAGGATCGGGAAGCGCGTGAGCAGCGCCATGATCAGCGTCGCGCCCGCGACAATGAGCGGAATGGAGACTGCCAGGCCGAACACGATGAGCATGGTATCGCCCCGGGCGGCAGCGGCGATCGCCAGCACGTTGTCGAGGCTCATGACGATGTCGGCGACGGCGATTGTGCGCACGGCGCCCCACAGGTTGTCGGAGCTGTCGACGGAGGCCTCGTCGGCCTCGTCTTGGACCAGCAGCTTGATGGCGATCCAGATCAGCAGCAGGCCGCCGACGAGCCGCAACCATGGCAGTTCGAGCACGAACTGCAGGATGACCGTGAAAAAGATGCGCAACACAACCGCCGCGCCGGCGCCGAGTATGATGCCCCAGAAGCGCTGCCGGGGCGGAAGCGACCGGCAGGCCAGCGCAATGACGATAGCGTTATCGCCGGAGAGAAGGATGTTGATCCAGATGATCTTGAGGGCCTGGACCCCAACCGGACCGTAGTCGCCGAGGGCTAAGGTGAGCTGCGCGATCCATGGCTCGGTCAACTGTCCAATCCTCCCGTCACCTTTTGCGCCCGCCATGTTTCGCAGGCTTCAAGACTTAAGCGGATGCCCCACTCGCGGGCAATACCCCGCACGGTCGGCCCCTACTCCATCGGCCGGACGCGCGCAGAAGATTCGATCCGACATTTCCCGTCCATCGGCGATGCGCGCATGCTACGTGACGCGGTATTGGGCCCAACCCGTGCCGGCCGCGGGAGCAGCCCATATGCTGGTGCCGCCTCGTCATGTCCTAGACAGCAAAAGCATATATGGCATATGGTATGCCAGTACCAGCGTCGGCTCGCCGCAGACCGGCGTGACCATCCCCCCGTCGCGAGAGATCCCGTCAGGCGCAGGCATGAACGACAAGGCAAGAGCTAACGGCGACGCGAGCGGGGGCGGGAGGCGGTCGATCCATCCAGGGTCCGGCCGGCGCAAGGCGGCGCCGTTCCCCAAGGGGCGCGTGCTGGGGCAGGCGGAAGCGGCAGCCGTTGCCGGGCTGCTCGGGGACCGGCCGCGCGAGCGCGCGCTGCTGATCGAATATCTGCACCTGATCCAGGACCAGGAGAGATGCCTGCCTGCGGGCCACCTGCACGCACTCGCCGAGGAACTCAAGATCCCGATGGCGGAGGTCTATGAGGTTGCCACCTTCTATGCTCACTTCGACGTGGTGGGCGACGGCGAGCCGCGGCCGCCGAAGGTGACGGTGCGCGTGTGCGACAGCCTGAGCTGCGCGCTGGCCGGAGCGGAGACCCTGCTTGCGGCCCTGCGCCAGGAGCAGATGCCGGGCGTCAGGGTCGTGCGCGCGCCGTGCCTCGGCTCCTGCCATACGGCACCCGCCGCCGAAGTCGGTCACCGCCATGTCGATCATGCAACCGTCGCTAGGCTCTACGAGATCGCCACCCGCGGCGAGGCGCACCCCGACATTCCCCCCTACCAGGATTTCGACGCCTATCAGAAGGCCGGCGGCTATGCCGTGCTGCGCACGTGCCTGTCGGGTGCGCGCAAGCCGGAGGATGTGATCGGCACGCTGTCCGACGGCGGCTTGCGCGGGCTCGGCGGGGCCGGCTTTCCGACCGGGCGCAAGTGGAGCCTGGTGCGCGCCGAGAAGGGCCCGCGACTGATGGCCGTCAACGGCGACGAGGGCGAGCCCGGCACCTTCAAGGACCGCATCTATCTCGAGCGCGAGCCGCACAAGTTCCTGGAGGGCATGCTGATTGCTGCGTGGGCGGTGGAGGCCGTCGAGGTCTTCATCTACATGCGCGACGAGTATCCGGCGGTGCTGAAGATCCTCGAGGCCGAGATCCCCAGGCTCGAGGCCGCGGGTCTTACCAAGCACACCAAGGTCCATGTCCGCCGCGGCGCCGGCGCCTACATCTGCGGCGAAGAGAGCGCCATGATCGAGTCGATCGAGGGCAAGCGCGGGCTGCCGCGGCATCGGCCGCCTTACGTGGCGCAAGTCGGCATCTTCGGCCGGCCGACGCTCGTCAACAACGTCGAGACGCTCCACTGGGTGCCGGCCATCTTGGAGAAGGGCGCGGCGTGGTTCGCGAGCCAAGGCAAGAACGGCGCCAAGGGCCTGCGCTCCTATTCCGTGTCGGGGCGGGTGAAGAGTCCGGGCATGGTGCTGACCGCCGCCGGCTCGACGTGCAAGGACCTGATCGAATTGTGCGGCGGCATGGCCGACGGCCATCACTTCAAGGGCTACCTGCCGGGCGGCGCCTCGGGCGGCATCCTCCCGGCCTACATGGCCGACTTGCCGCTCGACTTCGGCCAGCTCGAGAAGCACGGCTGCTTCGTCGGCAGCCACGCGGTGGTGATCCTGTCCGACCAGGACGACATGAAGGCGGTGGCGCTCAACCTGATGCGCTTCTTCGAGGACGAGAGCTGCGGCCAGTGCACGCCCTGCCGCAATGGCACCGAGAAGGCCGTGCAGCTCATGAGCGCCGGCAACTGGACCCCCGAGCTGCACAACGATCTGGCACAGGTAATGGCGGATGCGTCGATCTGCGGCCTCGGCCAGGCGGCGCCCAATCCGGTGAAGTGCGTGTTCCGGTATTTCCCGGAGGATCTGCGGTGAGCCAGCTCCCCAAGGCGGTAGCGACGGTGCAGGTCGACAACGAGCGCGTGCGCGTGACCGAGTGGCGTTTTGCGCCCGGTGGCGAGACCGGCGAGCACATCCATGCGATGGACTACGTCGTGGTGCCGCTGGCCGACGGCCGCCTGAAGATCGTGTCTCCCGAGGGCGAGGCGAACTTTGCCGAGCTCCGGTTGGGTGTATCCTATTTCCGCAAGGCCGGTGTGCACCACAACGTCATCAACGCCAACGACTTCGAGTATGCTTTCGTCGAGATCGAACTCAAGAGCTAGCGAGCCCGCCATGAGAATGCCCGCCATGAGAATGCAGGTCACGATTGCCGCGATCCTGGTTGCCGGAACGGCTGCGGCCACGGTTGCGCAGCAGGCTCACAAGCACACGGCTCCAGCGCAACCGTATGCCGGGCAACAGCTGCGCGCCGTCACCAGCCTCTCGCCGGAGGAGCTGCAGGGCTTCCTCGACGGGCGCGGCATGGGCCTGGCCAGGGCCGCCGAGCTCAATGGCTACCCGGGGCCGATGCACGTGCTGGAGCTGGAAAAGGAGCTGCAGCTCACGGCCGAGCAGCGCCGCCACGTCGAGCAGGCCTTCGATCGCATGAAGACCCGCGCCACGGGGCTCGGCAGCAGGTATGTGGAAGCGGAACGGGCCCTCGATGCTGCCTTCCGGTCAGGGCCCGCCGATACGGCGATCATTGCCGCGCGGGTTGCGGAAGCCAATCGGCTGCTGGGCGAGGTCCGGCTGTCGCATCTTGCCGCCCACCTCGAGATCACGCCGCTGCTGACGCCAGAGCAGCGGCAGCGTTACGCCGATCTGCGCGGCTACGGCGCGGCCGGCCACAGCCAGCACAAGCACAATCGCTGACCTGTTCAGCCAGAGAAAAGGCCATGAGCAAGATCACAATCACGCTGGACGGACGCGAGGTCGAGGCGGAGGCGGGCGAGACCCTCTGGCAGGTGGCCGAGCGTCACGGCACCAAGATCCCGCACCTGTGCTGGCATCCAGCGCCCGGCTATCGCGCCGACGGCAACTGCCGCGCCTGCATGGTCGAGGTCGAGGGCGAGCGGGTGCTTGCCGCCTCCTGCCAGAGGCAGGCCGCGGCCGGCATGAAGGTGAAGACGGCGAGTGAGCGGGCCAAGAAGTCGCGCGAGATGGTGTTCGAGCTGCTGCTGGCCGATCAGCCGGCGCGTGAGAGCAGCCACGACCCGAAGTCGAGCTTCTGGAACTGGGTCGACGCCATGGGCGTCACGCCGACGCGGCGCTACCCGAAGGGCGAGCGCCCTACGGCCGACAGCACGCATTCCGCCATCGCGGTGAACCTGGACGCCTGCATCAACTGCAATCTGTGCGTGCGCGCCTGCCGCGAGGTGCAGGCCAACGACGTGATCGGCATGGCCTACCGCGGGCACGGCTCCAAGGTGGTGTTCGACTTCGACATGGGGATGGGCAACTCGACCTGCGTCGCCTGCGGCGAGTGCGTGCAGGTGTGCCCGACCGGGGCGCTGATGGAGAGGAGCCTGCTCGATGCTGCCGGCAGCCGCGTCAACTTCGAGACCAAGTCGATCGACACGCTCTGCCCCTATTGCGGCGTCGGCTGCCAGACCAAGGTGCATGTCAAGGACGACAAGATCCTCTACGTCGACGGACGCGACGGCCCCGCCAACAATAACCGCCTGTGCGTCAAGGGCCGCTTCGGCTTCGACTACATCCATCACCCTGACCGCCTGAAGACGCCGCTGATCCGCCGCGACGGCGTCGCCAAGGACGCCAGCCTGCAGATCAGACGCGACGAGATCAGCACGTATTTCCGCGAGGCGACCTGGGAGGAGGCGCTGACCAAGGCGGCAGGCGGCCTCAAGGCCGTCCACGCGCGCGATGGCGGCAAGGCGATCGCGGGCTTCGGCTCGGCCAAGGGCTCCAACGAGGAAGCCTATCTGTTCCAGAAGCTGATCCGGCAGGGCTTCGGCACCAACAACGTCGACCACTGCACGCGCTTGTGCCATGCCTCGTCGGTGGCGGCGCTGATGGAGGGGCTCAACTCCGGCGCGGTGACGGCACCGTTCACGGCCGCCAAAGACAGCGATTGCATCATCGTCATCGGCGCGCGGCCGACCGAGAACCATCCCGTTGCTGCGACCTTCCTGAAGAACGCGGCCGCGCGCGGCGCCAAGCTCATTGTCATAGACCCGCGCGGGCACTCGCAGGGGCTTGCGCGCTATGCGAGCCACATCCTGCAGTTCAAGCCGGGCCGCGACGTGGCGCTGCTCAACGCCATGCTCAACGTCATCGTGGCCGAGGGCATGGTCGACATACAGTACGTGCAGGCGCATACCGAGGGCTTCGAAAGCCTCAAGGCCAAGGTGGCCGACTTCACGCCCGAGAAGATGGAGCCCGTGTGCGGCATTGCGGCCGCGACCATCCGCGAGGTCGCGAGGCTTTATGCGCGCTCGGAGCGCTCCCTCATCTTCTGGGGCATGGGCATCTCGCAGCACACGCACGGCACCGACAACGCGCGCTGCCTGATCGCTCTCGCGCTGGTCACGGGCCAGGTCGGCCGGCCCGGCACCGGGCTGCATCCACTGCGCGGGCAGAACAACGTGCAGGGCGCCTCGGACGCGGGCCTCATCCCCATGGTGTTCCCCGACTACAAGTCGGTCGAGGACCCGGCCATCCGCGGCATGTACGAGGACTTCTGGGGCACCACGCTGCCGCCCAAGAAGGGCCTGACGGTGGTCGAGATCATGCACGCCATCAAGGACAGCGTGATCAAGGGCATGTACATCATGGGCGAGAACCCGGCGATGTCCGACCCCGACGTGCAGCATGCGCGCGAGGCGCTGGCCAAGCTCGAATGTCTCGTTGTGCAGGACATCTTCCTCACCGAGACGGCCTGGCACGCGGACGTGGTGCTGCCGGCCTCGGCGCACGCCGAGAAGTGGGGCACCTTTACCAACACCAACCGCCAGGTGCAGATCGCCCGTCCGGTGATCGACCCGCCGGGCGAGGCGCGCCTCGACTGGGCGCTGATCCAGGAGCTGGCACAGCGCATCGGCCTCAAGTGGGCCTACCAGGACGTCTCGGAGGTGTTCGGCGAGATGGCGCAGGTGATGCCGTCGCTCGAGAACATCACCTGGGAGCGGCTGCTGCGCGAGGACGCCGTCACCTATCCTTGCGATGCCCCCGACAAGCCCGGCAACGAGATCATCTTTGCCACCTCGTTCCCCACCGCGTCCGGCCGGGCCAAGATCGTGCCGGCCGACCTGCTGCCGCCCGACGAGCTGCCCGACGAGGCCTATCCGCTGGTGCTGACCACCGGCCGCCTGCTGGAGCACTGGCACACGGGCTCGATGACACGGCGCGCCGCCAACCTCGATACGCTCGAGCCCGAGGCGATCGCCGGCCTCAATCCGCGCGAGATGGAGCGGCTGGGCGTGCCGCCCGGCGGCTTCGTGCGCGTGTCGACCCGGCGCGGTGAGGTGGTGCTGAAGGCCCGCGCCGACCGCGATGTGGCCGAGGGCATGGTGTTCCTCCCGTTCTGCTTCGCGGAGGCTGCGGCCAACCTGCTCACCAACCCGCAGCTCGACCCCATTGGCAAGATCCCGGAGTTCAAGTTCTGCGCCTGCAAGGTCGAGCCGGCGGAGCTGATGGTTGCGGCGGAGTAACGTCATGCCCGTGTAGACGGGCATCCACGTCACGTGGGAGATTGCTTCACGGATGATTGCGTGGATCCCCGCCATCGTGCCGGAGGCGCGTCTTCGACACGACGCCCGGAGGCGCGTCTTCGACACGACGCCTGGAGGCGCGTCTTCGACACGACGCCTGGAGGCGCGTCTTCGACACGACGCGGGGATGACGTCCACAGAATGTTGCGTCAGGAGGAAACAGACATGGCTGTCACCATCTTCGTCGTGCGCGCCACCATCACCAAGGATCGGGAGGCGGCCTTCAACAAGTGGTACAACGAGGAGCACGCGCCGCAGGTGCTGCAGTACAATGGCGCGGTGAGCGCGCGGCGCTACAAGAAGATCCTGGGCGAGGACAAGTTCCAGTATATGGCGGTCTACGAGTTCGCCAGCGAGGCGGTGTTCAAGCGCTTCCAGGAGTCGGACCACCTCAAGACGCTGGTCAAGGACTACAACGCCAACTTCAGCGAGACGTCGGAGCGCGAGCGCTCAGCCTACGTGCAGATCTGGCCGTAGGCGCAAAGCGGGAGGAGCTACGCCAGGCGCCAGACGGCCGTGCGCTTGATCTCCGCATCCTCGAGCTCGCGTGTCACCGGCACGGAATATTCGGCGAGTGGCCGGAAGCGCTCGCGCGGGAAATAGCTGCGGCGGGGATCACCGACCAGGATGTCGCCGCCGCCGGCGCGTGCCGCTTCGATGAAGGCCAGCACGCGCTCCGCCAGCCCCCGCTCGTAGAAGAGATCGCCGACCAGCACGACGCCGAAGGGGCCGCCCGCCGCCTCCGGGGGCCCCGCCAGCAGGTCGTCGCCCGTGGTTGCGACGTCGACGCCGTTGGCCGCGGCGTTGAGGCGGACCGCGTCGAGCGCCAAGGCATCGATATCGGCGGCGAGCACGCCCGCGGCGCCCGCAAGACGTGCGGCTATCGCCGTCAACCCGCTTCCCGAACCGAGGTCGAGCACGCGGCATCCGGCGACGAGCGAGGCATTGTCGATGAGATAGCGCGCCAGCGCCTGCCCGCCGGCCCAGGCGAAAGCCCAATAGGGCGGCGGCACGTTGATCTGCCCCAGCTCCTCCTCCGTCCTGCGCCAGATCGGCAGCGACTTCTCGGCAAGATGCAAAACAATCTCCGTCACCAGCGGCACCGGCAGCAGCTTGGTGTTGGCAAGGATGAAGCGGGGCCCGTCCATGGCGACGACAGCAGCAGAGGACGGCTCGCGGCACAAGCGCGGCAGGGTTAGAAAGGGTGGCGGGGAGTCCAACCTACCTGCCCAGCAACACCGGAGGCGCATGTGACCGGCACCGACACGACCCCGCCCGACGGCCGCATCACGACGGAGCGGCAAGGCCGCATCTTCACGATCGGCATCGACCGGGCAAAGAAGCTCAACGGTTTCTCGCCCAAGATGCTGGTCGAGCTGGCCGAGGCCTACACGGCCTTCGAGCGGGACGAGGAGGCCTGGGTCGGGCTCCTGTTCGCGCACGGGGCCAACTTCACGGCCGGTCTCGAGCTCGACAAGGTGGCGCCCTTCATGCGCGAGCGCGGCACCGTCTTTCCGATCGGCGCGATCGATCCCCTGGCGCTGCGGCCGCCGATCCGGACCAAGCCGCTGGTCTGCGCCGTGCAGGGCATCTGCTTCACGCTCGGCATCGAGCTGATGCTGGCGGCCGACATCGTCATCGCCGCCGAGGACTGCCGCTTCGCCCAGATCGAGGTCAAGCGCGGCATCATGCCGGCGGGCGGCGCCACCTTCCGCATGGTGGAGCGGGCCGGCTGGGGCAACGCGCAACGCTACCTGCTCACCGGCGACGAGTTCGGCGCCGCGGAGGCCCTGCGGCTCGGCTTCGTGCAGGAGGTGGTGGCGCCCGGGCAGGAGAAGGCGCGGGCGCTGGCGATCGCGCGCTCCATCGCCGAGCAGGCGCCGCTCGCGGTGCGCGCCTCGCTCGCCTCTTCGCGTTTCGCCGTCGAGCTCGGGCCGAACGCGGCCATCCGCGAGCTCAACGCCCAGCAGGCCAAGCTGATGGCAAGTGCAGACGCGGCCGAAGGGGTGCGCTCGTTCGTGGAGCGCCGGGCCGCGCGGTTTGTGGGGCGTTAGGGCCCGCGTTGAACTGGGCAGACCCCGATGCTACCAGTGCCCGTCACGCGCGAGGAGCCAGGAGCGGCCGGGCGACCATGAAGCTGGCGGTCAGGGATTCAGGGATCAGCGGCTCCGGCGTGTTCGCCGAGGCGGACATCCGGCAAGGCGAGATGATCCATCGCATGGGCGGCAAGCGCGTCTCGCTCCTGCGCTGCGGCTTTGGCATCCTGACGGGGTCCGTGCGCATCGACGATCCGCTGCCGATCCAGAACTACCAATTCATCGTGCTGGACGACTTCTCCATCCGCTTCAACCACAGCTGCAGCGCCAACGCCGGCCTCAAGGGCGAAGGCGACCTGGTCGCTGTGGTGGACATCCCGAAGGGCGGCGAGGTCACCTTCGACTATTCGCTGACCATGCGGCCGAGCTTCTATTCGACCTTCTGGAGCATGCCTTGCCGCTGCAGCTCCCCGCTCTGCCGCAAGGTCATCCGCGACATCCGCTCGGTACCGGCCGGGCAGGTGCGCACGTTCCTCGCGGCCGGTGCGGTGCAGGACTTCATGCTGGAGAGCGCAAGGGCCGTGGTGGCCCGGGCGTCAGGCTGACCGCCGCCGTTTACCGTAGCCGCCGATCACGCCCCCGCACGCGAAGCCGGCTTGCCTTGGCGCCGGTTCGGCTCCAACGTGGGGCTGCAACAATCCAGAAATCGCCTCGGGAGGACCGCCTTGCCTGCCCCAATGGATGCTGCCGTCAACATCGACGACCTGCGCAAGCTCGCCAAGCGCCGGCTGCCGAAGATCGCCTACGACTTCATCGAGGGCGGCCTCGATGACGAGGAAGGGATCGAGCGCGCCGAGCACAGCTTTCGCAATTTCCGGTTGGTGCCGCGCTACGGCGTCGACGTCACCACCCGCGACCAGAGCACGACGCTGTTCGGGCGCACCTATGCCAGCCCGGTCGGCATCTCGCCAACAGGCGGAGCAGGCCTTTTCCGTCGCGGCGGAGACATGATGCTGGCTGAGGCGGCACGGTCAGCCAATATCCCCTTCATCATGTCGGGTGCTGCCACCGGCTCGATCGAGGACCTGGGCCGTGTGGCGCCTGATCACGGCTGGTACCAGCTCTATGTCGCAAACGACCGCAAGATCTCCGAGGACATGATCCGCCGCGCTGCCGACGCCGGCCTATCCACCCTGGTCCTCACCGTCGACGTGCCCGTCAGCTCCAACCGCGAGCGCAACCGGCGCAACGGTTTCGTGCGCCCGCTGAAGCTCACCCTCAAGACCAAGCTCGAGGCCTGCCTGCATCCGGCCTGGCTGGCAGAATTCATGCGGCTGGGCCCACCCATGCTGTCGAACTGGCAGGCCTATGCGCCGCGCGGGGCATCTGCGGAGGACGTTGCCAGCTACGTCACCACCCAGATGCCCACGCCGCTGCTGTGGCAGGACATCGAGATGTTCCGCCGCCTGTGGCCGGGCAAGCTCGTGCTCAAGGGCATCATGCATCCCGACGACGCCACGCGCGCCGCCGCCATGGGCGTCGACGGCATCATGGTGTCCAACCACGGCGCCCGCCAGCTCGACCGGGCGCCGGCGCCGGTCGAGGTGCTGCCCGCCATCACCGCCGCCGTCGGCGACAAGATGACGGTCATGTACGACGGCGGCATCCGGCGCGGTTCCGACATCGTCACGGCGCTGTGCCTCGGCGCCAAGTTCGTGTTCGTGGGCAGGCCTACGCTCTACGGCGTGGCGGCGGGCGGAGCGCCTGGAGCGGCGCGCGCGCTGCAGATCTTCAGGAACGAGATCGACCTTGTCATGGGCCAGATGGGGGCGCCCGACATCAAGAGCCTGGGGCCGCAGTTCCTGTTCTGGGAGAAACTCGACGATCTGCGCCGCAACGTGCGGCCTTGAGCGCGGGCAGATCGGCGGAGAGTCGTCTGTTGCGATTGCCGCTCGGTGGGCCATTTCGCTATGCTGGGACAGGCTCGCCGCGTCGGCTTCGTTAGGAGAGGCATTCAAATCATGTCGCATGCGATCGGCGATCTTGCCGCCAAGCTCGATGGCCTCTTGAAGCTGCGCTCGATCCCGTTCGGCATGAAGCTCTTCGAGCGACGGGCCGACATGGAGGCGATCCCCAAGGTGCGCCGGCCCAAGACCGTGCACACGCTGGACCAGGTGGTGGCGCAGGCCGCCCGGCTCGGCTGGACGGTCGGCATCACCGCCGACGACCTGGTCGGGGCGCAATGCCGCGCCGTGGTCGGGCTCGGCAACGCCAAGGACGCCGCCTGGCGCTCGGGCAAGCACATGACGGGCGTATGGTTCTCAACCCTCGAGGACGCCGGCGCGCATCAGGCCGCCATGCATTGCGTCGAGGACGGCAAGTACGATGCTTTGGCGGTGGCGCCGCTCGCCTCGGGCCGCCTCGACCCGCCCGACATCGCCCTCTTCTACGCCACGCCCGGCGCCATGATGTACTTCATCAACGGCCTGCAGTGGTCGGGCTACAAGAGCTTCGACTGGGGCGTGGTGGGCGAGAGCGCCTGCGCCGACAGCTGGGGCCGCGCGCTGAAGCTGCGCCAGCCGTCGCTGTCGATCCCGTGCTTTGCCGAGCGGCGCTACGGCGGCGTGCTCGACGACGAGATGCTGATGGCGCTGCCGCCCGAGTACCTGGAGAAGGCGATCGCGGGCATGGAGGCGCTGGCCAAGAACGGCTTCCGCTACCCCTTCCCGCAGTACGGCATCCAGAACGATGTGCGCGACGGCATGGCGCGGAGCTATCCGGAGCGGGCGGTGGGAAAGCCCTCGTGAAGTGTCGGCCCGATTGGGCTGGGCAGGTTTGGCAGGCCCTGCCAATCCTGGCATTCAAGCGCGCCATCCCGGCAACGGACCGCCGCTGACGCCGTATACGCCGATCGAGATCAGAGCGATGGCCATGCAATCGAATGCCGAGGGCCATTCGCCGAGAATCGGAATAGCCATGAGGGCGGTCGTCGCCGGGGTCAACGCGACGAATGCCGCTCCACCCGTAGCACCGAGAATGCCGACCATACGCCCGTAAAGCAACAGCGCGACGATTGCCGTCAGGAGCCCCTGCACGATCGCTTGAAGTGCGATATCGAAAAATGGAGCGTTGAAGACGCTGAGACCATGGATGTAGGCGTAGGCCGGCAGATAGAGGACCAACGAGCCGACAGCCGCAATGGCGGCGGCATGGAGGCCATCGAGCCGCGCGCCCCGCATGGCGACGGTGTAGCCGGCCCAGGCCAATCCGGCAGCGAGAAAGAGCACGTGGCCAACATTCTGCGCGGTGCCGATGGTGCCACCCGTGCCCCAGACGATGCCAACTGCACCGATCACAATCAGGGCGAAACCAACCCTCTTTCGAGATGTGAATGCCTCTTTCAAAATCGCTGCGGCCAGGATCGCGACCATCAGCGGCATCACGCCGGGAAACAGAGCGCCAGCATGGGCGGCAGGTGCAAACAGCAAGCCGACATTCACCAGCAGGACCATAGGCGCTCCGCAGCCGATCACAATCGCCGCCAATCCGATCCACCCGAGGCGTTCAAGCGCAAGTCCCTTGCTCACGAGATACGGCAGCAGGAGCAAACCCGCCACGCCGAACCGTAGCGCGGCGACATCCCATGGCGTGAGGCTCGTGCGAACGCCGAGGCGTGACACGACAATAAAAGCGGCCCAGATGCTCACGGCAGCGACGCCGTAGAGTGCGCCTCGGATGTATTCGGAAGTCGTTGGGCTCTGCACGCGCCGTGGCCTTGAAAACCCTGCACGCTCAACGATCAGAGCGATGGGAAGATCAGGTCACACGTCTGGATCGTCGACGACCCGTTTCCTGCGATCTCATGAGACGAGGTTGCTGAGCAGTCGCGCAATGGGGCTCGACAGTGCGATGACTAGGCCCGATCGCTGATGGCACATTGCGTACCCCTGCCATCCTTGCGCTTTCGGGGCATTGCGGCCGTGGAGCGACAGGTCATCAGTGTTGGCACGGTGGGGCAAAACGGCCTAGGCTCCTTGCGGAAACGCTGTCATCGAGGCTCGGACAAAGGGGAAAGGCCAGGGTATGCTCATCAATCTGCCAGGACGCCGGCTCTACTATGACCTCGCGGGGCCCGACAAAGGCCCGGTCGTCTGCTTCACCCATTCGCTGGCGTCCGACGGCGGCATGTGGGCCGAGCAGATGCCGCCGCTGCTGGCCGCCGGCTACCGTGTGCTGCGGCTCGATATGCGCGGCCACGGCGGCAGCGATCCGGTTGCCGGCGACTACACGATGGCGCAGCTGGGCGACGACGTGGCCGTAGCGCTCGATTTTCTCGGCATCCAGCGCCTGCACTTCATCGGCCTCTCCATCGGGGGCATGCTGGGCCAGGCCTTCGCCATCGCACATGGGCCGCGGCTCCTCTCCGCCATGCTGTGCGATACTTCTCCGCAGACGCCCCAGGGCGCGCAAGCTGCCTGGGCGCCGCGCATCGAGGCGGTGAGGAAGGCGAACTCGCTCGCGCCCCTCGCCGACGGCACCATGGAGCGCTGGTTCACCGACGCTTACAAGCCGCGCAATCCGGGGCGGTGGAAGGAGATCCACGCCACCATCGCCGGCACCACGCCGGCCGGCTATCTTGGCTGTGCTGCCGCGATCCTGAATTTCGACTTCGCGCCGAAGCTGCCCTCGCTCGAGGTGCCGACGCTGGTGGTGTGCGGCGCCAAGGACGAAGGCACGCCGCCGGCCGGCAACAAGCGCATCGCCGAGCTGATCCCCGGCGCGCGCTACGAGGAGATCGCCGACGCGCGGCACTTCCCCAACGTCGAGCGCGCCGAGGTCTTCAACCGCATCATGCTGGGCTGGCTCGGCGCCCAGCGCTGAGCGGGGCGACGCCGAGACTACTCGTCCATGGCGGCGCGGGCGCGCAGCGTCTCGGCGTCGTAGTTCTCGCCGACCGACATGGCGCAGATGCGGGAGAGGTGCGTGTAGGGGAGGCCCGTCTCCTGGCCCCAAGTGTTGAACTGGTCCTGGATTTTCCTCAGGTCCTTTTTCGACGTTGGCGTGTCGGCGATGTCGAGGCCGGCGTCGCGCAGGCAGGCGACGACGTCGGGCGACATGACGAAAGTGTCTTTGCCGACGAAGCGCAGGAAATACTGCCCGGTGCGGCCGCCGAGGCGCGACCCGCGCTTGCCCAGCACCTCGAGCAGGCCCACCTGGTCGCCGGCCGGCCATTGCACCAGGAATTTGCCGAAGCTGCCGTGCTCGCGGGCGATGCCGACGACGAAGCGCGCGTTGTCGCGCACGGCCTTGATCTTCTGCGGGTTGCGCACGATGCGCTTGTCGCTGGCCAAGCCTTCCCAGAATTCGTCGGGCTGGAACAGCAGGCGCTTGGGCTCGAAGCCGAGGAAGGCTTTCTCGAACTCGGGCCACTTCTTCTCGATCACGCTCCACACGAAGCCCGCCGAGAAGACGCGCTTGGCCATCTCGGCCAGCGCGCGGTCGTCGCCGAGCTTGGCCAGTGCCTTGGGGCCGGCGAGCTTCGGCAGCAGGGCGGCGAGCGCGGCGTCCCCGCCCTTGCGCTTGGCGGCGCGCGCCCGGATCGTCTTGAAGGGGATCACGCGCGGCATCCTCCCTACAGCCGGCCACCGTCGACCACGTAGTGCTGGGCTGTGATGGCGCCGGCCTCGTCGGAGGCGAGGAACAGCACCACCCGGGCGATGTCGTCCTCGGCGAGCTCACGCTTGAGGCACTGGGCTTCCAGCACCCGGGCCAGGCTCTCCGGCGTCAGCCACAGCTTGCGCTGGCGCTCGGTCAGGATCCAGCCGGGCGCGATGGCGTTGACACGGATGTTGTAGGGCCCGTAGTCGCGGGCGAGCGAACGGGTGAGGCCGAGCACCGCCGACTTGGCTGCCGTGTAGGCCACCATGCCGCCCTGGCCGACCATCCACGACACCGAGCCGAAGTTGACGATGGCGCCGCGGCCCGCCGCCTTCATGTCCGGCAGCACCGCCTGGGCGGCGAAGAACTGGTGCTTCAAGTTGACGGCGATGCGCTCGTCCCAGTACTCGGGCGTGACCTCCTCGGTGACGTGCCGGTCATCGCGGGCGGCGTTGTTGACGAGGATGGTGATGGGGCCGAGGGCGCGGCGCGCGCTCTCGACCGATCGGCGCAGCGCCGCCGTGTCCCGCACATCGCAGGCCTCGAAATGGCACTGCGCCCCGAGCCCCTCGAGCCGCGCCAACACCCGCGCCGATGCGGCCGCATCGATGTCGACGAAGCCGATCCTGGCCTTCTGCCGGGCGAAGCTCTCGACGATGGCGGCGCCGATGCCGCTGCCACCGCCGGTCACCAGCACCACCCGGTCCGACAAGGAGGGATAGACTGCCGTTGCCGCCGTCATGATCGGGCCTCCGTTGCAATTGTCTTCGCCGTCACGACTTGCGGGCGGCGATCGTCTTGGCGTCGAGGCCGCCCATGCGGCACACCTCTGTCCACTCCTCGGGCCTGACGGGCTGCACCGACAGGCGCGCGGTGCGCACGAGCGCCATCTCGGCGAGCTTGGGGTTGGCCTTCGCCGCGGCAAGCGTGACGGGCTTGGGCATGTCGGTGACGGCACGCACGTCGACGCACTTCCAGATGCCGGTGTCGTCCTTGGAGTCGGGATGGGCCGTGGCACACACCTCGACGATGCCGACGATCTCCTTGTCGTCGCCCGTGTGATAGAAGAAGCCGAGGTCGCCCAGCTGCATGGCCTTCATGTTGTTGCGGGCGACGAAGTTGCGCACGCCGGTCCAGGGTTCACCCTTCTTGCCGCGCGCTTTCTGCATCTCCCAGGAGTGCTCCTCGGCCTCGGTCTTGAACAGCCAATAGGAGCGCCCGGACTTGCGGCGAGACATCTCGACACTATCTGATCCAGATAATGTCTTGGTTTTTCTGGGCATTAGGTGCGACTCCCAAGTCTCAAGAAGAACCAGGTCATCTCATTCCAACTCACCCAAGTTCACCGCTACCGTGTGATGAGCGTGTGATGAAAGGGTCCGACTTGAACGTTATCACACGGTCTATGCGAGGGACGCATGGCTCAGCACACTGTGCCGGCTAACGAGGTGGCGATCAAGGCACTGCGATGCCCGGAGGGCAAGGCGCGCATCGTGTACCACGTGGATGGTCACGGCAACGACGGGCTCAAACTCTACGTGGAGAGCAGCGGCACTAAGACTTGGTACTTCCGGGCTCGCGTCCGCGGCAGTGATCCCAAGGACATGCCGCTCGGCCGCTGGCCTGATGTGACGATTGCCGACGCCCGCAAGCGCAAGAGTGCCATCGTCGTCTCAATCTCGGACGGCGAGGACCCCTGGGAAAAACGCGCCGAGGAGCGGCGCAGCAAGCCCGGCATCACGCTCAATGACGCATTCGCCGAATGGCTGGACACCGCCGCCGATCAGAAGCGCAGCCGTGACCAAGATGAACTGCGCTACGCCATGAACATTCGGGGCGGCCACCAGTTCATCTTAGGCAAATGGAAGGGACGAACACACAAGACCGGGATTGGTCATCTTCCCATCGCTGAGATCACGAGGCTCGATATCAGCACGTGCCTATCGGACGTCAGAAAGCGTTCGGCGTCACAAGCCCACCACGCGCTCGTACTGCTCAGCACGATCTTCAAGTGGGCCCGCGCCACAGGATATGTCGACGTCAATCCGGCAGAGGGGCAGCCCTTCTACCACCGGTCGCCTGCACGCGAGCGCTACCTGAGCGAACGGGAGATTGCCGCGTTTTGGCATGCATTGGAGGTCGACCCCTACTTGATGCCGACCACGCGCATCTGTCTTCGACTGCTCCTTCTTACAGGCGCACGACGCGACGACTGGGCCGAGGCGTCCAAATTGGAACTGCAAGACGGTTGTCTGGTGCTGCCCGCGGAGCGCTACAAAGGCAAGCGCGTACACAGAATTCCCTTGTGTCCCACGGCCCAAGAGCAAGTCGATGCCGCACTCCGGATCGGTCCATCATCACCATGGCTGTTCCCGAGCCTTGGAGTCTTCGGATCGAAGTCAAAGGGAGGGCGCATAAACGCCGGCACCATCACCGAGTCAATGGCGCGGCTGACGGCCCGACTTCAAATCCCCCACGCGACCCCGCATACCCTGCGTCATACGGTTGGATCTCACCTGGATCGTATGGGCTACAGTCTGGAAGAGATCGGTTTGGCGCTCGGCCACAAGGCCAAGGGCATCACAACGCGCTACGTGCACGATGCAGATGGACGCCGCGCAGCAGAACGCCGACGCGCTATCTTGTTGGCTTGGGAGGCCGAGGTGATGCGAATCATAGAGATGCACGCGTAGAGTTTCTTCGGGAGCAAGGGGTCGGGAGTTCGAATCTCCCCGCTCCGACCAATAAAATCATCAATGATATAGCCTGTCAGAAGAACATCGCGTGGGCGGAAACGTGGGCGAATTGGAGCCTACGCTCGGGCGAAAAGCGTCCGCGGAAATACCTCGCAGTATTCGTCCTCGTTGAACCACGCGCATTTGATGTCGAAGAGCTTTAGGCCGGGCACGCGGCGTGTGAGTGCAAGCGCGTAGATTGCGAGCTGCGCGATCGGTTTATTCGTCCGCGCATCCGGTTTGTAGTCAAGAACGTGGACAGCACCATTGCGAACCTGCAGGAAATCGATGTGGCCGGTGATCGAGCGCTCGCTCGCACCCACGCGCGGCACGAGCTCGATACCGTGCTCCCTTTCGAGCGCGCTGATGTCAGCCTCGGTGAGCCAGATTGGGATCTCAATTGCGACAGTGACGCTGTCGTTCGCCAACATGAACCGCTGCAGCGTCTCATGGCGAAGCTTGTTGTTACCAACGGCCGGGATGATGAGAGCGGCAGTCTGCGTTGCCGCGTTCTGTTTCTGATTGACGATGATGCGCGATATGTTCGCCCATGCAGGCGCCGCTTGCGAGGCGCGGGCTTTGGGGTCGTCATCACGTCGAAAGAGATCGTGTGGGCATGCGGTGCGCGCACCGGGTCATGACGACCCACTATTCCGACGCATGGCGACCCACCGTTCCAATTGATGGCGACCCCCCGTACCGGGGTGGCGACCCAGCCTGTGGAAAGGCGTGAGCGGCACCGTTGGGTGATCCTGCGGCCGACATAGCTTCCGCCCCCTTTGCAAGAGGGAGCGGGGAATGTCGCAACAGAGATTGCCCATGCGCAAGGTGCGCGACGTGCTGCGGCTCAAGGCCGTCGGCTTAGGGAAACGCAAGATCGCAGCGAGCCTGG
>Ga0247727_10002676_pt1 | contig 40378 bp, 45 predicted proteins | sample WisWelCaveWW1625_FD_202498 | JGI IMG/M metagenome (GOLD analysis project Ga0247727, IMG submission 202498) | Biofilm microbial communities from Wishing Well Cave, Virginia, United States - WW16-25 | ecosystem: Environmental > Aquatic > Deep subsurface > Groundwater > Cave microbial mat | place... | reverse complement strand
CCGTCATCCTCGCACCTCGCCGGTGAAGAGAGAGTGTCGAAGCTCGCCTCTTCTTAACCGCTGTCTCAGCGGCCGGCAAGGTGCTTTTGCTTCCCTACCAACGGAGCCTTACCGACGGATCAAGGTCTATCTGGCTCTCCGCCGCGCAAAGCAGAGCCCGGACCACGTGGCGTCGATCGCGGCGATCTTGTAGTCGACGAATCGGGCGGCGAGGCCGAAGGCGCGCACATCCTTCTCGCCGAGGTCGCTCGCGACGCCCGACGCCTTCTTCGGCCACACGATCCAGAGCCGTCCCCCGTCGGCGAGGGCGCGCGACGCGCCGGGGAAGCGGCGCGCGAGGTCGGCGCGCGACCTCGCGAAGAGGAGGAGGACGTCCGCGCGAGCGCGCGCGTCGCGCCGCACGCGCGCTCCGGCGGGCAGCGCGCCGAGCGTCCGCTCGAATCCGTCCGGCGCGCCGACGAGCGCCACGGCCGTTCCGCCGCGGATGCCGAGCTTCTTCGGAAGCGGCGTCCCCGAGTAGCCATCCATGGTCCCGGGGACGATCGGCTCGGTCGGCGCCTCGCGGATCGCGAGGCGCACCGCACCTCGGATGCCGCCCCACGCCGTGAAGACCGCGTCGGGAAACGCTCCCTGCACGAGGCGCGACTTCTCGGCATCGCCCTCCACGAAGACGATCGGCACGCGCCGCGTCGCCTTCTGCTGCCGCAGCCACACCGCGACCGCGCGCCCGTGCGAAGGGATCCGCGCGAGGTCGATCACGACGGCGTCCGGCGGGTTCTCGCGCACGGCCCGGAACGCCACGCCGCCCACTTGATCGGAGTGGGACGTGACGACGTGGCCGGCGCGCCGCAGGCGCGCGGCGCGCTCCGCGCACTCCGCCGCGTTCCAGTGGACGAGAAGGATGCGGCTCATCCGATCGGCGCGTCTCCCAGCGAGCGAAGATCGGGCGCGGCCGATCCGCGCCCCATCACTTCGCCCGCGTGTACGTCATCTCCACGACCTTGTAGTCGCCGCCGGCGTGGAGGTCGTAGATCGCGAACGTGTGCGCGTCCGGGCTCTCGACGATCGTCTCGCACTTTACCATGCGGGCGTGGACGTCGAGCATCGGCTCGTCCAACTCGCCGTAATACGTCCACGTCTTCCCCGACGGATCGCGCTGCCCCGCCATCGTGAAGAGGTTCGTCCCTTGGTTGCTGGCCCACGTCCCGACGTACATGTTCCTGAAATTATCGTATCCGAAGAGGCCGATCCCCTCGTACAGCTCCCCCATCGACTCGCCCTTGTGCTCCTCCATGATGAAGCGCCCGTCGAGCACCCACTTCACCTCCGACGTGCCCTTGGTCTCGGTGGGGGGTGAATCGGGGCCGCCCATCCACATCCGCTGGACCGTGTCCCACTTCCCGACGAACGCGTCGAGGTGTTTGTGATGCTCGCTCGGTGACGCGACCTTCGTCCACTTCTCCATCATCTTCGTCATCTCCTCGGGGCTCGGTGCGCCCGGATGCTCGGCGGCCGGGTGCTCGCCAGCGAGCGCGCGGATGGACAAGAAGAGAGCCGACGAGAGCACGAGGGCCGCGAATCGCACGGCGAATCCATTCATGGCGCATCTCCTTTCAGTTCGGAGGATCGGCTCACGATCAGTGTGGGGGGATTGTAGCACTCGCCTATCGAGCGGTGTACGCTGGGGGGCGGAAAGGCCCCGCGCCATGCCCGCGAATCTCACGCCGCAATACATGTCCGCCGAGGAGCGCTTCAAGAAGGCGGAGACGGCCGCCGAGAAGATCGAGGCGCTGCGCGAGATGCAGGCGCTCCTCCCAAAGCACAAGGGGACGGAGAAACTGCAGGCCGATCTCAAGCGGCGGCTGTCGAAGCTCCTGGAAGAGCAAGAGCACCACCGCCGCGCCAGCGGGGCGCGCCACCACGACCCCGGCCACGTCCCGCGCGAGGGCGCCGGCCAGATCGCGATCGTCGGCCCGCCGAACTCGGGCAAGTCGTCGCTTCTCGCCGCGCTCACGCACGCGCACCCCGAGATCGCGGACTACCCGTTCACGACGCACGCCCCGCAGCCGGGGATGATGCCCTTCGAGGACGTGCAGGTGCAGTTGGTCGACACGCCGCCGTTCGCGCACGAGCCGTTCGATCCGGTGATTGTGACCGCGGCGCGCGGCGCGGACGGGATCGCGGTCGTCCTCGACCCGACGTCCGCGGAGGCGCTCGCGCACGCCGCGGCGGCGCCGCGCTTTCTCGCGCGTGCGCGCGTCGTGCCCTCCGGTCGCGCGGTCTCCGCGGAGATGGGGAATTCCGCGCACATCCTGCCGGTGGTCCTTCTATTAGGTAAGGCGGATCTCGCGATGGATGCGCGGGCAGACGCGCTCCTCCGCGAGGCGGCCGGCGCGGACCTCCCGTGGCGGCGCATCTCGTGCCGCACGGGCGCCGGACTCGAGGACCTGCGCCGCGCGCTCTTCGGGATGCTCTCCATCGTGCGGGTCTACGCGAAGGAGCCGGGCAAGAGGCCGGACCTCGCGCGGCCGTTCGTGCTTCGCCGCGGCGCGATCGTCCTCGATCTCGCCACGCTCATCCACAAGGACCTCGCCGCGCACTTCCGGTTCGCGCGCGTGTGGGGCTCGGCGCGCTTCGGCGGCCAGCCGGTCGAGCGCGACCACGTTCTCGCGGACCGCGACGTGGTGGAGATCCACGCGTGATGAAGAGCCCTCGATGTGATATCATCACTGTCCAGGTGAATCGGCCGGAGATGCCGCCCCCACTCCAAGCACTGATCAAAACTTGAACAGCCTCGGCGTGCTACCAGGCTTCGGGGGAGGGGGCCGAGGTCTCGCTCCTTCAGGTTGGGGGCGGTGCGGGGAAGCGTTCAACATCTCGGAGAGGAAGGCCCCGTGTACGCCGCCGCATCGAAGAAAAGCATCCTGGTCGCCATCCTCGTCGGGGGGATGCTCTGCCTCTCCGCCGTCCGGCCCGCCCTCGCCTCGGGCACCGGTGTCTGGACCGGCGGTGGGCCCAAGGCAAAGTCCGTGTTCGCGCTCGCGATCGACTCCTCGAACCCGAACATCCTCTACGCCGGCGCGTACGGGAGCGGCGTCTTCAAGTCGACCAATGCCGGCGCGATCTGGGACCCTTCGACCGCTGGGCTGACGAACACCTACATCCATGCCGTCGCGATCTATCCGCAGAACCACACGATCCTCTTCGCGGGAACGAACGATGGCATCTTCAAGAGCACCGATTCGGGGATCACCTGGGTCGCATCGCTCCTCACCACACACTCGGCCCGCGCGATCTGCTTCGACGCCGGAAACCCAAACCTCATCTACGCGGGCACTCTGGGCGATGGGATCTACAAATCGACCAACCTTGGGGCCTCGTGGCAAAGCGCGGGCGTTGGGCTCGCAAATTCTTCTGTTCGCACGATCGCCCACCACCCAATCCTCTCGGGCACGGCGCTCGCCGGCGCGGGAACGGGGGGGGGCGTGCACGTCACCTCGAGCGAGGGCCTTTTCTGGAGCCAGGTCGCCGACACGAACGGCCAGGGAGCCGTGAGCGATCTGATCTATGATCCCCTCGACGCGAGCCGCGTCTACGCCGGCATGATGGATCGCGGTGTCCTCCGCAGCAACGACGGAGGATCCAACTGGACCAAGATCAATCTCGGGCTTACGAGCTTCCGGACTCGGGCGCTCGCCGTCGCCGACACTCACCGATACGTTGGCACCGACACCTCGGGCATCTTCTACACGACGCTCAACTCGCTCTCGTGGCAGCCTCGCATCACGGGGCTCCCCAACCTCATGATCCGCGCGCTCACGACGAAACCCGGCGTCCCCAAGACCGTCTACGCGGGAACGGACGGAGCGGGCATTTATCAGTCCACGAACAGCGGCGTCTCGTGGACGCCGCTCAACACGTATCTCACGGACACGACGGGACGCTCGCTGCTCGTGCGGAATGACCCGGGCGGCACCCTCGTGTGCGGCACCGGGTTCGGCGACGGGATCTGGCGGAGCACGAATGACGGGATATCGTGGATCCGCGCCGCCGTTTTCGACACGCGGAACTCGGTGCTCGCCCTAGAGGAGACGGGCGGCGGCGAACTCTACGCCGCGGCGTACGGAAACGGCGTGTACTCCTCCCTCGACGGCGGAAGCAATTGGGCGATCACGGACACGGTCACCTTGGCGAACCTATTCGTCAGGTGTCTTTCCGCCGATCCGACGGACGCCATGGAGATTCTCGTGGGGACGGGTGACGGACCCTGGCGAACGACCGATGCCGGCGCCTCGTGGGCGCCCCTAAATTTCGGTTTTCCGCCAGCGACGTCGGTCCGCGATCTCGAGCGCGCCCCGGGGACTCCGATCACGATCTATGCGGGGACGGACAGCATCGGCGTCTACAAGAGCACGGACGGCGGCGCGTCGTGGGTGGCTTCGAACTCGGGGCTCACGCAGTTGTACGCGCGTTCGCTCGCCATCGATCCGACCAACGCAGCCCTCCTCCTCCTCGGCACGGAGACGGGGCTCTTCCGATCTACGAACGCGGGCGCCTCGTGGGCGTCTTATGGGTCGGGGCTCCCTTCGCTTCCATCGATCCGCGCCCTCGTCGTCGATCCCACGACGCCCACGCGCGTCTTTGCTGGGATCTGGGAGCAGGGCGTCTACCGCTCGGAAAATGGCGGCGCCTCGTGGACGGCGATGAACGGCGGGCTCCCCGACCTCAAGGTCTACTCGCTGGCCCTCAACGCGTCACGGACGACGCTCTTCGCAGGAACGCGGCTGCGTGGTGTCTTCGCGTTCACCTACAGCGCGACCGGCGTCGGCGACCTGCGGGACGGCGCGCGAGAAGGCCTCACGCTCACCGCGTCGCCTAACCCGACGTCGTCAGCCGCGAGCCTCCGGTTCTCGATTTCCGAGGACGGGCCGGCGACAATCGCGATCTACGGCGTGCAGGGAGCCCTCGTGCGCGCCTTCGAAGGGGGCGCGCTTGGGCGCGGGGCGCACGGCATCGTCTGGGACGGCAGGGACGCGGCCGGCCGACCCGCCGCAAGTGGCGTCTATTTCGCCCGTCTCGACGCGGCCGGCGTCTCTCGCTCGGTCAAGCTCACCCTCATGCGATGATTCACGGCTCGATCGTCCCCTTCGTTCTCCTCCTTGCGTTCCTCATCGCCTACGGCGTCATCGAGTTCCGCAGGCACCACGTCCGCCTTTCGTACATCCCGACGCGGATTCACGTGAACGGGACGCGGGGCAAGTCCTCGGTGACGCGCCTCATCTACGGCGCGCTCCGGGAATCGGGCGTTCGGGTCGCGGGAAAGACAACCGGGACGCACCCTCGCTATCTCGATGTCCAGGGGATCGAGCACCAGATCCCGCGCGTCGGGAAGCCCAACATCAAGGAGCAGGTCTTGACGGCGCGCCGCGCGTTCCAGGAGCACGCCGAGGCGATCGTATTCGAGTGCATGGCGCTGCAGCCGGAGATCCAGTCGCTCTCCGAGGACCGCATCCTCCGCGCCACCGTCGGCGTGATCACGAACGTGCGCGCGGACCATCTCGACGTCATGGGGCCGACCGTGACCGATGTCGCGCGCGCGCTCGCCCGCACGGTCCCACGTCGCGTCGTCCTCTTCACGGCCGAGACGGATGAGGCGAACCTGGCGATCCTCGAGGCGACCGCGCGGCGAAGGGGGACGCGCGTCGTTCGCGTAACGCCCGTCGACATCACCGAGGCCGACCTCGGGGGCTTCGAGTACGTCGAGCACGCGGAAAACCTGGCGCTCGCGCTGGCCGTGGCGGGCCATCTGGGGATCGCGCGCGACGTCGCAATCCGGGGCATGTGGAAAGCGGCCCCCGATCCCGGCGCACTCCAGATCTACGACGCCGATTTCGGCGGACGGCGGATCCGCTTGGTGAACGCGTTCGCGTCGAACGACCCCGACTCGATCGCGCTCATCTTCGATCGCCTGCACCTCGCGGCCGCCGGCGGCTGCGTCATCATCGTTGTATACTGTCGCCCGGACCGCATTCAGCGATCCGAGCAAATGGCCGATCTTCTGGCGGGGCGCATCCGGTACGACGCGGCGCTCCTCGTGGGTCGCGAGACGCGCGTCGCCGCGGCGCGCGCGATCCGCCTCGGCGCGGATCCCGAGAAGATCGTGAGCCTCGAGGGCCTCCCCGTGGACCCCGTGTTGGAGCGGATCGTCTCGCTCGCGGGCGAGGAGGCGACGGTGGTCGGGATCGGGAACATCGTCGGGCTCGGCGAGGAGATCGTCGAGCGGTTCCGCAATCGGGAGGAATCCCATGTACTACACCGAAGCGATTGGTCTCGGGCTCGTCATCAGTCTCATCTTCTTTGAGGGGGTCGGGCTCGCGGCCGGCGGGATGGTCGTGCCCGGTTACGTCGCCCTGAGCCTCGACGACCCGCTCCGGATTGCCGGAACGGTTCTCGTCGCGCTCGTCACGTACGCGCTCATCCGCTTCCTCTCCGGGTTCACGTTCATTTACGGTCGCCGCCGGATCGTCGTAACGATCCTCATCGCGTTCGTTCTCGGAAGCCTATGCCGGCAGTACGGTCAGCTCCACCTCGGCGCGGCGCCGATCGAGCTCGAGGTGGTCGGGTTCATCATCCCTGGCCTCCTGGCGAACACGATGGAGCGCCAGGGCGTCCTCGAGAGCCTCTCGGCGCTCTTCATCGCGGCCGTCATGGTGAAGATGGCACTCATCCTCATTTCCGGCGGCGAGGTGATCTCGGTATGAGGTGGATGAATGGGCGCCCGTCGCGGCGCACGATGGCAGGTCTAGCGCTGTTCGCGCTTCTTCTTCTCGCCCTCACGGCGGGGGCGAAGAAGCCGACGCGGCAGCGGTGGTTCGACGACAAGCTCCGCGCCGCGCAAATCGGCTCGCTCGCGCAGTTCGCGGTCAAGGAGCGGCTCGAGTCGCTCAGGGTCGCGATCGACCCGCGCAACGACCCGAACGCGACCGGGCTCATCGGGGAGCAGTTCACGCAGATCACGACGGACCGGGGCGTGCTCCCCTCGAAGCTCACCGCGACGAACCCGAACTTCGCCGCCGCGGTCGTCGATCTCTTGCGACGGGCGAAGCTAAGACGCGGCGATCGGATCGCGCTCGGCCTCACGGGCTCGATGCCGGGGCTCAACATCGCTTGCCTAGCCGCGAGCGAGGCGCTCGGGCTCGAGCCGATCATCATCACGTCGGTCGGGTCGTCGATGTGGGGCGCGAACCGGGCCGAACTCACCTGGCTCGACATGGAGACGCTTCTCGTGGAGAAGGGCATCCTCCACGCGCGCTCCGTCGCGGCGTCGCTCGGAGGCGGCTCGGACAACGGACGCGGGCTCGCACCAGAGGGCCGGCGCCTCCTCCGCGAGGCGATCGCGCGGAACGGGGCCACGCTCATCGAAGAGGACGACCTCGAGGCGAGCATCGCGAAGCGGATGGAAATCTTCGACCGGCTCGACAAGGAGAAGCCAATCCGCGCGTACGTGAACGTAGGCGGCGGGCTGGCGAGCCTCGGCGGCACGCAGAACGCACGCCTCATCCCGCCCGGACTCTCCAAAAACCTGGGGCTCAAGAATTACCCCGTGCGCGGGGTCATCAACCGGATGGCCGAGCGCGGCCTTCCGGTCATCCAGCTTCTCCAGGTCGAGGAGCTGTCGAGGAAGTACGGCCTACCCGAGACGCCCGTCCCGATGCCACCGATCGGCGAGGGGCCGCTCTTCTTTCGCGACCGCTACACGGTCGAGCTCGTCGCAGTCTACCTCGGTGTCCTCGCGCTCACTGTCTTCGTGTTCATCCGAATCGACGTGAGGTACTATCTCGCCCGGAGGCGGACCCCGTTGAAGAAGCTTCGCCCACCGGCGCAAGCGGCGTGAGGGGTCAAGAGGCGTGAGAAGCCCCGGCGTCGCTCCTCGGGTCCTCGCGGTCGGGGCGTCCGTCGCGCTCGCGCTGACGGTCGCTACGGCAAGCCCCCACCCCGCGCGCGCGGAGGGCCGCACCTACCTCGTCCCCGAGGACGAGTCCGATGCGCTCCCCATCCTCATCGACGGCAAGGTGCGCACGTACTACGCGATCGGAGTCGACGACCCGCTCCGGATCGATGTCCCCGGACCCACGACGCTCACGCTCCTCGTGCGGCTCGTGTTCACTCCCGGAATGCCGGACACCGCAGCCTACGGCATCGTCGTTTCCGAAAGGAGCACCGTTCTGAAAAAGCACTGGACGACGACGCGGCGCGGGGACGACGCGTTCGTGCCCTTGAGCCCGAACGCGCCGGGCCGGAGCCGCAAGCTCTCCGTCGAAATCCCCCAGGGGAGCCACACTCTCACGATCGCGCTCCTAGGAGACGTCGCGAAGGAAGCGGCCGTGCGTGTCTCTATCCCAGGAGAATACCGCGCCGACGAGTACGCCTCGATCGCGCCGCTCGACCCGCGCGAAACGGTCACGGCGCTCGCCGCGGAGAAACAGATCGCCTACTACCTCGTGGACACGGGATCCCCTCTCACGGTGCGCGTCGTGGGGCCCACGCGCCTTCGCGTCCTGTCGCGACTCACCTTCGACGAGGGACTGCGCGGGAAACGACGGTATATCCTCCGCGTCGAGGAGGGAGAGCGGCTCGTGCGCGAGGACGCGCTCCTCACCACGCGATCGACAAGCGTCGTCTTCTCAGACCGTCTCGACCTCGTCCCGGGCAAGGACAAGGTGACGCTGATCGAGGTGCCGGGAGGGGTCCATCGGTACACGGTGCGGCTCGGGGCCGGGTCGGAGTCCCGCCTCGCGGCGGTGCGCTTCACGATTCCGCGCCGCGACCTGGACAAGTCTGCGGCGAACGTCCGGCGATGATGAGGATGAGGCCGATTGGGCGCGGCGCGCTCGTCCTCGCGGCGCTCCTGGCGGTGCCGCGGGCGAGCGCCGCGGGGCCGACGGAAGAAGCGGCGCGAACCCCGACCCGCGTGCGCGCGGAGCTGCGCCTCGCCTCGCTCTACGACTCGAACATCCTCGAGTACTCCGACGCGGACCAGGACGCCTTCCGCGCCCGCGACCCGGCGAGCCGGTTCGCCATCGAGAGCCTGGACGACGCGGTCTTCTCCGGGACGGCGTCGGTGTCGATCTCGCGTCGCGTCGTCGGAGCGCGTTCTTCCCGGTTGCGCTACGCCTTCACGCGCACCGCATTCGTCGAGAACCCCATCGAGGACTCGCGGCTCCACGCGGTCTCGATCCGCCAGCCGCTCCGCCGGACAGGCTGGGTCGAGGTCGGCTACTCGCGCGTGCCGCGCTCCTACGTCCGGCATCTCTGGGACGAGGACTTCGTCGCGCCGTATCGGTACTACCCGCACTACCAAGCAGCGGTCTACCAGTCCGACCGCGTGCGAATCTCCGGGGGGTTCCGGCCGACGGCCGCATGGGCCGTCTCGGGGCGCGTCGCCCGCACGGCAATCGACTACAACGCTGCCTTCGAGGAGCGCGACGCCACGGCCTGGGAGGTGGCCGCTGCGTGCGAACGAGGGCACGACGAGGCCGGTCGCGTCGCCCTCGAAGCGTCGTACGCGCGCCGGGACGCGGAGGCGACCGACTCGGCCCACCCTGCGGTTCCGGACAGCCTTCGGGACGACACGTCGTTCGACGAGTGGGGTCTCGCTGTCGAGGCGACGGCCCCACCGGGACGGCTGCGCGGGCTCCCGCTTGAGGTCGACGCGCGCGCCGAGATCTCGCGGCGACACTACACGACCGATCGCGAGGCGGACATCGACCACCACGGGCGGCGCGACGTGGCCTTCGCGATCGCGGTCGGCCTGGAGCGGGAGATCCGTCGCGGCATCGCCCTCTTCGCGTCGTGGCGACTGGACTCGCGCTCCGCCTCCGGCGTCGCCGCGACCGGCGCACGCGGCGACGTCAGCGAGTACAGCGAGACGCGGATCGGCGGCGGCGCGCGCCTGTCGTGGTCGGGACGCGTGCCGTGACTCACGAACGAGAGCCCTCCGCCCGCTTGCGGTGCCCGCGGGCGTTCCGGCCCGGTCGCCCTCGGGTCGCGTGGCTCGGCCTGCCCGCGCTCCTCGGCCTTACCTTCGTGCTCGCGTGCCGGAGGCCGACGGAGATCGAGCCGGCGATCGACGTGCGCGCGGCCTCCGCTGATTCCACCCACATCGACCTCGGCTTCCGCGAGTCGCTCGACCCCACCGCGATGACCTCACTGTTGAACTATCGTGTGTGGACCCCCGGCGACAGCGGACGCATCTTCGCGGTCCTGGGCGTGACGATCCCCGACTCGATCCGCGGCCGGTCCGTACGCCTCGAAACCTCGCCGGTGCCCGACGGCATCCGTCTCCTCGTGCGCGTGGAAAGGGTCCGACTCGTGACGGGAGCCTCGCTCGATGATGCGCCCATCACCGTCGACCTCGTCTCGGGGCTCTCTTACCGGAAGGACATCCAGCCGCTCCTCGCGGAGCGCTGCAACACGTGCCACGCGGCTGCCGCGCCCGCGGCCTCGTACGCGACCGATTCATACTTCGCGCTCTTCGGGAGCGGCGTCTCACCACCGGGCAATCTGATCCCCGGCGACGCGTCGTCGCTCCTCGTCCGCAAGAGCCTCCCGAGCGGGTCGATGTTCTGGACAGGAGATCTCGAGTTCATCGAGGCGGAGGAGATTCGGAATTGGGTCGTCGCCTATCAGGCGCGTCAATAGAACTCTCCACCACCGTTGGCGGCGGATCTCGTGCCGCACGGGCGCGGGTCTAAAGGACCTGCGCCGCGCGGCGGGACCCGCGTCACGCGCGATACGCGCCGCAATAGCACGTCAGGTTGTTGAAGTGGCTCAACGACGGCCGGAGCCTGACGAGAGACGCGATCGCGCCCCGGATGGACGGCCGCCACGGCAGGAGTCTCGGGTCCCAGGCCCGGATGCTCCGCGTCGTCAGCGCGTCCCCCCCGATCGCCAGATCGCGCGACGACGCGCGCTCGCTCTCGTCGTGCGACGGGAACACCGTCTCGAGATGCCGGGCGAGCCCCCGGGCCTCCGCGAGCGGGATCTCGCCGCCGTGCTCCAGCGAGACGTCGAACGTGACGACGAGTAGGCCGCCGCGCGCGAGCATCTTTCGGAAGGCCCTCACGGTCTCATCGCGCCGCGGGAGATGCTCCAGCACCGAGATGCAATAGATGACGTCGAATGGGCGCGCGACGTCGGGCGGCGCCTGCAAATCGCGAACCTCGAACCGCGCTCGCCCGCGCGCCCCGGCGTTCAGGGCCTCGTGGATCGCTGCCAGCGAGGCGTCGCTGTCCCAACAGGTCACTTCGAGGTTGGTGAGATGGTCCATCAAGAAGTAGGGGAAGAAGGTCGCGCCCGATCCCGCATCGAGAACGCGGAGCGGGCGTGGCCCGCTCCGTCCAGCCGCCTCCGCGATCGATTCGTACACGAACGGGTACTCCCAGAGCCGGCTCCAGTGCTCCATCGGGTTCTTGACCCAGCGCTGTCCGTACGTCGCCAGCGCGGATGCGTTCGTATCCGCGAACGCTCGGGCGTACGCCCTCATTTCCCGGGCCGAATCGGTTTCGAGGAGAGCCGTGTACTCCCCCATTCGTGGGACACCGTCGTGCGTGTGACGTCGACGTGCCGGCAAGTCGCATCTCCTCGCGATCGGGCTCGATTCGTCTTGGCGCTCGCTGGGCGGGCCCTGGGCGGGCGCTTCGCTCACCACATGATCTTCGGGCGCTCGCTCGCCGGAAAGAGGAGCGCCAGAGGGACGAGCCGCGCGCCGTGCGCGTCGCAGACCGCCATGTCGTCCTTCTGCGCCTTCTCGGGCGGCCGCCCGTACATCGCCGCGCCGCCGAAGTGGCCCTCCTTGGTCACGGCGTAGTACTCGATGTCGAAGCGCGGGTGTCCACGCTCGTCGAGCAGTCGGTCCTCGGTCGTCTCGACGACGCGCCGGAGAGCGCGGAGGCATGCTTCCTCCGGCGCCGCGCCCTGCCGCATCTGCTCCACGACATGAAAGGTCCCGCAGATCTTGATGTTGGACTCGCCACGCCCGGTCGAGCCCGCGGCGCCGACCCCGTTGTCGCAGTACTGTCCCGCGCCGACGATCGGGCTGTCGCCGACGCGTCCCGCGATCTTCCACGAGAGCCCGCTCGTCGACGTCACGGAGCCGATGTCTCCGGCCGCGCTCACCGCGCACACGGTGATCGTTCCGTGCGTCCCATTGATGCGCGTGTCGTCGTCGCGGTCGAGCCAGTTGTCGGTCGGCTGGCGCCGCGCCTTCCATCGCAGCCAGTCCTGGCGGCTCTTCTCGGTGAGGAGATCCCGCGCCTCGAAACCCATCGCAAGCGCGAACTTCTTCGCCCCGGCGCCGACGAGCAGGACGTGATTGGTGTAGTCCATCACGGCCTTCGCGACGAGCGACGGGGTCGCGATCTCCTCGAGCGCGGCGACGGCGCCAGCCCGCTTCGTCGGCCCGTGCATGCACGACGCGTCGAGTTGAACGACGCCGTCCTCGTTCGGCAGCCCGCCGAGCCCGACCGACTGGTCGTCCGGGTCCAACTCCTGGATGTTCGCCCCCGCGATCGCGGCGTCGAGCGGGTCCGCGTTCTTCTCGCGCATGAGGGCGTAGGCTTTCTTCACGGCGCGGATCCCGTTGGCGGACGCGATCACGACGGGACGGGTCGGGGCGCCGGCTGGGCGGGGCGCGCGCGCTGCCTTCCCCCCGGGACGCGCGCCCGGCTCCGCCGACTTCTCATTGGTCGACGGCGGTTCGGCTCCGCGGGCGAGGCGCGCCCCTCCGGCGTGCACCACGGCGGCTGCGGTCGCGAGGCGAAGAAACGTGCGGCGTGTGAGTGTCATCTTGCATCCCTCCCGATCGTGGTCGATCACCGCGCGGCTTCCCCGCGGAGCTGCCGCAGGAGACCGTGCACGTCGCCGAGCACCCAGACCTCGCGGATGAGGCCGCTCTGGCGCGCGCCGGCGCCGGGGCCCGCACCCTCTCTCGCGAAGCGGAACACGGCCGCGCCGGCGTACGTCACGCGGCGGCGGGTCGGCGCGACGCCGAAGATCTGGCCATCGTGCGTTCCCGTGTACGTCAGGCGCGCGAACGCGCGGTCGCCCTCAGAACTGATCTCCTCGATCGTGTTGGTGAAATCGGGAAACGCCGCCCGCACGAAGTCCATGTACTCCGCGACGCCGGCGGGCCCGCGTTTCTCCTGGCCGAGCGATCCGCGGAAGACGATCCCCGGGTCGCAGATCTCCGCGATCGCGCTCTTTTCCCACCGGTTCCACATGCGGTGGTACCAAATCTCGATGAGGCGGCGGTTCCGGTCGCTCATCGCGTGAGGATCGGCAGGTACGCCTTCCACGGGCCGGCCGCGTCGCCGTACTGCTTCGCCATCACCCGCGCGATCTGCCCGACGTGATTCAAGTCGTGAACGACCCACGTCGCGAGCAACTCGCCGAGCGTCACCGGGCCGAAGTCGGGATGGCGCCCCCGGAGGGCAAGTTGGCCGGGCGTCAGCCGCCGCCCGCGCAGCGTCTCGACGTTCGCGGCCCGCGCCTCCGCGAACCGGCGCAGGAGATCGTCGAGGCTCCAGCCGCGGAAGCGCGTGAAGTGCGCGAAGCGGTCGAACGGATCGAACGCCCGCGACTCGCCGTCGCGCAGGATGATCTCCGCGCGAGGGATCCAGTCGGCGTCCTCGCAGTGGATCAGGTGCCCGACCACGACGAACGGGCTCCACGTGTCGGGCCCCTCGTTCGCCGCGTGCCACGCGGGGGAGAGCCCGCGCAGGAGCTGCGTCAGCGCCGCCGGCGTGCGCTCGAGGATTTCGATCGCCTTATCGATTCGGAATTCCATGCCGATCCTTTCTCGGGGCGCCGAAGCGCCTCAGCGTCCTCCCCGCTCCGCCACCATGTGCCCGCCGCGCACCGTCGCCCCGACGACGATCCCCGCGCTGATCAGCACGATGTTCTTGATGATGTACTGCCCCTCGAGCGTCGGCGCGTACGGGAAGCGCGTGAACACGTCGTGCGGGAAGAGCACGATCGGCGCCATCGCGCCGAGCATCTGCGCGTAGAGGAGGAAGAGCACCGCGCGCAGCGCGCGCCGGGCGAGAAGGCCGATCCCGATGAGGCACTCCCACGTCGCGAGGATCGGGAGCGACACGTCCGCCGACAGGCGGCCGCCCGTCAGGACGCGCATCGTGCGGGCGGCGAGTTCCTCCGCGGGGCTCATGTCGGGAACAAACTTGAGGAGGCCGAACCAGAGGAACACGACCCCGAGACTCGCGCGCAGGAAGAGAAGGCCGTGCCGCGCCATCCAACGCGTGATGGCCGCGTCGGCGGCGTTCGCGCGCGCGGCGATGCCGCCGCCCGCCGCGTCGCTCTTTCGGTCGGCCGCGCCCATCTGCGCCGCGATCCCCGCGCGCCTCTCACGCCCCCCGCGAGCGGCGCCCGCGCAGGTGGTCGATCGACAGCCGCCCCGGCCCGAACACGAGCACCGCGATGAAAGCGAAGAGATAGATGAGCGCCGACTCCGGGTTGCCCCACGCCTTGATCTGCTCGGCCGGGACCCGCGCAACGCCGATCGCGGACAAGATCTGAAGGTGCGCCTTGTGCCCGAGGAACGCCGCGACGGCCATCGTGAACGCGGCGAAGGAGGCGCTCGGGCGTGTCGCGAGGCCGAGCCCGACGAGGAGACCGCCCGCGAACTCCGAGAGCGCGGCCGCCCACGCGAACACGGCCGGCAGCGGGAACCCCATCCCGCCGACGCCCGAGACGAAACCCGCCCCCTGCCCGGAGGCGAGCATCACGACCTTTCCCCAGCCGTGATTCAGGGCGAGCAGGAGCCCGGAGAGCCGAAGGAAGAGGAGCGCGAGGTCGCGCGCGAGGGCCGCCGCAACCGACGCGACCGCCGCTATGCGTGGGCCGCTCACGGCGTCGCTCCGTCGCGGGCCGGCGCGCCGCCGACCACCGCCACGACGGCCGGCGCGGCCTCCACGTACGGCTCGTGGAGTCGCACCGGACGCGCCCGGCCCCGCGCCTTCTGGTTGAGCATCTCGACGAAGATGGAGAACGCCATGGCGAAGTAAATGTACCCCTTCGGGATGTGATGGTGAAGCCCATCCGCGATGAGGCTCACGCCGATCAACAGGAGGAAGGAAAGCGCCAGGATCTTCACGGTGGGGTGGCGCTCGACGAAGTCTCCGACTGGACGCGCGAAGAGCATCATGCACGCGACCGCGAGCACGACCGCCACGATCATCACGCCGATCTCGCGCGCCATTCCCACCGCGGTGATCACCGAGTCGAGCGAGAAGACGACGTCGAGGAGGACGATCTGCACGATGACGCCGCCGAAGGACGGCGCCACGCGCGCCGACTGCGCGCCCTCCTCGCCCTCGAGCCTCTGGTGGATCTCGTGCGTCGCCTTCGCGATGAGGAAGAGCCCGCCGAGAAAGAGAATGAGGTCGCGTCCGGAGATCTCCCTCCCGAGGACCGAGAAGAGCGGCGCCGTGAGCCGCACGATCCACGTGAGCGACAGGAGGAGCCCGATGCGCATGAGCATCGCGAGCGCCAGGCCGATCCGGCGTGCGCGGGCGCGCTGCGCCGGCGGGAGTTTCCCGGAGAGGATCGTGAGGAACACGATGTTGTCGATCCCGAGCACGATCTCGAGGACCGTGAGCGTCGCGAGAGCGATCCACGCGGCCGGATCGGCGAGCCAGCCCATCATCGCCCCATGAGGCGCAGGTACTCGCGGTCCCACGCGGCCGGAATGCTCTCGCGCGGCGAGTAGGGCCCCGGCGCGTAGCGCCGCGACCTGACGCCCAACTGGCTACGCTCGACGATGTCCCAATCCTGCCGGTTGGTCACTTCCCAGAACGAGATCGCGTCGCTCGGGCCCGGCGCGGCGCCGCCCGCCCCCGACACACCGCGCACGCCCTGCGCCGCGTCGAGCAGCGTCTCGCGCGGGAAGAGCCACTCCGACTCGACGACCGTGCGGTCCGCCGCCACCGGGTGGACCAAGTAGTAATTCACGTAGTCCGGATGGATGCTCAACAGGAGATTGGGCATGAGCGAGTAGTAGTACGCGCGGCGGCGTTCCTCCGCGGGGATGCCGGGGTTCACCGGTCGCCCGCACGCGCGGCCGCTCATCGTGGCGCTCTCGTTCGGCGCCGTGATCTCCAGGTACCCGCCGAGGAACCGGCCCTCGGTGAGGTCGTTCGCGCCGCTCATGTACGGCAGCACGGCGTTCAGTTCCGGATGGATCACGGGGCAGTGGAGACACTCGGAGTAATTCTGGAAGACGAGCTTCCAGTTGGCGCGCACGTCGTAGAGAGCGCGGTGGCCGACGGCGAGCCCGCTCAGGTTGAAGCGCGCGAGCCGGCCGATCATCGGCGCCCACGTCTCCGCGAAGGGCCGCGGCGTCTCCGCGATGTTGACGAAGAGGAATCCCTCCCACTCGGCGAGCGCCGCGGCGTGCAGCGGGTAGTCTTCCTTATCGAAGCCCGCCACGTCCTGCATGTGCGGCGCGCCGACGAGCCGCCCGTCGGTCGCGTAGGTCCACGCGTGGTAGGGACACTGGATCGTCTCGGAGAGGTGGCCCGACTCCTCGCGGCAGAGGCGCGTCCCGCGGTGGCGGCAGACGTTGAAGAACGCGCGCGCGGCGCCCCGCGCGTCGCGGAGCACGATGATCGACTCGCCGGCGATCTCGCGCAGGACGTAGTCGCCCGGGCGCTCGAGGCGCGACGCGCGCCCCACGCAACACCACTCGCGCGCGAAGACGCGCTCCGTTTCCTCGGCGAAGATCGCGGGCGACGCGTAGAACTCGCCGGGCAGCGTGCGCGCCCCCTCGCGAAAGGTCGATGCGGTCGGGTGGAAGTCGGGCATTCGGGTTCCCTCGCTCGTCTCGACTTATCTCACAACGACCCGGCGGGCGTCATCACCGGCGGCGATCGCCGAGAAGGCGCCGCGCGGCGAGCCAGCCTGGGCCGCCGAGGACGCCGGGGCCCGGGTGCGCGCCCGCGCCCCCGAGGTAGAGCCCGTCGATCGGCGTCGCGTACCGCCCCCAGCCGGCGACCGGCCGCATGAAGAGGATCTGGTCGAGCGTGATCTCGCCGTGCGTCGCCGCGCCCTCGGTCAGATTGTAGCGCTCCTCGATGTCGCGCGGGGAAAGCGCGACTCGGTGGAGGACGCGAGACGTGAAGCCTGGCAGGGCCGCCTCGATCGCCGCGGTGACCGCGTCGGCGAGCGCGTCGCGGCGCGGGGCATCCCACCCGTCGCCATCGCACAGCCGGTAGGGCGCGTATTGGGCGCGCGCGACGAGCACGTGCTTCCCGTCGGGGGCGAGCGCGGGCCACCGGAGCGTCGGCGCGGAGATCTCGACGTGCGGCCGCTCCGAGACGCGCCCGTACTTCGCCGCGTCCGCGGCGCGCTCGAGCGCCGTGACGGTCGGCGTGAGCGAGACGACGCCGGCGAGCGGACCGGGCCGCGCGGCGGCGGAGCCCGTCGCGAGGCCCAGCGCGTCCGGGAGCGCGTCCAGCGCATAGAGGACGACCGCCGCGCAACCGCGGAACTTGATCTGGCGCACCGCGTGCAGGAACTCGGGGTCGAGCCAGACCGGATCGATGAGGCCGAGGAACGTGCGGGCCGGGTCGGCGGTCGAGAGGACGCGCCGCGCGGCGATCTCCTCTCCGGTCGCGAGGGCGACGCCGGCGACCGCGTCGTCGCGCACGAGGACGCGCGCGACCGGCGCGCCCGCGCGAATCGTGACGCCGTGGCGCCGCGCCCCCGCCTCCACCGCCGCGGTGAACGCGTCGGGGTCCGCGCGCCACCAGCCGCGGCCGCGCACCGCGCCCGCCGGCGCGCCGACGAGGTGATGGAGAAGCGCGAACGCGGTCCCTCCCGATCGCGGACCCTGACGAAGGTCCTCCACGCCGCCCGTGGCGACCGCGGCCCTCAGCGGCTCGCTCTCGAACCACTCCTCGAGGAGGTCCTGGACCGACATCGGCATGACGCGCAGGAACTCGGTCATCTCCTCGCGGCCGAGGGCGCGGAGCCGCATCGCGAGTCCGAGGAGAGGCAACACGTCGCGCGGCCCCGACGCATCGACGTCGGGTGACGGCGTCTGGTAGAGCGCCTCGAGGAAGCCGGCGAGCCGGCCGAGCCGCGCGGCGAACGCGGGCCACCGCTCGGCGTCGCGCGCTGAGTAACGGCGGATCGCTTCGGCGGCGCGCGCGACGTCGGGCGAGAGCGACAGGAACTCGCCGGGCGCCACCGCCACCGTGATCGCCGCGTCGGGGTGCGCGCGCTCGAGGCCCGCGCGGCCGTCGAGCCCGAGCCCGCGCGCGACGATCGGCGGGAGCCACCCGCAGTCGCACGCGAGCGGCGCGGCCCGGAACCCCGGCGCGAACTCCTCGATCCGCCCGAGCCCGCCGACGACCTCATGTCGCTCGAGCACGAGGACGGAGAGGCCCGCGCGGCCGAGCGCGCCCGCCGCGACGAGCCCGTTCGCTCCCGCGCCGATCACGATCGCGTCGAAGGCGCTAGGCACTCGCGTCACCGCGCATCGTAACCCCGCGCATTCACCAACGCCCTCGGCCGACCGCGCCCGCCTTGCTCACAAGCCCGCATCCTCATCTCCCCTTCAGGATCTCGAGCGCGGCGAGCCGCCCCGACGCGCCCATGATGCCGCCTCCGGGATGCGTCCCCGAGCCGCACTGCCAGTACCCGCGAATCGGCGTGCGGTACTTCGCCCACCGCGGCGCGGGCCGCAGGAAGAAGAGTTGCTGGAGCGCCAATTCGCCCTGGAAGATGTTCCCCTCGGAGAGCCCGGTGATCCGCTCGATGTCGAGCGGCGTGAGGACCTGCCGGTGCAGGATGAGCGACTTCACGTTCGGCGCGTAGCGCGCGAGCGTGTCGACGACCGCGTCGCCGAACGCCTCGCGCTTCGCGTCCGTCCAGCCGCCGTTCACGTCGTACGGCGCGTACTGCACGAAGAGACTCATCACGTGCTTGCCGGGCGGCGCCATTCCCGGGTCGATCATCGAGGGGATCACGACGTCCATGTACGGGTGGCGCGAGAACTCGCCGTACTTCGCGTCGTCGTACGCGCGCTCGAGGTAGTCGAGGTTCGGGCTCACGGAGATTGCGCCGCGCAGGTGCGGGCCCTCGCCCGGGAGGCACGTGAACGACGGTAGCCCGTCGAGCGCGAGGTTCACCTTGCCCGACGAGCCGCGGAACTTGTAGCGCCGGACTCCTTCCACGAGGTTGTCGGCGAGCGTCTTCGGCTCGACCAGTTCGAGGAACGTGCGGCGCGGGTCGAGCCCGGAGACGACGATCGGCGCCGCGATCTCCTCGCCCGACGCGAGTGCGACGCCGGTCGCGCGACCTTCGCGCACGAGCACGCGCTCGACCGCCGCGTCGGTCCGCACCTCCGCCCCGAACGCGCGCGCCGCGCCCGCGATCGCGTCGCTAATCGCGCCGGTGCCTCCCTTCTGGAAGCCCCACGCGCGGAAGGCGCCGTCGATCTCGCCCATATAGTGGTGGAGGAGAACGTACGCCGTGCCCGGCGAGCGCGGCCCGAGGAACGTGCCGATGATCCCGCTCGCCGACTTGGTCGCCTTGAGCGGCCCGAACTCGAACCACTCGTCGAGGTAGTCGGCGCTCGCCATCGTCATCAATTTGTACAGAGCGTGGAAGCGCTCGGCGCCGAGCGAGCGGAAGTGGCCGCCGAGCGCGAGGAGCCCGCGCAGGTCGGACGGCGCGAGCGACGCCGGGTCGGGCGGAACCATGCCGAGGATCGGCCTCACCGCCATCGCCATGTGGTGCATGAGGCGCCCGAAGACCGCCGCGGCGTCGGCGTCGCGCGGCGAGTGGCGGCACAACTCGCGCCGCGTCTCGTCGGGATCTGCCCACGACGCCAGGTAGTCGCCGTCGTCGAGCGGTGTGATCGTGCTCTCGAGCGGGAGGATCTGGAGCCCGTGCCGCGGGAGATCGAGTTCGCGGATGATCTCGGGTCGCAGCAGGCTCACCACGTAGGAGAAGACCGAGAACTTGAAGCCGGGGAAGACCTCCTCGGTGACGGACGCGCCGCCGACGATCGGCCGCTTCTCGAGGACGAGCGTCTTGCGCCCGGCGCGCGCGAGATACGCCGCCGTGACGAGCCCGTTGTGGCCGCCGCCTATGACGATGGCGTCGTAGCGCGCGTCCCCGCTCACGCGTCGCCCCCGCAGGCGCCGCGCCCCGCGCCGCCGCTCACGCCTTCTTCCTCTCGGGATCGAAGAACGGGAGCCGGCGCACGACCGCGTCGGCCTGCTTCCGCTCGTGCTCGACCGTGATCTCGATGCGCACGCGCGTCCCGGGCTCGAAGTGCGGCGCGCGCAGGTGCGCGAGCGCGAGCGACTTCTTGAGGAACGGTGACCAGCAGCCGCTCGTCGCGTAGCCGACCTGCTCGCCGTCGCGGTAGACCGGCACGCTCGCGCGCCACGCGACCGACGCGATCTGCGGCGGAAGCCCGCGCGCCGCGTGGAGCCGCTCGAGCGACTCCCACCTCATCTCGAGGCCGACGAACCCCCACGCGGGGCCGCGCGCCCGCTCCGCGCGCAGCGCCCGTCGCCCGTTGAACGGCCCCTTCTCCGCACTCACGGCCCACCCGAGGTTGATCTCGTACGGCGACGACTTCCGGTCCTCGATGAGCGCGTGATGCGCCGAGTGATAGTCGACATCGAGCATGATGAGCCCCGCCTCGATGCGCGCGATGTCCATCGCCCAGATCCCCGCGGGCGTGATCCCGTACGGCGCGCCGGCCTCCACGATCGCGTCCCAGACGTCAATCGCGCGCGACGCGTCGACCCAGACCTCGAAGCCCAGGTCGCCCGTGTAGCCAGTGCGCGAGATCGTGACCGGGACGTCGCGCACCGTCGTCTGCACGAGGCGGAAGTACTTGAGCGCCGCGGCGCCGAGGTCCGCCGGCGAAACGCGCTGGAGAATGGCGCGCGCGAGCGGGCCTTGCAGCGAGAGCGCCGCGGTGCGCTCGGAGACGTCCTCGATCGCGACATCCATTCCAACCGCGTTCATCGCGAGCCACCGGAGCGACGAGTCGGCGCTCGTGAGACGGAACAGGCGGTCGTCCAGCCGGCTGATCGTCCCGTCGTCGATGACCTTCCCCGCGGCGTCGCACCACGGCGTGTAGAGGACCTGCCCGACGCGGCACTTCGTCACGTCGCGCGTCACCATTCGGTCGAGGAGCCGCGCCGCGTCGCGGCCCGTGACGAGGTATTTGTAGAGCGGCGACACGTCGATGAGGGCGGCGGCGCTTCGGATCGCGGCGTACTCGCGGTCCGGGTGCGGGTCGTACGCGCTCGCGACCTGATAGCCCGCCCAGCGCCGCCACGTCTGGGCGCGGATCAGCGGGGCGGTTCGCGAGTGGAACGGGGTCGTCTTGAGGGCGCTCGTCGGCATGCGGCGGGCGGAGGATATCACACGGGGCAGAGCGACTCTAAGGGCGCGCTGGAGGTCGCGCGGGCATGCGCGCGATCGGCCGCGCGGGCGCCCGCCCCCGCAGTCCGCGCACCGCGAGCCCGACGCCGCCGAGGATGAGCGCCGCGGCGATCACGAGCCGGAGCGTCACGGGCTCGCCGAGGAGCGCGACGCCGCCGAACGCCGTGAGGACGGGAACGGAGAGATGAACGGTCGCGGCGCGCGTCGCGGTGAGCCCGCGGAGGGCGGCGTACCAGATCACGTAGCCGAGGCCGGACGTCACGGCGCCCGAAAGCGTCGCGAGGAGCGCGCCGCGCGCGGTGACGTGCGCCCCGCGCGCGGACGCGATGCTCAGGAGGAGCGCGAGCGGCGCGGCGCGGAGGAAGTTCCCCGCGGTCGCGGCGATCGGGCGGCCCGCGTCGCGGCCGCGCAGCGAGTAGGCGCCCCACGCGACGCCGGCGACCGCCATCAGCGCGCAACCGATCGGCGACGGCGCGCGAAGCCCCGGCGAGATGAGGACCACGAGTCCGGCGAACGCGGTGAGGAGCCCGAGCCACTCCCGGCGGTGCGGCCGGTCCCCCTCGCGCAGGCCGGCCCCGATCATCGTGGCCTGCACCGCGCCGAAGAGGACGAGCGCTCCCGTTCCAGCGCTCAGGGTGACGTACGCGAACGAGAACGGCGCCGCGTAGAGGAAGAGGGCGAGCGCCGAGGGCCAGCTCCCGCCCGCGCGCGCGCGTCGGGGAGGCACGCCCGCGTCGCCGCCGGCGCCGCCGGCTCGTCCGCCGCCCCCGCGCATCGTTAGGACCAGCGCCAAGACGAGCGCCCCGGTCGCGAGGCGGATCGTCGTGAAGGACGCGGCGTCGATCGCAGCGCCGCCGAGCGCGAGCCGACACAGGATCGAGTTCGCCGCGAACGCGACGAGGGCGCAAAGGGTCAGGATCGCGGTTCGCATCGCGCGGCCTCACTGGCGACGCGCCATGACGCCATCAGGGCCGACGCGAGCCGCGTCGGAGGATCACTCAGAAGGAGCGGAGAGCGCGCGATCGACGGGACCTCTCCCGAAGCCGAAGTTGACTCCCAGGGTGGAGACGAGGTCCTCTCTGCCCGTGAAGTCGGACTCGAAGGTCTTCCCGTAGCTCGCGATGAGAGAGATGCCTTCGAACGGGAGCCTGTATTCGAGGACCGCGACGAGCTTGTCGGTGTCGACATCTCCGGAAACGAAGCGCCGCACGTACTCGAAGGAGAGCGCTGCCGGAACCCCCGCGTCCTCGTCGCCCTTCCAGATGAGGCGCGCGCCGAGATCCTTCTTATCCACCGTCCCTGGTCCCACGTCGTCGCGGAGGTAGCGGCCGACGAAGAGAAACGTCAGCCGCTCTCCCCCGTGGTACGACGCGGTCAGCCACGCCCCGATCCGGCTGACCTCTGCGTCGCCCGCGTCGTCGCCGGGGAAGTCCCCGACGAGGGCGCCCGCGAACTCGACGACCCATCCCACCCGCTGCTTGTCGAGCGCCGCCACCGCGCGACCCGCTTCGCGGATTCTCGCCTCGAACCGATCGACGAGTTTCTGATCGACCACGCTATCAGGGTCGTCGGGCAGGCTGTCACTGAGAGCATCCTGGGCCTTTCTGAGAGCGGCGACTGTTTCCCCGAGCTCGGGGGGAGCATCGCCGTGCCGCAGCATGAACCGGACCCCGACGCCCGCGCGGGTCCCCTCCGCGGCCGCTTGATTCTCGAGATCCGTCGTGCCGATGGAGATGGCGAGAGTCTGAAGGATCGTGGGCCCGATTCCCTTGTTCGCGTCGTAGTACGCATCGAAGGTCAGGTCCGAATGGGACTCCCACCAATAGGGAGCAAATTCGACCGCGAGGTCCTGGACGAGCTTGGTGTCGCTACGCTCGGAGGCGGACAGCACGCTCAGCGCGAGCGCCCTGGGCGTGCTCGGCCGCTCCACCGAGGACGGGGAGACTTCCATCAAAACGAAGGCCGGGGATGCCGGCACGCGGAGCTCGTCGATCGAAGCGACCGAAGACGCGCCGCTCTCCTCGCCGAACGAGGGACCCGGCGCCACCAATGCGATCACGGCGAACAGGGCGAAGAGTCGCGGGCCCGTCATCGTGTCGATTCTCCAATCCCGAATCGTCAGACGAGGTTGAACTTGGCTCTATAGATGATCGAATCGCCGTTCTGGTCCACGGTGCCGGCCGATAGGAACTGCTGATCCTTTCTTCCGCCGCGCAGCGCGTATGTAACGCTTGTGTGGTTCGTGCTGTCGTTGACGTCCGTGACGACCGACTTGAGGAAGAGCGGCTGCTTGCGAATCTCGGCGCCGACACCGATCGGCGCGTCCGCGATGACGCCGCGCGCGACCTCGCGGCTTCCGAGCTTGACGACCGAGCTGCCGATCTGCGCGTCGCCGACGATCACGCTGAGCGTCACCTGGCCGGAGGCGACCTCGTAATCGGCGACCAGATTGATCACCTTCATTGGGTCTCCTTCCCGCACCCTTGCGGAGCGGGCGGTCACTCCTTACCGGCCGCGGGTCGCGAGGGGCGCACCTCTGGCTTCTCGCCGAACTTCTGGACGACCTTGCCACCCATCAGAATTCCGAGAATCGTGATGATAGAGTTGTCGATCGACAGGAGGTCTCCGGCCTTCAGGCTCCCGACGATCCAGACCACCAGAACCCCAACAGCCCAGAGCAAGAACGCGAGCCGCGTCGAAGAGAGCCCACCGTTGTCCTCCTGGAGAAACTCCGCAAGATTCATCTCGTCGTCCTCCTTGCCTCGTTTTGGGGCTTCGTGAATCGGTTCGCGAGATCAGTCGATCACGGGCCGAGCGATGAAGACGAGGCAGGATGTGTGGCGCGGGACCGGCGTGCCGGAGTGTACCACGTGGCGCGCCGAGCGGCGCTCAGCGCGGCCGGCCCTTCCTGCGCGGCGTCCGCGCGCGGCGGCCGTACGTCGGCGCCGCGGGCGCCGCCCCTTCCTCGGCGGCAGGGCCCGCCGCGCGCGCGGAATCGCGCGGCGCGGCTCCTCGCCCGCGCGGCGCCTTCCCGTGCGCCGGCCGCCGCGGCGGGCGCGCCTCGACGCGCGCCCTCGTCCGCACGCCGTACGCGAAGTCCGGCACCATCACCCGCGGGAGCCGCCTTCCGATCGCCTCTTCGATCTTCGCGAGCTCCTCCTCCTCCTCGGGCGCGACGAGTGTGAACGCGTCGCCGGTCAGCTCCGCCCGCGCGGTCCGCCCGACGCGGTGGATGTAGTCGTCGGGGTGACGCGGCACGTCGAAGTTCACGACGTGGCCGAGCGCCTCGACGTCGATCCCGCGCGCGGCGATGTCGGTCGCGACGAGGACGCGGTACTTGCCGCGCTTGAAGCCGGAGAGCGCCGCGGTCCGCTGCGGCTGCGACCGGTCGCCGTGGATCCGCTCGGCCTTGATCCCCGCGCGGACCAGCATCTTCGCGAGGCGGTCGGTCCGGTGCTTCGTGCGCGTGAAGACGAGCGCCTCGTCGATGTCGCCGCGCTCGAGGAGCGCCACGAGGAGCGCCGCCTTCTGCTCCTGCTCGACCGGGTAGACCGCCTGCGTGATCCCGATCGCCGGCGCCGCCTTCCGCTGGAGGTTGATCGTCGCCGGGTCGCGGAGCATCTCGCGCGTCAGCGTGACGATCGGCGCGGGCAACGTCGCGCTGAAGAAGAGCGTCTGCCGCCGCGCGGGGAGATGCCGGAGGATGCGGCGGATGTCCGGGAGAAACCCCATGTCGAGCATCCGATCCGCCTCGTCGATCACGAGGTGCTCGAGCGCGCCGAACTTCGCGTACGGCGAGCGCATGTGGTCGAGCAGGCGGCCCGGCGTCGCGACGATCACGTCCACGCCGCTTCGGAACGCGTGCTCCTGCGGCCCCATCGCGACGCCGCCGATGACGATCGCGCCGGTGATCGGCGTGTGGATCGCGAGATCGTTCAGGTCCTCGAGGATCTGCGCCGCCAACTCTCGCGTCGGCGTGAGGACGAGGGCGCGCGTCGTGCCGCGCGGCCGATCGATCAGGCGGTGGAGGATCGGCAGGAGGAACGCGGCGGTCTTGCCGCTCCCGGTCATCGCGCAGGCGAGCACGTCGCGGCCGGCGAGCCCCGGCGGGATCGCGTCCGCCTGGATCGGCGTGGGGCGCGCGAAGCCGAGTTCCTTGATGCCTTTGAGGAGGCTCGGGTGGAGTTTGAGGGCGCTGAAGGGCACAGTGGCCGGGACTATATCACGGAAGCGGTCGGCGGAGCGAAACCCGGAAGCAACGACGCGCCGATCGTCATTTCGGCCTCCGCTCCCACACGCGCACCTTCCCGTCGGCGGCCGCGTTCGCGAGGAACTTGCCGCCGGGCGAGATCGCGACGCCGTAGACGCCCTTCACGGGCAGCTCGATGCGCTCGACGACACGCCCGTCCTTCACCGCGAACGCCTGGATGAGGCGGTCCGCCGCGACGGTCACGGAATTGCCCTTCGGCGAGAACGCCAGCTGCAGGACGCCCGTGCCACCAATCTTCACGCGAAGCGTCTCCGACCAATCCTTCGTCGACCAAAGCCGGAGTTGGCCGTCGCCCCCTGTCGAGGCGAGGGTCTTTCCGTCCGGGCTCACGCGGAGGCAACCGACCGCCACCGAGTGTCCTCTCATCTCGCCTTCCTTCACGCCGCTCGGAAGGGCGAAGCGGTGGATGGCGCCCGAGCCCCCGATCAGCAGGCGCCGGCCGTCGGGGGCGAACGCGAGCGAGAAGGTCCTCTTGTCGGGAGCGGCGATCGAGACGATCCGCTCGCCGGTCCTCGCGTCCCAGAGAACGGCCTCGCCCGTCGCCGAGACCGTGGCCAGTTGGTCGGCTTTCGGTGAGAACACGGCGGAGAGTTGCTTGTCCAAGACGCGCAGTGCGCGACCGTCGGGGAACGACCAGACGCGGACGGTCCCGTCCGTCGAGCCGGTGGCGAGCAACGTCTCGTCCGCCGAGAACGAGATCGTGTTGACGCTGTTCTTGTGGCCCTCGAAGACCGCGGCGGGCGAGAACCCGGGGACGGACCAGAGCCGCACGCGCCCATCCTGCCCGACGGAGACGAGAAGTCTCCCGTCCTTTGTGAAGTGGACGGCCTGCGCGTGCCGCCCGTGCGCGTCGATGACGAGCGGCTCCGTCGACGCCGCCCGGGCGAGGCGCGGTTCGGTCATTCTCCCGACGCCCTCCGGTCGGCGCGAACAGTGATCATTCTGCGCCTCCCTCGCCCTTCTCGGGCTGCGCTCCCTCCGCAAGAAGTCGCTCGATCTCACGCCGGATCGCGATCGCGTCTTGCCGGCACCGCGCGTGCTCCGGCCCGCCGCCCTCGTGATACTCGCCGCCCGGGTGGATTGCGCGGATCGTGCCGCTCCCGTCGACGATCCAGGTGATGGATGTCCACTCGCCATCGGTGCGATCGAGCCACCAACGATTCACCAGCCGCCAATCTGTGTCGACCGCGACCGGGTAAGTCAGGCCCAGCGACGCCGCGAACTCGGCGACGTCCGCCGAGGCGATCGGTCGCGGCGGCTTGGGATGGTACACGCCCAACACGAGCAGGCCTCGGCCCTCGTAGTCGCGGTGAATCCGCTCGAGCGCGGGCATCGTCGCCGCGCAGAACGGGCACTCGTTGGTGAAGCTGCGGATCACGACGACGCGCCCCTCGATCGTCCGGCGGTCGCGCGCCCGCCCGTCGAGCCAGCGGAGGCGCGGCAAGTCGGGCGCGGCGGCCCCGATGAGCCACGCCGCGTCGGCGTCGCTCCCGCGTGCGATCGGTCCCGGCCGCGCGGTCGCCTCCTCGGGCGAGATCGTCGGAAGGGCGGCGCCAGCCGATGCCGCGCCGCGGGGTCCCAACGAGAACGCAACGAGACAGATCGCCGCGACGAGGAGTGTCGCGGCCGCGGGATCGAAGCGGCGCCGTCGCGGCATCAGGCCCGGGCGCGGCGCTGCGCTACTCATCGCCCGTCGGAACGATGCCCGCGCCCTCCACCATGAGGATCACGGCGCGCTCCGGCGCCCGCGTTCGGTGGACGACCCCTTTCGGCACCACGAACCCCTGCCGCGGCGCCAACTCCACCGTGCGGCCCTCGCGGCCGCCGCCCTCGATGTCGATGAGGAACCGCCCTTCCACCACGTAGAAGAACTCATCGAGGTTGTCGTGCTTGTGCCAGTGGTACTCACCCTGCACGACGCCGAGCCGGACGACCGAGTCATTCACTCGGCAGAGCGTCTGGTTGTACCAACGGTCGGCGCAGGCCGCGACGAGAGCCGGCACGTCCACCAACTCGAGCGGGCCGTAGCGCACGTCGAGGTGCGTCGCGTAGGGGTAGCGTTGAGCGCTCGCCATGACGGGCTCCTTCGGAACGGGGGGTCAGCCCTCGAGCGAGATCTCGTAGGGGAATCCGGGAACGGAGTGTTTGGATCGCCGCGCGGCGCGCACCGTCGCCGCCGTCCGGAAGACGCGCGCGGCCTTCGACGGGTCGTCCGGGTGGAAGTTCAGGGTTCGGCCGCGCCTGACCACGAGCAGGAGGCCGCGCGCGTCGCCGATCGCGGTGAACCGGTCGTCCGCGCCTCGGTATTGCTCCACGCCGACAACTCCGCGCAGCGTCAGCGCGGTCGCCGGCACGTCGTCAACGACGAACGCGATCTCGCTCGCGTAGAGAATGTCCTCGCTCCCGAAGGGTCCGGGCGCCGCGTTCCGCAGGTCGTGCCGCGCGATGTACTCGACGACGTTCCCGCCGGGGTCGAGGAAGAAGATCGAATGCGCGTTCCAGTGGCGGAAGTCGACGACGTCGTCCGGATACGCCGGGTCGCGGAGCCTCTCGGGAATCGGCATGAGCGGCGACCGTTCCAATTGCCAAGCGCGCGCGGCGAGCAACTTGTTCTCCGGGATGTTGAACGCGAAGTGATAGAAGGGGCGCGCGACTCCCGGCCCCACCGCGACGAACGTGATCGGCGTCCGGCCCGCGCCGATCGTGAGGCGATCGTCCCGCTCCTCCAGAACGCGCAGCCCGAGCGCACCGCCGTAGAACTCCTTCATCGCCGCGAGCGGCGCGGACGTGAGGAGCTCGAGCGCCAGGATGCGCGGACCGGCGTGCTCGCGCGCGGCCGACGGCGCGCCGCCCGCCGGCTCCCCCCAGGCGAGGAACCGATGCGCGGCGACGAGCGCCGCCGACGCGAACGCCCCCGCGAGGAATCGGCGCCGATCGGGCTCGAAGAGCGGCGGAGTCGAGGTGTGCGTCCACATCGCCATCACCTGGTTGGAATCGAGTTCAAAACGACGTCGATCTCGGTAGCGGCCCCCGGCAGAACGACGACGTTGTCCACCGCCCGCGAGTGCCCGATGCCCGAGACTTGAACCGTGTATGTTCCTGGCTCGACGCCGCTGATTCTGAACAGACCGCTTTCCCGAGAGATGGCGCCCTTCCCTTGTCCGAGCAACTCGAGTGTCGCGAACCCGACGGGCTTCCCGCGCTCATCCGTGACCCCTCCATCAAGGGATCCACTCTCACCGGAGAGGGCCTCCCAAGTGAGAACGAGGTCTCTGTCTGTTCGAAAGTTGACCGCGTCTATCACATACGTGCACACGCCCTTCGTCGCCCACGGGTGGAGACGATACGAAGAGTGAAGCCAGCCATCGTGAGGGGTGGTGATGATCACCTGGACGCGACCGATCGGCTCGGGCCATGACTGCGAGGAGCTGAGCACGTAGTGGATCACGCCGTCCGTGAGCGTCTGGCGATACCGGATCTCGATTACGTATCGTCCGGGGCCCTCGGCGGGGATCGTCCATCTCCAGCCACCTGACAGTTCTCCTCTTTCGAGGAGAAGTCGGCGCCCCTCCAAATCGAGGCAGCTCAGCGAGTCCATGATTGGGCTGCTGCAGCTCGGGAGCGGGAAGGTCATGCTGAAGGGTCCGCTGCCCGAGTACTCGAATCCATAGACTCCCTTGATGTGAACGAGCGGCGGCCTCACGTCGATGTAGAGCCACTCATCCTGGAAGCGAAGGTGCGCGATATCCGGAGACGCCCAATTGGATCCGCCCGGGGGCGATGGAGGCGGCGGCGCACATTCGTGGGCCGGCGCGTCCAGGGGTGGATTCTCCCATCTCGCCAGATTCCCCGGGTCGGCCGCATTCGTCGCGTATCCGCAACCTTCGAACCAGGTGACAACAGGTTCCGGCGCCCGAATGGTGATGCGGCCCGGTATCCCCTGGTCCGGTCCCCCGAAGGGATCGGCTCTTGGGTTCGCCAATGCCGTGGACGCGACAAGCATCCCCGTGATGGTCAATCCTCGAATCACGGACGCGCCGCTCTCGTCAGCATTTCCCGATATACTTCCAATTCCGGACCTTCCCTGCGGCCATCCACGCGACCGCGGTCGCGAGGCGCCGCTGCCGGGTCTCCTCGGCCTTCGCCTCGGTCACCCACTCCACGTATTCCTTCTTGTTGCTTGGGCTGAAGCCCTCGAACGTCGCGAAGGCCTTCTTGTTCTTGCGGAGCGCGGCCATGAAGTACGCCGGAACCGCGAGCGGCTTCTTCGCCTTCGATCGCGCCGGCGCCCTCACCCCTTGGTCATTCAGCGCGGCGGCGCCCTTGACGTATCGAACGAGCGCCTTCTCGCTCGGCAGATCAGCGACCGCGGTGATGCGCCCGAACTGCCCCATCGCCGGCTCGTCGACCTTCGCCAGGGTCCCGCGCTTCTCCTTGAGGAGCACCTCCTTCCAGAACCCGAACGTGCAGTGGCCCTTGAACGAGGCCATGCTGCACAGCATCCCTTTGTACATGAAGTGCGGGAAACCCCACTTGAGCGTCTCCTCGACGTCCGGGCAGCCGGCGTGCACGACTTTGCGCAAGTGACGCAGCACCGGCTTGGCGAAGTCGGCGGACTTCGCGATGTAGGCGTCGATGCGCGGGTCCTTCTTTCCCATTGGCATTCCCTTTCCGCTGAGCGTCAGGATAGGAGCGGGCGGACGCGACTGACGAGCTCGCTCACGTTGAACGGGATCCGGCCGCTGGTCTGGGAGACGGTGCACCAATCGTCGCGAAAGTGGACCATCATCGCGCCCGCGTCCCCGAGCCCCTGGACGGCGCTGAGAGATTTCGCATCGATGAGATCGTAGAACCGGGCGCCGGGCGGCGCGAGAGCCCCGAGGATGTTCGTGCCCTTGAGTTCCGGCGGAAGCTCGAGACGCGAGAGATCGTCGGGCTGCACGTCCCACGGCCCGGTTGCGACCGCGCCCACGATGCGCGCGGCGACCCCGGAGGCGATCGCCGCGGGCTTCACGACGAGCACGAGCCCCGCGGACGAGGGGCGCTTCAACGGGAAGAGGATCTCCTCTCCGTCCACGAAGCGCTCTCGAGTGGCTTCATGGCGGACCTTGACATAGTGGTACACCGCCACGGCCGGGTCGCTCCCCAACCGCATCGGGTCCCCGACTTCGTAGCGATAACCCTTGTTGTTCTCGATCCGCCCGATCGTCTCTTGGAGCCAGTCCTTCTGGTCCGGGCAGGGCCGGAAGCCGAGCCGCTCGAGGGCCTCGCGCGCGGCCCGACGATTCGCGCGATGCGAGGCGACGCTGCGGGCGATGAGGGCGACCGCCGCGACGGCGACCAATCCGGCCAGAACGACGATCAGGGGCGCGGGCATCGGCTCCTCCAGGGGGACTGCGCGTCTACAGGCTACCTCTCGGCGTTCCGCGGCGCAACGGGGGCGCTACCGAAGTTCGATGCGGCCTCGCAGCGTGTCGAGCGTCGCGACCAGCGCGGGCGCCGGGCCCGCCGAGACGGCAAGTTCGACGCCGAGTCGCCGCAAGAACGCGCGGACCGGCGCCGGGTCGGGATGCTCGGCGCGCAGGCCGATCAGCGTAGCGCCCGCCGCCGCGGCGCCCGCGGGATGCGGCGTCGCCCCCCAGTCGATGAAGAACGGGACGATCCCGTCGGCGAGCACCGTGTGCGGATCGGTGAATCGCCATGTGAGGAGGACCCCATCGGAACGCTCGCGGCGACCGGACAGAACCGGTCCCAACGCCACGCCCACGCGCTCGGCCGCCGCGACGCGCCGCTCGAGGTTCGCGGCTCTCGCGGCCCACCGAGTGAGGCGCGCGGCGCGCAGGCCGTTCACGCCAAGCCAGCGGGGGCGCGGCGGCGGCGGTTGCCCCGGATCCGGCGCGAGGATCTCGATGTACGCGGATGGGCCGAGGGCGATCAGCGCGTTGTGCGTTCCCTCCCCGATGTGCCGGCCGCCCGCGGTCGCCCGGACGCCGACTCGCTCTTCCAAATCGCCGATCGCCGCATCGAGCTCGGGCGCCGCGTAGACGAGATGGTCGACGCTGGCGAGCGAAAGAAGACGCGCGGGCATCGAACGCTCTTCCGCGGCGCGGTCGCTCCTAGGACAGGAGCCGCGCCACGATCTCCTCGACGTGGATCCTCGTCGTGTCGAGGAACGGGATCCCCTCGTGCTCGGGCTCCCGCAGGAGGAGCGGGAGCTCGGTGCCCCCGAGGATCACGCCGTCGATCCCGCGCTCCGTCCGCAGTCTGCTGACGACCGACAGGAGCCGCGCCCGGCTCTCCGGCCGGAACACCCCGTTCACCAACTCGCTCATGTAGATGTCGTGCACGATCTCGTGCTCGTCCGGCGCCGGCGCGACTAGCGCGATCCCGGCCTTGTCGAAAACCTCGGGGTAGAAGCGCCCTTGCATCGTGAACCGAGTGCCGAGAAGCCCGACGCGCCGGAGCCCGCGCGCCTCCGCCGCCCGACATGTCGCCTCCACGATGCTCACGAGCGGGATCGGCGACCGGCGGCGCAGCGCGTCGAAGACGACGTGCGGCGTGTTGGCCGCGAGGGCTCCGAAGTCGGCCCCCGCACGGGCCAGCCTCTCGATTTCCGCCGCGAGGTGTTCCGTGACGTCGGCCAGCCGGTTCGCCGTGATGAGATCCACAATCGTCTTCAAATCAATGCTGTCGATCACGAGCAAGGGGTAGCTTCCGTCGCGCGTGCGATCGCGGTACGTCGCGATGATCGCGCGGTAGTACTCGATGGTCGACTCCGGCCCGATCCCGCCGATGATCCCGGCGATTTTCATCGCGGGCCCCTGCCTCTCCTGGGGCGCCATGCGAAGTCGGCCAGCCGGATGCGACCGCCCGCGTCGAAGCGCACGCCCTCGCGCTCGAGCCGCCGTCGTTGCCTCGCCGCGGACTCGCCACGGAGGCTGATGCCGCCGAGCGCGTTCACCACGCGATGCCACGGGATCGGCGGGCCGTCGTGGAGCGCGTGGAGGGCGTACCCGACCTGCCGCGCGCCGTTCGGGATGCAGGCCAGCCGCGCGACCTGACCGTACGTCGCGACGCGGCCGCGCGGGACGCGCCGCACGACGTCGTAGATGCGCGAGTAGGATCCGGTGGGCACGGCGCCCTCAGCGTCCCATCAGCGGATCGAACGGCGGCGCCGAGTCCACGTGGGCGTCGAACTCGTCGTCCATGAGGGTCACGCCCGCGCCCGTCGCCGCGTCCCTGGCGCCCTCATCGCCCGCGGCCGCGCGTGGCGCGGTTGGTACACACCCAGCCGCCCTCCGCCCGGAAGCGTCACCCGGGTGAACAGACCATAGCCTTGGTCCCGCACCGGGCCGCAGCGGACTTTGCGCCTCTTCATCTCCGCGACGAACGCCTCGACGTCGTCACACATCAGATAGAACTCGTGCACGCCGTTCTCGTCGGACGGATGCACCGCGACCTCGGCCGGCGGCAATCCGAAGATCAGCCACCCGTCGCCCACATCCACGTGCGTCAGCCCCAGCACATCGCGCAGGAAAGCGCGGTCCGCGTCCGGGCGCCGGCTGTAGATGATCGAATGCGCGCCGATGATCATGCATGTCCCTCCCGATTCGCGCTGGCGACGAACGGCGCGAGCCCGACGGAAGCGGCCCCATGGGCGCCCGCGTCGGGTTTCACGGCGCCGACAGGAATCGCAGGATCTCGCGCAGGAGCCGCTCTCCCTGGTCCGTCTGAAACAGGAACTGCGCGTGGGCGGAGCCCTCCAAGACGACCAACTCCTTCGGCTCGGTGGTCTTCTCGAACTGCTCGCGGATCCGAACGAGCCTCGGGGCGCCGGTCGCGGTCGTGTCGCCGCGCGCCGCGATGAACAGTTTCCTCCCCTTGATTCGCTCCGGCCGACCTCCCGCCGACGCCGCCAAGAGCACGATGCGATCGATCTCGCCCGGCTCGGCCAGGATGGACGCCTCCGCGGCGGCGGCGCCTCCCATGCTCCCGCCGACCACCGAGACGCTCTTGGCGGCCGTTCGCCGAAGGTAGCGGACCGCGGCGAGGACATCGAGGTGGAGCGGCGCGCTCAGCGGGTCGGCCTGGCCGGGGCCCCGCGATTCGCCGTATCCTCGGAAGTCGATGGCGAGGACGCGGAAACCCGCCGCCGCGAGCGCCGTCGCCTGAGGTCCCCAACTCTCCTTGTCGAAGCGCCCCCCATGGGCCAGCACGACGCCACGGGCTCCTTTCCCGTACAGGTCCGCGTGGATCAGCCCGCCGTCCTCGGTCGGAAAGGAGACGCGCTCCGGCGCGCGCGACGCCGGGCGCGCCGTGGGCATCCCTCCACCGAGCACAACGACGGTTGCCATCGCGGACGCCATGACCTGGCGATGGATTCGCCCCATGAGGTGGGCTTCTCTCAAGCGAGCGACTTCCTCACCCGTTCGTGCTCGCGCCGAAAAACCGTTGGGCCGGCGCCCTCCTCACACGACCGCGACCTTCACGCAGTGGATCGGCGGGAGCGAGTCGAAGAGGCATTCCCACTCCTCGCCGCCGTCGCGGCCGATCCAGAGTTGTCCCGTCGTGGTGCCGAAGTAGAGCGCCGGCGACTTCGTCTCGTCGATGTCGAGCGAGTCGCGCTGAACGGTGAAGTAGGACTCCTTCTTCGGGAGCCCGCGCGCGAGCCGCTTCCACGAATCGCCGCCGTCCTCGCTGCGCCAGACCGCGGGTGCGCCGCCGGGACACGTGCGCGTCATCGGCTCGAGCGGCATGACGTAGACCGTGTCGGCGTCGTGCGGGTGCACGACGATCGGGAAGCCGAAGTCGGACGGCAGCCCCTTGGCGATCGAGCGCCACGTCTTGCCGTGGTCGTCGCTGCGCAGGACGCCGATGTCCGGCCGCGGCCCCCCAGGCCCTTCCCAATTCGCCCAGCCGCCGTGGTTCTGCATGTAGAGCCGGCCCGGCGCGTCCTTGTGTCCCACGATCTTGTGCACGCACTGCCCGAACTCGGGGTACGGATCGGGGGTGAAGCCGGCGCCGACTCCCTTGTTCGAAGGCTTGAACGTCGCGCCGCCGTCCTCGCTCAGGTAGTGGCCGCCGGTGGAGATGCCGAGGTGCACCCGATTCCCATCGCGAAGGATCGTGTGCATGCAGAGCCCGCCGTTCCCGGGCTGCCACTTCCGCGCGTGCTCGTGGTTGCTGATGCCCGGCACCATCTCCCAGGAATCTCCGCCGTCGCTGCTCCGGAAGAGCGCCGCCGGCTCGACGCCGCACCAGAGGTCCTTCTTGTCGTCGCCCGGTTCGAGCGACCAAATGTTGATGAGCGCGCGCCCGTCGTCCTGCGGGAAGGCCGGCGCGGCCTTCGTCTCCTTGAACGACTTCCCGAGATCGGTCGAGCGCAGGACTTTCATCCCGAAGAAGGCGTTGCAGCTCGAGGCGTAGAGGCGCGGCGTGCGGCGCGTGTCGATCAGCGTCGAGTAGACGGCCACGCCCGTCCCGAACGGCCCGCGGAGCGCGAAGCGACGCCGAGTCTTCGGCGCCTCGGCGACGAAGAGACCCTTCTTGGTTCCGATCGAAAGAATGACGCGTTCCGGCATGATCAACCTCCTGAGACAGCGGGGAGTATGGTGACGACGTCTCCGGGCGCGAGCGGCGTTTCGAGCCCATCCCGGTCGCGCATGTGGGACGTGTTCACGAACAGGTTGATGTGGCGCCGCACAGCGCCCGTCTCGTCGCAGACGTTTCGATAGAGCGCGGGGTGCGCGCGCTCGACCTCATCGAGGGCGGCGCGCACGCTCGACGCCGAGACGGTGAGTTCCGCGGCCCCCGCGCAGTACGCGCGCAGCGGGCCGGGAACGAGGATCGTGATCGTCGTGTCGTGGGTCATGGGGTGCTGGGTGCGAGCGACTCAGTATAGGCCAGCGGGGTCGGCTGTTCCAGGCGGCCGAACGAAATGCGCCTCAGCGGCGGCACGGGGAGCCGTCCGCCCTACGGTTTGAGCACTTGTTCACGCCCATCCTTGTTTACGACTTTCACGAAATTTCCGGCGCGCGTGGCGTAGACCTGGACGCCTCCCTCGGCATCGTCGGAGAGCCCCAGCGCCGAGCCTTCGTCCGAAGCGGTCAGTTTCACGAGCGGCCCGCGGCCCGGGTCCGTCATGCGCAGGAGCACCGTCTCGGGGTATGCGCGCCCATCCATGGTGATCGGCGGCTCGACAGTGAGGCTCGCCCGAACGCGGCCCTGAGCGTCGACGATCTCCAAGGCATGGGCGCGCAGCACGGGCGCAACGGTCTGTGTCGCGGCGGTCGACCGGACCTGGGACATGAGAAGCCCTACGAGAAGGAGCACGTTGAGGAGTGTGACCGCCATGGCAAGTCGCTGAGTTTTCATGGAAACCTCCTATTGCCGGTCGAACCGGGCGGTCTGGGCGGCTGCCGCCGCGGCCGATGCGGGCCTCGATCTGTGGTTCGGCAAGTCGAAATGCGGGGACGATCTCTCTGAATACCGCAGACGGCCGAAGGGTTCGAACATTGTCCCAGATCTCCAGTTCGCGGTCTAGCGGTCGAGTTCAGCCGCGTTGCGGAGCGCAGCGGAAAAACGTCGGCTGCAAGCCGATGTCAGACCGCATCTCGCTTTCCCGTCGTGCCGACCGCGCTCGGCATAAGCGAGAGAACGGTCGTCGCACCCATCCACCCAACGATGGTGACCAGTTCTCCAACACTCGCCCGGCCGACCCATCCTGCAACCAGGGCGAACGCCGTCATCGCGGCATTCGTCCCAACGCAGGTCCAGCGGAGCCCCGGCGCCGTTCCTCCGTACGTCCGGCTGAGGAGGTTGAGCGCCCCAGTCAGCGCCATCGCGATGCCGCCGCCGAAGAACCACACCGCCGACGCCGTCAGGGCGCGGGGAGTCGAGGCCATGTGGAGTATGCCCAATGCGATGATTCCCCAGCCGAGTATTCCGTACACCTTGCGCATATTGCCTCCAGAAAGACCGCCGCGATTCCTGTGACTGTCTAACGCCCGTGCTGCAGCCCGCGGTTAGGTGAACCCGCCACGATCATGCCTTCTCCTACGCGATCTAAAAACTGGGCGTACCGGACGCCACCTTCCAGTCCCCAGCTTCTCTCGTGACGTCTATACGCACGATGTCAGTCGCGCCGTCCGAAAAAGATTTCCGAACCTCGCAGACGGCACCATGTTCAGCCCATACGTTCGTGCTCACGAGCTCCACGCCATTCAGTGTCCCCTCGCGAGTTGCAGTCCGGATGATCTCCCTGGCGAGCCCTTCGTGCTGGCTTGCCAACAGCTTCTCCGCAGCGACGGTATCTTCCCGGATTGCGGCGTCATAGAACCTCTTGACGACTCGATCTGGCTGCCCAGTGCCCAGCTGGCAAGAAACCAGCCCGAGGACTCCGATCACCACAAGCCCGAGCAACGCGCTTCGCGTTCCCACCCGTACGTCCGCACCCTTCGGGTCACCTAACGTAGCGGCGGATGAGCCGCGGTCGAGTCGGCGAGCCCTTTTCGCCGGCGAGCCCGTCGGCTCCATGCGCTGTTCGGCGGCGCCCTCGGTTTTGTCCCGGTGCTTCACGCTTGCTGACCGCCGCGCAGTTGGGCGGCCCCGTCGCGACGCTCATGTTGCGCAATGGCTCGCCCGAGGCCCGCGAATACGAGAAGCGCCGCGCCCGTGTACCACGCGCAGAACCATACCAGCCACCCACTACTTGGCAGGCGGGGGCGCGACCACCGTCATGCCATGCCGCCGGAAGACGTCCATCATCTTCGCGCGGTCGGGCGGGCCGCCACCCGCGGCACCGATTACTTCGGCCGCCTCGCAGAAGTACGCGGGGCCCATTATCGCGGGGGTTATGACGGCGAGCTGTTTCGCGTCTTCGCTGCCGAGGTTGTCATAGCGGTGCACCGCGCCTCGGGGGATGCACGGCACCTGCCCGGGACCAACCTCGATCGGCGTCCCGTCAACCGTCCAGGTAAGGACGCCCTCGATACCGTAGAGGACCTCCTCGAAGGCGTCGTTCCTGTGGGCCGGCGCCGCGAGCTTCTGCCCGACGGGAACGAGAACCTCGAACACCGACACGCTGCCATTGGAATCATCACGCGTGAGAAGGAACCGGATCCCTAGCGGACCAAGCTTGATAGTCTCTTCCGAAGGATTGACTCCGATCGTACCGTGCTGCATATGCGCGCCCCTCTTTGAAAAAAGTCGCCCGACAGTTTCCGTTTTGCTCCAGTCAAGTTACCACGATGATGGCCCGGCCGACGACACGCGCAGCCGCGTGCTAGCGCTGTTCTCCCGGCGGCCGATACTTGATCTCACCAGCCTTCTGAAGCGCGGCCAGCGTCTCCTCGACCGTGAAGAGAGCCGTCGTGTGCAACGAGCTCAGCGCCCCGCCAGCGCTGGTGGCGATTGCCGTGGCGGCCATCGACACATTGTCCGGGGCCTCCCACAGGTTGTAGCCGTCGTGATCGCCGAAGGCGTACCAGAACCCGTGCAGCCTTCCGCCTACGGATTCGATGTGCTGCTTGGCGGCCGCGCGACGGTCCTCCGCATTCTTCACCAGCCTCGCCCACGTCTCGGGCGTGTAACTGAACCGCGTGAGATAGAAGGGCATGCGTCATTCTCCTGGGGGCGTCCAAGCCCCGTACCAGGTTTACGCGAACTCCGCGAACGCGCGACAGCGCGAAAATCGAGCCTGCACCCTCCGCGACGCCCGCGCCAATAGCGATGAACTGTGAGGAGCTAAGCGCCCGCGAGCCGGGCGTGGGCGTGTTGGTCCCACTTCTCCGCCCTCACGCCCTTTACGAGAAGCCACAGAGCGAGCGACAGCTCGGCTATCAACGATGGGATGAGAATCGCGGGGAACAGCCGACTCGAAAGCGGCGGCGACAGCAACAGGGCGAAGCTGTTGATGACATAGCAGGCGCCGGCGATCTGCATGAGAACGCCGATGAATCTCGGCATGTAGCCCGACCGGGAGATGAGGTAGCCAAGTAGGACGCACTCGACGCCAAAGAAGATGAGCGCGATTCCGAAGCCGGCGCTGTGGGACCGGACCGACAGCATCGCCACGACGTTGAGTTGTTCCGGGGTGAACGCATTGAGGTACGCGGCGTTCGTCATGGGAAGAAGCGCTGCCGCGAGAGAAACGGCGGCGACGCCTTCGATCGCGATACAGACCAGATTGAAGAAGACGGCCCCCAGCGCGAGATCGCGACTGACGGGGCGTAGCAGGACGTACAGGATGAGCGCTAGGGCGGTCGCGCACGTCAGGAGGACGATTTCTCCCGCGACCCCAAGACGCCAGAGCCACTCCATCGATCGCAGGTTGGCGGCTGTGGCTGTCGCATTGCCCGGCACGACGATGCTGCCCCTGACCACGACCTCGCCCAGCGCGCCGAGGACAATAATGATGAAGTACAAGACTCCGCCAACCCTGGCGACGAGCCGGGCGCGCTTCGCATCCAGCAGGTGCATCATTGTGTTTCCCCTTGTATGGCCCCTATGAATGGCTGTCGGAAAGCGGCTTGCCGTCCGCCTAACGCCCAGCATCAGCGGCGGCGCGGAGCGCCGTCCGCTGCATGCCGTTGATCCTCATCGAGGCCTCCTCCTCAACATACGTGACACGTCGAGAGCGACGCGTATGCTGGGCAGGTGGCAACCCAACCCGAGAGGAGGAGACCTCGATGCGATTCTACACCCGGCAGTACCGCTTCTACTGCGGGATCGATCTCCACGCGCGCTCCATGTACGTCTGCATCCTCGACCGCGAGGGCTCGACCCTCGTCCACAAGGATCTGCCGGCGACTCCCGACGCGTTCCTCCGAGCCATCGCACCCTACCGCGACGACCTCGCCGTCGCCGTCGAGTGCGTCTTCTCCTGGTACTGGCTCGCCGACCTCTGCGACCGCGAGAACATCCCCTTCGTTCTCGGCCACGCCCTCTACATGAAGGCCATCCACGGCGGGAAGTCGAAGAACGACAAGATCGACGCCTTCAAGATCGCCACCCTCCTGCGCGGCGGGATGATCCCGCAGGCGTACGTCTATCCCGCCAAGATGCGAGCCGCCCGCGATCTCCTCCGGCGCCGCATGCACCTCATGCGCAAGCGCGCCGAGCTCCTCGCCCACATCCAGAACACCACGAGCCAGTACAACCTCCCTGAGTTCAAGAAGGTCCTCGCCTACAGGAAGAACCGCGACGGCGTCGCCGAGATCTTCCTCGATCCCACCGTCCGCACCTCGATCGCCGCCGACCTCGAGCTCATCGATCACTACGACGACCTCCTCAAGCGGCTCGAACTCTTCATCCTCCGCTCCGCCCGCGAGCACGACCCGAACGCTCTCCTGCGCCTGCGCTCCGTCCCCGGCATCGGCAAGATCCTCTCCCTCGTCATCCTCTACGAGATCCAAGACGTCTCGCGCTTCCCGACCGTCCAGGACTTCGCCTCCTACGCCCGCCTCGTCCGCTGCGCCAAGATCTCCGCAGGCAAGCGTGCCGGCTCCGGCGGGCGAAAGATCGGCAACGCTCACCTCAAGTGGGCGTTCTCTGAAGCGTCCGCCCTCTTCCTGCGCGGCAACCCCGAGGCCCAGGCCTGGCTCGCCCGCAAGGCCGCCA
>Ga0247727_10002675_pt1 | contig 40379 bp, 39 predicted proteins | sample WisWelCaveWW1625_FD_202498 | JGI IMG/M metagenome (GOLD analysis project Ga0247727, IMG submission 202498) | Biofilm microbial communities from Wishing Well Cave, Virginia, United States - WW16-25 | ecosystem: Environmental > Aquatic > Deep subsurface > Groundwater > Cave microbial mat | place... | reverse complement strand
GTTATTCACTTTGCAGCCGAAAATCCAAACGTCTCCAGGCATTCCTTGATCATCAGGCAAAGGCCCTTTAGCATAGTTGTCCGCCTGAAGATTAAGAATAATTTCCTCACGCAGTTTCGGCGTGAGTCCCAGATCGATTAAAGCCTGATTGTTTGAGGCGCGAGCAATCACCTGGAGGCCATTCTTACTAATCGCCTCACGCAAGGCTTTCAAAAAGGCTTCAACAAAAGGTCTTTGCACTGATAAAGATACGCATATTTAAAGAAGCAATCAATAGAAATTCTGTTATTATAAAATAACAGAAATAAACAATCCAGCATATTAAACCTGATTTGTAGCGATCTTTGCCTAAATTTCAAGCAACGAGATGACTTCGTCGAAAGTTTCAGTTGCTTTTATAATGAAACGGCCTGCAGTCCCTCACTCCTCCGCCAACAACGCTTGAATTTGCTCTTCAAAGCTTTTCGCCCGCGAGGTGTCGCTGTGCACCTCCCCAACTTCGACAGTGCGAATCTGCCCTTTCTTATCAATCAAATAAAACGCCGGCCAGTATTGATTTTTCAACGCCCGCCAATAGGCAAAATCATTGTCGATGTAATGCGGATACGTGAGCTTGTTTTTATCCACCGCGGCCTGCACGTTTTTGACTTCGCGCTCACGGTCAAATTCCGGCGAGTGAATGCCGATGATGACAAAATTTTTATCTTTGAATTTAGTTTGCACCTCCCTGACCCAAGGATAACTGTTCGAGCAGTTCCAGCACATGAACGTCCAGACGTTGAGCAAAACCACTTTGCCGCGCAGGCCGTTTTCGCCGTTGCCCGTCATTTTCAACGGCGGCGAATTGATCCAGCGGCTCGTGTCATGCGTGGGAAATTCCGGAGCCGGGCGCGATTCATCCGGTGAAGCTTCCGCCCCTGAGTATCGCTGCCACAACATCAATAAAATTGTCGCGCCTAAAATGAGAAGAGAGTTTTTCATGGGTCTTCCAGGTTAATTGGTCCACTATTATTAACCCGGTTGGGCGGGATTTTCTTCCCGATTTAGTTGATACTAAAAAAAATCATATAGTGGCTCCGGCTGCAACCAAAGTAACCACGAAGACACAAAGGCACCAAGAAAAACTAACTTCGTGTCTTTGTGCTTTCGTGGTTTAAAAAATCGTGATAATTCTTCACGGATAATACCATAATCAATCATTGAGCCGCTGAAGCACCGCGCCGAAATCCGCTCAGTTCTGCGCCAAGGCGATCTTGAATCGAACGCACGGCGCGGCCGCTGGCGAGAAAATGTTGCATCATAAATGAAAACGCCAGTTCTTCTCCATCGGCGGTCGTCGTGTAACCGGAAAGCGTGCTCACCGCGCTAATCGTGCCCGTCTTCGCATGCAACACACCGGCAGCCGCCGTTCCCTTCATACGCCCCACCAATGAACCGTCAACGCCCGCAATCGGCAACGTTGTAATAAATTCATTGCGAATCGAAAAATTTTTCCACATCGCCGTCAGCAAATTCACGAGGTTCGCCGGCGTAATGAGATTGTAATGCGACACGCCGGAGCCGTCGGCGCTGTAAACTGCGTTCGTATCGACGCCGGCGCTGTTAAAAAATTGCCGCATGGCGCGAAGGCCTTTCGCCGCGGTGCCGGGCCGGCCCAATTTCTCCGCGCCGATGGTTTTCAGCAACAGCTCGGCGGTCAAATTATCCGAAATTTTGTTGAGGTTGATCAAAATCGGCATCATCGGGCCGCGATGCTCAACGAGAATTTTTATTTTTGCCGGGGTTTCGCCGCGAATCACATTACCCTGTGCCGTAATTCCCGCCGTTCGCAAAGCGTCGCGAAAAAGCTTGCCATAATAAATTTCGGGATACAAGACATTCAATGTTTCTTCCTGCGGTGATTCATTTTGCGCCAACGCGCCATCTACGAGAATCGTGTTCTCATTTTGTTGCCAATTGCGCGTGATGAGCAGCGGCGACAATTTGAGTGAATCAATTTGCGATTTGCGTTTTACCGTGACGCTTTTATTCACCAGCACGACATGATCCGTCGGCGGCGTGATTTGCACGCGCGCCGGCCTGCCGAGGCTATCAGACGGCGTGGCGCGAACGATGACGGCATTGTCATTAACGGTCAGCGCCGAGAAACGCGAAAAAAGATCGGAAGGATCATCGTCCCACATCCAGCCGTTGCCCCAGCGCAAATCGTCAAAATAGAAATCATCGCAAACGAGATTGCCGCGAATCTCTTTAATGCCCATTTGCGCCAAATTCTGCGCGAGGCCAAACAAGTCCTGTTCGGTTAAATCCGGATTGCCGCGGCCAATCAGATATAAATCACCCGCAATGATGCTCTCAATCTTTTGCGCGGAATCGCAAGCCACGCTGGTGCGAAAAACATACGCCGGGCCGAGCAACGACAGCGCCGTCGCCGCAGTGAGCAGTTTTTGATTCGAGGCCGGATGCGCCAGCACATCGGCGCTGCGCTCGTAAAAAACCTCGCCGCTGCGCAGCGAAACGATTTTGATGCCGGCCATTGCATGCGCCAACACCGGATCATTTAAGATTTGCTCTATCCGGAGACGCAATTCCGCCAACGAACGCGCACCGCCTGCCGGCGAAATTTTCAATTGATTTGAACTTGAACAAGCGGAGAGGAAAAGCAAACAGCAAAAGGCAAACAGCAAAAGGCCAGTGGAAAAACGGCGGGGCGTCTTAATCATATTGGCTCAAAAGAAGTGAGGAAATTAAGTTTAAAAAATTGCCCAACGAATTAAAAAACGACCAACGGATTTTATTTTCAAATCCGTTGGCCGCTTTTCCATCCGTTGGCAACATAGAACTTTTAGATTTTTTTCTGAGTTGACGGCGTTAACACCTACGTTATAATCAAAACGGCGCGCGCAAAACTTTTCCCGCCAGTTTGCCGTTAAATTCACCGCTCTCAATCACCACCTCGCCATTCACCATCACGTATTGAATGCCAGCGGGATATTGATGCGGCGCCGTCCATTGCGCGAGATCAATAATTTGCCCGGCGGAAAAAATAACGACGTCGGCATAATTGCCAACTTGCAATGCGCCGCGATCTTTAATTCCCGACGCGCTCGCGGGCAGCGAAGTTATTTTGCGAATGGCCTCCGCGAGATCGAAAAGCTTTTCTTCGCGCGCATATTTTCCCAACACGCGCGGAAACGTGCCGAAACTGCGCGGATGCGGATTGCCGAAACGCAGCTTGCCGCTTGTGGCGAGCGCGGAACCATCGCTGGCCACCATCGCGTGCGAATACTTCAACACCCCGGCCAATTCCTCCTCGCTCATGCCGAAGCCGACCATGCTGCCGCCGCCTTCTTCTTTAATCACGAGTTCGACGAGCAGCTTGAACGGATCGCTTCCTTCCTGCGAAAGCTCGGCGAAATTTTTACCTTCATAGTTTTGTCGTTCGGGATTCTTCGACAAGCTTGCAATCATTACGGATTTCCAGCCGCCGATTTTATCGACTTCAAAAACTGCTTCTTTTCTCAGCTTTTCATACAAAGCCGTATCATGCAAGCGTTCGATAAATTTCTCACTGCCGCCTTCTCGGCTCCACATCGGAAACAGCGTCGAGAGGCCCGTGTTGTAAGCAATATAAGGATAACGATCGCAAGTCGTTTGCAATCCGGCGGCGCGGGCTTGATCGAGCTTCTCCAGCATTTGCGGCAGCTTGTGCCAATTGTTCGGGCCGGAAGCTTTGAGATGCGAGATGTTCAACGCGACGCCGGACGCGCGTGCGATGCGAACGGCCTCATCGACGGCCTCGAGCACCGTGTCGTCTTCATTACGCATGTGCGTCGAATAAATACCCTGGCCTTCCATCGCTTTGCAAACTTCGATGATTTCTTCTGTGCTCGCAAAACTGCCAGGCGTGTATTCGAGCCCGGAGGAAATCCCATACGCGCCTTGTTTGAACGCTTCACGCGCCAGCGCTTTCATCTTCTCGATTTCTTCCGGCGTCGCGGGGCGATTATCTTCGCCGACAACGTATTCGCGCAGCGAGCCTTGCCCGACCATGCTCGCAACATTCGTGATGATTCCGCCTTTCTCCAGCCGTTGAAAATAGCCGGTGAAACCAAGCCAATCAATTTCGACGCCGTAGGTGGCTTTCAAATTCTCGCTCCACTTCGCGCGCACCTTCTCGGTCAATGGCGCAACCGAGCCGCCGTCTTGTCCGATGATTTCGGTGGTCACGCCTTGCCGAATTTTAGATTGCGCTTGAGCCCCGAGCAACAGCTCTTCATCGCTATGCGAATGAAAATCGATGAAGCCCGGCGCGACGGCGAGGTTGGTGGCGTCTATCGTGCGGGTCGCCGATTTATTTTTCAAATCGCCGAGCGCGACGATCTTCCTGTTTTTGATGCCAAGATCGCCGATCATCGCAGGTTGGCCGGAGCCGTCGTAAATCAGGCCGCCGGTGATGAGCACATCAAGTTTTTCAGGGGAACTGCAGGCGAGATAAAACCACGGTGCCGTTGCAAGCAAGCCGGCCGCGGCGGTTTTGAGGAATTGACGGCGAGCGTAAAAGGACAAAACGATCTCCTTCGGCTAATTTTTCTTTCTCATTGATTGCAAGCGCGCCTCGACCCACGCCGCGTCTTGTGGCGCAAGCTCCGGCTTGGGTGGCGGCTCGCCATAGTCCAAGCGCAGGCGATAAATCGCAACGTCATAGATCGTTTGAATGGCGCGGCCAAGATCGAGCGGCACGTCCGGGTCGGGGTAGAGCAATGGAACCGGCAGCACGGGAATGGCTTCTTGAATTCGCAGCGGCCAGATTTCGACTTTGGGGCGGTTATCCCCGCGGTGCAAAAAAACAAAATAGGACGCTTCCGGCAACGGCGTGATCAGCGGCGGGCGATGACCGGCGCGCAAAAGGTCGATCTCCATCAGATGCGCCGAACTGCGCAACAGGTCACGGCGCTTGCGACGATAATCTTCAAACGCTTCGTGGCTCGGCCGCTTGTTCACCGGCGAAAGAATTTCAATGGCCGTCACCAACAGGCCGGTAGCAGCCTCGCGAATTTCAACGCTGTACATTTTAATCGGTTCTTCGAGCACGACGTGGCCGACGAGAGGAGCCGGCGCGATGGCGACGGCCTCGCCGCCCCAGGATTGTTCGTCGGTTTGCCAAATGCTGACGTCGGGCTTGACACGATACGTTTTTTCGACGACGACTTCGTCATAAGTGACGATTGGAATCACCGCGGCATAGTAACGCGGCTGGAGGCCGGGGGCCAGTTGATCGCGGATTTTCATCGCCAAACTGGCGTGAAAATCCTCCCAAATGTGCGAGGCCTCGAGATAAGGATCCATTCCGGGAAAAGGCGAGGGCATAGGACGTCTCCTTAAGTTCTGCTCGGACAAAAAATTTCTTTACCTAATTTAGACGTTTCAACATTCACGCGCAAGCAGAATTTCTAAGTTTCCCGCGTGATCGCCGCGCCGAGCTTTTGCAAACGCGCCACGATGTTTTCATACCCGCGGTCGATCAGCTCGACGTTGTCAATCGTGCTTGTGCCCTCCGCGGCCAGCGCGGCAATGACCAGCGCGATGCCCGCGCGAATGTCCGGACTGCTGAGTTTTTGCGCGCGCAATTGTGTGGGCCCGATGACGATGACGCGATGCGGATCGCACTGCGTGATGTTCGCGCCCATCGCGATCAGCTTATCGACGAAAAACATGCGCGACTCGTACATCCAATCGTGGCAGAGCGCCATGCCTTGCGCTTGCGTGGCCAGCACGATGAACGGACTCATTAAATCCGTCGGAAAACCGGGCCACGGGCGCGTTTGGATTTTCAACGATGACGCTTTCAGATTTGAAGAAAGAACTTCGAGCGTCGTCTCATCACAAAATTTGGCTTGCACGCCGATGCGCTCCAAATAAATCAGCATTGGGCGTAAATGTTTTGGTTCCGCCTCGTGAATAAAAATATGCCCGCGCGTGCAGGCGCTCGCGATGATCATCGTGCCGACTTCGATAAAATCCGGCGCAATGCGATGCTCGAAGCCATGCAGGTTTTTCCGGCCGTGAATCACGAGGCGATTTGACCCGGCGCCGGAAATTTGCGCGCCCATCTTTTTCAAGACCAACGCCAAATCAGCCACATGCGGCTCGCAGGCAGCGTTCTCAATAACGGTTTCGCCGGGAATCGCCGCGGCGCACATCATTGCGTTCTCGGTGGCGGTGACGGAAACCTCGTCCAAAAAAATGACGTTGGCTTGTGGAGTTTTCAACGTCGCGTCATAATAATCTTCCGCGCCGATGATGTGAGCGCCGAGCGCCGTCAGTGCCTCGAAATGCGTGCCGACGGCGCGGCGGCCGATCACGCAACCGCCGGGCGGCGCGAGTGTCGCCGCGCCGGTTTTCGCCAATAACGGCCCGAGAAAAAGAATCGACGCGCGCAGTTTTTGAACCAGCGCGTTATCCAAAACGGATTTCGTCGCCGCGCCGGCAATGCGAATCTCGTTGTTTCGGATCCGCTCGACATTCTTTCCCACATCCTGCAACATGGCGAGCATCGTGGCGACGTCGGTGATTTGCGGCACGTTGCGAATCACACAAGTTTCATCCGTTAACACGGTGGCGGCGAGGATCGGCAAAGCGGCGTTTTTGTTGCCGGAAATATGGAAGTCGCCTTCTAATTTATTGCCGCCGGTGATGATGAATTTGGCCATAAGGATTAAATTGGGCGAAGTCGGACTTGGGCATAAGATCTGTCAATATCAAAAATCGTCACGCCCAAGTCCGACTTCACCTTTTTTGTTTCAAAATTCACCCAGATATTCCACTTCTTTCTGCAATTCAAGTCCCAATTCCGTTCGCGCTTTCTCTGCGACAAGTTCGATGAGCTCTTTGATATCCCGGGCGCGCGCCTTTCCCGGATTTTCAATGAAGGCCGCATGTCGCGGCGAGATAATCGCATCGCCGCGTCGTATGCCTTTGAGCTTGAGCACATGTTCGACCAGATAACCGATGGACGACGTTGGCAGATTCAAACGCTTTTGCTCTTCAGCGGAAAGATTGCGAAAAATACATCCGGCGGAGCGTTGCGGCTGCAGCGCTTTGCGCCGCGCCCATTCTCTTGCTGTAGCCTGTGCGCGTTCTACTTCGCCGCGAAATAATCGCAGTCGCGCCCACAACAAAGTTTCTTTCGTTTTTTGCAGAAGGCTGCGATCGTAATCAAAGTCGAAGTAAGATTGATCGACGATTTTGCCGGCGTTGGTTTTGGCGTCAAAGAGCAAAGCCTGCTGCACGAAATCGCCGAAGAAATGATAACCGCCGTGCATATTCATATAAACCGCGCCGCCAACGGTGGCGGGAATGCCGGCAAACCATTGCAAGCCGGTGACGCCAGAGCGAAAGAGCTCCTTCATCAGCGGGTCAATCTTCGCTCCGGTTTCGACCTGCACGATCACCGTCGGATCGTCAGCTTCCGAGTAAATCAAATCATCAATTTTATAATAACCTTCTCCTGTTGGCTGCAAGCGCGCCGGCGTGGTCGACGACGATTGCGCCAAAGAGGCTTCATCGAGAATACGCCAATTATGCGCGCGATTCCTGATGACCAAACCTGCGAAACCTCGATCGGAAACAATCAAATTGCTTCCCCAGCCGAGCACGAAAACCGGAATCTTAAAATCATGCGCGAGACGAACGCCATCTTGAAGCTGTGCGATGGTCGTCGCCGTCGCCAAACGCACCGCCGGTCCGCCGACGCCGAGCGTCGTGTGCAACGCCAGCGGCTCGTCGATTTTCACTGCGGTGAAAATTTTTCGCAAGGCGGCGTCAAAAATTGTGGGGATGTCCATAATTTAAAAAGTAACGCGAAAAACGTAAAACGTGAGGCGCAACACTGCTTTTTACGAATCACGCTTGACGAGCCAGATCATCTGCACTTCGCCGCGATGTTTTTGTCCGGGATCGAGAATAAGCAAATGCGCGATATTCTGCAAGCCGCGCGCATATAAATTGTGCGCGTCGCCGCTGCACGTTTGATTTTCCACGCATACAAAATCTTGATCTGCGGGCGAATAAACAATCAAATGCGTGAAGTCAGCCGAGGCGCGCAATTCCAAACGCAGTTTTTCGTCAACATATTCAATCCATGCCGGTTTTTCCGGGCGCATGCCGAAATAAACGGCGTCGAGGTCGATTCGGGAAAGCGGCGTCGGTTGGCTCAAATCCGGCCGCGCTTCCTGCAGCGGCCAATATTTTGTTGTGGGTAAAAGTAATTGCGGTTCCAACTCCAATTCATGTGTCGCCGGACCGCAAATCACCATGTCGTCGCGGCGGCGCGTCACCTGAAACCACGGATGCAAACCAAAGCCAAACGGCAGCCGGCCCTCGCCGGTATTTTCAACTTCATAGGCAATCGCTAAACCATCCGCCGTCAAGGTGAACGTCACGGTAATTTTATGCGGGAAAGGGAAAGCCGAATAATTGTGATGAAACGGTTGCACCTCCAGCCCCGCGGAAAACAAAGCACTTGTTGAACTTGCCATAACTTCGCCAGGCTTCCACCATTCATCATAGACGAGGCCGTGCAGAAAACGATCTTCGTGGTTTTTGCGATGCTGATACGTGCGCCCCTCAAACTCATACCGGCAATCCCGCACGCGATTCGGCGTGGGAAAAAGAATCGGGATGCCGTAATAAAACGTTGGCACGTCCCGCCAGCTTGGCGGTTGGCGCAAACGCTCGACACCATTGACGATATAAGAAAAGAGATTACAACCACCGGTCGGCGCAATGCGCGCCTCTTGGTCAAGCTCGCCGCCCATCGTTTTCAAAACGATGATTTCACCTTCCCAACCGGTGCGACGTTCGGTGGAGCAGGAAAAGGTCATTGCTGCCTCTGCGTTTATTGGGAATGCTGGGGTTGGAAAACAAAAAAACTTCTGCCTTACGGCTTCTTGTTCCAAAATCATCTGAAACCGCTGCAGTCATAATCTTTAACCAGGCCTTATTCGCCGCCTGGGTTCAGCGGCAAATGGAAAAATTTACCGCGTAACTTGCGGAGGCCGAAGATATCCAATAAGCCGATCAAATCCAGCCGCAGGTACCAGCGCAGTTTCGACAGCGAACGAGGCGCCGCCGGTTTCTCATGCACGCCGTCGATACCAATGAGTTCAGCGGACGGATAATACACGAAGTATTCGATCTTGCCGATGTCGTCATAATTCTCCTGCCGCTTTTCCGGTTTGAGGGCATGGAAGTCGCCCAGGCGCTGGTGCACCGGCGTGGTCATCAAAATATATTCTTTGGCCGGCACCGAATTTTTGAGCAGGCGATGCGCGACAATCACATCAATGCCGAAGAGTTTCTCGAATGACTGAATGTGTTCGATCGCCACTTCGCCGGCGTGCAAAACCATTTTCAGGCGCAAGTCTTTGACGCTGACACAAGCCTCGCAGACGCAAAGTTGCAGCTCGCAAAGCTTGAGCATTTCCCGATAAAACGAATGAAAAAATCCGATAATTTGCGTTTTAACCGCGGCGACATGTTGATCCAGCTCGGCCTCGTCCTGGTAACAGGCGGCGTAAAAAAAACGGCGTCACCTTCCAGCTCGATCAGCTTCAAGGGCGGCATGGCCGTTTGGATGATCGACTCCAGCAGCTTGACGATGATCTGCTTGGCGTGAGTGACGGTGATGGTGTGCAGTTTCATGAATTTGGTGAAACCGCTGATGTCGGCGAGAACTAAAAGCGCTTGGCATGTCCCGGATTGCATGGGCCAATCAACTCTTTCGATTTCTCAAACGATCAATGCGACGCTGCAAATAAGGCGAGAAGTGGCCGGCATAACGTTCCCACAATTCGGGCCGTTGCCAGTCATTGCCGGTGATCTTGCCGCGGCAAAGCGGTGTGCCGCAAGCGCAGGCAAATTCATCATACGGGCCGCCGTCGGACATCGCGTAATCAAAACAGACTTCTTCTCCCGGCCTGATGTCGCGCGGCGCGATGAGCGTGATTTGACCGCTCAAAACGGCGTTCGGCTCACAGGAATGATTGACAAAATCCGCCGGCTCGTCCACCGCATCGGGGACGAGGTACAAGTCTTCTTCAACCTGCAAGCTGTGTTGTTGCAAATAAACCGGCAACTGAAAAAATTTATCGGCCGGGACCACATCGCCGCCCCAAACGACCAGCACTTCGCCGGCCTGCACCGGCGCTATCGCGAACACGCCCAAATCGCCCTTGTGACGGTGCGGAGCGGAATTCAATTTCGGGGAAAGATAAGCCGTGGGTCGAGTTGAATTATTCATAGTTTTAATATTTAATGACAATTCGATTCAATGTCAAGCAGAAACTCGCGCTTTATCAAATTGTTCGTGGATTCGTGGATTCCGCTTGCGCTTGGCCGCGACTTTGGTTAAATTAAATTAACCGTCAAGGCGTGTAAAACAAATCGTACGCGGTTAATAAATAAAAAATTTTTGGAGAACAGTATGCCGGTGCAATTACCCAATCAGCAACAAGCCCTCAATGAATTGAATAAAGCGCTCGGCTGGGAACTGCGGGCGCAGGCGCTGTATGCGCATTATGCGGTTTATGTCAAAGGCTTGGAGATGTTGACCCTGAAAATGCATTTTGCAGAAGAAGCGACGGAATCATTCGGACACGCGGCCAAGGTGCGCGACATTATCGCCACGCTCGGCGGCGAGGCTGTAACGACGCGCGAGGCAACGCCGATCGTGCATACGGAAGATTGGAAAACGATGCTTGAAGAATCTTTAAAAACCGAACAGGCGGCGGCAGCCCAATACAAAAAGATTTTGCCGCTGGTGGAATCCTACCCACCGTTTGGCCATACGATCGTGCACATCATGAAAGATGAAATGGACGCCGTCATTGAAGTCGAGGCGCTGCTCGGACGGTAGCCATTTACCTCATAACCCAAATCAGATTTCCAACGAATGAACGGCGGCCAACGGATTTATTTTCAGGTATCCGTTGGCCGCTTTTTATCCGTTGGGCGTTTCATAAAATGTTCAACAATATATGTCTTCGGCAAAACCCTTTCCCCTTCTCCGTATCGTTCCCCTCGAGCAAATTCGTTTTCACGAAGCGCCGGAAACCGATCGTGCCGCGCGCCTGGTCGAACGGCTCGCCGAAGATCGGCATATTCTGAACCCGCCGATCGTGGCGCCGCTGCAGCAGGCCGCAGGTTATTTGCTCATCGACGGCGCCAATCGCCTCAGCGCCATGCGTTTGCTCGGCTATACTTGCGTGCCCGTGCAAATTATCAACTACGCTGACCCGACGTTGCGTTTGGGGAGTTGGCATCATGCCGTCATGCGTTTGTCGTGGCGGGAGTGGATCGAGCAATTGCGCTTGCTTGATTTGGGCATCGAAGCGACTTCGGTGATCGAGGCGGAAGGCGCCTTGGCGAGTCGCGAGGCCTGTGCGGCGCTGCTGGCGGCGGATGAAAAAGCAGCGATCATTCCGGCCAGCAAAAATTTACGCGCCGACGTACACGCCATTACGCGTCTCATCGACACGTACAAAAAAAGTTACCCTTTTGAGCGCGTCGATCAAACCAACTTTCTCGAACTGAAGGATTTTTATCCCGATCTCGCCGCGCTGGCGCTCTTCGCGCCATTTGAAAAAAATGAGGTCATGCAACTCGTCACCGACCATCTCAAATTGCCGACTGGCTTGACGCGCCACAGCATTCCCGGCCGCGTACTGCGCATGAATATCCAGCTCGACGTGCTGCGCTCCGATCTCTCGCTCGCCGATAAAAACGAATGGCTCGAAGCCTTCGTGCGCATGCGCCAACAGGAGCGGCACATCCGCTTTTATCCGGAGTCGGTGTTTATTTTTGATGATTGACTTGACAAGGTTAAGTTAGAATTTGTCATTTCGAGCACAGCGAGAAATCTGCTTCCCAAAGATTTCTCCCTTTGGGATGAATGACATTTCAAGCTGCAGCTAAAATGGTCAAATTGAAACAGCTCGTAATTTTTACGGCTTGCTCAACTCCTCCAGTTTCTTCTTCGCGAACGGATTATCCGGCGCGAGTGCCAGCGTCTTTTTATAATTTTCGATGGCCGCCGCTTTCTCGCCCTTCTCCAGATAAATTTCGGCCATAAAAAAATACGCCATCGCCGAATTGGGGTTGACCTCCGTATTTAGTTTGAGCATTGCCAACGCCTCGTCATTCTTTTTCGCCGTGCTGAGACGCGACGCCAGCCGGTTCAGCATGCCTTCACGAAAATCATACACCGCGCCGCCGTAGTATTTTTCCCGCAACTCGTGATATTTTTTAATCGCTTCCGAAGCGCCCGACGTCATCATTGTTTCAAACAAAATATCATCAAGTAGCTGCGGCGGGCGATTCTCGCCGTGATGGCAGGTGTTGCAGTTCACTGGCGTAAATTTGTTCGCGACTTTGGCGAGATGCTCGTTGTTGATCGCCTGCACCATTTGCAGCATCACGCGCGCCGTTTGTTTGGCCGCTTTCGTATCAGAAACAAAATCGAACGTCGTCAGCGGTTTGCCTTCTTCGCCGAGGTGGCAATGCTGGCAGCGCACGCCCAATGCACTGGTAAAACTTTTCATCGCGTCCAACAATTCGCGTTTGCCAATGTCTTTCGGCAAAATTTGCAGATTGGTAAATTTGTCGGGAATTTGAGCTGGCGCTGAAATTGCAAGCAATGCCAGGAAAATTGTGAAGCAGCCCCACTGCAAAATTAGACGGCGCGTTGGAATCAACATGGCTCTGGGTCTCCAAATCAAATTTTCAAAACACCGACGCTGTTAGTGAATGCTGACCGGAAAGACAAGCGCCAAAGCAAATTTGTTCAATCTCGGCAATGACCGCGTTTACAACAGACGTTTGAGAACGGCCGAGACTTCCCCCGTTGCGCAAAAAGTCGCCTGCGGAAATTTCCCTTTTGTCGCCTGCACTTTATCCGGTTGGCCGCCGGCAAAAATGATCGGAATGTGCTGCCGCTTTTTCGCTTCGACAAACCATTCCGCCACCGCCCGGCCGTGCGACGGTAAACGATCTAAAGAAATCACCACCGCGTCCGGCAGCGTCTCGCCAAATTTGGGGTGGGTTTCCGTGCTCCAATGCGACGTCACTTCGTAATCCGCCTTTTTCAAAGGCGTAAGGCGTTCTTTGAGTTCGGTTTCGTTCCAGTGCAGATAAAATATTTTTGGTTTCATCGTCATCAAATCGCTTTCATTACCAAATTTAAGAAAGCGAATGATCGTCTGCAAGAACTTTGCGACAGGCGGTAATATTTTGTGATAAACAGAAATGCGTTTGAGGTGAATTCACGACGCCGCGAATAACAAAAAATCTCATATTATTACTTGTCATTTTCCAGTTTTTCCATTAATATACGACTACTTATATGGCAATAAAATTTAAACGTTTAGATCCGTATGAATTTCTCAATCGGAGGTCACCATATGTCCACAACTATAAAATCCTATCTTGACTCGCTAAAGAAAGACTGGACCCTCGAAGATTGGCTCTCCTGGCCTCCAGATCTCTTTGCTCTAACTTCGCTGCTTTTAAAACAAACCGGGACATATATATGTTCGGTGCTTCCGCCCGGGGATGAAAAGTGGCCCGACGATTATAATTGGAAAGAAAAAATAAATAACGCAAAAGAGAAATGGTATGAATGGATATTGGACGAACAAAAGGCGAACCAAGAATTGCCAAAAACTTTAGAAGATTTTATTAGTTTATTGTCAAAAAATTTTGAATCGGTAACCATTGAAGACATTAGGTCGTTAATCACACCTGAGCTTAAAATTGACCTCGAGCCGCCCAAGATTGCATGGGAGGTATGCAAAGCTATTCTTGAATGTCATGCTCTTGCAGACGAGGCATGTGCGGGCTTTGGCACTCCGTCAGGAACTAACTGGACACGCGATAATAGCCAAAAAGCAGTTCATTGTATAGCGAATATGCTCCTTGCTCATACAGGTAGCCTATCTCGATTACCTCCACATATAGTTCGGGTGTTGCCAAAACTCCGTACGCCGAGTGTGGGCATGACCTTACGATCTTTATCTCATCATTTAACAGTTCACCAGACTGAGGTTGAAATAATCTGGCGCACGATGCCCTGGGCAAACATCGACGAGAATACTATTAATGTTCTTGTTGTTCCCTGGCCATATGAGATCGAACCAACCTGGTTCTGCCCGAGTTCTTACTCCACACAAAGGAATAGCACGGAAAGGGCTCGATATTTTAATTATACAGGAAGTCCGGATAAGTTTCCGGCTAGTGAACTGATGGCAATGCTTAAAGATGCGGAAAGATCAGTGCATCGAGTCCACATGGTTGTTTTTCCTGAATTGGCTTTAACAAAAGAGAATCTCAACGAGCTTTTGGATGCATTAGCGAGCAAAAAAACCCGCGATCAATTGCCGATGATTTTGGCAGGTGTGAGATCGCCCTCAGATAAGTTAGGAAGAAATACCGTTGTTCTCTCGACCTTTTTTGCCGGCAAGTGGTATCAGATGGAACAAGATAAACATCATAGATGGAAAATAGACGAGACTCAGATACAGCAATACAATTTAGGTGGAGTTCTCGCCAGCAATAAAATTTGGTGGGAAGCTATTGAGCTTTCAAGCCGCCGCCTGTCTGTTCTTGCTCCAAATAACTGGTTCACTTTATGCCCGCTTATTTGTGAAGATCTTGCCCGTTTGGAGCCGGTTTCAGAAATTATTCGGGGTGTGGGGCCAACCTTATTAATCGCCATACTACTTGATGGCCCTCAATTACAAGACCGTTGGCCCGGTCGCTATGCAAGTGTTATGGCGGATGATCCAGGGTGTTCGGTTTTAACCGTCAGTTCACTTGGAATAACAAAACGGTCTCTTGCTCCAGATGGGAAGTGTGGGGCACGAATAATTGCGCTGTGGAAAGATCAAGTAAAAGGTTGGAAACCCATCGAAATAGAAAACGATAAACAAGGAGTGCTCTTGACAATTGCTGCTCACTGGAAAGAGGAGTTTACTGCGGATGGACGCGGTGATGACGGTAACGCCGCGATTTTTGTCTTACAGGGTATCAACCAAATAGAGGCAAAACGTCAAACGGGTACCCCAAAAGAGTTTTATGTCGACGCCATAGACTTTAGAATTAGCGAGCCTTATGACTTATTAGAAATCACACTTTTCTCGTATTTTGTCGATGCTGTTCTTACTGCCCCGGGCGATGTGGTAAATTCAATTCGCCGGTGGGTTTTGGGAGAAGGCAGTGATGGCATATTACAAAAATTCAGGCCTCGAGATAGCCTTTTGCTGAATATACGATTGGGAGTAAACAAAATGTTGAATGAACCACAACGTGATAACTTTCGACCTTTCTTAGAATGGTTTTGCGATTTGATTCAAAGAATTCCGAGAAACCCAGACGAAGCAAAACACAATGACGCGCTAGAGTTTAAGTCTTATGAGCAAATCATTAATTGTACTTCGCAAATCCTGGAACGAGTAATGGAAAAGTCATTTATTTATGATTTAGAAAAAGGGGATCCTTTTAAACAGTTGCGCAATCAATTGGATCTTCCAACGGATATACCGCCTGCTAAACCTAAACACAGAAGAGTCCGAGTCTGTATCTATAGTTGTTTGGCCATACTTTGGGCCGTTCACAAAAGATTAAGCGATCAACGGCGCAAAGGGCTATTAAACAGCGACGGTGCAGCTTTGCTTTCTCATATAGAGGACCAATTAAAAAAGGATTACGACAAACAATGGTACAAGGCTATTAAGCTATTCAGAGAATAAGAACCTGAATGGCGGCTAAAGCTAAGGGACTTTATGATTATCGTTTTCATGGAAAACCGAAGTCCTACTAAAACAACCGGCTGCCGAGGAACAAAATGCGATAGCCGTGTATGCACATCGGAAGCGCGCCGAGCACGGCGGCGCCGAATAGGAGACGCGCGCGGAGTTCCCCGGTTTTGAAAATTGTTGTCATCATGTAAAAATAATAGGGAAGATAAAGCAGGAGAGCCGTGATCAAACCGGGGACATAACTTTTGTCGATTATGCTGCCGGCAATATGAAGCAAAGCATTGGCAAACATTAGAAAGCTGAACCACGCGGCGACGAGACTTAGCGCGAAGCCGGAACGAGCAAACCAGCACATGCCAACCACCAACACCGTGATCACGAGGCCGGACAAATTGACTTGCAAGAAAGTTGCGAAATCAATCCCCCGCGTGACGTGAGCATTGAACCACTCTACGAATCCCGGGGCTTCCTCTAAAAAGTGCAAAACAAAAATGAGCGGCGCCCACAGAATAATGCGGGGAAAATGATTTTGTGCCCGGGTCTCCATCGCATTCAATTCTCAATAACGATTGATTTATTTCTTCATCTGCGTCAAAATCCAATCGCCCATCACTTGCAGCGCGTTGGGTGAAATGGTCTCTTCGATTTTGTTATACTCGGCAGGCGCGCCGGTGGCGGCGGTTTGAAAAAGATGATTCAAACTCGGCAGCTCTTTCGTGATGAATTTTTTATTGCCGCCGGTTTTAAGCGCTTTGGCAATCGCCGCTAAATTTTCTTTCGGCGGCACCTGCAGATCTTTTTCGCCGTTAATCGCCAGCACCGGGCATTTTACTTTTTGCAAAGCACGCTGCGGCTCATGGAAAAGAAAATAGCGAAACCACGGCGACAACAGTTGCTTGATTTGCGCTTGAAAGAGCGAGTCGGGATCGGCAATCGTAAAATCCAGGGCTTTTTTCTCCTCATCCGTAAATGTCGCGAAAGCTTGCGTCCAAATCGGCTGCAACTGTTTTTCAGCCTGGGCATTATCTTTTTCCGCTTTAATGACGGCAAACATTTTTTTCTGCAGCGCGAGATTTTTTGCAATCGCCGTCTCGGCGGTGCCATTGGCACGCACAATCAACGCGCCCTGCAAATACAAAATTTTCTCGCCGGATATTCCCGGCCCCGCCATCAATACGATAAACGCCACGGCCGGTGATTGTGTCGCGACCACTGGCGCAATCAATCCACCCTCGCTGTGTCCAATGAGGCCGATTTGTTGGGAATCGATTTCTTTTCGGGTCTTCAGATATTCGACGCCCGCGAGAACATCAGTCGCAAAATCGGCGCTCGTCGCCTTGGCAAACTCGCCCGTCGATTTGCCGACGCCGCGATCATCATAGCGCAAAACCGCAATGCCCCGTCTGGTGAGATAATCTGCCAAAACTAAAAACGGCCGATGCCCGAGCAACGCTTCATCACGATCCTGCGGTCCGGAGCCGCTAATGAGCACAACCGCCGAAAAAGGCCCACCCGTCTTCGGCATCGTTAGCGTGCCGGCTAATTTAATTCCAGCTTTAAGATTATCGTAGGCCACTTCTTCTTTTGTGTATGAAAAAGGCTCTTGCGGCTCCTGCGGCCGGCGCGGTGGTTCCGGCGCTTTATCGGTGCGTTTCATGATCAGCGGCAACGTTGTCGGCCCTTGTTGCCACTCGCCGGTGATTGTATTGTCGTCGCTCATCTTGCCGTTATACACGCCGAAGATCGCTTTGATCTCGATTTTCACGTCGCCGCTTTTAAACGACACGAGGCTGGCGGGAATATCCTTCGCGCCTTGATCCGGGCTGTCCAGCGTCGCGGTGTATTGCTCATCCGCGTTTTTGGAAACTTTAATTACAAGACGCAGCTCGATACCGCCGACTTTCAACACGCCCTGCCAGATGCCCGTGAGGTCTGGCGGCACAAAGGAAGTTGGAAAGGCCAGCGCCGGCAACAGCGCGATCATCAAAACAACAAAAAATACGCGATTCGTTTTCATCATTTGTTCCCGAAATGATTCTCAATAAAAACCACAAGTGTTTAAAATTTTACCCGGTGTTGGTTTCAGCACCTATTGCCTGCATACAATTTCCTCAAACTCTCCGCGCCCACGATTTTTGCGAACATTGTCCCACGCAAAATATTTGCCGTTCATTGCGAGGTAAACGCCGGGCGGCAGGGCCTGCGCGAACGACAGCGCGCTGCCGAGATTAAACAGACCGTCCGAGCTGCCAAAGGCATACGGAACCATCGCGCCGGTGAGCACGATGGTTTTGCCGGTAAGGCCCTGCCATAAAACCCGCGCCGTTTCCACCATCGTATCCGTGCCGTGGGTGATGACGATTTTATCCTCCGGTGATTTCTTGCAATGCTCCAAAACCAGTTGCCGATCCGCCTCGGTCATCTCCAGGCTATCAATCATCATCACCGTGCGCAGATTGGTTTCCAACCGGCAGCGCCCGAGCCGCAGCATCTCGTTGATATGCGTGTCTTTAAAATAGAGCGTGCCGTTGATTTCGTTGTACTCTTTATCAAACGTGCCGCCGGCGACAAGAATTTTGATGGGCATGGGAGTCCTTATTAAAACGTGAGGCGTAAAACGTCACTTCACTTTTGTAATAATATGGCATAAAAGACTAATCAGCGCAACGATTTTTTGCAAGCGCTCATCAAAAATCACATGTGCGGCAGTAAAGGCGGAGCGGGACGCCTAGATTGGGAAGCGCGTACTCTTAATCAAGTTTAAAACAAAATTGTATTTCCCGAATTTCATATTATTTTTTGACTATGCTTCTCAACGCGACAATTTCACATTACAAAATTTATGAATCATTTTTAAAAATTTTTACGCTAAACTTTACCATCGCACCATGGCATAACGTCAACGCCGCATTGCCACATTGTAGTGACAATGCGGCGGTAACGCTCAAGTGTTTCTTTCCGCAAAATTTTCCTACCGCACAACCCCTGTTATGCGGACATACAGATGTTCCATCCTGGAACAAATTCTTGTAAAATTGCAAAAAATCCCGCCGCAACATCATACCGCGTAGAGTGCTGAAATGCTTGCAGTTATCGCGCTGCATTTTTGTCTCACGTAAGTGGCATTATATTTGTGGTTGCGACACCTATCGAAAAATAGTTTCCACCGGAAGTGAGCTTTCATCAATCGAATCTACAACCTCTGAGAGGTGGAGAGAATGCCGCACATCGTTGAGGATATTGTTGAAACCCCATCAGGTAGTCCAGATTTTCCCCGCACGACCATTCATGCTCGCCTCGCGGAGCCGCCGATGAGCGGACACGCCGCGCCGAGTGAAAACACCTTGCCCAGCAGTGCCGTGGAGAATCATCACACGCTCAACCCGGCAAAAGCCAAACGGCGTGTTTTGCTGATTGATGACGATCCCAACATGCATGAGTTATGCCGGCATTATATTGAAAAAGCCGGTTACGAATTTCTCTCCGCATTTGATGGCAATCACGGTTTACAATTGGCGCAACAGGGCGTCGCCGATCTCATCCTGCTCGATTTTATGATGCCGGATAAAGACGGCTTCACGGTTTTTCAGGAATTCATGACGCAGGAAGAGTATCGTCACGTGCGCCAGGTGCCGGTGGTGATGCTGACGGCTTACAACGATCATGAACGCAAGCGCGCGCTGATTGAAATGGGTTTGAAGATGTATATCGTCAAACCCTTCGGCGGGCAGGAATTGATCAAAGTTATTGACAACATTCTCGTCACCAATCAAACGCAACAGCGCTGGCGCGAGCAGGTGGAGCAGGCCAATGAGGAAGCGCTGCTGCTGCGGAACCTGTTGCGCGACACCTACACCTTCGACAACATCGTCGGCACGAATTTAAAGATGAAGGAAATTTTCGAGAAGGTGATGAAGGTGGCGCGTACCGAGGCCAACATCATGATTTACGGCGAAAGCGGCACGGGCAAAGAGTTGATCGCGCGCAGCATTCATGCGCACAGTCCGCGCGCGCCAGGCCCGTTTGTGCCGGTCGATTGTGTGGCGCTCCCCGGCAATCTGTTGGAGAGTGAGCTGTTTGGCTACGAGAAAGGCGCGTTTACCGGCGCGGTCAACGCCAAACGGGGCTTGTTGGAATTGGCTAATGGCGGCACGTTTTTTCTCGATGAGATTTGCGAATTGAATATGGACTTGCAGGCGAAACTGTTGCGGGTTTTGCAGGAGCGCCAGATTCGCCATCTCGGCGGCAAGGATTTAACCCATGTCAATATTCGCGTGCTCTCGGCCACCAATCGCGATCCCGCCGAGGCGGTCAAAGAAAAAGCGCTGCGCCACGATTTGTACTATCGCCTCAACGTGATTCCGATTCATTTGCCGCCGCTGCGCGAACGGCGCGATGATATTCCGCTGCTGGCGCAATTTTTTCTGCGCAAATTCGCGCGCGCGAGCGCCCAGCAAAATATGCGATTTAATGACGACGCCATGAAATGCTTGATGCGTTATTCGTGGCCGGGTAATGTTCGTGAATTACAAAATGTGGTCGAACGTATGGTTTCTTTAGCGAACGGGCGGGTGATGGGTATTGACGATCTGCCGGATTACCTTCGCGAGGAGGAGACGCCGGCCGGCGCCGGGATAATGATTCCGGTCGATCTCACCCTGCGCGAAGCCCGGCAGCATTGGATGGAAATGTTCGAGAAAAAATATTTGGTGGAGCTGATCAACAAATACAACGGGAATATCAGCCGTGTCGCACGCAAAGCCGGCGTGCATCGCATGACGATCTATCGCATGCTCAAACAGTACAACATTACCCTGCGCACTGCGATTGAAAAATCGTGAGCCGCTGTCAGCGCCAATGGGCAGCTGTCACAACAAAGTAACAAATATTTATGTTTAATGTTATTACAATTAAACAATTTAATTGTTTACATTTTAAGTTTAAAATATTTAAATTTTACTACTCTTTGTTTATCCACGTCTTAACGCAGGGTTTTACTCCGACTGATTTTGCCCGGGAGAATTTCCCGGCTTACTCGCCGGGGCCTTCGCTTTCGGTATGATTTTGGCAATGCTGTAGGCGAGGACATTCCATAGTTAACCAGGTATGGTAAACTTATTCTTCCGCCGATCGACTCACGGAACGAGATGATCGAACGAAGAGACTTCATCGACTAAGGAGGGCCGTATGTGGTCGAACCACTCTTTTAGCACGGCGCGTGAAGCGTCGCCCTTTGTTCATCCCGCCGTTGTACCCGTCCCGTCGTTTGGCGGCGCCGAGACGTTGCCCAATGATGATCGCGACAATTTTAAAGAAGAAGTGATCAAAGACATTCTCTGTCAGATCGATTATCGCGCCGCCTGGCGACAAGGCCTTGTCGACTTGCGTTACGATGAACTGACCGAAGAAATGCGCCGGCTCTCAACGCGCGCGTTGGTGGCCTGGTATGAATCATTTCTGTACATCCGCAGCGAATTGATGTTCTCCGGCTATGAGCTGAACGGTTTCAAAATTCTGGATCGTCCCTACGACGCGATTCGCACGCTGATCGATACCGATCCGAATTTTGATATCAAGCAGTACATTTTTTAAGCAGCGCCAGGCCGGGGAGTCAAAGTTGTCGGGGTTGGGATCGTTTAAGCCTTGGCGCAGCCAAAGTTAGAATAAAATTCTGACTTTTACATTTCCAACGGATAGAAAAACCCAGCGGACAAAGTTTTTACAGTTGGGTTTTTCTATCCGCTGGAAATTTCTTTCCAGTGCTGCTCTGCAAGGGGCTTCAGTTTTTTGCTTGCCTGAAAATCCGGCATAGACACTAACGCATTCCGTGGCTGATGCGCCCGACGCTCCTACAGTGTGTTAGACCACTCGCCGTGGCTTTTTCAGAAAGAGACCGGAGTGCAACGCTTTAGCGTTGCGCCCGCTAAAAGCGGGCACTCCGTTTCTTAGCAGCTTCCACAACAAAAAGCTGTTGCTTTAAAAGCCGGAAACGGCGAGCGTTTCCTAAGAGCGCCAGCGAGGAATCCGACGGACGCAGTCTGCTGCTAAAAAGATTCCTCTTCGCTTCGCTCATCGGAATGACCAATTCACTCATTTTAAAAACGCTATAATGTGTGGCTGCGTCAGGTCGGCGTACCGGACGTCGACAGTTATTTCTTCATCCTCGCGCCTTTACTTTCACTCATCCCGCCTCATCCAGTTCTCCCGAAATTAGCGCTTTCAAAAAAGCTCGCGACATTTGGCCTCGGCGATAAAACCAAAAGCGCGGCTGGTGCGTATTATTAACAGAGAAATAACTTGACTTTGACGGCGAAAACGTTAATTTATATGTGTTCAACCACTGCTGGAAGCTTACAACGATGAGAATCATGTTTCATCCATATAAAAAAAATGTGCGCGCGGCACAGCTAACCCTTGGCGCCATCATTTGCAGTCTCGCCGCGGTTTTTGCCGGCGCGATCGTCACCGGTTTTCGCGGCGAACCTGGCTTTAATAAAGTCACGCTCAAATGGAATTCGGAAGGCGAGAATAATTTAAGAGGGTTTGAGGTTCAACGCGCGATCGTCAATCAAGATCAGGAACTGGAAAAAAACAAAGTGGCCACCCTCGACGCCAAAGGCAACGCGCAAAATCGCACCGAATATGTTTATGAAGATAATTCTGTCTTCAAAACCACCGGCCGGACGTATTATTATCGTTTAAAAATTATTGACCAGGACGGGCGCTTCACGTACTCGCCCATCATCACGGTCTCGCCCACCATTTCCAGCGCGCGCCAAACGTGGGGCAGCATTAAAGCGATGTTTCGGTAAAAATGATTTTTATAAAAAGCTAAAAGGCAACTCATGGAGTTGCCTTTTTTGTTTATAGAATCGGCGACAAAAGAAAATCCTCCAGCGGGGAAATTTCTTCTTGATCTTTCTTAAATTCATGGTAAGCAACAAACTCAATCGGCGGCCGCAGGCCGAGTTGTTGTAATTCCTCAACGCGCAGAAAAATATCCTTCGGCGCGCCATCCATCACGAGGCGGCCGCGTTCCATCACCAGCAGGCGATTGGCAAACAAGGCTTCTTCCGGAAATTGCGTGATGAGCAAAATTGTCAAAGCCCGCCCGGAAAATGGATTGGGGGAAGTGTTGAGTTGCTGCATCAAATCCAAAACCTGACAGCGGCTTTCGTAATCCAGCAACGACGTCGGCTCATCAAAAACAATATGCGCCGGCTGCATCGCCAGCACCGCCGCCAGCGCCAAGCGCTGTTTTTCGCCGCCGGAAAGTAAATGCGGCGCTTGCTGGCGATACATTTCCAGCCGAAAGAGTTTGAGCAAGCGCTCGAGGCGGCGATGCATCTCCGGCCGCGGCACCCCAAGATTCTCCGGCCCAAAGGCCACCTCGCGCTCCACCGTCGGCGCGACGATCTGATTATCCGGATTTTGAAAAACCATGCCAAGCCGCCGGCGGATTTCACCGACCTCCGACGCGTGGCGTGTATTCTGCCCGTCAACCATCGCCTCGCCGGCAGTCGGCGTAAGAATCCCATTTAAACAGCGCGCCAGCGAGGTTTTACCGGAACCATTGGCGCCCATCAAGGCCACAAATTCGCCGTCGGCAATTTCCAGCGAAATGCTATCCAAAATCCGGCGCCCGCCCTCGGCGGTATGAAAATCAAGGGTGAGATTGCGAACGGTGATCATGGGGGATTAATTCATAAATGTTGAAAAGAATTTTGGCAGGATGCCTGCCCTGCCACAGGCCAGGGATTTTTCGGCAGAATAATTCAAAATCATTCCGCTGAAAAATTATTCTGCCAAAAGAAAACGGAGCAATTGTGATCAGGCAATTGCTCCGTTTGTTTATAAATCGTAATTCTCTGAATCTCGAAACCTTATTGGCACGTCATGTCGTTCAGTTGGCTATCCCAACACGATTTTTGCCCGTTGTTGTAATTCGGCGCAGTGAGATAGCCCGCGTGCGTCACGTCATCCCAGAAAATTTGCAACGTGTTATTGGCGGATTGATCAAAATACGTGACGGAACGATTCGAGCTTTCGGCTTTATACGTCAGCATATCGCCGTTTTCCGGAACCTGAGGTTTGACGACGGTGAATTTTAACGTCGCATTCGTCGCGCTGGGACGATCCCAATCGATGTGCACGACTTTGATGGAATTATTCGGCTGAGCGGAATCATAAATGTCCCATTTACCGGAGTCATTCTTGAGCGCGGCCTGGCCGGTGTACCACAGAAAATTGTTCAACGGCGCGCCGAGACCGCTAGTGCTAAGGCGCATTTCCCAGCGCGAAACTTGCGCCGCTTCATCGACCCAGCCCGCTAAATCGGCCTGGAATTGGCGGCCCGCATTGTCCATGACCGAATAAACCCAATGCCATTTGCCGCCATCTTTTAAGGACGGCTGTTGTGAGATGGCCGCCGCAAAGGTGGCGACCGGCACGCTCATGTGAGTAAACACCGCCAAATTAATCGCCCCAACGGTCAGCCGCGCCGCAATAAAATTCAGGCCGGCGTTCGTTTGCGCCGCGGACAAATTATTGGCGCTGGTAAACACGTTCAAATCAACCGCCATCGAGCTTTGCGGCGGCAAATCCGGCTTTTGACTCTTGGCGTCGGTTGGATTTTTCTCGCAGGCGACAAACCCAAGCAGCGCCAAGCCGAACACCACGGATAAAAATTTTTTAGTAAAACGATTCATGTTAAATCCTCCTAAAGTTTTAGTGAATGAATCAACGCTGCAAAAGGCTTCAATCCTTGTGCCGGAAAAATTTACTCTTTAGTCGAATTTTGCGATGCTGTTTTTATTGAGGTGATGCCAATATCATCGTGGGGAAGAAGCGTGAAATTCAACAACAGTGTGTTCGCTTTGCCACAACTGAATTGGTTAAACATCAAACTCTTCTCCTTCCTTCGGCATGTGCACATTCGGGAATCCCAAACTGCGAATGCCTGCGGCCAACGCCGTCATCGGCTCGACTTCGCCGTGCACGAGAAAAATATGTTTGAGTTTATTCGGTTGGTGGCGGCGCGCGTAATCGAGCAGATCGCTACGGTCCGCATGGGCGCTCATTCCGTCTAATTTTTTTACTTCGCAACGGCGCTGGTAAACTTCGCCGAAAATTTTCACTTCGGTGGCGCCGTCGGCGAGGCGGCGGCCCAGCGTGTGCTCGGCCATATAGCCCATGAGCATCACGCAATTGTTGGGATTTTCAATATTATTTTTGAGGTGATGCAACACCCGGCCGGTTTCCGCCATGCCCGAGGCGGAAATAATCATGCACGAGCCTTTGAGATCGTTGAGCCTTTTCGAGTCTTCAACGTCGCGAATATATTGCAGGCGTTTGAAACCAAACGGGTCCTGCCTTTCATCAAGAAACAGGCGATACGTCTCTGGATCAAAACATTCCGGATGCAAACGATAGACGCCGGTGGTTTCAACCGAGAGCGGGCTGTCAACGTAAACCGGGAAATCGGGAATGCGATTTTCATTATATAATTTATGCAGATGATAAACCAGCGCCTGTGTGCGGCCAATGGAAAACGCCGGCACGATCATTTTGCCGCCGCGGCGATAAACCGCGTTGACCGTCTGCGCCAATTGCTCGGCGAGATTGTCATGATCCGGATGCTCGCGATTGCCGTACGTGCTTTCCATGATCAACACGTCGAGATCGTTCAAATACTCGGGATCCTGGAGAATCGGCGTGTTAAAACGCCCGATATCGCCGGAAAAACCAAAACGGAGTTTCCGGCCGCTCTCTTCAATCTCTAGTAAAACGCCGGCGGAACCGAGAATATGCCCCGCGTCTTGAAACGTGACTTGCACGCCGGGAATGACGGAGACAGGCCGCTGATATTGCAAGCCGACAAACTGCCGCATCGCCTGTTCAACGTCTTCGAGCGTATACAACGGCTCGACTTTTTCGCCGCGTTTTTTATTCAACCATTCCGCGTCTTTCTCTTGAATGTGCGCCGAGTCGCGCAGCATGAGGTTGCAGAGATCGACCGTCGCGCGCGTTGAAAAAATATCGCCTTTAAAACCGCGATGCACCAGCGTCGGAATATTGCCGGAATGATCGATGTGCGCATGCGAAAGCACGAGCTTGTCGACTTCCGAAGGCGTAAACTCAAACGTTTCGTTTTTCTCGCGGGTTTTGGAGCGCTGTCCCTGGAACATCCCGCAGTCCAAAAGAATTTTTTTCCCGTTCACCGACAGCAAATGTTGCGAGCCGGTGACCTCTTGCGCTGCTCCGCAGAAGCGAATTTTCATGGTCGTCCTCAGGAAAGATTTAAAGCAAATTTGATTAGGATTTGGCTTATATCACACTTTAGTGAAAATCACCCACAAAGTCAAGGCTCAATTCTTGATTGACCGGCTAAAGTTGGGGAGATTTGAGAGTCCGCAAAACGCGCAGTTGCTTTTTACGAAAAAATTCCTTATTCTTGTCATTGTGCTGAATTCAATCATAACCAGCTTTCATTTAACCGATCACCGATCATGGCCGATCTGAATCCATTTGACTTTTACCATCTCGACGCTCAATTCTCCACGGAGGAAAAAGCGGTGCGCGAGCAGGTCCGCGAGTTTTTGAAAAAAGAGGCGGCGCCGGTTATCCGCGATCATTTTCGCGCCGGCACTTTTCCCATCGAACTCATCAAGCCGATCGGCGCCATGGGATTGCTCGGCGCGAATTTGCAGGGCTACGGCTGCCCCGGTTTGAATAACGTCGCTTACGGTTTGATTCTGCAAGAATTGGAATGGTGCGACTCGGCGCTGCGCAGCTTCAGCTCCGTGCAGGGCAGTTTGGTCATGTATCCGATTTGGGCCTTCGGCTCCGAAGAGCAGAAGCATAAATATTTGCCGAAATTAGCCAAGGCCGAATTCATCGGTTGCTTCGGTCTGACCGAACCGGATTTCGGCTCCAACCCCTCCGGCATGGCCACGCGCGCGCAAAAAACGGCGAACGGCTACGTCTTGAGCGGCAGAAAGATGTGGATCACCAACGGCACGATGGCCGACGTCGCCGTCGTGTGGGCGAAGCTCGACGGCAACATTCGCGGCTTCATTGTTGATAAGGGCACGAAAGGTTTTTCCGCGAAAGCGATGCACGGCAAACTCTCGTTGCGCGCTTCGGATACAGCCGAGTTGTTACTGGATGATTGCCTCGTGCCGGAAGACGCGATCTTGCCGAAATCCGACGGCCTCAAATCGCCGCTGAGTTGTTTGACGCAAGCGCGTTACGGCATCTCGTGGGGCGTGCTCGGCGCGGCATTAGCGTGCTACGAAGAAGCCTTGCGTTACGCGCAGGGCCGCGTGCAATTCGGCAAGCCGATTGCCGGCTTTCAATTGACGCAAGAAAAATTTGCTGATATGCTGACCGAAATCACCAAGATGCAATTGCTGTGTTTGCAACTCGGCCGCATGAAAGACCAGGGCAAAATTCATCCGGCGCAAGTGAGTCTCGCCAAGCGCAACAATTGTTATCAGGCGCTGGAAATTGCGCGCACCTGTCGCGAGATTCTCGGCGCCAATGGGATTATCGACGATTATGCCGCCATGCGCCACGCTGCCAATCTGGAAAGCGTGAAAACGTACGAAGGCACACACGAAATCCACACGTTGATTCTCGGCCAGGCGGTGACGGGGATTGCAGCTTTTGAGTAAGTTTCTGGCTGCTGGTTTCTGATCGCTTGTCGCTTTGACCAGCTACCAGCGACGAGTAACCAGCGACCAGCAATAAGCAGAGGAGAATGGACGTGAACGAATATACCGACGACCCCAACGAGTATTTTTACCAAAAGGACGACATGCCATTTTTTACATTAGCAGAAGCCAACACGGTGGTGCCGAAGATCATTGCGATTACCGAGCAAACCGTGGAAGATTTGGACGACGCGCGCGTGCGCATGGAATCCGAACGTTTGTTCAACGAGCCGGAGGCGCAACAGAGCTACGACCTCCAGATCGCGTTGACGCTGGAACGCTGGGCCAAAGAAATTGTGCAGCTCGGCGCTTATCCCAAGGGCTATTTTACCGTCGATTTCAAAAGCTTCCTGCCCGATACGCTGCTGTGTTGGACCTTCGGCGAACAGGCCATTTCGCACAAGCACAAAATTTTGGAAAATTTCAAACACCGCCGCCAGATCGAGCATCCGGAAGTTTATTCCATGGCGCTGTCGTTGAATTGAAAATAAATTTACGAGGTGAAGTGATGAAAACTCTGTCAGTTTCCTCCGGCCTGGCTCCAAAGGCCAAAAAAAGGATTTTGTCGGCAAAGATAAAAACTAATTCCAATGGGAGCGTTATTGAGCTGGGGAGATATGTCGTTTCTGATCCAAAAATTTGTCACGGCTATCTGACCTTCAAAGGCACAAGAGTCATGGTGGGACCCGTCTTGGCGGCATTGGCGGAAGGCCGAAACAAAAAGAGCATCTTACGCTCCTGGCCAAGGCTAACGTGGGAGGCCGTCCAGGAAGCCCAAATGCTTGCCGTACATCGTCTCATTTTCGATTTTCCCGAAGGCAAGCGTTTATGGTTAAATTATATTGAAGATGCTATTGCCGAAACTTATGAGAAATACGAAAGCCGGAAGGGGCGAGCGGTTTGAGTCCTCAACTGGTTGTGGATGAACATCTCGATTACTGGAAAGTAACGCAAGTTATTGCGCGTTGGATGAGTGCCGCGCAAATTGGCTTTGAGATTGGCCGCAAGTCGCTCCCAGATGATAATATTAGAGCCATTCTGCGAACGATTAAAAGACGCACTTTTATCACGATTGATAAAGGGTTCTACCGACGCGAGTTTTGTGATAAGCGCTACTGTATCGTTTTTTTCAATATGTCATTAGTGCGAGAAGACGAAATTCCGCATTTGCTGCGTAAATTATTACGCTTCTCTGAATTTCAAACCTCAAAGAAACGCATGGGTAAAGTTATTCGCGTCAGCCGCGGCGGCGGAATTCACTTTTTCGATTCACGAACCGGCTCTGAGAAATACCTGCCATGGACGCCTTGAAACTCATCTTCTTCTCCATCTTCACGCATTTCGCCATCGGCACACTCGTGCCCATGTTGTTCATTTCCGTCAAAGAAATGGGCACCATGTTTTTTCGGCTCATCAGCATACTCGCGATTGTTTTACTCGCCTGCGCCTTTTGGGCCAGGCCGTTTGCAAACTTGAGCTTAGCAATACCGTTTGCCGCGACAAGTCCGGTGGCCGGCCAGATTGCGACACTGTTGGTCATCACTGTGGCATTGCTCGTGCTCACGGTGTTGCTGCTGCAGCGCGGCGGGAAAATTTTCGCTACGCTGGCGCTCCTCGCCGGCTTGGCGGCGATGGCAAAACTGCCTTTTACTTTTCCCAGCGTTTCGACCGTGCCGAATTGGATGCTGGCGGGCAGCTTTATCAGCTCGGCGCTCATGCTCGGCTCCGTGCTCGGCACGATGATCACCGGACACTGGTATTTGGTGAATCACAAATTGACGCTGCGGCCGCTGCAAATCACCACGTGGGTTTTCATCGGTCTCACGATCATACGCACGTTTTTGGTTTTTGCCACGGTCTTCATCCTCGCCGGCTCCGCACCAGCGCCGTTGGCCGCGACCGCGAAAGGCCTGCTCGGCTTTTCGAGTTCCGGCGTTTTATTCTGGGCGCGCGTCGGCTTCGGCCTGGTGGTGCCGCTGCTCTTCGGCGGGATGATTTGGAGTTCGGTAAAAGTTAAAAACACTCAATCTGCCACGGGTATTCTCTACGCTACCATCGTCCTCGTGCTCGTCGGCGAGGCGTTTGCCAAATATCTTTTTCTGTTTACTGGCATTCCGGTTTAACGGAGTGTCAAACTTCAGTTTGACGCCAACGCTGTCAAGCTGAAGCTTGACACTCCGCGACCGCGGACTTCGGACTGCCGACTTCGGACGATTATTTTAAAAATGCCATCCGCCGTGTTTGCGTAAACACGACCTCGCCATTTTCACCGCGCGCCACGAGCCGATACAAATACATGCCCGCCGCGACGATATTGCCAAAACGATCGCGCCCGTCCCAACTGATCGCGTGCCGTCCGGCGTTCATTTCGCCATTCACCAGCTCGCGCACAAGCTGCCCGGTGATCGAATAAACAGCCAACTTGACTTCACTGTTTGCTGGCAACTGAAAACCAATCACTATTGACGGATTTCCCGCGAAGCGCAGGATCTGCGAAAACGGGTTCGGATAATTTTGCTCCAACTGATAACTGGCCACTGGTGACTGCTCACTGACTTCAGACTCATCATCCTCGGACATTTTCGGAAACGTCAACGGCGAATGGTGATGCACGAATTTCACTTTCGCCTCCGCCGTTATCGCTTTGGCCGTGGCTGCGCCTTTAAATTTGCTATCTTTCGCGAAATGAATTTCCGCCTCGGCGCGATGAGCGTGCCGTAAATGACCGCGTTCTTCCCAATATCCAAATCATCATCCTGCAACGTGGAAAACGTCACGCGCTCCGTCGAGCCGCCGATTTGAGCCGCCTGCCCCGCGCAAATCTTTTTGTCCGCTACGGCATCTGCCGTTGGCGCCACGTAGCCACTGCACTTGTCTGCGCTGCGGCGGTATAGGCGGAGAGGTTATAATCTGATCCATATTCCGCTCAAATTCACGAATCCGGGGATCGCTGCTATTGCTATAAGGAGCGCTTCGATAGAGCCCACCGCCGGTTCCTTAGGGCTTACAGCAATCTTAACGATCTCTTCCGCCATGAAGAGCTCTTCGGCGGCCCGCATGGCTGCTTTGAACAGCCCATTAAGGAAGTCGCGCTGACGGAAGCGCCGGCAATACCGCGAGAGCCCGTGATTTCCCAAAATTGTTCTTCATTCACCGGAAACTGATCATAGTTGAAGAATAATACCAAGGCGATCGAACGGGAGAGTGCAAATTCCAGCCCGCCTCCTAGATCAATTCCAACCTGCCAATTGTTATAAAATTTCTCCGGCGCCGCGGGCGCGGAAAAACCGCCGCTCGCCAAAAGCCCGGATTTTCTTCCCTCCTGTGCAAACGCGAGAGATGAAGAAAGCGTCAGAAGGCAAATCATGAGAAAAAAATTTTTCATGGCTATTCCTTTTGTGCAATAAAATTGGATCAGATACGACGTAAGAAAAATTGGAAGATTCAGGGCCGGTTTGTGAGTCGGCCCTTAGAAAAAAAATTAACTTCATCCTCCCAACAAATAAGCGGCGCCAACTCTAACGGCCTGCTGCATGAGTTTATTGAATTCTCCCCACATCCAGCCGGAAGGTTTCAAACAAGTTCTGCCGCCGCCGCTCGGATGCGGAGGGCGCCGCGGCACCCTGGAGGCTCATCCCACCACGCGAAGTATATTCTTCCCTGACTGTCGTTGAACACCTGAACGATTCGGGTATAAAGTCTGGAACCATGATTGTTTCTATACAAGGGCCGCCAACCATTTCCATCAACCCAAATGTCGATGGCAACGGAATGTTCTCCTCTCTGAACTTCCCTGGCAAAATCGCCCCAGTCGCCTGGACGGAATGTCACCCACTGGCGCCATTGACCACGATCATAAACCGTCGCGCGCAGGATATTTCTTGAGTCGTTCTTCATTTTGAAAGCCACGGCCTCGGATTCAGCCGGCCAGAGAAAGCAACTCAGGAAAACTGCAAACGTTGCCGTAAAATAAATCAATTTTTTTCAAAGCGCCTTCCCCAGCGCAAAATACCAGCGAAATTGTTTTTTTGCTTCGCCGGGCAACGGGTGACTCAACCAGAATGGAAAATAAATCCGCGCGGAAAGCTCGGAGAGAAAACGAAAGCCGAACAAACGCGTCTGCGTGCCGCCGAAACTCAGCGCCGCGCCGGCGTTCGCGCGGGTGATCGAGCCGGCGTCACGCGCCGGCCAAACCGCGCCGCCATCATAAAATGCAAACGGGGAAAAACCGAGAATATTGAAATTCGGTTCGAGCTCAAAATTCAAGCTCGCATATTTTTCCCCCGGCAAAGGCGTGCCGGTGTAGCCCCGCAAATTTCCGCCGCCTTCAACGAGGCGACGCGAGCGCCCGTTCCATTCGCCCGCGGTTTTTAATTTATCATTCCGAAAGCGCGTCCGCGCATCGGCCCCTTCGCCGTGAAACATATCCTGCAACGGCAAACGATCCGGGCCGAACGAGGTGCCGAGATTCGCTTGCAGCCGCGTCCTGAAACCGGGCAGGCGATAACGTGTCGCAATTTTTCCGCGGAGTTTGGTAAAAGATGATTCACTCGACGGCAACGCGCTTTCCATACGCCATTGCGTTTCGGCGCCAAAACGGCCGCGGCCGAAGCGCGCCTCCGCCTGCAAATACGCCGATAAGATTTCTTGCTTGTCCCATTCCCGCGTCGTTACTTTTCCGGTGTCATTCGCGGTGATTCGCAAGGTGTAAGCGGCATCGAGCAAATGTGAGTAATTCAAACCGACTTGCCATTCGGCGCTTGCCGTCGCAGTCAAGCTGCGCAGCCCCTGGAATTGCAAATGCGCGTCCGCTTCAAACCGGCCTTCATTTTTGCGCGCCGCCAGCGAATAACGATTGCGCAAATTGCTGCGGTGCAATGGATGGCTGTAGCCGATGGCGCCGTCAATTTCCCGCGAGCGCGTGCCGTAATTGAGTTCGAGTGCGAGGTTGTTATAAAAAGCGCGATAGCTCGTTTTCGTTTTTATTCCGACCCTGAATCCATCCACGCTGTTGTAACTCAAATCCGGTTTCCACAACACGACGTACGCATCTCCGGGCATGAACACGTAACGCATAAACGGCAGATCAGGCTTGAAGGCGAGCCGCCGCCGGCCGTTGTTGAGCAGATTGGTGTCCATAATTTGATCGTTGGGATCGACGACGACGCGCCCGGGTTTCTCCGCGGTTTCAAAAACGATTTTGCCGGATTCATTTTTTCCATCCCAGCGTTTGGTTTCTTTTTGCCCGTCGCCGCGCTCCAGTTCAACTTCCACCGGCATGACGCCGTCGCCTTTGCGTTTGATTTCCACCTCGGTTATCCACGCGCCATCGGCGTTTTGTTTTTTCGTGACCTCGCCTTTTTGATAATCGACCGTCGGCGTTTGATGCAACCATTGCTGAAAGAACCAATCCAAATCCTGCCCGCTCGTCCGCTCGCAGATTTCGCTAAAATCGGCCTCGCTCGCGTGTTTGAATTGCCATTCATGATAATAGCGTTGCAAACTTGCCGTGAACGCAGAATCGCCGATGACGTAACGCAACATTTCGTAAAACAGATCCGCTTTCATGTACGAATTAAAAAACATGCCCGGCGGATCTTTGTATTGATGAATCGAATTGGCGATCGGCTCGTTCTGGCCGGAAGTCATGTACATGCGCGTGAAATTGCGCAGCATGTCGTTGATGGACGGCAGCGGATAAAGTTTGGCGAACACACCCATATCTTTCCGCGCGCTGTCGGCGTTGTAGCCGAGCTTGCCGTGTTTTTGCTCTGAAAAATTTTTCGCAAAAAACAATGCCAGCCCGTTCGCCAGCCAGCTTTCGCGGACGCCGTTGCTGCCGACGATACCAGGAAAATAAAGCCGGCTGAGCGCAAAATTCAGTTCGAAAATATCCGCTTCACCCAACAGCATCATCGGCGGCTGATTGGTTTCCCGCCGCGTCGACATGACGATATTAAGCTGCGGAAATGGATAGACACCTGTGTTACTTTGAATGTAACGTAAAACTTCGTCAAAATTTTTCCAGATTTTTCTGGCAAAATCGCGTTGCGCTTCGCCGCGGCCAAAAACATTTACCGGGAAAGCGGAAGCAAACGTGGTCCGCACAAATTCCGGCGAAATGCTCCAGATAAAATTCTGCGCGTGCTTCGCGCGGAAGCGAACTCGACGCGGACCGGATTTTCGCAAAACCTGCCGCACCGAATCCTGCCACGCAGTAAATTTTTTGCCGTGTACAGTCGTGTCAATCGTAACAGCATTCCACCCCGGATCGCCGGCAACGATCTCCCCCGATCCGACGATGACATAATTTCCGGGGACGGTGATGGTCGCGTCAACCGTGGCGAATTCGGCATAAACGCTTTGCGCTTCCATTAAAAAATGAAACGGCTCGGTGTTCCAGCCGTTGCGATCATAAACCACGACGCGCGGAAACCAGTGGATGAAATCGAGCTGTGGCGCCGAGTGTGATCCGGTTCGGCGGTTTGCACGGCGCTCATCCGACGGCGTTGCGCCAAAAGCTTTTTTATAATCCTGCGTGAAACTCAGTCCCAGCGCCAGTGAATCGCCGGGAAATAGATTTTGGGGCAACGGCAAATCTAAAATCGTGTCGTGAAAATCAAAAGCGCGCAACGGAAATTCGGTTTCGCTGCCGATGGCGTGAAATTGCAAACGCTGAATCGTGAGCTGATAATCGCGGGCGTGAATGATGCGGATATTGTCGCTGCGGAAGCGCCGCATCTCGCGCACCGCGGTGTTTTCTTCGTCAAAAAAAGCATTGGCCGGCACCTGCAGATAAATGCGTTTGAGCGTGTCCGGCGAATTGTTTTTGTACGTTAATGTCAGATTGCCGGTCAGCGTTTTGACCGTGGTATCAAACGTTGCTTCGATTTCATACCGCACGCCCTGTTGAAAAAAAGGGCGAAAAGTAGAAGTGGTTTGCGCGACGCTCAAAAATGGAAATAAGAGCAGTGTAAGAATGTCGAGGCTTTTCATGGGCGAATTGTTGACGTAAGAAAAATAGCTTGCTTTATTCTTAAAGCTTTTTTAGTTTGTAATCAAGAACAGGAGCTGATTATGAATCGCGAAATTACTCTGCAACTACCGGAAGACGTTTTCAATGGCGCCATAAATTTGGCGCAAGTATCCGGTTTTGCCATCGACGAATTGATGGGTAAATTTTTTAAAGCGCTGATTAAACCGGCGCAATCGGTGCAGCAGAATCGCTTTCTCATTCAACGGCTTTTTGCTTTGCTCCCCGACGACGAAATCCTTGCGCTCGCCAATTTAAAAATGCCGGCGGAAAACCTGAGTGTTTTCACGCAATTGATTGCGGCGCAGAAAGAGCAGGAACTCGCAGTCGAGGAAGCCAATGCCCTCGAAGCGCTTGGCATTGATTACGACAAAATCAATCTGACCAAATCTTATGCGTTAATCGAGGCGATAAAAAGAAAGTTAATGGCCCCACCGGCAGAGGCATGAATCCGAATACCTGTTGCGCCTACTGCCATAGCCCGCGCTATCTTCTCGAAGCCGGATTGGAAAAAGATCACATCATCCCAATCAGCAAGGGCGGAACCAGCATCGCCGAAAACATTTGTTGGGCATGCCATAAGTGCAATCAATATAAAGCCGCAAAGTTTCTTGTGCCCGATCCTGCCACGGGCGAGTCAATTCCAATTTATCATCCAAATTTAAAAAACTGGCGCGATCATTTTGCCTTCTCGGAAAATGGAGCGAAGATCATTGGCCTAACGCCAACCGGTCGAGCCACGGTTCAAGCGCTTAAAATGAACCGATCCGAAATGATGTCCTTGCGTCTTAATTGGCTGGAAATCGGTTGGAAACCGCAATAATTCTGGTTTCGATCCACCGAGGTCATTCTAATGCTTCGCCGCGGCGCACGCCGAGCATAAAGGCAAACGCGATGCCGAGGCCGATGGCGCCGTACAGAAAAATGACGCGATAATCGTTGTTAAAAAGCGCGATGATTTTGCCGGCCAGAATCGGCCCGACAATGGCGGAAGATTGCGAAGCGAGATAATACAAACCCGCGTACGCGCCGACGCGCGCGGGCGGCGCGCAGTCGACCACCATCGGCAATGAATTCACCACAATCACTGCCCACGCGACGCCGGAAGCGGCGAGCAAGAGCCGCGCCTGCCACACGGTGTGTACAAAATGGCCACAAATGAGCAACAGCGCAAACGTTATGATCGCCAGTTGAATCGCGCGCCGACGGCCAACTTTGGCGCCCAGCCAACCGCCCGGCACAGCAAATAAAATAATGCTCAGCGCGAAAAACGCGCCAATCGACGTCGCCTGTCCGCTGTTGACCTGCAAAGCATTCACGGCAAACGAAGTAAAAAAAACTTCGATGGCATTGAAGCTGAGAAACCAGAAAAAGATCGCGGCCAGCAAGCGCAACGCCGAACGATCGCGATCAAACAGAACGGTGCGCAGGCTTTCCAACAGCGCCGGTTCACGTTCGCCCGGTTCGAGTTGTTGGGGTGCCGGCTCGCGGATAAACATTAACACCACAAAACAGCCGAGCAGCATTATCATGCCGCCAAAATAAAAAGGCGCGGCAACGGAAATTTTGAAAAGCGCGCCACCGATGAGAGTCGCTAGAATGCCGCCGATACCGCCCATTAAATTGATGACGCCATTTGCCTGCGAACGTTGCGGCGAAGGCGTGAGGTCCGGCATCAACACAATCAGCGGCGTGCGAAAGAGATCCATGCTGAGTAGCATCAAAACAATGGTCAGCATAAAAATACCGATCGGCCCGCCCAGCGCGTGGGGAATGGCGACGAAGCTGATCATCGCCAGCGGCGCGCCGGCGGCGATAAACGGCTTGCGCCGCCCCCACCGCGTTCGCAGGCGATCCGACCATGCGCCGACATACGGCAAAATAAACAGCGCCGCGAGGTTGTCCAGCGTCATGATGAAGCCGGTCAGCGTCGTGCTGAGCCCGAAGCCCGTCACGCCGGCGCTCGTTGAAAAGTCCGGGCGTCCGGCTTGCAGGAAAATGGGAACGTATGCATTGTAAAGGCCCCATAATAATGAAATCCCCATGAAACCGAAACCCAGCAGGACGAGCCGAAAATAGGAAACGCGCATTAAAAAATCCTTGACTGAAAGAAAAGAAATTTGTATTTTGGAAACTATAATTATGATTATAGTTTCCAAATGAGCCTAAAACGGCAGGATATGCCGTTTTATTTTGCATCAAAGGAAACTCAATGAATATTTTTAGTTTCCAATATCATTTAAATGGCCGAAACCTCTGCGCAGATTCGCGAGCGCATCTTTCTGAAGACGCGAGAAAAATTCGCCCTGAGCGGCTACGGCAAAACTTCGATGGAGGCCATTGCCGGCGAATTGGCCATCAGCAAGAAGACGCTGTATAAATTTTTTCCGACCAAGCTCAAGCTGGCGGAGATGCTGGTGGAGCACGTGCTGGCCGAAATCAATCGCCGCTGCGACGCGATTCTCGCCAGCCCGCTGCCGGCGATTGAAAAGCTTTTGCGCATCGTGCAGATGATCACCGAGCAGCAACAACATTTTGTGACGAAACCGTTGCTCGAAAGTTTGCGCCGGCATCTGCCGCACCTCTGGCAGCGCATCGAAGCTTTTCGCCGGGAGCGGATGCGCAAGAATCTGGAGGTGATTCTCGAGCAGGGAAAACGCGACGGCACCGTGCGCGCCGATTTTAATCGGGAGATGTTTTTTCATTTTCTGCTCGGCGCGATCAACGAGGGCATCAATCCCGAAGTGTTGATCAATTCCTCCTATTCGATGCACGAAGCGCTGTCGGCATTATTCGATATTTTTATGAACGGCACGCTGACGCCCAAAGGCCGCGCGCAATATCAAAAACTCAAAGCCGCGAATCTGGCGCTAAAGCAAAAGCTTTGAACGCGGATTACGCGGATAGCACGGATTCTCACGGATTTTTATTTTTGTTTTATCCGCGTCAATCCGCCCAATCCGTGTCATCCGTGTTCAAAAAAATGGCAAGGATACTTATGGCGTATAAAATGAAAAAGATTTTAACGACGCTGATTTTTTTGTTAGTTGCCGGTTTCGCCTCGGCGCAAACGCCGCTCACCCTCGACGAGGCGCTGCAACTTGTCCGGCAGAATAATCTACAACTTCAAAAGCAACAACAAAAGCAAAAAATTGCCGAATTGGATGCCGCGGTCAAGCGCGGCCAGCGCTGGCCGTCGCTCGATCTCGGCGCGACAGCGTCGTACACCGACGAAGTCGCGAAACTCGATATCCCCATTGAAAAATTTGGTTTGCCATTGCCGCCCAATTTTTCGCAGCCGCGAATCGAACTCGGCGGGCATGATCGCACCGACCTTGCTATCGGTCTGCGCCAACCGATTTTCACCGGCGGAAAATTGCGCACGCAAGTTGAGTTGGCGCAAACCGCCGTGGAATCCGAACAAACGAGGCTGGCGCTTTTGCGGCAACAAACCGCGTATCAAACTTACTGGCTGTTCTATCAAGCGCAGAGTTTGAAGAAAGAGCGGAAAATTCAGGAAGCGAGTCTGGCGCGACTGGAGGTGCAATTGCAGCAGGCGCGCAGTTTGTTCCGCGCGGCGCAGGTGATGGCGTATGACACGCTGCAAGTGTTCAATCAAACGCTGCAACTGAAAATTCAGCTCGAACAAAATCAGCGCGATCAGCGGCTCGTCGATTTACAAATGGCACGGCTGCTGAATCTTGCCACCGTGCGCCCGATTGCAGAAATTAATTTGAGCCAACCGCCGGAATTTCGCCCGGTGTTGGACAGTCTCAAACAGCAGGCGCTGCAACATCGTCCGGAGTTGAGCGGCATTCGTCTTGGGCAACGCAGCGCGCGGTTGAGCCGCATATTGGCGAAGGCTACCTATTTACCCGACGTCGGCGCCGAGGCGAAATATCATTACGGCAAACCGGGATTGAATCAAGTAGAAAATGCGTGGATGGATTACAGCACCATCGGCGTGAATTTGCAGTGGAATTTGTGGCGCGCCAATCAGGATCGCCGGCGCGTCGAAGCCGCCGAAGTTGAGTTGAGCCGTTTGACGCTGGAAGAACGCGAGCTGCAACGCAACATCGATTACGACGTGGAAAAAGGCTGGGAAAATGCGGCGTTTGCCGTGAAACAAATTCAACTGGCGGAAAGATTGCGCGCACAACAGCAGGAACGGTATCGCATTGTCAGCACGCAACAACGCGAGGGCATTGCCACCACCAACGACGTAATCGTCGCCGAAGCGGATTTGACGCAGGCCGAGTTGCAGTGGCAGCGCGCGTTGATTCAATATTATTTGGCGCAGAGCGAAATTTTGCTGGCGACCGGGGCGATTGCGAAGTGACGTTTTCTTTCATAAGTAGTGAAATTTATGCAAAAATTTTTCCCACGGATGAAAATCGGCCCACGGATTAAAAATTTAAAATCCGTGGGCCGATTTTCATCCGTGGGGCCAATTGGTTTACGGAGGCGATAATGAAGCTGATTGCTAATCTGTTTTTGGTCACGGTAATAATTTTAACAAGCTGCGCCAAGAAAACAAATTCCACTTTTCAAGCCAGCGCGATCATTGAAGGCACGGCCATTAAAGTGGCGGTGCAAACCGGCGGATATTTGCTGAAAGTGAATTTTGACGAAGGGCAGGAGGTCGTTACCGGCGATACGCTGGCGGTGGTCGATGCAGAGAAGTTGAGTTATCAGCTCGATCAAATCCGCGCCGGGCTTGACGAGGTTGCAGTGCAGCATCGTCTCGCGAACACGAGCTTGCGGCGCGCGCAGGAAGATTATGATTATGCGAAAACCCGCTACGAGCGGTTTCGCGATCTCTTCGCGAAAAACGCGGCTTCGCAACAAGCGCTGGACGATGCCAAGATCGCTAATGATCGCGCCGGCACGGCGCTCGAATCCGCGCGTCAGAGTTTGCAAACGATTGCCAGCAAAGAAAAAGGGCTTGACGCGCAAACCAAGTTCTTGCAGCGGCAGATCAATGACGCGATGGTGAAAGCGCCGATGAGCGGCACGGTGGCCACGCGCTTCTACGACGCCGGCGAAACGATTCCGCCCAATGCGCCGATCATCGAAATTATCGATCTCAAAAAAATGTGGGCGAAAGTTTATGTTTCGGAGACGTATCTGCCGCAAATTCGCCTCGGCCAAAATGCGCAGGTCACAATCGACGGCGCCACGCAAACGCTCACCGGCACGATCTCGTGGATCAGCGCGAAAGCCGAATTTACCCCGAAAAACATTTTGACGCCCGAAAGCCGCACGGCCCTGGTTTATGCGGTGAAGGTCACCGTTGATAATCCTGACCGTCTGCTGAAACACGGCATGCCGGTATCAATCATGCTGCAGCCGGGGTCGTAAATGTTCGTAGTGGTTCGTAGTGACGCCTTCAGGCGTTGAGCTTGATAAAAAAACGGGAAGCGTCCGTTGTTCTCGACATTCTACGCCTGAAGGCGTTACTACAAACGCTTTTAATTTTTTTTCTTATGCCGGAAATTATCACCATCGAAAATTTCAGCAAGAGCTACGGCAAAATTCCAGCGGTGGTCAATCTCTCGCTGGCCATTCAGCGCGGCGAGTTGTTTGGTTTGATCGGCCCGGACGGCGCCGGCAAGACCACGACGATGCGGACGCTCTGCACGCTGCTGCCGCTCGAAGACGGGCAAATGCGAATCGCCAATTTTGACGTGCGCCGCGACGTCGCGTCGATTCGCAGCATTCTCGGTTATATGCCGCAGCGCTTTTCGCTTTATCCGGATCTTTCCGTCGAGCAGAATCTCATGTTCTTCGCCGATCTGTTCGGTGTGCCGGCAGCGG